>WBZX01000544.1_pt1 | contig 33699 bp, 30 predicted proteins | sample 5204211 | NCBI WGS metagenome assembly WBZX01 (sample SAMN12344362, study PRJNA552823) | activated sludge metagenome | biome: Activated sludge suspended growth; feature: Nitrification reactor; material: Wastewater; isolation source: activated sludge from nitrification reactor of wastewater...
GATCGCTGGGGGTTCGGTGGGAATTCGCTCCGAAGACCTGGTGGCGTCGATCCACCAGGAGTACAAGGAGCACGAGGACCTGCCGAACACCACCAACCCCGACGACTGGGCCAAGATCTCGGGCAAGAAAGGCGAGCGGATCGTCTACATCCGTACCCTCATCAAGAAGAGCGAAGACGCCGAGCCTGCCGGTGGTCGCTCGATCGAGCGGGTGGCAACCGGCCAATACCTCTAGCCATGCGGTGTCTATTGGTCGGCTCGCCTGCTGGCTCGCCTCCTAGGGAACCTGGCGGTCGAGTCCGGTCGGCTTCGATGACTCGACCTTCATGAGCGGCGGGTGGAAACGAAGTTCCAGCCCGCCAACACGATGACGGCGCCGAGCACGGTTCCGATGAGGCCGCTCGGCGCCAAGGCGAACCCTTCGCCTGTCAGAAGGTTCAAGGCCATTCCCCCGACGAAGGAACCTGACAGCCCGGCCACCAGCAGCGGTCCCCAATCATCGGGACGGGAACTGCCGCCGAGGATCATGTTGGCGAGCCAGCCCGAGAGCATGCCCCAGAGCAGGATGGCGAGGAGGATCACGGCGTTCCTAAGGGTAGAGGTTCGGAACCTGAAGCGTTGCACACCCGACAATGGTCGTGTCCAAAGGACATGAGCGGATCGGTCCGATCGTCGTCGCTACCAGGTTGACCAGACCGACGGTCGACGGCCGGTATCGTGCCGCGATGGCACTCCCGAAGGTCCTGGGCATTGAGACCGAGTACGGAATCGTCCACCGCGGACCCGGTGAATCAAACCCGGTCACGGCATCTTCGCTGCTCATCAATGCCTATCTCTCGGACCTCGACCGCCAAGCCGGAGCGGCGAAGGTCGAGTGGGATTTCGAGGACGAGACTCCAGGCAACGACGCCAGGGGAGCATCCGGCCCGGCCCAACCGCCTGAGGTCGAGACCCACCTCGTGAACGCGGTGTTGACCAACGGGGCCCGCTACTACGTCGATCATGCCCATCCCGAGATGTCGTCGCCGGAGTGTGCCGACCCGCTAGCAGTTGTGCGGTACGACCGGGCCGCCGACGTGATACTCCAGCGGTCGATGGCCGCAGCCAGCCGCTTCCTACCCGCGGACTCCGAACTGGTGGTCTACAAGAACAACTCCGACGGCAAGGGCAACTCCTACGGCTGCCACGAGAACTACCTGATGGCTCGGTCGGTTCCCTTCGCCCGGATCGTGGCCGCCGCCACCGCCCACTTCGTCACCCGGCAGATCTTCACCGGCAGCGGCAAGGTCGGTACCGAGGCTCCCGGCATGGGGATGACCGATGTCCCGTACCAGATCACCCAGAGGGCGGACTTCTTCGAGGCCGAGGTCGGACTGGAGACCACCCTCAAACGCCCGATCGTCAACACCCGAGACGAACCTCACGCCGACGCCCAGAAATACCGGCGTCTCCATGTGATCACCGGGGACGCCAACTGCTCGGAGACCGCGACGCTTCTCAAGCTGGGCACGACGGCGTTCGTGCTGGCCATGGTCGAGGACGATGCCCTCGACGACCTGGCCGTCTTCCGATCTCCGGTACAGGCCATGCGTCGCGTGTCCTACGACCTGAGCCTTCGCTTGCCGAACGAGCTGGCGGACGGGTCGAAGGTCACTGCACTGGAGATCCAGTGGGACCTGCTCGCCGCGGCCCGGCGATGGGCGGACCGGTCGGGTCTGGATGCGGTCGGTGGGGCTGTAGGTGACCTGGTTCTCGACCAGTGGGAGGAGGTACTCACCGCGTTGGAACGGGATCCGGCCACCTTGGCTGACAGGCTGGACTGGGTGGCCAAGCACCGGATCCTCACTGGTTACCAGGACCGTCACCGATTGCAGTGGTCCGACCCGCGACTAGCGGCACTGGCTCTCCAATACCACGACCTTCGCCCCGAACGGTCGCTGGCAGCCCGGGCTGGACTGCGCCAGATCGTCGACGTCGCCGACGTGGAACGGTCGGTCACCGACCCACCCGACGACACCCGTGCGTACTTCCGAGGGCGGTGCCTTCAGCGTTGGGGCGATGCCGTGGTGGCCGCCAACTGGGATTCGTTGATATTCGACACCGGTGGCGACGTCCTGCGACGGGTTCCCATGATGGAGCCGCTTAGGGGTACCCGTGCCCATGTCGGCGACCTGATCGAACAGAGCGTGGATCCGGCCGACCTGCTGACTAGGTTGAGCGGTGCCGGATGAAGGGTGCCGGATGAAGGAGGTCCGAGGTGGCTGAACGAGAGCAGAAGCGAAAGCCGGCCCCAGCCCGGGACGCCGACCAGGTATCGGACGCGCCAGCACCCACCGAGACGGGTGAGAAGCTGAAGGCCGACATAGACGATCTTCTGGACGAGATCGACGAGGTCCTCGAATCCAACGCCGAGGATTTCGTGCGTTCCTACGTGCAAAAGGGCGGCGAGTAGCAATCGGTCGTAGACGGCTACCCTCCCGAACGTGCAGATTCCGACGTTCTCGCCGGGCGACGATCCCGGACCCGACTTCGCAGCCCTGCTGCGGCGCCAGGGCCTCATGCCCCAAGCCCCAGCCGCGCCGGTAACCTCGGCTGGTCCGGTGACCCATGGCACAACCGTTGTTGCCATCCGCTACGCCGACGGTGTGGTTATGGCCGGCGACCGGAGGGCCACGTCGGGACACTTGATCAGCCACCGCTCGATAGAGAAGGTGTTCCCAGCAGACCGGTGGTCTGGGGTTGCCATCGCCGGAGCGGCTGGCCCGGCCATGGACATGGTGAAGCTGTTCCAGTTGCAACTTGAGCACTACGAGAAGGTTGAAGGCTGGCCCCTTTCGCTGGAGGGCAAGGCCAACCAGCTCTCTGGGATGGTCCGCAACCACCTCCCGGCGGCGATGCAAGGCTTGGCCGTGGTTCCACTGTTCGCTGGCTTCGACACCCGACGCAACGTCGGACGACTGTTCCAATACGACATAACCGGTGGGCGATACGAGGAGAACGACTACGCCACGTCTGGTTCTGGTGGTCTGCACGCTGCAACCGTCGTGAAGCTCGGCTTCCGTGACGGGCTTACCCGCCAGGACTGCATGGACCTGGCCCTCCAGGCCCTCGTGACCGCGGCCGACGAGGACTCCGCCACCGGGGGACCCGACCTGAGGCGCAACATCTGGCCGGTGGTCGCCACCATCGACTCAGAAGGGTTCACCCGGGTGCCTGATGCAGAGCTTGCCGAGGCGTATCAGCGCCTCTTGGACGCCGGAGGTTCGGACCGATGAGCATGCCGTTCTACGTCGCTCCCGAGCAGGTCATGAAGGACCGGGCCGACTATGCACGCAAGGGCATCGCCCGAGGTCGCAGCCTGGTTGCAGTCGTCTGCACCGAGGGGATCCTCATCGTCGCCGAGAACCCGTCGAGCACGTTGCGCAAGGTGTCTGAGATCTACGACCGGATCGCGTTCGCCGGGGTTGGAAAGTACAACGAGTTCGATCAGCTTCGAATCGCCGGTGTTCGTGCCGCCGATCTGAAGGGCTACTCGTTCAGCCGCGAGGACGTCGACGCCAGGAGTCTGGCCAACCAGTACGCGCAGATCCTGGGACAGGTCTTCACCCACGAGATGAAGCCCCTCGAAGTGGAGATCCTGGTGGCCGAAGTGGCCCCCGAGCCCGGGCGAGACCAACTCTTCCACCTCCTCTACGACGGCACGGTCATAGACGAGGACATCAATGCGACCCTGGGAGGAGACGCCGAGGCGGTCGCCGAGAGGTTGACCAGCGCCTTGGGGGATCAGCCCATTCCGAACCTGGCTGGAGCCCTATCGGCGGCCATCACTGCGCTGGCCGGGCCTGACCGGGAGCTGGCTTCGGGCGACCTCGAGGTTGCCCTCCTGGATCGCAACGGTGTCAGGCGCTGCTTTCGACGCCTCGATGACGACGAGGTCTCGGCCCTGTTGTCGCCTACCTGACCGCCACCTTGGGTGATCATGAATCGATCTGAGGGAAGGCCGCCAGTTTGTGCCCCCAGTTCGGACCGGGTGGGCTCCTCCCATTCGAGGCGTCTCGGGCCGATCCGATTCCAACCCGGCTGGTGGACGGAAAGGCTCCCGACCCGGCTCGCGGGCCTGGTCATGGCGGCCGTGCTGGTGTGCGGGGCCTGTACCACTGGTGACGGCGGGCAGTCGGTTGACGCTCCCACGACCACGACGTCGGTACGCGGATCCGATGGATCGGTCCGTGACGGCTCCTCGCCCCAGGATTCGGTGTCGCGAGCTCCAGCCTCCGTGTCGGCCGCAGTATGGGCCGGTGGCTTCTGCCGGGCCTTCCAGACATGGCTGGATGCGGTGGCCACCGCCAGTGAAGGGCTGAACGCCACCATCGTTCCCGGCGATCTTGCCGCGGCTCGAACCGCTATCGCCGAACTGTTCCACGACGTGGCCGATCGCACGACCGTCCTGGTCGAACAGCTCGAGGACAGCCCGGTCCCCGACGTCGACGGAGGTGAGCGCCTGGTGCGCGAGATGGCCGCCATGTTCGAAGACGTGCGAGGGGCCTTCGACACCGCAGGAGACCAGGCCCGGAAGGCCGACATCGCGGACCCCGCCTCGTTTCAGTCCGAGGTGACCGAACTGGTCGGGGCCTTCCAACGTCAGATCGAGACCATGACCGAGGCGTTCGGGACGTTGGACGAGAGATTTCCAGACCCCGAACTGAAGGAATCGATCAACTCAGCGTGCTCGTTCGGCTGACCGAGCTGGGTGGCGAATCCACCCGATCCTCAGGACAGCCCACGATGTCATCTCGATGTTGCCTCGCGCCGGTACGGTGAAGGCGTGGAGCGTCGAATCGTGGGCCTCGAGAACGAGTACGGCGTCACGTGTACGTCGCGAGGTCAACGTCGACTGAGCCCCGACGAGGTGGCCCGCTACCTGTTCAGGCGAGTGGTCTCTTGGGGACGCAGCAGCAACGTGTTCTTGGTGAATGGTGCCCGCCTGTACCTCGACGTCGGGAGCCACCCCGAGTACGCAACCCCGGAGTGCGATTCGGTGCGTGACGTCGTCATCCACGACAAGGCGGGTGAGCGCATCCTCGAACAGCTCGTGGTCAGCGCTGAACAACGTCTTCACGAGGAAGGCATCCGGGGCACGGTGTACCTGTTCAAGAACAACACCGACTCGGCCGGTAACTCCTATGGCTGTCACGAGAACTACCTCACCAGTCGGCGCGACGACTTCGGCCACTACGCCGAGGTGCTCATCCCGTTCCTGGTCAGCCGCCAGATCTATGCCGGAGCGGGCAAGGTGCTTCAGACCGCACGGGGAGCGATGTTCTCGATCAGTCAGCGGGCCGAGCACATCTGGGAGGGGGTGTCCAGTGCAACGACCAGGTCGAGGCCGATCATCAACACCCGAGACGAACCCCACGCCGATGCTGAGCGCTACCGACGGCTGCACGTGATCGTGGGCGACTCGAACATGAGCGAACACGCCACCTTCCTCAAGGTCGGGGCCACCAGCCTGCTGCTGCGCATGTTGGAGGAACCCAACGTCGTCCTTCGGGACATGACCCTGGAGAACCCGATCCGGGCCATCCGCGAGATCAGCCACGACATCACCTGCACCCGCAAGGTGAGACTGGCCAACGGTCGAGAGGTATCGGCACTGGACATCCAGAGCGAGTACCTCCAGCGGGCGCTGCGCTACGCCGAGACTCGTGGCCTGAACCCCGAAGAGAAGATGGCCCTCGAAGCCTGGGAGCATGCCGTCACCACCATCGAGCGCGATCCGCTGGCGTTGGACACCGGCTGCGACTGGGTCATCAAGCACAACCTGATCGAGTCCTACCGGGAACGCCACGGCCTCAGCCTCTCGGATCCCCAGGTCGCCCTCGTGGATCTCCAATACCACGACATCAGCCGAGATCGCGGCCTGTTCTACCGGATGCAGGCCCGGGGCCTGGTCGACCGGGTTTGTGACGATGCCGAGATAGAGCTGGCCACCGACCAGCCGCCTCAGACCACCCGGGCTCGGCTCCGAGGTGAGTTCATCCGCAAGGCCAAAGAGCGCAAGCGGGACTACACGGTGGACTGGGTCCACCTGAAGCTGAACGACCAGGCCCAGCGGACCGTCCTGTGCAAGGACCCATTCAAGTCTCACGACGACCGGGTCGAGAAGCTGATCGCCTCGCTGTGATCGGTCTCACCCCCAGCCACGAGGTCGCGTGATGCCAGCGTTCAGCGAGGCCACCGTGGTTGAGGTGATCGGGAAACGATCGGGGATCACCCGAGTTCGGTTGGATACTGGTGATCGGGCCTACTCCGTCACCCAGACCACTGGGCCGGTGGCCATTGGAGACCGCGTCGTGGTCAACACGACCGCGGTAGGCCTGGGCCTGGGGACGGGGGGATGGCACGTCGTGCACTGGAACCTGACCCGTGGCCCGTGGTCAGATCCCGGACCTGGGCATCTGATGAAGCTCCGCTACACCAGCATCCAGATCGATGCCGGCGCGGTCGAGGAGGACCAGCCCGACATGGCGACCGATCTGGACGGTACGCCAGTGGTGGTCGCCGGCCTGCACAGCCATCTACCGGTCCTAGTTGCTGCCATGACAGCGGCCCGGCCCGAGGTTCGGATTGCCTACGTCATGACCGATGGTGGGGCCTTGCCGTTGGCGCTCAGCGAAATGGTCGCCGAGTTGAGCGACCGTAACCTCCTGGTTGGTACCGTGACCGCGGGGCACGCGTTCGGAGGAGACCTGGAGTGCCTGAACGTGCCGAGTGCGCTGGCCGCGGCTCGCCACGTACTCGGTGCCGAGGTGATCGTGGTGGCCATGGGGCCCGGCGTCGCCGGAACCGGCTCCAGGCTCGGCTTCACCGGGCTCGAGGTGGCCCCCGCACTAGATGCCGTGGATTGGTTGGGCGGGAGGGCCATCGCCTGCGTACGGGCCTCCTCGGGTGACGGCCGGCCCCGTCACCAGGGGATCAGCCATCACACGCTGACCGCGCTCGAAGCGGTGCGGTCGGTGATCGACGTTCCGGTTCCGCCCGGAACGGGTCACCCAGCACACCTTGATCGGCACCGGTGGCACGAGATCGATCCTGGTCACATCGACGCCGATCTGAGCGATGCCGGACTCGTGGTGAAGACGATGGGCAGAGGCATCAATGAGGATCGAGCCTTCTTCGACGCTGCCGCCAGCGCCGGTCGTTGGGCCGCCCAGTCGATTCGATAACGCCGGCGACACGACACCTCACCTGACACACCTCACCTGACACACCTCGCCATCCTCCGAAGACCCCTGGAGGCAAGAAGGCCCCGAGTCAGGCACATCCGGCGAGGCCAAGCTTCAGACGGGTCGAGCCTCGTATTGGCAAGGGCATACGGTCAAGGCTGTCATCCAGCCTCTTAGGATCCACCTTCAATGTCGTCGAGCCGAGTCGGGCGAATCCTTTCGCTCATCAACCTCCTTCAAGACACGCCACGTCCTCTGTCGGCAGCCGAGATCCACTCCCGGGTACCGGGCTATCCCGAGAGTGCGGCGTCGTTCCATCGCCAGTTCGAGCGGGACAAGGACGAATTGCGCGAGATGAACCTCCCCCTCCTGATGGAGCCGGTGCCAGCATCTGACCCTCCGACAATGGGGTATCGCCTCGATCGACAAGGTTTGGATCAGCCTGCGGCCAACCTCGACGAGGACGAGCTGGAGGCACTGAACCTGGCCGCCGCCATGGTCGGCTTCACCGGAGGACTCGGGCAGCGGGCGGTGTTCAAGCTCGGTGGTGCCGCTGCCCGCGTCGCCCAACGCATCGAGGTCACCGACGACCCGAACCTGGTTTCGGCATTCTCAGCGGTCGTGGATCGATGTCGCCTGCGGTTCGGCTATCGGGGGGAGAGACGAGAGATCGATCCGGTGCGAATCGAGTTCGCCCGAGGTCGGTGGTACCTCAACGGTCATGACCACGATCGCGACGCTCAGCGGTGGTTCCGCGTCGGCCGAATGGAAGCCCCGCTCGAGTTGGATTCTCCCGGGTCGGCGTCAACGGCTCACAGGCCCGCCGAGGAACTCACCCTCGACCCGTGGGCCCTTCCTGGTGAGAATCCCCCGTTCTACGCCGACGTCTGGTTCGACAGCGTGGCCGCAATTGCGGTCCGTGGCTCCGTGCCAGACGTCGAGGTCGTATCCGATGATGAGGCTGGTCTCGTCCTTCGCCTCGAGGTGCACAACACCGATGGTTTCCGATCCTGGCTGTTGACCTTCCTGGATCGGGCCGAGGTGCTGTCACCCCCCGAACAGAGGAAGCAGATGTACGAGTGGCTGACCTCGGTGGTCTCGAGCGCTCATGACGATCTGGCGCCGAGGGACGGGGGACCAGCATGAGCCGGATCACCGTTGCCACCCGGATCCAGCGACTATTGGCGATGCTTCAATGGATCGCATCCCACCCCGAAGGTGTGGCGATCGACGAGGCCTGCGCCCGCTTTGCCATGAGTCGGGCCGATCTCCTCGGCGAGCTCCAGATGGCCTCGATGATCGGCGACGGTTCTTCGAACTTCGATGACATGCCCTTCCTCGTGATCATCGAAGAGTCGAGGGTGGAGGTGTGCCTCCTGGCCTTCCGCAAGCCGTTGAGGATGACGAGGGCCGAACAGATTGCACTGTTGACCGCCGCCGGAGCCTTGGTGGACCTCGACGGCGATTCGACCGCCCCGCTGGCCCGTGCATTGGCCAAGCTGGCCGATCAACTGGGCATCGCCCTCGGGGAGACGTTCGAGGTCGCGGTAGACCATGACGGCGGACCAATGGCCCGGGCGATCGACCAGGCCATCGCGGATCGACGCCGGATCACCTTTACCTACTGGAACTACGGCCGCGACGAGAGATCAGCCCGTGAGGTGGAGCCCTGGCGGGTGTTCCACGAGAACGACGAGTGGTATCTGGTTGGAGTAGACGTGAACAAGGGGGAATCACGCAACTTCCGCCTTGACCGCATCACCGACCTAGTCGTGACCGAGACGGGGGCAGAGCCTCCTCCCCGTCGGATCCCGGCCACGCTAGATCTCGATGTCGGGCTGCCCGAGGTCGTGCTCGACCTGCCATCGAGCGCCTCGTGGGTTGTGGAGGCCTATCCGATACGTGCGCATCAATGGAACGGAGAACGTCTCGAGGTCACGCTGGCGGTGACGGGTTCGAGCTGGCTCGAGCGACTCCTCCTACGTGTAGGCCCCGACGCTCGCATCGTCTCGATCGACGAGCGACTGGGCGGGCCGGACCTGGCCGCGCAGGCCGCCCTTAGGGTCTTGGCTCGCTACCAGTAGTTGGCGACGGCGACGGCGCGTTCTGCGTCGGAGGGGAGCGCGCTAGCGTCGGTCCCCGTGTCATCACCCAATGCCGAACCGGCTCGGACCCAGATGGGGGAGAGCTCGAGTCCGGGATCTGATCCAACCGACGACTCTGTTCGGTATGGATCCAAGACCAAAGCCAAGCGTTCGGCTCTGCGCAACATCATCGAGTGGGTGGTGGTGGTCGGTGGTGCTGTTCTGGTTGCCGTTCTCATTCGTTCCTTCTTGTTCCAGACCTTCTGGATCCCATCGCCTTCCATGGCCACCACCTTGGTGAAGAACGACCGAGTGGTCGTCAACAAGCTCTCATATCGCCTTCATGACCCTCGGCGCGGCGACATCGTGGTGTTCCATCGCCCACCATCGGAGTACACGGCGTCCAGCAACATCAACGACCTGATCAAGAGGGTGATCGGCCTCGAAGGTGAACGGGTCTCGATAATCGACGGCTCGGTCCGCATCGATGGAGTTGCCCTCGATGAGCCCTACACCCACGGGCTTCAGACGGTGGATCAAGGGTGCAGCACCGGCGAGATGCAGGCGCTGTTCACCGCCGAGGGATACCTCGTACCCGAGGGACATGTCTTCGTCCTCGGCGACAACCGGGTGAACTCCGGCGATGGTCGGTGCTTCGGCCCCGTGGACGAGGATCTGATCGTCGGGAGGGCATTCCTGAAGATCTGGCCGCCCGGCAGCATCGGAAGCCTCTAATGGGTCCTCGCCCGACTGCGAACTTTTGCTAGCACCAGTTTGCAGGCATACGCTGACAAGATGGCACAGAACAAGGTTCTCAAGCGGTTTCTCGAAGCTGGGGTGTCGTTCACCGAGATGACCCAGGCCAAGGCCGAGGCGCTGGTGAAGGAATTGGTGAAGGCGGGTGAGGTTCAGACCGAGCAGGCCCAGGCCCTCGTGATCGACTTGGTCGAACGCAGCCGCAAGAACACCGAGGCCCTCGTCGAGCAGGTTCGAGGTGAGATCATCGCCTCGGCCGACGCCTGGGGCTTGGCGACGCTCGCCGACCTGGATCGGATCGAGAAGTTGATCCAGTCGGTCGTTCCTGTGAAGAAGTCAGCAGCTGCTGAAAAGGCACCCGCAGCGAAGGCCGCCGCCAAGAAGGCCCCAGCGAAGAAGGCTGCTGCCAAGAAGGCGCCCGCCAAGAAGGCTGCTGCCAAGAAGGCCCCAGCAAAGAAGGCGCCCGCGAAGAAGGCTGTCGCCAAGAAGGCGCCCGCCAAGAAGGCCGCGGGCTGAACCCTCCGAGGCGGTGCGCCGACGCCTCGATGCCGAACTGGTTCGCCGAGGGCTGGTAACCAGCCGCGAACGGGCTCGGGAGGTAATCGGGTCGGGCACCGTCACGGTCAACGGTGCTCCGGCGGCCAAGGCCTCGCGCCTGGTTGCCCCCGACGAGGCGATCTCGGTTGGATCACCACCGCCACGATTTGTAGGTCGCGGCGGCGAGAAGCTGGCTGGCGCAATCGACCGCTTCGCGGTCGATCTGAACGGTTGCCGTGTCCTCGATGCCGGAGCCAGCACCGGGGGGTTCACCGACTGCGCCCTTCAGCTCGGAGCGTCATCGGTAGTTGCCGTCGACGTCGGGCGAGGTCAACTCCACCAACGGTTGCGTACCGATCCGCGCGTCGAGGTGCATGAACGCACCAACATCAGACACAGTCAGCCCGGCGACTTCGGACCACGGCCAGACGTCGTCGTGGCCGATCTCAGTTTCATATCCCTACGGACCGTGGCTCCTGCCCTCTTGAACCTGGCCGCTCCGGGGGCCGAGCTGATCTGGCTGGTAAAGCCGCAGTTCGAAGCAGGCCGGTCCGAGGCGGCCCGAGGTTCGGGGGTAATAGGTGACCCCGAGGTGTGGCGAAGGGTCCTCGAAAAGGTGGGCGCCGCGATTCAGTCACTGGGAGCGACCATCATGGAGTTCATGCCTTCACCGATCCGAGGAGCCGATGGGAACGTCGAGTTTCTCCTGCACGGACGCGCCCCCGGTGGCCGGCACCCTGAGTCGCAGCCGCTCGCAGTTCTGATCGACTCGGTCCTCGATGAGGTGACGTCCCGGTGAACGTCGTGGCGATGTTCGTGCACAGCGGACGTCCAGAAGCCATAGCCACCGGACGAGAAGTCGCTGAATGGTTGCGCGCCCACGGCCTCGAGCCGGTTGCCTTCGATGGGGAAGCAGAACTTCTCGGCGTTCCGATCGCGTCAACCAACCCGACCGGTCTTCCCGCGGCCAACATCGGGCTCGTCGTGGCGATCGGAGGTGACGGCACCGTGCTGCGAGCCACCCGGTGGGCGGTGGCCGCCGACGCCGACCTGATAGGGGTGAACCTGGGCCAACTCGGATACCTGGCCGAGGTGGAGCCGAGCGGGTGGGCCGACGCCCTTGCGAGCTACCTCGCAGGTACGCACTCAATTGCCCCCCGGATGATGGTCTCCGCCGAGATCCGACCTGCCAACTCCGGCTCCGCAACGACGGAGTCGATAACCGGGGACGGAACCATCTCGGATGTCGCTTCACCTCCATCGGGTTTCGGGAGCCTTCCCCTGGGCCTCAACGAGGTGGTCGTGGAGAAACAGGCGATCGGGCGGACCATTCGCCTCGGAGTGAGCATCGACGGACGGTTCTTCACCAGTTACGTGGCCGACGGGATCATCCTCGCCACACCAACCGGGTCAACGGCCTACTCGCTTTCGGCTCGTGGCCCCATCGTGGACCCTTCTCATCGGGCGATTCTCCTGACGCCCGTTTCTCCTCATTCCCTGTTCGACCGTGCCCTCGTCCTCGACCCTGCCAGCACCGTCGAGATCAAGGTTCTGGGGGAGCGGGCGGCTGCCGTGTCAGTCGATGGCACCCAGCAGGGCGCGCTCGACCCCGGGCATCGGCTTCTGGTTCGAGCCGCCCCGACCCCGGCCCGTTTCGTCACGTTCGGTGGACGAGACTTCCACCAGATCCTCAAGTCGAAGTTCGGGCTCAACGACCGATGACAGAGCACGCGGGCCCGACCCGTCTGATCGAGTTGGCCGTCACGAACCTCGGCATCATCGAGTCGTTGCGATTGGTGTTAGACGACGGGATGACCGCTCTAACCGGGGAGACCGGTGCTGGTAAGACGATGTTGGTCGGGGCCATCGAGCTGCTACTCGGAGGCCGGGCCGATTCATCTGTCGTGCGGCCAGGCTCAGACGAAGCCTTGATAGAAGGTCGCTTCGATCTGGAGGGCACAGAGGTGGTGCTGAGCCGCGTCATAGCGTCTGAGGGTCGGTCGCGTGCCTACGTCGACGGTCGTATGGTCACCGCGACGGCCCTGGCCGAACTGACCGGCCCGATCGTCGACCTTCACGGCCAGCATGCCCATCAATCTCTCCTAGACCCCGTCACCCAGCGAATGGCACTCGACACCTTCGGGTCGGTGGATACCAGCCAGCTCCAAGCGCTGAGGTCCGAAGTGAGACGCATCGGCTCTGAACTGGCCGGTTTGGGAGGTGACGCCGGAGCCCGAGAACGCGAGCTCGACCTGCTGCGTCACCAGGTCGGTGAGATCGACGGGGCTGGGGTCACCGACCCAGACGAGGACTCGTACCTTGATCGTCAAGAGTCGATCCTGGCCAATGTGGTGGCGCACCAGGAGGCCGCGAGCCGGGCATCCGAACTGCTCGGCGCTGACGGCGCGGTGGTGGATCTACTAGGCGAGCTGACCTCGATCACAGCAGGGCGCGTTCCGTTCAGCTCCGTTTCCCAGCGGATCCAATCGCTGTCGGCTGAGGCCGCTGACCTGGTCGCTGAGGTCCGTGCCATCGGGGAGTCGCTCGAGCACGATCCCGAACGTCTGGCCGAACTTCGTCAGCGTCGCCAGCTCCTCGTCGATCTCCGTCGCAAGTACGCCACCGCTGTTCGCTCCGACGGCAAGACGGGGTCCGGGTCCCTGGCCGACGTCATCATCTATCGAGACGACTGCGCCCGCCGCATCGCCGACCTCGAAGCCCACGACGTCCGAGCGGCGGCGTTGGAACAGGACTTGGCCGAGGCCAAGAGGGCCGAGCAGGCCGAGGCCGGAAGGATTGGGGCCCAGCGTCGACAGCATGCGCCGGTGTTGGCCCGAGAGGTCGAGGCGCACCTGAAGGAGCTGGCCATGGGCCGGGCCAGGTTCGGGGTCCACGTTCCCCATGCCGATCCGGGAGACGACGTCGGATTCATGCTGGCAGCCAACCCCGGCCTACCGCCGGGACCCCTGTCCAAGGTGGCGTCGGGCGGTGAGCTGGCCCGAGTGATGCTCGCCCTGCGATTGGTCGTCACCGGGGCACCGCCTATCCTCGTGTTCGATGAGGTCGACGCCGGGATCGGGGGCGACGCCGCCGTATCGGTCGGGCGGGCGCTGGCAGCCCTCGGCCGTGACCACCAGGTCCTCGTCGTGACCCATCTGCCCCAGGTGGCGGCCTGTGCCGACCAGCAGGTGTCCCTCCGAAAGGACCACGACTCCGCGGTCGCTGCTGTTCAGGCCCAAGTGCTCGGCGACGAAGGTCGAGTAGACGAGATCGCTCGGATGCTGGCTGGTACCGCTGGGGGGTCGTCGATGCATTCGGCGGCACGCGAGTTGCTCGCCGCCGGCGCCGGAGAACGCCGGTGAGCGTCGACAGCCCAGACCGCAGGCCCGATTCCCCTGTCATCGACGTTACCGGTGTGGCACGGGTCGACCGTCGTACCAAAGACCTGGCCAAGCGGATCAAGCCAGGTGAGATCGCCGTCATTGATCACCAGGATCTGGACACCGTCGCCACCGAAAGCCTGATCGAGGCGGGAGCGGCCGCGGTGGTGAACGCCAGCGCCAGTATCTCTGGTCGCTATCCCAACGTCGGTCCGCTGCTGCTTCCTGCAGCGGGGATCCCGATGATCGACCACGTCGGGAGCGAGGTGATGGACCAGGTCGCCGACGGGTCCATCATCACCATCCGCGGATCTCACCTGATTCAAGACGACATCGTTGTCGCCGAAGGGGCGATCCAGAACATGGACACCCTCACCGCAACGCTCGAAGAGTCCCGACAGTCGATGGGTGACGAGTTGGAGAGGTTCGCATCCAACACCTTGGAGTACCTCCGCCGTGAGGGCCACCTGCTGGTCGATAACCCCGACATCCCCGACATTCCCGTCGACTTCGCTGGTCGACACGTGCTCGTGGTCGTCCGCGGTGTCGACTACAAGAAGGACCTGGAACTCCTCGAGCGCAGCGGCTACATACGCGAGCAGAAGCCTTTGTTGATCGGCGTCGACGGCGGGGCCGACGCGCTGTTGGCAATGGGCAAGGTGCCCGATGTGATCATCGGAGACATGGATTCGGTCTCGGAGAAGGCACTTCGCTGCGGGGCAGCGATGGTCGTCCACGGCTACGCCGATGGACGAGCCCCCGGAGCCGAGCGACTCGAGGAGATGGGCGTCGACCACGTGGTCTTCGCTTCGACTGGCACTTCTGAGGACATCGCCATGCTCATCGCCTTCGAACGCGGCGCCACCCTGATCGTGGCGGTGGGCACGCACAACTCGATGGTCGACTTCTTGGACAAGGGTCGCGCTGGCATGGCGTCCACGTTCCTGGTGCGCATGAAGGTCGGACCGATCCTGGTGGATGCCAAAGGCGTGAACCGCCTCTATGACAGCAGGGTCCGAAAGCGTGACCTGTTGTTCCTCGTGCTGGCCGCGATGATCGCGATGATCGTGATCACCTTGGTCAGCGATCCCGTCCGCCTGGTCCTCAGGGGCCTCACTCTTTCCTTCCGGTGATCCGGGGAGACCATCGATGATCAACCTGCGCTATCACATCGTGAGCCTCACTGCGGTGTTCTTGGCCCTAGCCATCGGTGTACTTCTGGGTGGGACGTACCTGGACAAGTACACGGTGGATCAGCTCGATCAGAGCATCTCCAACGCCGAACGCCAGATCCGAGAGACCAGGGCCGAAAACGACCGGCTTCGCGGCAACGTCTCCGATGCCGAGGCCCGCAACCAAGCCTTGATCGGCGGAGGTACCAACTCCCTCTTCGCCGACAACCTCACCGACGTACCAGTCCTGATCATCGCCGCCGAGGGCGCCGATGAGACCGCCCGTCGCAACTTGGTGCAGTCTCTCAATACCAGTGGAGCCGAATTCCGTGGCACGCTGACCGTCACCGGTCGTGTTTCCCTCTCCGATGAGCAGGCTCGAGATCTGGCCAGGTCGCTGGATCTGAGGACTGATGAAACCGATGCCGTCGTGGCCGAACTCGTCGACCGGTTCGGCGCGGCACTGGTAGCGGCCGGTCAGCCGCCGGCGCTCGATCCGGCCCCGTCGACCACGGTTCCCACCGACTCGATACCGGCGACGACCACGCCCGAAGGGGCCGCTCCAGGATCCGAGGCGACGACGACTGCTCCCACCGACGGGACGGCCACCACCACCACCACGGTGCCAGTGCCAGATCCTCCGACAGAACCAGAGGTCGTCTCTGCCCTGATCCAGGCTGGCCTCCTGTCCTTCGAGGCCCCGGTGGAGAATCCAGCAACTGGGCCGCTTCTTAGCGGTTCGTCCTATCGCTACGTGTTCCTGGCCGGCAGCTCACCGTCGATCCCCGCTACATCGTTCCTGATCCCGGTATTGCGGAGGATGGCCGAGAGCGGGCCGGTGCCGGCCCTGGTGGCTTCCACGACGCCGTCTGAAGACGGGTTGGATACGGCGGTCACGGTTGTAAGAGAGGATCCGGAGCTGAACCGTCTGGTCAGCACCGTCGACAACCTCGACTGGTTCAACGGACTGGTGTCGACCGTCCTCGGGCTCGAGGAGATCGGTCGGGGGGCGAGGGGTCACTACGGCGAGGGTCGTGGAGCGGCCGCGGCCATCCCCACGGGAACGTGACCGAGACCCGCGCCCGTCCCGTCAAGGGTCTCGGGTCAGCGGCCGCCACGATCACCTTCTGGAACCTCATCTCACGGATCCTCGGGTTCGTCCGGGTCCTGGCCACCGCGGGAGCGCTTGGTATCGCCGCACTGGGCGACACATATCAGCGCACCAACCAGGTGTCGAACCTGTTGTTCGAGCTGCTGGCCGGAGGGATGCTGTTCGCCGTCCTGGTCCCGACGTTCGTCTCCCACCTTGCGTCGAACAGCCGGGCCGACGCTGGTCGACTGGCGGGTGCGGTTGCTACCCGGGCGGTGGCGGCGTTGACCGTTGTCGTCATCGTGGGGCTCGCCTTCGCTGAGCCGATCGTGAGAGCGCTGTCTTCAGGGGTGAGTGATACCAGCCGCGACGCACAGGTGGATCTGGGTGTGTTCCTCCTGTGGTTCGTGTTGCCGCAACTTTTCTTCTACGGCCTGGGCGCGGTGGCGAGCGCGCTGCTCCAAGCCGACAGCCGCTTCGTGGCCGTCTCGGTGGCGCCGGCCGCGAGCAGCCTGGTGGTGACTGCCACCATGGTCGCTTTCGCCTTCACCCATGACGTCGACAGAGGCCTGACGCTGACGGGAGGAGAGAAGGTCCTGCTCGGAGGCGGCACCCTGGCTGCTACAGCGGTTCTGGCTCTGGTGCCGTTGGTGGCCGCGGCCCGAGCGGGGTTTCCCCTCCGCCCGGCCTGGCATGTGCCAGGAGATGAACTGGCGCCGTTGATCCGACGCGGCGCCTGGGCCACCGGGCACGTAGGCCTGAACCAGGTGCTGGTCATGTCCACCGTGGTGTTGGCCGGGAGGATCGAGGGGGGAGTGATCGCTTATCAGACAGCGTTCACATTCTTCTTGCTGCCTCACGCGCTGTTGGCCCATCCGATCTTCACCTCGCTCTATCCCCGGCTGTCGGCGGCGGGTGCGGACCGCAAGTACATGGAAGCCTTCAGCGATGACCTGGGTCGTGGTCTGCGAACCATGACGGCACTGGTGCTGCCAGCGTCATCGTTGTTGGCGGTGCTGGGAGGGCCGGCGCTGTCGCTGGTGCGAGTGGGTTCTTTCGATTCCAACGGGGTGTCGCTGGTCGCATCCACATTGGCTGCGTACCTCGCCGGCCTTGCCGCTTATTCGGCGACTTTTCTTCTAACCCGAGCTTCCTATGCCCTCGACGATGCCCGGCGCCCCACCACGGTGAACCTGTGGGCCACCATCGTAGCGGTAGCGGCAATGACCGCGGCGTCGTCCACCTTCGAAGGAAGAGCGCTGCTGGTGGCCTTCGGAATGATCACGGCAGTCACGACCACTGCGGCCGCCGTGATCCTCCACCACCACGTCACATCGCTGATCGGTAGGCCCGTACCGGTACTGCGGTCCGCCGTCGGGTCGCTGGTGGTCGCCGCAGTTGGGGGCAGCGCGGCGCTCGTCATTGTCGGGCTCGTGGGTTGGGCGGACTCAGGGTCGGCTGTCCTGGCTCTGCTGGGCGGAGCCGGTGCGGGATCGGTCGGTATCGCCGTGGCGATCTCCGTCGTCGGGACCGATGATGTGGAGCCGGTCTTGGGCATCTTGAGACGGGTGCGAGGACGACTCCGGTGAGTCGGGAACGCTGGTCACGGCTCGCCTTGGTCGGTGGCGTCCTGCTCTTTGCCGTTCTCTCGTTTGCATTCTCGAGGGAGGTTCGAGTCGAGTCGGAGCCAGCGCCGGGACCGGTTCGCAACGTGGTTGTCTTCACAGTTCCGTACCTGGGGATCGACGACGTCGACACTACGGCCATGCCCACCCTGACCAGGCTGGCCGGGACCGGTGCCATCGGGGCCACGAACGTGCGCTCCAAGGGAAGCACCCCCGAGGTGGTCGATGCCTACGCAACGCTGGGTGCCGGCAACCGCGTCGCAATCGGGCAGAGCGCCCCCCAAGTACCAGGAGCAGACCTCTCCGCTACATCCGCGCCTGTTGATGACGGCGAGGCCTCTGGCTCGATCGATGAAGACGCCCCGGTGGTCGTGGAGGCCCGGCGGGTCACCTCTGCCGAACTGGGCCAGCCCGACAGTGGCGCCGATCGGATCGGTGTTCGCGACATGGGCCGGCTCGTCACCCTGGCCGACGCAGGGTCAGACGAAGGAGGACAACCCGGATCTCTGGCCACCGCGCTGAGAGCGGCGAACCTTGCCGCTGCGGTGGTGACCAACGCCGGAACCGACCTCGGCTCTCAAGCCTCAGCGCTGGTACCGGCTCCCGCCGCGGTCGCCGCGTCCGATCCTGAGGGCCTGGTGGACGCCGGATCGGTCGATGCATCACTGCTGCGACTCCGTCCCGGTGGAGACGAGGTCGTGTCTGACCCCGCTGCCTTTGCATCCGCTGTCGACCGCGCCCTCGAGGTGGCCGAGGTCGTGTTCGTCGATACGGGCGACACCCTCCGATGGGCGGCGAATATCGACACGGATGCCGTCAGCGGGGACCCGACGGTTTCGGAAATGGGCCGGAAGGCGGCGCTCGGTTCGACAGACCAGGTCCTGGCCATGGTGGAGCGAACCCTTGGGCCAGACACGCTCCTGATCGTCGTCGGCGTGACGCCCCCAGGTGATCGGTGGGCCCTGACCCCGATGGTGGTGCATGGGGCTGGAACGCCGGCCGGCTACCTGCACTCGTCATCGACGCACCGCCCAGACCTGGTAACCCTCACCGACCTGGGCCCGACGGTCCTCGACGCTCTAGGGGCGGACATCCCGTCGGCCATGATCGGACATCCCCTGGCCTACCGCCCGGGTGAGGCGAACTGGGACGGAGCGCTGGCCCTCGACTCCCTGCTGGAGAAGCGAGCCCCGATAGATAGGGCTATGGCGGTGGGGTTCATCGCGGTTCAGACGGTGGTCTACCTGCTGGCCGTGGCCGTGCTCCTGACCAACCCACGCCGACCCTCGTGGTTCGACCAGGCTCTCCTCTTGGCTGTGCTCACTTGTGCGGCGTGGCCGCTGGCCACGTTCGTGCTGCGCGTCGCACCATCTCTGTACTCCTATGGGGCCGGGACCTTCTTGCTGGGCTGGCTGGTGGCAGGAGCTGTGGCCTTCGCTGTCAGTCGACTGCAGCGGCATGCGCTGGACCCAGTGCTGGCGTTGTGCGCATTGACAGCCACAACCCTCGTCGCCGATCTGGCCACCGGTGCCCACCTCCAGTACGGCAGCTTCTTCGGGTACGCCCCGACCACAGCACCCCGCTTCACCGGAATCGGGAATGCCTCCTTCGCCTTGTTGGGCGGAGCCACGGTCACCATTTGCACCTCGCTCGTGGCCCGGTCGGCCAACCGCACCCAGGCCCTGTGGTGTGGCGGAGCGGTTGCGAGCATCGTCGTCCTGGCCGATGGTGCCCCGTGGATGGGAGCCGACGTGGGCGGCATCCTCACCCTGGTTCCGGTGCTCTGCCTGATGTTCTGGTCGCTGTCGGGCCGTCGGGTCCGGTGGTACACGATCGGTCTCGCTGCTCTGGTTGCGGCCGCGGTACTAGGATCTGCGGTGGCCATCGAGTCGTTGCGTGACCCCGGCCAACGAACCCACATCGGCCGATTCTTCTTGTCCACGGGAGACGGCACCATGGTCCAGGACACCCTGGCTCGTAAGTGGGCTGCCAACACCGCGGTACTGCGCCGATCCCCGTTGGCTTGGGTCGTGCCTCTCGTCGCCGGGGTCGCCTTCGTCGCGGTCGCCAGCGGTAGAGCCTGGCGGAGGGTGCTGCCGCTGGGAAGTCCCGAGCGCACTGGTGTTACCGCCACGCTCGCCATGGGGTTCGTGGGCTGGATCCTCAACGACTCGGGCGTTGTGGTCCTAGCCCTTGCCTCTGTGTTCCTCGGCCCCTACATCCTCCTCCTGGTCCAAGCCACCAACACACATGACCAAGACCACCAGACCGAGGCCGGTAGCGTTGGGACACCCATGGCCGACGAAACTCCAGATGCTGAAGCGGACGCGACGGAACCGGTTGGCGACCAGGACCCCGGGAATCTCGATTACCGGCTGATCCCCTCAGGAGATCAGCCGGTACCAGGACCACTCGTCGTGGCCCTGGTACCGGCGAAGGACCGTGGTGACTCGGTGGGGGATACCGTCGCTGCGTTGTCGGCGCTGCCGCTCGTATCACGGGTCCTGGTGATAGACGACGGATCGACCGACGACACCGCCGACACGGCCCGGGCAGCGGGTGCAGACGTGCTGGTACTGCCGACGAACCGAGGCAAAGGCGGCGCCGTTCTCGCCGGTGTAGCGGCCACACCCGAGGCCGACATCTACCTCCTCATAGATGCCGACCTGGCCGCCACCGCGGCGGCGGCCGACGTCCTCCTAGGTCCAGTGCTCCGTGACGAAGCCGACCTGGTGGTTGGCGTCCTGCCATCGGCGGGCGGCAAAGGTGGGTTCGGACTCGTCCGCGACATGTCGGCCCGGGGAATCGAACGAGCCTGCGGCTTGAAGGTCCGTGCCCCGCTGAGTGGACAGCGAGCGGTGCGCGCCGAACTGGTCAGGGGCTTGGATTCGGCCGAGCGTTTCGGGTTGGAAGTGGCCATGACCATCGACGTGGTGCGACGTGGTGGTCGGGTCGTCGAGGTGGATGTTCCAATGGATCACCGCCACACCGGTCGCTCCTTGGCCGGGTTTGCTCACCGCGGCCGTCAGGGTCACGACATCGCCAGGTCGTTGTGGCCTCGGATCACGTCACCGCGCCTGCGAACCGGAGCTGTGATCGGGACCACGGTGGTGCTGTGTCTCCTGGCCCCGCTGCTCGGCATCTCGCGGGTGCCCTCGACTTCACCGCTCGGTGCTCGACCGCGACGGGTCGTGGTCTTCGGCATGCAACCCTTGTCGTTCGATGACCTGAGCCGTGGGGTAACCCCCAACCTGCAACAGCTCATGGATGAAGGAGCCGTCGGTGCCCTCTCGGTGCGTACCGTGGCCCGTACACCCACCGATGGGGAGGGGTACCTGTCTATCGGGGCCGGGTCCCGCTTGGTCGGTGGAGGTCTGGTCGAGACCGTCCTGCCCGTCGGTGAGGATGTGGGCGGGGTTACGGCCGGTCAGTACGTCGCCTCGCTGACAGGCATGGAACCGGCAGGGGAGTACGTGGTCATGGGTGGGCCCAGCCTCCTGCGACGCACAGAGCGCTCCGAAGGCTCCTCGGCCCCCGGAGCTCTGGGGGATGCGTTGGAGGCGGCCGGTCTCCGAGGCGCGGTGGTCGGTAACGGAGATCAGCCCGCCACCTACACCAGCCCGGGCTATGTCAGCCGGCCAGCAGCGCTGATGGTCATGACCTCGGACATGGCGGTTTCGTCGGGTCACATCAGTCCTGAGGAGATGCTGGAGTCGTCGCAAGAAGGGCCGTTCGGGGTTCAGTCCAACGCCGACGCAATCGTCGATGGCACCTTGGACGAACTGGAACGAGCGGCGGTGGTAGTCGTCGACCCCGGCGACCTGGCTCGGGCGACCCGCTTCGGGAAGGCGGCGGTGTCGACTGCGTCCGACGCCATGTGGGAACGGCAGCTGACCAGAACCGACGCCATTCTGGGTCGACTGATGGACGAGGTCGACGACGACACCATGGTGCTGGTGGTCTCGGTCGTTCCCAGCACCTATCCGTATCGACCGTCGCCGTTGGTGGCATGGGGGCCGGGCGTCCCACATGGTCTCATCACCTCACCGTCCACGCGCCAATCCGGGGTCAGCGCCATCACCGATCTGGCACCGACGATCCTGGCTGCCCTGGGTGCCGAGGTCCCGGTGGAGATGCCGGGGAGCGCGGTGCGCTACGAGCCGGGCCCGGTGGACCTCGACCGGCTGAAGTCCTTAGACACCGACACGATGATCCGCGAGAAGACCTACGGTCCGGTTTCTGCTCGCTACATCCAGGTGTTCACCTTGCTGTACCTGGCCCTGGTCATCGCCGTTGCGGGGCGTCGCGGCCTCGGTCGGTTCGGGGGTCTGGTCCGGTGGCTGGTGTTGGCCTTGGCCGCGTTTCCGGTGTCGACCTTCATCGTTCGCCTTTTCGGGATCCTCAACGCCACCTCGACATGGGCCCAGGCCATTGCGGCCGCCACCCTTGCCGGAGGCATCGGGGCAGTTGCCGGCCGCAGTCGGCGGTCTGCGATATCACCGCTCGGATGGGTGTCAGGCCTGACCGTTGCGGTGATCCTGGTCGACTCGTGGACGGGGACCACGTTGCACCTGTCGAGTTGGCTCGGCTACTCACTTCACAACGCCGGACGGTTCTACGGCATCCCCAACACGACGTTTGCTGTTCTCGGCGCGTGCACGATCCTTACGGCAGGGCTCATCGTCCATCATGGTGAGCGCCGTCGCGAGGCGATCGTGAAGGTGGCGTGCCTGTTCCTCCTAGTGGTCGTGTCGGCGGGTCTTCCCATGTTGGGGGCAGACGTCGGCTCGTTGATCACCCTGGGTCCGGTGTTCGGCGTGACCCTCCTGGCCATGAGCGGACGAAAGGTGCGGCTGCGCAACGTGGCCCTGGCTGGCGTGGCGATGCTGGCACTGGTGGGTGCCGCCACCGCCTTGGACCTAGCCCGCCCGCCAGACCAGCGAAGTCATCTGGGGCGTTTCGCCGAACAGGTATCCGAGGACGGGCCTTCGGCTTTCGTAGATACCTTGATGCGCAAGCAGGAGGCGAACGCTCGCCTGGCCCAGTCCTCTCAGTGGGCCAAGATGGTCCCGGTCGCAGCGCTGTTCCTAGCGGTGCCGTTGATCTGGCAGCGGCGGCGTCGTGAACTACTTCCGCCTGGTAGTCCGCTGGCCACCACCTTTTGGTCCATCCTCGCCGCCACCGCTCTCGGATTCCTTTCCAACGACTCGGGACCGATAGTCATCGCCTTGTTCCTGGCCCATCTGCCTCCCCTGATACACCTGCTGTCGAGCGGCGGTGAACGCTCCTCAGCGACACTTCATCTTGCGGGAAGCCCGTCGGTGGCGGTGACGGTGTGAACGTAGCCATCGGTCTGGTGCTCGGTCTGACAGCAAGCAGCCTCACCCTCCGGTTGGTGCTGGGCACTCTGAACACCCCTGTGCTCCAACGAATGAATCACCGTGGCGCCCCCATCATCACCGCGGCCGGTCTGGTCGTGGTCCTGGCCGTACTGGCGGTGGAAGCGGCTCTTGGTCTTGTAGAAGCCGGTGGCATGGACCCGGTGGGTGGCACCATCGGTCGTCGTCTGGTGGTACTGGCCACCGTAGGGTTCGGCCTTCTCGGCTTCCTCGACGACCTCCTCGGAGCCGGCGAGAGCGGGGGGTTCCGCGGCCACCTCGGTGCCCTGGTCCACGGCCGCCTCACATCGGGCGGAATCAAGCTGTTCGGTGGGGCCGCTTTGGCTTTGGCGGTGATGGCCTCGGTCCAGCCTGGGTCGGTGGGAAGGATCATCGCCGACGGGGCTCTGGTGGCCCTGGCCGCCAACCTCGGCAACCTCATGGACCGGGCTCCAGGACGATGCCTAAAGGTGACGGTCCTGGCGTTCGTCATCTTGTGCGCCACCGCCGCGGCCGACCCGGATCTGATCGGAGTGGCTCTGGTGGTCGGGGCAGCAGTGGCCTTGTTGCCGGCAGACCTGGGCGAGAAGGTGATGCTGGGCGACGCTGGCGCCAACGTCGTGGGTGCCGCGCTCGGCATCGGTGTCGTACTCACCTCAGCACCTTCGATTCGCAACCTGGTCCTGGCCGCGTTGATCCTGCTCAACGGGGCCAGCGAGAAGGTTTCCTACAGCCGCCTGATCGACTCCACTCCGCTCCTCCGCAAGCTGGACCGCCTCGGCCGACGCCCGTGATGCGTTGTGGCGTAACGATCTGACCGCTACCTACTCGTGGATGCCGCCGGCTAGGTAGGGTGTGGCTCCGTGACGAAGCACATCTTTGTGACGGGTGGGGTGGCGAGCAGCCTGGGGAAGGGCCTGACCGCCTCGTCCCTGGGGAGATTGCTGAAAGCGCGTGGCCTTCGGGTCACCATGCAGAAGCTCGACCCCTACATCAACGTCGACCCGGGCACCATGAACCCTTTCGAGCACGGGGAGGTGTTCGTCACCGACGACGGCGGAGAAACCGACCTGGATCTGGGGCACTACGAGAGGTTCATCGACGAGAGCCTCTCTAGGGACTCGAACGCCACCACCGGCTCGATCTACTCAGCGGTCCTCGCCGCTGAACGTCGGGGTGACTACCTGGGTAAGACGGTCCAGGTCATTCCCCACATCACCGACGAGATCAAGCGACGCATCACCCGCCTGGCCGACAGCGACGTGGACGTGGTCATCACCGAGGTGGGCGGAACCGTGGGAGACATCGAGATCCTCCCGTTCCTGGAAGCGATCCGCCAATTCCGTCTCGATGTCGGACGCGACAACGTCTGCTATGTCCACGTCACCCTCGTGCCGTTTATCGGCCCGTCGGGAGAGCAGAAGACCAAACCCACCCAGCACTCAGTGACCGAGCTGCGCAGCCGCGGCATCCAGCCCGATGCCATCGTGTGCCGCAGCGAAGAGGCGCTCTCGCCCGATCTGAAGCGCAAGATCTCGAACCTGTGCGATGTTCCGCCGACCGCGGTGGTAAATGCCGCGGATGCTGGCAACATCTATGAGATCCCGCTGGTCATGCACGAGGAGGGTCTCGATGCCGAGGTATGCCGGATCCTTCGTCTCGATGACCTAGTTCCCGATCTGTCGGAGTGGGAGGTGCTGGTCGAGAAGGTCGAAGCTGCCACCGAGCCGGTGCGCATCGGGATCATCGGCAAGTACGTAACCCTCATCGACGCCTACCTGTCAGTGGTGGAAGCAGCCAAGCATGGTGGGTTCCACCACGGGGCCAAGGTCGAGATCGAGTGGATCCAAGCCGAAGAGGTCGAAGGCCTCCTCGCCGCCGGTCGTCTCCGAGACCTCGATGGCATCATCATTCCGGGCGGCTTCGGTGAGCGCGGGGTCGAGGGCAAGATCGCGGCAGCCGGTTACGCCCGGGAGAACCAGATCCCTTGTCTGGGTCTCTGTCTGGGTATGCAGGTGATGACCATCGACTTCGCTCGGAGCGTCCTGGGTCTGGACCGGGCCAACTCTGCTGAGTTCGACCCGCACACTCCGCATCCGGTGATCGACCTGATGGATGCCCAGCGCGATGTCACCGACAAGGGCGGCACCATGCGTCTCGGTGCCTACGTCGCCGAGCTCGAGCTGGGATCCAAGGTGGCCGAAGCCTACGGACACACCGTGGTCTCAGAACGTCACCGCCACCGCTACGAGTTCAATCCGCGCTATCGCAGCCAGTTCGAGGCGTCGGATCTGTGGTTGTCGGGTTCGTCACCCGACCACCGTCTAGTCGAGTTCATCGAGCTACGCGACCACCCGTTCTGGGTGGCCACCCAGGCCCACCCCGAGTTCAAGAGCCGACCCACCAAGCCCGCACCGCTGTTCCGGGAGTTCATCGGTGCCGCGCTGCAACGGGCCGAAGGAAGGGCACCGCACCTGTTCGAGGCACCGTCACCGGTGTCGGCCACGAAGGCTTGACGGTGGGTGAGTTCAGACATCTGAGCGATGAGGAAGTTGTCTGCCTGGCTCGTCTACGAGTGGTCAAGGCCACCTTCGAGGCTCCCGACGGCTCGACCTTCGAACGAGACGTGATCCGCAACATGGCCGTGGTAGCCATGGTGCCCATCCACGAGGATGGAACGGTCAGCCTCGTTCGCCAGTACCGGGGACCGGTCGACGCCCACCTGTTGGAGATCCCCGCTGGGCTTTGCGACGTGGAAGGTGAAGCGCCCGAGGCCACCGCTGCCCGTGAGCTCCACGAGGAGCTAGGTCTGCACGCCGATCGACTCGAGTTGGTCACCGAGTACTGGCCCGTGGCCGGCTTCTCCGACCAGTACGTCAGGTTGTTCCTGGCCACCGGACTAACCCGGGGCACACCGGCTCGCGAGGGGGTCGAGGAACAGCACATGACCGAAGAACGGGTGTCCCTGGACGATGTCGACCGACTGATAGCCGACGGCACCATCCGTGATTCGAAGACCATCATCGGTCTGTTGTTGGCTCGGGACCACCGGGCCCGGACTCGGTGACCGGGGAACCGCAGCTTCCTCTCGAGGTGTTGGATCTCCTCACCTGGCTACGAGTCGAACGGGGCCGTTCAGCCAACACCCTCGCTGCCTATCGGAGAGACCTCATCGCCTATGTCCAATGGCTGAGGCAACGATCTGTGTCGATCGCCGATGTGAGCGAACCCGACGTGAACGCCTACATCGGGTACCTGCGGGAGTCGGGTCGGGCGCCCTCTTCCCAGAAGCGGGCGCTGGTCGCCGTTCGCAGCCTTCACCGCTTCTTGGCCGAGGAACACGAGGGTCGGCCTGACCCTGCTGCCGAAGTGGAGGTGCCTCGCGTGCCCAGGGGTCTACCCAAAGCCCTGACCGAGGCGGAAGTGGAGTCTCTCCTCGCTTCGGTGGACGGCACCGATGCGGTGGCACGACGGGATCGGGCCATCTTGGAGCTGTTGTACGGAACCGGCCTGCGCATCTCCGAGTTGGTCGGCGTCTCGTTGTCCGACATCGATATCGACGCCGGACTCCTTCGGGCCTTCGGCAAAGGTTCCAAGGAGCGGGTCGTACCTCTCGGGCGCTATTGCGTGGTCGCCCTGGTCGATTGGCTCGGAGCGTCGGGGAGAGCCGAGCTGATCCCGGACCAATGGGCCCGCCGCAGCGATTCCGATGCCGTGTTCTTGAATCGCAGGGGCGGTCGCTTGTCTCGGCAGGGGGCATGGATGGTGGTGAAGCGGGCCGGAGACAAGGTTGGGCTCGGTCATCGGCTGTCACCCCACGTTCTGCGCCACTCCTGTGCCACGCACATGGTCGACCACGGGGCCGACATTCGTACCGTCCAGGAACTTCTGGGTCACGCCAGCATCAGCACTACCCAGGTGTACACGATGGTCTCGACCGAACGACTGTGGTCGGTCTATCGCCAGGCACACCCCCGGGCCCGCTCCGATACCTAGCCGAGGCCCGCCGACCGTTGGTGTTCAGCTGTCTGACGAGTCGCAGCAGCGACGACGACGACCGGACCTATCGACTCGGGTCCTTGGGACTTATGTCCCGGTTGTTGGCCACGGAGAGGCTGTAGCCTGGGTCCATGACCAGCAGTGCCGTCAACGATTCGGTCCGTAGCGACCTCGAGATCGAGCGCGACGACCTCCTTCGCCGCCTCGACGAGCTGACCATCGATGGGTCCGCATCCCCGGATTTCGACGAGAACTTCGCCGACAGCGCCCAGGTGGCGGCCGAGCTCGGCGAGAACCTGACGCTGGCCGCAGCCCTGCGCGAGCAACTCAATGACGTCGAGGGAGCCCTCACACGCTTGAGCAACGGCACCTACGGAAACTGCCAGGTGTGCGGCGAGGCCATCAGCCAAGCTCGGCTGGAGGCCATGCCAGCGACGCCGTTCTGCATCACCCACGCCTGAACCTCTCACGTGCCCGGGGCCCTGCACCTGGTGAGCCGATTCTTCGGGTCTCTCGTACCCGCCGGTGAGCCGCGCGCCGATCGTCAATGGATCGCCGACAACCTGACCGACGGGGAACAGCAGGTGTGGCGAACCATGTCACGCCAGGACCGTCGCCACGCCGCTGGCGTGGCCCGACGCGTCGAACGGGCGCTAGGCAACGAAGCAACGCGGCCGGTGTTGGCCGCCGCCCTACTTCACGACTGCGGCAAGACCGTGTCAGGTCTCGGTACCTATGGACGGGTGATAGCGACGCTGTCGGTCAAGCTGGCCGGAACCGAACAGGCCCTGGCCTGGCGTGAGACCCGAGGTTTCACCCGTCGTGTCGGTCTGTACGTGCTCCATCCCGAGCTCGGTGCCGACCTCCTCGGTCTAGCCGGCTCGGCGCCGCTGACCGTGGCGTGGACCGCCGAGCACCACCTACCCCCAGATCAGTGGACCGTGCCGGCTGCGGTCGGCGACGCCCTCAAGGCTGCCGACGACGACTGAGTCGGCAAGCCGTCAGGTGATCCGACGCTTAGGACCCGAGCGGGCAGGTCCAGTCGTCGTCGCTGCGAGGTTGGTCAAGGCGATCCGGTCAGGTTTGGGGGAGAAGTCCGATGTGGTCTCGTGCCCGATCGATGGTCGCGGTCGCAGTAGACCGAGCCTTGGTAGCGCCTCGCGACAGCAGTCTCGCGGTCTCGGCCGGGTCGGCGGCCAGCTCGGCGTAGCGGGCCTGCATGGGGGCCAGGCGCTCGATCACCGCGGCGGCGGTGTCGGTCTTCAGCGGGCCGTATTGGGTGTAGCCAACGGCGCAATCCTCGGGGGTGCGACCGGTGGCCGCGGCCAGGATCGACAGAAGGTTCGACACCCCCGGTTTGGCGGCTACATCGAAGCGAACCTCGGCCTCGGTATCGGTGACCGCACGCTTGATCTTCTTCTCGATGACCGCCGGGGCATCCAGGAACAAGATCGTTCCCGGGGCTCCATCCTCTGACTTGGACATCTTCGAGCTGGGATCTTGGAGATCCATGATCCGGGCGCCAGCGGTCGGAAATGTCGCTTGCGGAACTGTGAAGGTCTTGCCGTAACGGCTGTTGAACCGTTCTGCCAGGTCTCTGGCCAACTCGACGTGCTGGCGTTGGTCGTCACCGACGGGCACCTCGTCTGTGTCGTACAGCAAGATGTCGGCGGCCATGAGGGCCGGGTAGGTGAACAAGCCGCCAGAAACGAAGTCGGCCTTGTCGGACTTGTCCTTGAACTGGGTCATCCTCCTCAGCTCCCCGAAGGCAGCCGTGCACTCCATCATCCATGCCAGTTCGGTGTGCTCGGCAACGTGGCTCTGCACGAACAGGGTGCTCACCTGCGGGTCGATTCCAACCGCCAGCAGGATCTGGGCCAGGCCCATGGTGGTGGCCCGAAGCTCTCTGGGGTCCTGGGGGACCGTGAGGGCGTGAAGATCCACGACGCAATAGATGCTGTCGGCTCGGTGTTGATCGTCGACCCAGCGGACCAGCGCACCGAACAGGTTTCCGAGGTGGACGTTGCCGGTGGGCTTGATACCCGAGAACACGCGAGTCATGACGGGCGATCCTATGGTGAGGCGGTTGATCATCCGAACCGATTCCGGGTCCTGGCAATGCTCCTTTACGAAACCACATCGATGTAACTATCCTCTTGCCATGGCCTACGAGGTGCAGACCACGGTGTTCGAGGGTCCCTTCGACCTGCTCCTTCACCTGATCCTGAACGAACAGGTCGATCTCTACGAGGTCTCACTCAGCCGGATCGTCGACGCCTACCTGGCCGAACTCGAGCGCATGGAAGGCTTGGACCTCGAGGTCGCCACCGAGTTCCTGCTCATAGCGGCGACGCTGGTTGAGCTCAAGGCCCGTCGCCTGCTGCCGGGGGATCCCGACTTGGAGCTCGATGAGGAGTTCTCCATGTGGGAGGAGCGCGACCTTCTGCTGGCCCGCTTGGTGGAGTGCAAGACATTCAAGGATGCGGCCCTGTTGCTGTCGGCCATGGCCGACGAGGCCGGTCGGTCTTTCCCTCGTACCGCCGGCCTAGACGAGCGCTTCGCCGATCTGGCCCCGGACCTCCTGGCCGGGATTACGGCCATAGACCTCCGAGACGCCATGGTTCGGGCCCTGACCCCCAAACCGGTACCGAAGGTCCACCTCGATCATGTGGCGCCTTCACGCCTCAGCGTCACCGAGGCCGTGGCCGAACTGGTCGACGAGCTGCCACGCATCGGCCGCACCACCTTCCGGGCGTTGACCGACGCCTTCGTGGAGCGCTTGGACGTGGTCGTGCGGTTCCTGGCTGTCCTCGAGCTCTACAAGCAAGGCATGATCGACCTCGACCAACCCACCACCTTCGGTGACCTCACGATTTCGTGGCTCGGGGGTGAGGTCGACGACGACGAGCGTTCCGTCTTCGCTGATCTGGTGGGTCGAATCGACGTCTACGAAGGCTGAGAGACTCCAATGGCTAGTGAGGCCGCCAAGGCCATCGAGGCGATCCTCATGGTCGCGCAGGAGCCGGTCGATCCGCACCTGCTGGCCCAGCTGTTGGAGGTCGCTCCCGCTCGGGTAACCGAGCTGTGCGACGAGCTCCAGGCCGCCTACTCAAACGACGACCGCGGTTTCGTGTTGGTGAAGGTGGCGGGGGGGTATCGCTTCCAGAGCCATGCCGACATGGCCCCCTATGTCGAGCGTTTCGTGCTCGAGGGTCAAAGCGCCCGCCTGTCAGCGGCAGCGCTGGAGACGCTCGCGATAGTGGCCTACAAGCAGCCGATATCGCGGGCGCAGGTGGCTGCGATCCGCGGTGTGAACGTCGACGGCGTGATGCGCACGCTCCACCAGCGGGGATACATAGACGAGGTGGGACGGGATCCCGGTCCAGGTCAGGCCACCCTGTTCGGGACCACCAGGGAGTTCCTGGAACGGCTGGGCCTGGATTCGCTGTCCGACCTTCCTCCCATCGCAGACCTACTTCCCAGCGCCGACGTTCTGGAGGCGTTGGAGATGGGGCTGAGACCCGACCCCCCACCTGCGGACCCCCCGCCTGCGAACCCCACCGAGGGTGCACCCGGGCCCGCCGCTCAGGCCGACCCTCCAGAACCGGCCGAAGACGTCCCGGAGCCGGCCACCACAGCAGTCGAGCCTGACGGCGAGGGGCCCCAACCATCGGCGTCCATTCCCACGGCACAAACCTCGGCCTCCGCGGGGTCAGACTCGGTCGCCGCTCCCGAAGAGCCAGGGGAAATCGAGCTCCCGGCCTGGTTCGAGGACCCCCCATCCGACCCCACTGGCGCTGGCTCTGGCGACGACGAGACGGCTCGAAGTGACGGCGACCGGGACGCGGACTCCGGCCCCAACGCCGGCAGCGACACTGTCGGTGGCCACGATGCCGCCATCTGACCAGGACCCACACGAAGACAGCCGACACGGGGATGAGGCCTCACATTTGGCGAGCGGGCTTCGTCTGCAAAAGGTGCTGGCCCGGGCTGGCTTCGGCAGTCGCAGGATGTGCGAAGAACTGATTTCCGACGGCGTCGTCACCGTGAATGGAGACGTCGCGGACCTGGGGCGAAGGGTGGATCCCGAGAGCGACAAAGTCGAAGTCGACGGTGTCCCGGTGGGGATCCGGCCCGACCTGATCCACTACCTGTTGAACAAGCCGATCGGCGTGGTGACCACGGCATCTGATACCCATGGCCGGCCCACTGTGATCGACCTTGTCCCCGACGAGCCCAGGGTGTTTCCAGTCGGTCGCCTCGACATGGATACCGAGGGGCTGCTCCTGCTCACCAATGACGGAGACCTAGCCAACCGAATCACCCATCCATCCCATGGCGTGGAAAAGGAATACCTGGCCGAGGTCGAGTCGACGCCGTCGCGTTCGGCGCTGCGTCGTCTGCGAGAAGGCGTCGAACTGGATGACGGGCCGACTGCTCCGGCCCGTGTGGCATTGGTCGCTCCGACACTGGTGAGGATCACCATCCACGAAGGCCGCAACCGCCAGGTACGCCGGATGCTCGACACCGTCGGCCATCCGATCGTGCGCCTCATCCGTACCAGGATCGGCCCGTTGTCGGATCGCCGCCTGGGACCGGGGGAGTGGCGGGTGTTGACCACCGATGAGGTTCGTGCGTTGGAGACCGACGTTGCCCTCCCCGACACCCAAGATCGTTCCTAAGCTTGCGATTAAACCTCGGGGTGGGTGAGTCGGATCTCGTTGGCTTTGGCGGCCACGGTGCGCATTTGGTCGATGGTGCGACGGAGGCGGCGGTCGTTGGCGATCCACTGGCGGTAGAGCTTGGCTTGGGCGGGGGTCAGGCGGCGGGTGACGGTCTTGCCGTCGATCTTGCGGGTGAGCTGCCAGTAGGGGCCGTGGGGCCGTGGTGGGTCGGCACGACACTTACAGCCTGGTGAGGCGCAGCGCGTAAAGCGGCGTGTCAGTGTGCCAGCCGAGATGGGGCCGATCTCGGCCAGTTGGGCGGCGAGGGCGCGGTAGCGGTCGTCGTAGGCGGCGAGACGTTGCTGGTGGGTACGGGCCATGAGTTCCTCCGAACCCACAGACTATCCCCGATCCAAGAGCAGACAGTAGCTATACTGTCTGCTATGGGCCATGAGACGCTCCAATCGTTCCGGTCTGGCCTCTACGGATGTCTGACCCGTTGGGGTGACGCCCTGTTCGAGCTCTGCGACGCGCAGCTGTGCACCCCGGGCCCGATCCACTCGGCCCCTGCGTTGAGCCTGGAACCGGAGTTCCGTCGTTCCCACGGCAGCCTCTACAAGGCTCTCGCCGATGGCGACATCGACATCGACCGGCTTCGTTCGCTGTTGATCGCCCATCGACCCGACGGCTGGCCGCTGGTGTTCGCTGTCGACGCCTCCACCTGGGACCGATGCGACGCCGAGTGCAGCCCCGAGCGCGGCTTCTACTACTCGGCGTCCAAGCACTCCGCCGGTCAGCCGATCGTGGCGGGCTGGTCCTACCAGTGGATAACCCAGCTCAACTGGGCGCCCGACAGCTGGACCGCACCGGTCGATGTCGGGCGCATCGCACCCACCGCGAACGCGACCAGGACCACCATCGACCAGCTCCGCCGCCTCGTCGACCTACTCCCCGACGACGCCGACACCCCGCTGTTCGTCTTCGACGCCGGATACGACCCGATCGCCATCGGCTGGGAACTACGCGATACCCGCGCCCAAACCCTCACTCGCATCCGCGAGGACCGCGTCTTCTACGCCCCACCACCCCCGCGACCCAACCGGCCACTCTCAACCGGTGGCCGACCGCCCCGCCACGGTCACCGCATGAAGTGCTCACAGCCCGACACCTGGCTCGAACCGACCGCCACCCACACCGCCACCGAGACCCGCTACGGCACCGTCACCGTCACAGCCTGGTCCAACCTGCACCCCCGCCTCAGCCACCCCAGCAGCCACTGGCACGACCACCCAGGCCCACCACCGATCGTGGAAGGCACCGTCATCCGCGTCGAGGTCGAACACCTCCCCAAACCCACCGCCCGCACCAACAAGACCCTGTGGCTCTGGCACTCCGGCCCCCACCCACCCGATCTCGACGTGGCCTGGCGCGCCTACCTGCGCCGCTTCGACATCGAACACACCTTCCGCTTCGCCAAGAACACCCTCGGCTGGACCACCCCATCAGTCGCCACGCCCGACCAAGCCGACCGATGGACCTGGCTCACCATCGCCGCCTACACCCAACTCCGCCTCGCCCGCACCCACATCGACGACCTCCGCCTCCCCTGGGAACGCCCCCGACCCGCCGAGCAACTCACCCCCACCCGAGCCCGCAGAGGGTTTCGACGACTTCGCGCCCACCTCGGCACCCCCGCCAACCCGCCAAAACCCTCCCGAGCCGGACCCGGCCGCCCCAAAGGCACCAAAACCGGCCCCCGCCAACGCCACCCCGCCATCAAGAAGGCCG
>WBZX01000545.1_pt1 | contig 33655 bp, 25 predicted proteins | sample 5204211 | NCBI WGS metagenome assembly WBZX01 (sample SAMN12344362, study PRJNA552823) | activated sludge metagenome | biome: Activated sludge suspended growth; feature: Nitrification reactor; material: Wastewater; isolation source: activated sludge from nitrification reactor of wastewater...
CGATGCGGTATTACGCCGGGAATTGGGCGGCCAGCGTTTGGGTGTTCGCTCCGGGTGTGTACCAGCGGGTCCATGGCGCCCTGGTAACCCCCATCCCCTCGTATCTGGATCAGGTTGACACGTTCGTTGGAGCGGATCTGGCCCCGGTGGTGATGGCGCGAGGTCAGGCATTCCGATCCATGCACCTCCAAGGCCGAGCCCTGAACTCGGTGCTGGCCCGCGTGCTGGGAGATGACCCGGGGGGATTGGCTCAACTCGATCCGGTGGACGCGGGGGAGTCTCTGGTACTTCTCGATGGCGAGTTGGTGGCGGCCACCGCTCTGGGATGGAACTTCGGTGAGGGTCACCTCCACCACGAGCAGTTGCTGGCATCGATCTCGTCTCGGTGCCCGATGGAGCCGGGCGACCTGCGATGCGTGTTCTTGGAGTCTCAGCCACTGGCGGGCGTCAACCTTCACTGGCGGGCGGTGGATGCGGCCGTGGGCCCTCTGGGCGAGGGATTGGTTCGAGCGGCTGACCTGGTCGAGTCTCAGCCGTGGGCTCACGACGTGCCCCTTCAGACGTGAGGGTCCAACCGCCAGGCCGGCCGGATCCCCGAACATGACATAAGGAGGTGCGCCGATAGCCGAACCGACCCATAGAAACGGCATGTCTGAACCGAGGCGAAGCCTCGGTCTGATCACCCTCGCAGCGACGACGACTGGACCTATTCGCTCGGGCCCTAAGAAAACCTGAGTCAATGGTTGTCAACTTTCAGGGGTCGTCTTAGGGTGGCATCTATGGCGATGGACCCGAACCGTTGGACACTCAAGACCCAAGAAGCGGTCAACTCGGCCATAAGCCGAGCCACCACCGACAACAACCCCGAGGTCACCCCCGATCACCTGCTGGCCGCGCTCTTGGGCCAACCCGAAGGTGTGGTGCTCCCGATCCTGGAGAAGGTCGGGGTGTCCCCCACCCCGCTTCGCAATCGAACCGAGGACACGCTCGCCAAGCTGCCCAAGGCCTACGGGTCCGAAGCACGACTGTCGCGGCAGTTCTCCGAGGTGATGGAGGCGGCCGACACCGCCAGATCCGAACTCACCGACGAATACCTCTCCACCGAACATCTTCTCCTGGCCATGGCCGACCGGGTGGGCCTAACACGGGAAGAAGTCCTCGCTGCCCTTCGGGAGGTGCGGGGTAGCCACCGGGTCACCAGCCAGAACCCCGAGGACCAGTACCAGGCCTTGGAGAAGTACGGGCGTGACCTCACCGAGGCCGCAAGGCGGGGCAAGCTCGACCCCGTTATCGGGCGGGACGAGGAGATCCGTCGAACCATCCAGGTCCTGTCCCGCCGGTCCAAGAACAATCCGGTGCTGATTGGCGAGCCCGGCGTAGGCAAGACGGCCATCGTGGAGGGCTTGGCTCGGCGCATCGTGGAAGGCGACGTCCCCGAAGGGCTCAAGAACAAGCGTCTCATCAGCCTCGACATGGGCAGCCTGGTGGCGGGCGCCAAGTACCGCGGAGAGTTCGAGGAGAGGCTCAAGGCCGTTCTCAAGGAGATCACAGACGCCGAGGGTGAGGTCATCACCTTCGTCGATGAGCTCCACACCATCGTCGGTGCCGGAAAGGCCGAGGGGGCGATGGATGCCGGCCAGATGATCAAGCCCATGCTCGCCCGCGGTGAGCTCCGCCTCATCGGAGCCACCACCCTGGAGGAATACCGAAAGTTCATCGAGACCGATGCCGCTCTCGAGCGCCGGTTCCAGCAGGTGTACGTGGGGCAGCCCACCGTGGAGGACACCATCGCCATCCTCCGTGGCCTCAAGGAACGCTATGAGGTCCACCATGGCGTGCGAATCCAGGACGCCGCGCTGGTGGCTGCCGCGGTGCTGTCAGACCGCTACATCACCGGCCGGTTCCTGCCCGACAAGGCCATCGACCTGGTCGACGAGGCCGGGTCCAAGTTGCGCATCGAGATCGACTCGTTGCCCACCGAGATAGACGTCGTCGAACGGCGCATCCGCCAGCTCGAAATCGAGCGGGTGGCTCTGGCCAAGGAGACCGACGACGCGTCCGTGGACCGGCTGTCCAACCTGGACAAGGACCTGGCTGACCTCCAGGAGCAGTCGATGGCCATGAAGGCCCATTGGCAGGGCGAGAAAGATGCCATCACCCAGATCCGTGATCTCAAGGAACAACTCGAAGCCAAACGTTCCGAGCTGGAGCGAGAAGCAGACCTGGAGAAGGCGGCAGAGATCCGTTACGGCCAGATCCCTCAACTCGAACGGCTGGTAGACGAGGCCACGTCTCGTCTGGGGGATCTTCAGGGCACCGAACAGATGCTCAAGGAAGAGGTAGATGAGGAGGACGTAGCCGAGATCGTGTCCAAGTGGACGGGTGTGCCCGTCAGCCGTCTCATGGAAGGGGAGATGGCCAAACTGGTTCGCATGGAGGAGGTCCTCCACGAGCGAGTCGTAGGTCAAGACGAGGCCGTGGTGGCGGTGGCAAACGCCATCCGTCGGAGTAGGGCCGGGCTCGGAGACCCCAACCGGCCCATCGGCTCGTTCCTGTTCTTGGGTCCCACCGGTGTGGGCAAGACCGAACTAGCCCGGACCTTGGCCGATTTCATGTTCGATGACGAGCGGGCCATGGTCCGCATCGACATGAGCGAGTACATGGAGAAGCACGCCGTGTCCCGGCTGGTTGGCGCCCCGCCTGGTTACGTCGGGTACGACCAGGGTGGCCAGCTCACCGAGGCCGTCCGTCGTCGGCCCTATGCCGTGATCCTGCTCGACGAGATCGAGAAGGCGCACCCCGATGTGTTCAACATCTTGCTCCAGGTCCTAGACGATGGACGCCTCACAGATGGCCAGGGCCGCACGGTCGATTTCACCAACACGGTCCTGATCATGACCAGCAACCTGCCGGGTGATCCGCTCACGCTGTTCAAGCCCGAGTTCGTAAACCGGATAGACGAGATCGTTCGGTTCCGAGCTCTCAACGAGAGCGATCTGTCCCACATCGTCGGCATCCAACTCCAGGGTCTCAGGTCCAGGTTGGCGGAGCGGCGGATCGGGCTGGAGGTCACCGAAGGGGCCGAGCGAGCCTTGGCCACCGAGGGATTCGATCCCGCGTTCGGGGCCCGGCCCCTCAAGCGGGTCATCCAGCGCGAGATCGGAGACCGCCTGGCCCTCATGGTGCTCGAAGGTCAGGTCACTGACGGGGCGACGGTAACCGTGGATGCCAATGCCGAAGGAGCGATCACCCTGACGGTGTGAGTTCGCCCTTTGAACTATCGAAAGGGCAGAACGCGTTCGGACCCCGGGATTGCTCCCGGAGTCCGAACGTGCGCTGGTCCCGTGGGACCCCGGGCCGAGGCCCGTGATGGAGAGGCGCCGGTGGGCAACGGCGGGGTGTTCCCCAGCGTCGACCACGTCTCTGGGCGACCAGGGGCCGACGTCAGGGAGCGAAGGTCACCAGGGTCTGGGTCTCATAGGCGGCGTTGACCGCTCCGCTACCCGGGTAGGTGAACACCCCGTAGTTCGGGTTGGTGCTCGTGCTGGTGTTCACGGTGACGATGGCCTCGAACCGCCCGGACGAGTCGATGGTCACGTAGGCGGCACCGGTCCCCGTCGGGTCGAGGATGGCCCGGGACGAAGCTGGGAGCGCCCACTTCTGGTCGACGACGGTACGGGTGGCCGCGGCGGCACCGGTCGAGGGCTGCCAGGCGGAGGCGAACTTGCCGAAGATCACGTAGGTACCGGTGGGCTGGCCGGTGAGCGGCGGGCGGGTACCGGGGTTGGCCGTGGGGTCGAATCCGTAGCCCCAGACCGTGATCTGGTCGCCAGGGCGAAGATCTTCGGTGCGGGAGACCACAACGCGAGGGGTGTTGGCCAGGGTCTTGGGCGACAGGTCAGGGTTGAAGCTTGCCGTGATGGGGTCGAGGGCGACGTTGGATCCGTAGAACTGGTCGAACCCGATGAGGGTCATGGCGGCGTTCATTCCGGTCATGGGTGCGTCGGTGATCGAGTAGTTGCCGCTGCCGTCAGGGTTCAGGGTCTGAGCCGAGAGGTCGACGGTCGCGAACGGAACGTCCAACGCGGCCTGAAGGGAAGGCAGCGGGTTGGGGTTCGTGCCTTGGTAGGGCCGGTAGTTGAGGTCGGCGACCAGGGTTCCAGTGGTTCCGGCGATCTCCAGGCGGGGGTTCCAGATGGAGACATCGAGGACGTGGCTGGTGCCGGCGGCGTGAGCCTTCATGGTCGCTCCGCCAGAGAACTGGACCGTTCCGGTGTCGGTGTTGTTGTCGAAGGTGGCCCACTCGACCTGCCACCGGAATGGACCCTTGCCGGGTCCGGGACCGTCAAGCCATTCGACGCCTTCCTGAGTTGTGATCTGACCGCCCCCCGGGCCGGCGGCGTAGGTGCGGAACGAGGACCGAACGCCCCAGGTGCCGTTGCAGGCCGCAAGGACCACGGACGCGACGGCCAGGGCGGCGGCGGAGACGAGTCGGCGTCGCCGACGTGGATTGCGGTTCGACCCCGATGCGTTTGCCGGGGTGGGATCCATGGAGGAATGGATTGGTGTATGCATAGTGAAAGGTATACCTAACACAATGGGTACCGGTCAGTAAACACGAGCTGGGCCTTGGCCCCCCGGGCCGCGGAGCACCTGGTGAGATCCAAGCGTTACCGTGGTCGCCCGTGGCCCGGACCGACTGGAACCCGGTGTTGCGCGGAGAGTTCGACCAGCCGTACTGGCGAGACCTCCAGGCCTTTGTGGTCGCCGAACGCGACACCGGCACCGTCTATCCGCCGGCCGAAGAGGTGTTTGCCGCTCTGCATCTGACGCCTCTGGCCAGCGTGAAGGCCGTGATCTTGGGCCAGGACCCCTACCACGGTCCCCGACAGGCTCACGGCCTGTGCTTCTCGGTCCGCGACGGCGTGGCCCCGCCCCCGTCGCTGCGAAACATCTTCCGGGAGCTCCACGACGACCTCGGGGTGGCGATCCCTCGCACGGGCGACCTGACGCCCTGGGCTCGACAGGGCGTTCTGCTGCTCAACACGACCCTCACCGTGGGTGCCGGTCGTGCTGGCTCCCACCACGGCCACGGCTGGGAGCGCTTCACCGATCAGGTGATACGCGCCGTATCGGCCCGAACCGAGACGGTCGTGTTCGTGCTCTGGGGTGCCCATGCCCGTAAGAAGCGATCTCTGGTCGACACCTCACGTCACGTCGTCATCGAGTCGGCCCATCCATCTCCGCTCTCGGCCCGAAATGGCTTCTTCGGGAGCCGTCCCTTCTCCCGTGTCAACACCGCGCTAGCGGCCGCCGGTCGTCCACCGGTGGATTGGTCACTGACCGCCTGAGCCAAGCCCCTTGCTTCTGGCGACCCTCACCGGTTGTTCAGGCGCTGGGACGGGTGGTGGTGGTGGCCGACTCGTCGGGTGGGTTCACGAACTCGACCACAACATCGTCGGCACCGGCCCGCATGGCCAGATCGGTGAGGGTCTCTCGGGCGTTTTCCTCGGCTCGTTCCAAGACACCGGCCTCCAATGCCGCCTTCTCGATCTTGTCTCTACCTCTGCGCTGCAACTCCTGGAGCTCACCGGGGTTGTCGTTGAAGAAGTCGGCGATCCGGTTGAACAACCCGCTGTCGCTCTCGACGACGTGGGACTCGTCGAGGTCGAGGTGGACCTCTGACAGTTCGGCTCGGGGCACGCGGAAGGTGACGATCCGTTCCCCTGTGGCCTCATCCACCGTGACCCGCGACTCCACGTCGGAAAGACGCACGATTCCATCAACCGAGCCCACCGCCTGATAGACGATTCGCTCGCCGGCCACGATTCCCGGGAGCCAACGAACGTCCACCTCGCGGTCTACCAACACCTGGAGGTTGCCCGACGAGGCGATCAGGTCGGCCTTGTCCTCGAGGGAGATCACCAGAGGCGGCGCAGACCGGTCGACCTCCTCTTCTTTGACCGGGTTTGAGAAGCGAGGAAGCAGCGACTGCGACTGGGCCACGGCGACGGCGACGACCAGGCCAGCCGCCACCAACAGGGCAGGCATGAAGCGGGATCGGGAACTGGACATTGGGTTGGGCCTCGGCAGGGGTCGTCGTGTGATCAGGTTGGCTCGGGCCGGTTCGAGCGGAGATCGCAGACCGGTATTCCAGCACGGGTAAGCCCCGGGTGTGACGTCACGGCAGTGTTGAGGGCGCGAGCCATTACCCGAGGAAGGGGGGCCTGCTACCTACGCTGGACCCGTGAGTCCAGAACCTCCACCCCGGTCCGGGCCTCGACGGCCGCCACGTCCGGGAGGATCACCCGATCCGAACTCCATCGATCCGGCTGCCGCCGGTCCCGAGGCCCATCCGGGATCGAGCCCGCGACAGCACCGGCCCAGGCCTTCGCGACCTGACCCGGTCCCGCAGAAGCCGACGTCAGGGCTCCCACCCCAGGCCGGGCGGTCTCGCTCGCCTTCGTCGACCGAAACAACTCGGGGAGGTGATTCACGGACGCCGCGGTCGCCGTCGCCCGGGTCTCGGGTTCCAGCGGGGAGCAACCTCGGGTCGGCGAGACCGGTTGGCCAGTCGGGTTCTCACGCCACGGCCGCCTCCACAGTCGCCGGCTTGGCGGCCGCCAGCCGCGTCGATCGGGCCCGCCAAGCCGAACGGGACCGCGAGATGCTCCGTCGACGACTGATCATCGGTGGCGGGATCATGGCCGTGGTGCTCTTGATCGTTGTTGCGGTCTCGGCCATCTCGGGTCGAGAAGGTGGCGACGAGGCCGCGTCCGGTGACGGAGACACGGTTACCGCCACGTCACAGACGACGGTGGCACCGGGACTGGCCCCTCCTACGACCGTGCCGTTCGATGGTTGGGTGGATCCCGCCACGTCGGGGCGACCGTGGAGCTCGGAGATCGTGGGGCAGCTCACATTCCGAGGCAACCCGACGCGTAGCTACTACGGCCTGGGTCCTGTGCCCACCGCGCCCGAGATCCTGTGGCGCTACCCCGAGTCGGGCGGCATGTGCGGTCAGTCCGCGGTCGGCGGACAGGCCAAGACGTGGTGCGGAACCGGTTGGACCGGCCAACCGGCGGTTTGGCTGGAAGACGGCCGCACCTGGGTGGCCTTTGGCGCCTATGACAAGAACGTCCACTTCATGGATGCCGAGGATGGATCCGACATCCTCAGCCCGTTCGACATCGGTGACATCGTCAAGGGATCGGTCACCCGCGACCCTGACGGTTACCCGCTGCTCTACTCGGGCAGTCGAGCAAACTTCCACGTGATCGCCATGGACCGTCCCTCGGGTGAACCCGAGAGTCTGTGGGAGCTCACGGCCAAGGCGGTTTCTCCAACCCGGTGGAACGACGACTGGGACGGCTCACCACTGGTGATCGACGACTTCTTGTTCCAGGGCGGAGAGAACTCCCAGATCCACATCATCAAACTCAACCGTGGCTATGCCGCTGATGGCACCGTCACCGTCGATCCCGAGATCGTGTTCAACGCACCAGGTTGGGACGAGGAGCTGACCGCGGCCCTACGTGGATCCGGCTCACGGGTAGAGGACGTCTCGATCGAGAACTCGGTGGCGATCTCGGGCAACACCCTCTACTTCACCAACTCGGGGGGCTTGGTCCAAGGTTGGGACATCGGTGGCCTCAAAGACGGCAAGACTCCCGAGCGGGTCTTTCGGTTCTGGACCGGGGACGACACCGACGCCTCGATCGTGATCGACCGGCAGGGCTTCTTGTACGTGGCTCAGGAGGTGGAGCGGTCCTCATCGAGCGACCGCCACGCCGAGGTGGGCCAGCTGATCAAGCTCGACCCGACCAAGCCGGACGATCCGCTGGTCTGGTCGGTGGAGGACCCGCACGGCTTCTGGGCCACCCCGGCCCTGTACCGAGGGGTGCTCATCGCCCCCACCGATAGCGGCCGGATCGTTGCCGTGCACCAGATGACCGGAGACATCCTGTGGGAGAAGAAACTTCCTGGCCCGACCTGGTCGTCGCCGGTGGTGGTCGATGACGTATGGGTCCAAGGCGACTGCAACGGGGTACTCCACGGGTTCGACCTGTCCGACCCCCGCGTCGAGCCCACTGAGCTGTGGAATGTGCAGCTAGAAGGATGTGTCGAGTCCACCCCGACGGTGTTCCAGGGACGGATCTTCGTGGGGGCCCGTGGTGGAGCCTTCTACGCCATGGGTGACCCGGGGGCCTCGTCGACCGAGACCACCGAGAGAACCGGATCGTCCTCGACGCGCTAGATCGACGTCCCGGACCGAGTGCTCAGGACCCGAGCGGATAGGTCCAGTCGTCGTCGCTGTGAGGTTGATCGAACCGAGGCCTCGCCTCGGTTTAGCGATGCCGTATTCATGGGTCGGCTCGCCTGTTCGATCGCCTCCCTAGACAGGTTTCAGTCGTGGGCGATCGCGTCCAGAACCTCGAGCCGGCTGGCCTTCCACGCTGGCCAAAGTGACGCCGCCACCGCGAACACGGCGGCCAGGATCACGATGAACCCGATCTCACCCGGGTTGGCCGAGAACTCGGTGATCCCCTGAGAGCGCAAGGCCAGGACCATGATCCAGCTGAGCGCCAGTCCGACGCCGATTCCCAGGGCGGTTCCCATCAGGGCCACGATCACGGCTTCCCAACGCACCGAAGAACGAAGTTGGGAACGGCTCATGCCCATGGCCCGAAGGAGTCCGAGCTCGCGGGTCCGCTCGTGGATCGACAGCGACAACGTGTTGGCGATGCCGATCAGGGCGATCAGGATCGAAACCGCCAGCAACCCGTAGATCACGTTCAACAGCGCCGAGATCGAGTTCACCAGGCTGCTGGTGTACTGGTCACGGTCCTGGAGGGTCATGGTCGGGTAGTTCTTGACCTGGGACTTGAGCGCAGCCCGGACGTCATCGGGTTGTACCCCTGGGTCGAGCTTGACGCCGATGCGGGCCACGGTGGGCTGGCGGACCAAGCGGGCCGAGTCGGCGCGGGTGATGGTCCAGTCCCCGAGGAAGGAGGCGTCGTCGCTGATCGCACCGACCTTCAGCGTGACGGCTTGACCCGACGGGCCCAGGATCTCGACCTCATCTCCGATGACGAGACCTTGCTCCCCGCTCACGCGCTTTCCGACGATGATGCGACCCGGCGTGAGATCTGAGATGGAGCCTTGGGCCATCTGGAAGGTGAAGACCCGCTCAGCGGTGTCGGGGTCGAGGGCACCGATGAAGGCACCGACCTTGTCACCGTTGGGGACCTCAGCTTGTGCCACCAAGAGTTCGAGGGCGGCGACGGTCTCGACACCCCGGACGTTGGCAATGTCTTCTACCAACGCCGGTGTGGCCCCGGTGATGGAGAACTGGCTGGCGGGTTGAATCATGAAGTCGCCGTCGAACCCTCGACCGATAGCTCCGGCGATGGAGGCCTGGGTCGAGCTGGCGAACACAGTGATGAAGCTGACCAACGTGACGCCCACGATGAGCGCGGCCGCCGTCGAAGCCGTTCGCCGGGGGTTCCTCATGGCGTTCTGGCGGGCGATCGTTCCGGTGACCCCCTTGACCGAGGGCAGCCAGGCCCCCACGAACCTGGCGATGGGGCGGGCCCACACCGGGCCAAGGACGATGACGCCGAGCATCAGGAGAGCCATGCCCAAACCGACGGCCGGAAGATCGCTGTCGGGCAGGTCACCGCCCAGGGCCGGGCGGATCATGAACGCGGCCAGAGCCAACAGGACGACACCCGAGGCGGCCCGTAACCGAGAGCTGTGGGACCGGTCGATCGCCACCTCCCTCAGCGCGGCCAGCGGGGGTACTCGGGTGGCCCGGACTGCGGGCATGAGGGCTGCAACCGTGGTCACCCCGAGACCGGCCACCGCGGCCAGGACCACGGTGGAGGGCTGGATCACCAGCGTGGTCTTCGGGATGTCCACGCCCAGAGCATCGAGCAAAGCGAAGGCCCCAGCCGCCAAGAGGATCCCCGCGCCGACACCGAGCAGGGCCGAGACCAGACCGATGATCACCGCTTCCAACAGAACCGACCCGAGTACCTGACGGCGCCCGGCGCCGATGGCCCGCAGCAGGGCCAGCTCGCGCGTCCTCTGGGCCACCAGGATGCTGAAGGTGTTGGAGATGATGAACCACCCCACGAACAGGGCGATGAAGGCGAACACCAGAAGTGCGGTGGTGAAGAACCCGAACGCCTCTCGCATCTCGCTCACCGATTCGTCGGAGAGTTCCTGGCCGGTGATCACGTCGGCCCGAGGGGCCACGTTCGCCTTCTTCAGCGATGCCACCAGTGCTTCGGGCGTGACACCTTCTTCGGCCAGCACGTCGATCTGGTCGACCTTGCCTTCCTTGCCCACCAGCCTCTGGGCTGTACCCAACGTGGTTCCGACGAAGGTCGACCCGGCAGCAGAGTCGGCCTCGCCGAACTTGGATATCCCGACCAGATCGAACTGTTCAGGCCCAGTGGCCCCGATGAGGGTGATCCGGTCGCCAAGAGCGAAGCCGCCCTTTTGCACTCCCCCCCGGTCGATGATCACCTCGTCGTTGGCCTCTGGAGCCCGACCCTCGAACACCTGGTAGGAGTTGAGCTGGTCATCTGCGGTCCACGAGCCGACGATCGTGGGAGGGCCAGCCCCACCTATGGGGTCTCCCTTGGAGTCCAACAGGGTGAGATCGAAGGCCGTTACCCCGCCCTCGGCGGCCGCCACCCCGGGGACCTGGCGGACCTTGTCCACCGTCTCTTCGGGCAGGACGTCTCGGATGGCCCCGTCGAAATCGCTCTCGAAGAGCTCGGGCCCCCGGACTACGGCATCGATGCCTTCGCCGAGGTCGCTGAACAGATCCTCGAACACCCGCGAGAGAGTGGAGTTGAGGACGAGGGTTCCGGCCATGAAGGCCACGCCCAGCACCACGGCCAGACACGTCGATACGAGGCGCAACTTGTGGGACCACAACGAGCGGAGGGTCGTCTTGAGCATGGGGAGACCTGAGTTGAGGGGAGGTTGAACGGTGAAGGATGAACGCGGTTGACGCCGGGAGGGCGCTACTCGCCGAAGGTCTTCATGAAGTCCACGACCGACTCGGTGGTGGGCTGCGCGATCTCGTTCACGATGTTGCCGTCGGCCAAGATCAGGACGCGGTCGGCGTAGCTGGCGGCCACTGGGTCGTGGGTGACCATCACGATGGTCTGTCCGTACTCGCTCACGGCCCGGCGCATGAACGACAGGATCTCCGAGCTCGACCTCGAATCGAGGTTCCCGGTGGGTTCGTCGGCGAAGATGATCGCCGGCTTGCTGGCCAGAGCTCGGGCGACGGCCACCCGCTGTTGCTGGCCACCGGAGAGCTCGCTGGGTCGGTGCGTCAGGCGGTTGGCCAGACCGACCGTGCCGACCACCTCGTCGAACCAAGCTCGATCCACGTCTCGCCCGGCCAGCGACAAGGGCAGCACGATGTTCTCCTCGGCGCTGAGGGTGGGGATCAGGTTGAAGGCTTGGAAGACGAAGCCGACTCGGTCTCGCCGGAGTCGGGTCAAGGCCTTCTCGCCCAGGTCGGTGAGGTTCACCCCCTCGATCCACACCTCGCCGGAGGTGAGCGAGTCGAGCCCCGCCAAGCAGTGCATGAGCGTGCTCTTGCCTGAACCAGACGGGCCCATGATGGCCGCGAATCGGCCGACCTCGAAGTCGACCGTGACGCCGGCCAAGGCGTTTACCGCAGTGTCACCCGAGCCGTAGACCTTGCGAGCGTCGACGGCCCGAGCCGCCACCGAGCCGTTGTCGGCGGGGGGTGGGGGCGCGGCGGATTCAGGAGCGGTGACGGACATGGGCGACATCCTGTCATCTGATCGGATCACTTCCACCGCAACTATCTGGGTCGCGCCATGTGCCTGAACAAGTCATTCCGGAGCAGCGGGTGGCTGGCACTAGCATCGACCCTCGGTCTGAACGCCGATGTGAGGAGCGCGACCGTGCCTGCGACCGTGATGGTCGGAACCCAGTGGGGTGACGAGGGGAAGGGAAAGTTCACCGATCTCGTGGCCAGGGACATGAACCTGGTGGTGAGGTATCAGGGAGGCCACAACGCAGGCCACACCCTGGTGGTCGACGGTCAGAGCTTCGCCCTTCAGCTCTGTCCCAGCGGGATCCTCTACAGCCACATCACCCCCGTCATCGGAAACGGCGTGGTGGTCGATCCTCGGGTGCTCATCGCCGAGATGGACATGTTGATCAGCAAGGGCGTGGACCCGTCCCTTCTGAAGGTGAGCGGGAACGCCCACCTGATCCTGCCCTACCACCAAGAGCTCGACCGGCTGATCGAACGCCGCCTCGGTAGCCGCAAGCTCGGTACCACCAAGCGGGGGATCGGCCCGACGTACGCCGACAAGGCATCTCGCGTCGGCATCCGCGTCCAGGATCTCCTCGATCCCGCCATCTTCCGGGCCAAGCTCGAGATCATGGCCCGCGAGAAGAACGCGGTGTTGGCCAAGGTGTTCAACCAGCTTCCCCTCGATCCCGATGAGATCGCTCGGGAGTACCTGGAAGACTGCGCGCCTCGACTCGCCCCCCACATCGCCGACACCGTCACCCTGGTGCACGAGGCGTTGGAGCGAGACGAACATGTCTTGTTCGAAGGGGCCCAGGCCACCTTCTTGGATCTCGACCATGGCACCTATCCGTTCGTCACGTCGTCGAACCCGGTGGCGGGCGGGGTGTGCACCGGGGCCGGTGTGGGGCCCCGATACATCGATCGGGTGATCGGGGTTGCCAAGGCGTACGTGACCCGGGTCGGCACCGGTCCGTTCCCGACCGAGTTGGCCATCTCTACCGAGGCCATCGGGGGCAAGTCCGCCGCCGATGCCGATGCCGAGGAGATCCGCCTGGGTGATCACTTCGTCGAGGTCGGTCGGGAATACGGAACTGTCACCGGCCGACGCCGCCGTCCGGGCTGGTTCGATGCGGTGATGCTGCGTCAGGCCGTTCGGCTCAACTCGCTCTCGGAGTTGGCCATCACCAAGCTCGACATCCTCGACGGGCTCGACACGGTCAAGGTGTGCGTGGCCTACGACGTGAACGGCGAGCGCGTGACGCACCTGCCGTACCACCAGAGCGACCTCCATGCTGCCGTGCCGGTCTACGAGGAGCTGGCGGGATGGAGCGAACCTCTGTCGACCATCACCGAGACCGGCCAGCTTCCCGCCGCCGCCGAGGCCTACCTGGCCTTCCTGGAGGAACAGGTTGGAGTTCCGGTCACCTTGGTCGGTGTGGGGCCAGGCCGCGAGCAGTTCGTCCAGCGGGGTGGGGAGTGAGGTCGGTGGCGGCCAGCCAGCAAGGCCAATCCCCGTTCGGTCCGGTACGGGTGATGCGGTGAAGGTCGTGGTGGTCGGCTCAGGCGGGCGAGAGCATGGCCTGGCCGAGGTGCTGGGCCGCACGGCCGAGGTGATCGTGACTCCTGGCAACCCGGCCATCCCCGGTTCGACTACCGAGCCGGTCGAAGATCTCGTGGCCGACGGGTCGGTCGACCTGGTCGTGATCGGTCCGGAGCAGCCCTTGGTCGATGGTCTGGCCGATCGGTTGCGGGCCGCGGGCGTCCGGGTGTTCGGCCCCGGTGCCGACGGTGCCAGGCTGGAGGGGTCCAAGGCCTACATGAAGGACCTGCTGGCCGCGGCCGCCATTCCCACCGCCCGCTACGGAACCTTCGAACAGGTCGATGAGGCCGTCGAGTTCCTCGACACCTTGCCCGGCCCCTACGTGGTCAAGACCGATGGACTGGCGGCAGGCAAGGGGGTTTTGGTGACCGGGGATCGCGCCGAAGCCGAGGCCGACATCCGGTCCAAGTTGGCCGGAGATGCCTTCGGAGATGCTGGACGGCGAGTGGTGGTCGAGGAGTTCCTCACCGGACCGGAGGTCTCGGTGTTCGCCGTGTGCGACGGGACCAAGACCGTTTGCCTTCCTCCGGCCCAGGATTTCAAGAGGGTGGGAGATGGAGATTCCGGTCCGAACACCGGAGGGATGGGCGCGTGGTCGCCTCTGCCCTTCGCTCCCGATGACCTGGCTGATGTGGTGGCCCGTACCTTCATCGAGCCGACACTGGCCGAGCTCCGGTCACGCGGGATCGACTACCGAGGCGTGTTGTACGCCGGTCTGATGCTCACCCCTGATGGCCCCAAGCTGCTCGAGTACAACGTCCGCTTCGGTGATCCCGACTCCCAGGTGGTCCTTCTCCGCCTCACCTCGGACCTGGCTGAGTTGTTGTGCGCTGCCGCCGACGGCGACCTGAGCGCGGTGCCCGAGCCCGAGTTCGCCGACGACTTCGCGGTGTTGGTCGTGGCGGCCAGCGAGGGATACCCGGCAACGCCCCGGTCCGGAGACCGAATCGTGGGGTTGGAGGCGGCACGCCAGGTCCCGTCGGTGACGGTCCTGGGCGCGGGGGTCGACGTCGATGACGCCGGGTCGCTGATCAGCAAGGGCGGGCGGGTGATCAACGTGGTCGGTCGTGGGTCGGACGTGAGCACGGCGCGGGGTCGTGCCTACGAAGCGATCAGTCACATCGATTGGCCCGGGATGCACCATCGCACCGACATCGCCCGGTGACCGGCATCCCTTGACCGGTCCCGATCCCAGGCTCACGTCGAGCCATTGATCCGAACAATCCAACGTTTCGAGGAGGAACATTGAGCGAGTACAAGGTTGCGATCCTGATGGGTTCGCCCAACGACCGGCCCAAGATGGATCCGGCCGCCGAGACCTTGGCGGCCTTCGGCATAACCGCCGACGTTTACGTGATGTCGGCCCATCGGACTCCGGCCAAGGTGGCCGATTTCGTGAGCCGGGCTCGATCAGAGGGCTACGCCGCCATCATCTGCGGTGCTGGGATGGCGGCTCACCTGGCTGGTGCCGCCGCGGCCCACACCACCCTTCCGGTCATCGGTGTCCCTCTGTCGGGGGGAGCCCTCAACGGGGTCGATGCCCTGTACGCCACCGTTCAGATGCCACGAGGGATTCCGGTGGCCACCGTGGCCGTGGATGGTTCGGTCAACGCCGCACTCTTGGCGGTCCAGATGCTGGCCATCTCCGACGAGAACCTGGCCGATGCACTGGTCGAGGACCGTGAGGCCCGGGCCGCCGTCTCCTGATATCGACCGCGGCACAAAACGCTGTCACCCCCGCTCCGAGGGAGCGGGGGTGACAACGAACAGCAGAAGCAAGGAATCGGGTGCCCGGCGCACCGGGCGGTCTGACCGTGGGTCAGGCGTGCGATCCGTCGTGGACGAGGCGTCCCAGCGCCGAGCGCTGACCGGGTGTGAGCAGCGGCTCCAAGTCGGCGCTCGTCGGTTGTGGGGCACTGGAGCCAGCTCCGACCAGGGCAGGTTCAGCGGAACGTCGAGCGGCTTTGGCAGCTTGGCGCTGCGAACGCTTCTGAGCCCACGAGGAGCGAACCCCACTGGCGGGGGTTCCACCCTGGGGCCCCGACGGTGGGTCCTGGTGGTTGTGGTGGTCGGAATCCCCGAAGAGAGCGGGTGCGTCGCTGAAGCCCATGGCGGGAACCGAGGTCGGCGTGGCATCGGGCTGGAATGTGGGCCGAGGACCCGACCGCACGCCGGATGCCCGCAGGGCGCAGCCCACGCAGAACGGTGGCTTCTTGGGGCCGAACGAATAGACCAAGCACCGAGCACAATACGAGCCGTGGCAGCTCCGGCATTCACCGGTGGATGGCTCCTCCATATGGCGCAAGCAGTAATTCATGTCCCGGTCTCCCTCCGTTCCGATGAGGTCGTTAGAACCTTCGGTACCGAGTCCACAAAGGTGAAGCATCATTCGGGTTCTGGCCCGAAAATGGGCCAGATGGCCCCCTCGGCCTCAGAGTAGGACCATTCGGCCCATTTCGCCACCGTGGGTGGGGATGGCGGGCTGTGGTTGCACGCTCGGTGGTTCACCAGCGGGTGCCGATCCGGCCACCCTGAGGGCATAGAGGGGGCCGTTGTTACCATCTGTTCGTGACGACCGACATCCCCAACGTTCTCGCCCAGCGCTACGCCAGCTCCGCCATGACCGAGGTGTGGTCGGCCCGCAACAAGGTCGTGCTCGAACGACAGCTCTGGCTGGCTTTGCTTCGGGCTCAGACCGAGCTCGGAGTCCTGGTTCCAGATGGTGTGATCGACGCCTACGAGACCGTCGTGGGCCAAGTCGACCTGGCTTCCATTGCCGAGCGGGAGCGGGTGACCCGTCACGACGTCAAGGCCAGGATCGAGGAGTTCTCGGCCCTCGCCGGTCACGAGCACATCCACAAGGGGATGACCTCCCGCGATCTGACCGAGAACGTGGAGCAACTCCAGGTGAAGGCAGCGCTGACCCTGGTCCGTTCCCGGATGGTCACGACCCTGGTTCGGTTGGCCGAGCGGGCCGCCGAGCATTCGGCCACGGTCATCACCGGCCGAAGCCACAACGTTCCGGCGCAGGCCACCACCCTGGGCAAGCGGTTTGCCAACGCCGGCCAGGAGCTGTTGGTGGCCTTGGCCCGGATGGACGACCTGATCGCCCGCTACCCGCTGCGCGGCATCAAGGGGCCGGTGGGTACCCAACAGGACATGCTCGACCTCCTCGGATCACCCGAGGCGGTCGATCGGCTCGAGACGGCGGTCGCCGAGCACCTCGGCTTCGAAACCGCACTCGACAATGTCGGGCAGGTGTACCCGCGCTCGCTTGATCTCGACGTGATCTCGGCATTGGTGCAGGCCGCGGCCGGACCTTCGAGCCTGGCCACCACCATCAGGCTGATGGCCGGCCAGGAGTTGGTCACCGAGGGCTTCAAGCCCGGCCAGGTCGGGTCCTCCGCCATGCCGCACAAGATGAACTCGCGGTCGTGTGAACGCGTGAACGGGTTCTCTGCGATCTTGGCCGGCCACCTGGCCATGGTCACCCACCTCGCCGGTGACCAGTGGAACGAAGGAGACGTGAGCGACTCGGTGGTGCGCCGTGTCGCTCTGCCTGATGCCTTCTTTGCACTAGACGGGCTGTTCGAGACGTTCCTGACGGTACTGGCCGAGTTCGGTGCCTACCCGGCCGTTATCGACCGGGAACTGGAGCGGTACCTGCCCTTCCTGGCCACGACCAAGGTGCTGATGGCTGCCGTGCGGGCCGGCGTGGGTCGCGAGCAGGCACACGAGGCCATCAAGGAGCACGCCGTGGCTGTGGCGCTCGAGATGCGTGAGCAGGCTGCCAGTGAGAACACGCTTTTGGACCGCCTCGCAGCCGACCCCCGGCTCGGTCTGGACAGAGACGCCATCGGTGCCGCCGTCGCCCGACCGATCGACTTCGTGGGAACGGCCCCGGCCCAGGTAGCGACCTTCGTCGCCACGGTGGAGAGACTGGCCGAGGCAGACCCAGAGTCAGCGGCCTACCGACCCGGCGCCATCCTTTGATCGACCGGTGCAGATGGGTGGAGCGGGTGGGCCTCCGGTAGCGTCGCCTCCATGGTCGACATCTCCCTTCCACATCTCTCATCGGGCAAGGTTCGAGATATCTACGACGCGGGTGATGGTCGGCTGCTGCTGGTGACGTCAGACCGGATCTCAGCCTTCGATGTGATCATGGACGAGCCCATCCCGGACAAGGGCCGGGTTCTCACCGCCATGTCTGCGTTCTGGTTCGAGCTCTTCGCCGACCTGGTCCCTGGCCACCTCATCTCCACCGACCTCGACGACATGCCCGCCGAGGCCCGCCACCCGGACCTCGCCGGTCGGGTCATGTTGTGCCGCCGGGCCGAGATGTTGCCCATCGAGTGCATCGTGCGCGGCTACATCACCGGATCGGCCTGGAAGGAATACAAGGCATCGGGCACCATGCACGGCGCCACCCTGCCCGCTGACCTGTTGGAGTCGGCGCAGCTGCCTGAGCCGGTCTTCACCCCGTCAACCAAGGGCGAACTAGGTGAGCACGACATCAACCTCAGCTTCGACGAGGCCGTTGATCTGGTGGGCCGGGACCTGGCCGAACGGGCCCGTGACGTGTCTCTGGCCGTGTACCAGCGCGGCGCCGAGTGGGCGGCGGAGCGCGGGATCGTGATCGCCGACACCAAGTTCGAGCTGGGTCTGGTGGACGGTGAGCTGATCTTGGCCGACGAGGTCCTCACGCCGGACTCCTCGCGCTTTTGGCCCGCTGACCAATGGACACCGGGCACGACCCCTCCCTCGTTCGACAAGCAACCGGTGCGCGACTACCTCGATGGACTCGACTGGGACAAGAGCCCGCCGCCGCCGCCGTTGGGAGTCGACGTGGTGGCCGCCACCAGGGCCCGCTACATAGAGGCCTATGAGCGCATCACCGGGCGGTCGTTCGCCGATTGGCCGGGGGTGAGCTGAACCCGATCCGTTCGGGTTCAGCAGAGTCGAGGGCCTGTGCGACGATGGGGGGCATGCGCTTCTTCGTCCAGGTCGATGTCTCGCTCCGGGAGGGGGTGGCTGACCCTCAGGGAGCCACCATCGAACGGTCTCTACCCCACCTCGGTTTCGACGGGGTCAGTGGTGTCAGGGTCGGTAAGCAGATCCGCTTCGAACTGGAGTCGACCGATGAGGCCGCAGCTCGGGCAGAAGTCGAGGATCTCTGTGCACGCTTCCTCACCAACCCGGTGATCGAGTCGGCCGAGGTGTCGGTATCCGTGCTGGACGGAGCCGCCAGGTGACTGCCCGCATCGGGGTGGTCCTCTTCCCCGGATCCAACTGCGAGTTCGACGTGATCGAGGCGGTGACGCTCCTGGGGGGAGAGGCCGAGATCTGCTGGCATGGCGACCGGTCCATCAACGGCGTCGATGCGGTCGTGGTTCCCGGCGGGTTCGCCCACGGCGACTACCTGCGTCCCGGGGCCATCGCCCGCTTCTCGCCGGTCATGGACGCGGTTCGTGACCATGCGGCCGCAGGTGGACCTGTCCTGGGAATCTGCAACGGCTTCCAGGTGCTCACCGAGGCCGGCCTGCTGCCTGGTGCACTCCAGAAGAACCGGGGCCTCAAGTTCTTGTGCACAACGGTGGAGTTGAGGGTGGAAACGGCCAAGTCGGCTTTGACCGGCGAAGCCGAGGTCGGCTCTGTGCTTCGGGTGCCGATCAACCACTTCGAAGGCAACTACACCTGTTCGCCCGAAGTGCTAGCTGAGCTCAAGGATCAGGACCGGGTTGTCCTGCGTTACGTCGACAACCCCAACGGGTCCGTCGACAGCATTGCTGGAATCACCAATGAAGGCCGCAACGTCGTGGGTCTCATGCCTCACCCCGAGCGTGCAATAAGTGACCTGTTGGGCTCCGCCGACGGCGTGCCCCTCATGCGTTCGTTCCTGGGTTCGGCGACCTCGGTGATACCGGCACCCGCTTGAGGTGCCGGTACCACCGAAATCCGGATCGGACCGGACCGATCCGCTCGGACCGTCAGGCCATTCCGTAGATCTTGGGGGCCCGTCCTCGACCGGCATGGCGAGGGTCGTCACCGAGATCGGCGACCACGCCCTTTTCGATCAGCTTGCTCACGTAGTTCCGAACCGTCATGTTGTCGCGGTTCAACACGCCAGCTAGGTCGGCGAGACGCCAGCCCGATCCGAGCTTGCGGGCGGCGGCGGCGACGTCGTCGAGCGGGATGGCCGGAGACCGGCCGCCGCCACTGCTGGCACGTCGCCCTCGGCCGGTGCCGCGGGCGCCGGAACTTGCCTTGACCTCGAAGCCAGCCTTGCGCAGAACGTCGTCGGCCACGCCGAGTGCCTGCAGAGCACCGGCGGTGACGCCGGCATCCTCGGCCCAGGCGAGAGCCTCGGCCACGAAGGCCTCCTCTTCTCCGCTGCGGTCGGGGACCCGGCCTGCTTCCTCGATCTCGAGGGCAGACAGGAGACGGGCCTTTTCGAGTAGGTCACCCTCAGCTCGGATTTGATGCTTGAGGGCGCTGACAGCTTCACGGTCCACAACCGGCCGATCCGACTTCCCTAGTGAGTCGAGGTAGCGACGAATGATGTCTTCAGTCTTTTTGGTTGCCATGGTCGATGAACATAACAAGGAAACCTACATTTGCCAATTGCCGTCGACGTTCTCAGCCGGAACCCGTGGTGGTTTTCACCTGTGGAGGGTTGGCATGTTGAACTCAATACCTGTTCTGGAGGTCTGATCCCTGCGCTCAATTTTGGTTGGCGTCGAAGTTGGTCCTTGACCTGAGCCTGGAACCCTTCGATTTATTGGCAGATTGAACGGAGAAAAATGAGCGGCCAAAGCGATGGGGGGCCTTGGGCGGTTTCGGTGGGTGGGTCACGAACTGACCGCGGCGCGGGCGCGCCGGTAGCCTCAGGCCGTGACCGACGCCGCTGCCACGCCCGCTTCCAACGACATCGCCGCTGACGGCACGCCGATCCACAGGGCGCTCGGCCTCACCGACAGCGAACTGGACGACATCCGTTCCATCCTGGGGAGAGACCCGAACCGTCTCGAGTTGTCGATGTACTCGGTGATGTGGTCCGAGCACTGCTCCTACAAGTCGTCACGTATCCACCTGAAGCGGCTCCCGACGACAGGTGAAGGCGTGCTCGTAGGTCCCGGGGAGAACGCAGGTGTCATGGATGTCGGCGATGGGATCGCGGCGGCAATCCGCATCGAGAGCCACAACCATCCTTCCTACATCGAGCCCTATCAAGGGGCGGCTACCGGAGCGGGTGGGATCCTCAGGGACATCTTCACCATGGGGGCAAGGCCTATAGCGCTCATGGACCCCCTGCGGTTCGGGCCGCTGTCCGATCCGCGTAGCCGCTGGGTGGCCGAGGGGGTTGTGTCGGGAATCTCGGGTTACGGGAACTCGGTCGGAGTGCCCACCGTCGGCGGTGAGGTGGTGTTCGACGCCTGTTACCAGGGCAATCCGTTGGTCAACGTGTTGTGCCTGGGCCTCCTTCCGGTCGATCGTCTGGTACTCGGTCAGGCTTCTGGTGAGGGAAACCTGGCTGTCCTGCTGGGCTCCTCCACTGGTCGGGACGGGATCGGCGGGGTCAGCGTCTTGGCGTCGGCCGGTTTCGACGAGGGAAGCGAAGACAAGCGTCCGGCCGTCCAGGTGGGGGACCCGTTCGAGGAGAAGCGCCTCATCGAGGCGTGCTTGGCCCTGCTCGATGCCGGCCTCGTCGTGGGCATCCAAGACCTCGGCGGTGCCGGACTCACCTGTGCCGCCAGTGAGACCGCCTCGCGGGGCGGGGTCGGCATGGACTTCGACGTCGCCGCGGTGCCCCGACGAGAGGACGGCATGGAGCCGTTCGAGGTGATGACATCGGAGTCCCAGGAGCGGATGCTCGCCATCGTCACCCCCGACGGTTTGGCCGAGGTCATGCGCCTCTGTGAACGGTGGGAGGTGACGGCCACCGTTGTCGGTCGAGTGACCGCGCCGGGCCCCGATGGCGTGGGCATGTTGCGCATCGTGGACGGGTTCGACGGCGAGGTGCTGGCCGAGGTGCCGGCTTCGAGCCTGCACGACGCCGCCCCGCTGTATGACCGTCCCCGGGCCGAGCCGGCTGGTCGGAACGAGCGCCTAGCCGATGTGCCCCCGGTGCCGACCGATCCGACCGCCACCCTGTTGGACCTGATGTACGACACCACCTGGGTGTCCTCCCAGTACGACCACCAGTTGTTCCTGAACACCGTGGAGGGACCGGGCGGCGATGCGGTGGTGCTGCGCCTGAAGCACCCCACCACCGGCGTCGACACCGGGAGGGGCCTGGCGCTGACCACCGACGGAAACCACCGCTGGTGTGCGGTGGATCCCCGCAAGGGCACGGCTTCGACAGTGGCCGAGTCGGTGATCAACCTGGCCTGTGTCGGCGCTCGGCCCATCGCGGTCGTCAACTGCCTCAACTTCGGCAATCCCGAGCATCCTGAGGTGATGTGGCAGCTCTCCGAAGCCATCGACGGCATGGCCGAGGCATGTGTTGCCTTCGGGCTTCCGGTGGTGGGCGGGAACGTCAGCCTCTACAACGAATCCAAGGGTGTGAACATCGATCCCACCCCGGTGGTGGGGCTGCTCGGAGTTGTCGACGAGCTTGATCGTCGCCCGCCGGGGGTGGGGCAGCGAGAGGGTGATGTCCTGCTGCTCCTGGGAGACGACCTGAGCGGGCCCGAACCGTCTCTGGCCGGTTCCGCCGCGGCATGGCTGCACGGTCACAAGGGAGGCGACCTGCCGGCACTCGACCCGGCAGAGGTGTCGATCCTGGGTGACTTCGTGCGGTCACTGGTGGCTGGTGGTTCGCTTGCGGGTGTGCACGACGTGTCCACCGGTGGTCTGGCGGTGGCGTTGGCTGAGATGGCGGTTCGTTCCGGCGTCGGTTCGAGCGTCTCGGGCTTGCCCACGGCGGCTCACCTCTTCGCCGAACTCCCGGCGCGGGTGGTCGTCGCCCTCGACGAAGAGGCGGCGATCACGGTGGAGGCCGAGGCTCGAACCAAGGGGGTGCTGGTCAAGCGCCTGGGTATCGCTGGCGGAGCCTCGTTCGCGATCGACGGTCCCGACGGTCCGTTCATCGCCGTGAGCCTCGACCATTTGACCGCTACTTGGCGCGACCGTTTGCCCGATGCCCTCGGCGAAGGAACCACCCAAGCCTGACCAGCACCGGGCCCCTGGCCAGATCTCGGTGAGGTCAGACGTCGGCCTCATGGCCCTGGCACAATGGGCGCCTTGTAGGGAGAAGGTTCGCGAGACATGGCATCAGAGCCAACCTCGAGGGAGATGAACGAGACCGCCATGGCACCGCCATCGTTGGATCCTCGGTACCTGTTGATCGAACTGGTGTCCGAGGTGGTAACCGTCATCGACTCAGACGGGATCCTCACCTATTGCAACCCGTCGATCACCTCACAGCTGGGCTGGGACCCCGCCGAGGTCATCGGTCTTCCCATTGCGGATTTCATGGCGCTGGAACACCACGAGGACTTCGACGACGTGTTCGCCGCGGTTTGTGCTGCCCCCGGAACCCACGGACCTTTCGGCCTCAACCTGAAGACTCGCGACGGCGGGGTTAGGCAGATGGAATCGGTGGTCACGAATCGAATCGATGACCCGACCATCCGCGGGTTGGTCACCGTGGCCCGTGACACCACCGAACGGGTAGAAGCCGAGGACGCCCGACGTCGGGCCGAGGCTCGCTACCGAGCATTGGTCCAGTTCTCCTCGGACCTGGTGGTCCTGGTCGAAGCCGACGGGACTGTCGTCTACGCCAGCCCGTCAGTCGAACGGATCCTCGGGATTCCCCACGAAGCCCAGGGCATCAGCGTCTTCGAGCTGATCCATCCCGATGACCTCGGCCGGGCCGTGGAGAGCATGGCCTTGGCCATGAACGAACCTGCGGCACTGGATGGGGTGCCCTTCGATTTCAGGGTGATGGCCACCGACGGCACCTACCGTCATCTGGAGATCCTGGGCAGCAACCTGGTCGACGACCCCGATGTGGGGGGCCTGGTGTTGAACGGGCGTGATGTCACCGAACGTCGTCGGGTCGAGGAACTCGCCGCCGAACAGGCAGCAATGCTCGAAGGCATCGCTCGGGGGATCCCGTTGCAGGACACGGTGGACCACATCGTGGCGATGGTGGAAGGCCGAATCCAGGCCGCGGTGGTGTCGGTGGCGTCCATGGACGGTTCGGGTGTGATTCGACACGGTGAGGGTTTGGCTCTGCCCCCGGTCGTGGTCGCGGCGCTCAACGACCATCCGCTCGACAGTGACCTGGGGAGAGCCATCCGTCTCGAGGGTCCTGCGATCTTCACGGGGATCGCCGAAGATCCCCGCTGGTCTCGATTGGGAGCGGTCATCGATGCCGGCTTCGCCTCCTGCTGGTGCTTCCCCATGCACGGCAAAGGCGGTCACAACCAGCTCGGCATGGTGACCGTGATGGTCGCCGACGATCGGGTTCCGACTTCATCGGAGATGGCATTGCTCGAGCAGGCCCGAGATCTCGCGACCATCGCCATGGAGCGCCACAACTTCGAGGCTCGGCTCGAACACCAGGCAGCTCACGACGTACTCACCGGGCTCCCCAACCGGGTGCTCATCATGGCCCGAGTAGAGGATGCCCTTGCCACCGCGAAGCGCCATGGTGTCGACGTCGCCTTGCTCTTCGTGGACCTGGACAACTTCAAGGTCATCAACGACAGCCTGGGGCACAGCGTCGGAGACCGGCTCCTCGAACAGGTGGCCGAACGGTTCGGACAGGTCATGCCCGAACGAGCCCTGGTGGGCCGATTCGGGGGAGATGAGTTCGTGATCGTTTGTGAAGCAGTGAACGGCTACGACGGCGCAGTGGGGTTGGCCGAGCAGCTGGCCCGGTCTCTGGAAGACCCAGTCGTGGTGGACGGGGCCGAGATCCACGTGTCGGCCAGCATCGGGGTGACGGTGAGTGCCGACGGTGAGCTGGAGCCACAAGCTCTCATCCGCGACGCCGACGTCGCCATGTACCAGGCCAAGGACCAGGGGCGAGCCGGTTATGCAGTGTTCGAAGCGGCGTTCCAGCAACGGATGGTGCGGCGACTGGAGCTGGAACGCGACCTCCGTGCCGCTCTCGCCAACGGCGAGCTGACCGTCCACTACCAGCCAGTGATCCGGATATCGGACCGGTCGGTGGCGGGGGTGGAGGCGCTGGTCCGTTGGAACCGCCCGGGTCACGGCTTGGTCGCGCCCGACGAGTTCCTGGCGGTGGCAGACGAGACCGGTCTGATCACACAGATCGACAGGTGGGTGCTGGGCCAGGCCTGTCGACAGCTAGCGGCCTGGCGTGGGCAGGGAATTTTCGGCCAGGTGCACATGAACGTGAACCTGTCGGCGCGACAGTTGGGAGCGACCGATCTGGTCGAGGTGGTGACGGGCGCATTGAACCGGGCCGGTCTGGCCGGCGGGTCGTTGGTGATCGAGATCACCGAGAGTGCGTTGGTGGCCGAAACCGATGCGGCCCTCTCGGCCCTGACCCGTTTGGGGTCCCATGGCGTGCAGATGGCCATCGACGACTTCGGGACGGGCTACGCGTCGCTCGACTACCTCCGTCGGTTCTCGATGGCACACCAGCTCAAGATCGACAGGTCCTTCGTCGCCGACCTGGAGGTCGGCAGTCCGAGAGATCGGGCCATCGTGTCGGCGTCGTTGTTGTTGGCCCGTGACCTCGGGTTCACCTCGGTGGCCGAAGGTGTGGAGACGCCAGCTCAGATCGCCGCCCTGACGTCTTTGGGCTGCACCATGGCGCAGGGATATCTGTTCTGCCGCCCACTACCGGCTGATGATCTGGCGGTGTGGATGCGTGCGGGCGGGGCAAAGGCCGGCGCCTGATTCGCCGTCATATAGGTGCGGCACCGGTGGTGTCTGATCCGCTTTCGGTCCTGCGCGGATACGGGTCTCATCCACCCGAGGTGACGGAATCGGCGGCCCGGTCCAACGGGGTGTCGTCATCGCGGTTGTCCCAGAACCCACGCGGCACGGTCACCGGGCGAGGGCCGTGTTGGTGGCCGCGGGGAAGGCCCACCGCCTCGACGGGAAGGGTCACGGTTCGGTCGAGCTGGTCGAGCCGGTCCGAGAACTCCTCGAGCGTGGCGGCCTCGACCAGAAGGCGTCGGGCCGCCGGTCCGACCGGATAGCCCTGGAGGTACCAACCGACGTGTTTGCGCATGTCGCGGACACCGGTGGTTTCGCCGTGCCATTCACACAGGCGATGGGCGTGGTCGGCCATGGTGTCGACCACCTGGCCTACCGAGGGGGCGCTATCGCAGGGTCGTCCGTCGAAGGCGGACGCGAGGTCGGCGAACAACCAGGGGCGACCCAGGCATCCCCGCCCGACGACCACGCCATCACAGCCGGTTTCGGCCATCATCTTCAGGGCGTCGGAGGCCAGCCAGATGTCTCCGTTGCCGAGCACCGGGATGGTGGTCACCACCGACTTGAGCTCGGCGATGGCTGCCCATCGGGCCCGCCCGGAGTAGGCCTGCTCGGCGGTCCGGGCGTGAAGGGCGACGGCGGCGGCGCCAGAGTCCTGCGCGATCGGTCCTGCATCCAGGAAGGTCAGGTGGTCGTCGTCTAGGCCCATGCGGATCTTGACGGTGACCGGTACCGGACCGGCCCCGTCGACGGCGGCCCGAACCACCGAGGCAAAAAGGCGCCGGCGCCATGGCAGGGCGGCGCCGCCGCCGTGGCGAGTGACCTTGCGGACCGGGCAACCGAAGTTGAGATCCACGTGCTCGGCTCCCAGTTCGCCGACCAGCCGACGAACTGCTTCCCCCATGACGGTCGGATCCGTTCCGTACAACTGGATAGAGCGGGGGGTCTCGTTGGGGCCGAACCGAGCCAGGCGGAATGTCTTCTCGTGGCCTTCGACCATCCCCCGCGCCGAGATCATCTCGCTCACGTACAGGCCCGCTCCGTGGCTGCGGCACATGTCACGGAAGGGCCCGTTGGTGACCCCGGCCATCGGAGCGAGGACCACCGGTGGCCACACCTCGAGGGGGCCGATGGCCAGTGGTGCTGTCACCGGGCGCGAGCCGGTGGCAACTGTGTCCGTCGAGGACGGCGATGTCGGAGGCCCGGGCATGGGACCCAAGGGTGCCAGGTTGGCTGGGATTGGTGGCATTCATGTGTGCCCGTGCGACAATGGGATCGTGCGCGAGCCCTTGGGTGGGGTCCCCCACCGAGACCCCGACGACGACTCGCCGAAAGAGGCCTGTGGGGTCTTCGGCGTGTACGCACCGGGCCAACCGGTTGCCCACATGACCTACCTGGGTCTCTATGCCCTGCAGCATCGGGGCCAGGAATCGGCGGGCATGGCGGTGAGCGATGGTGACCAGGTCACCGTGGTCAAAGACATGGGCCTGGTGTCTCACGTCTTCGACGAGCGCACCTTGGCCCCGCTCACCGGTGACTTGGCCATCGGGCACACCCGTTACTCGACCACCGGTTCGAGTACTTGGAGGAACGCCCAGCCCGTATACCGGGGGGTGGGCGACACCCAGTTCGCTCTCGGCCACAACGGCAACCTGGTCAACACCGCAGAGCTGGCCCGAGAAGCCGGGATGCTGGACGGCACGGTGGCCAGCGACAGTGACCTGGTGGCCGAACTGGTTGCCGCCGAACTCGACCGGGCCGCGTCGGTCTCGGTCCACCCGTCGGCACCGTCGGGTGGGCATGCCGCTGATCCCACCCTGATGGGCCGGGGCGCCACCCTCGATGCCGCCGTCGCCGCCGTGCTACCGCGCTTGGAGGGGGCGTTCTCACTGGTGTTCATGGACGAGCACCGCATCATCGGCGTGCGGGACCCCAACGGCCTGCGTCCGCTGTGCCTCGGCCGCCTCGAAGGCGGTTGGGTGATGGCCTCTGAATCCCCGGCCCTGGACGTGGTCGGTGCTCACTTCGTGCGTGAGGTCGAGCCTGGCGAGATGGTCATCATCGACGAGTCAGGCGTGACCTCGCGCCGCCCGTTCCCCGAAGATCGCCTGAACCCCTCGCTGTGCATCTTCGAGTTCGTCTATTTCGCCCGCCCCGATACCCGTTTGTACGGCCAGAGCGTCCACCATGCCCGGGTCCGCCAGGGTGAGTTGCTGGCCGAGCAGGCGCCGGTCGAGGCCGACATGGTCATGGGGGTCCCCGAATCGGGGCTGCCCGCCGCCGAGGGGTATGCCCGGGCCAGCGGCATCCCCTACGGGCAGGGGTTGGTGAAGAACCGCTACATCGGGCGTACGTTCATCGCTCCCAGCCAAGAGATGCGTGCTCTCGGGGTACGCATGAAGCTGAACCCGTTGCGCGAAAACCTGACTGGTAAGCGGGTGGTCGTCGTAGACGACTCGGTGGTTCGGGGGACCACCCAGAAGCAGTTGGTCAAGATGCTCCGGGAAGCCGGAGTGGCCGAGGTCCACCTTCGGTTGACCTCACCCCCCATCAAGTGGTCCTGCTTCTACGGCATCGACACCGGTCGACGCAGCGAACTTCTGGCTGCCAACCTCACCGTCGAGGAGATCCGCGACTACCTAGACGTCGACACCTTGGCGTTCATCACCCTGGACCGCTTGGTGGCGTCCACCGGAGCTCCGGGTGCGGGGTTCTGTGCCGCCTGCTTCACCGGCGAGTACCCGGTGCCGGTCCCGGTGTCGCTGTCCAAGGGGGTTCTCGAGGCCACCCCGGAGGCGCCCTCGGGAATCGGTGCACCAGTGACCTCGGGGCTGTTCGCTCCGGCCATGCTTCCTGCCGACGACGCCCGCCAGGGCGGCTGAACCGACCTAGATCGAGGGATCAATTACATGGGCGAGACCTATGAGTCTTCCGGGGTGGACATAGCGGCCGGCGAAGAAGCCGTTCAGCGAATCAAGGAGAAGGTGCGTTCGACCTTCCGCCCCGAGGTGATCGGCGACATCGGCGGCTTCGGTGGCTTGTTCAGCTTCGCCAACCATCGTTTCCGTAATCCCGTGTTGGTCTCATCCACCGATGGCGTCGGCACCAAGGCGTTGGTGGCTCAGGCTGCTGGACGCTTCGACACGATCGGTGTCGACCTGGTGGCCATGTGCGTTGACGACCTGGTGTGCCAGGGTGCCGAGCCCCTCTTCTTCCTCGACTACATCGCAGTGGGCAAGCTCGACCCCGATCACATCGAACAGCTCGTCGAAGGTGTGGCCGAAGGGTGTCGTCAGGCCGGGTGTGCGCTCATCGGAGGCGAGATGGCCGAGCACCCAGGCGTCATGGAGCCCGGCGAGTTCGATCTCGTCGGTTTCGCCGTGGGCGTGGCCGAGCGGGATCAGTTGATCACGGGGGAACACGTTGCTCCCGGCGACGTGGTGATAGCGCTGCCGTCGCCCGGTTTGCGGTCCAATGGGTACTCGTTGGCTCGTCGGGTTCTGCTCGAAAGGGCCGATCTTCCCCTCGATGGCCCCGCCTTCGAGGGAGCACATCACACCTTGGCCGAGGAGCTCCTCGTTCCTTCGGTCATCTACGCCCCCGCGGTGCTGGCCCTCTTGCGCCAGGTTCAGATCAAGGGCGTGGTCCACGTGACCGGTGGAGGGCTAGCCGGCAACCTCACCAGGATCCTGCCCAAGGGTGTCGACGTAGAGGTGCAGTCGGGCTCGTGGGAAGCCCCACGCATCTTCGGAGAGATCCAGCGTCTCGGTGATATCGACGATGCCGAGATGCGCAAGGTGTTCAACCTCGGCGTAGGAATGGTGGTGGTGGTCTCCGCTGATGACGCGTACCGCACTATCGACGTCTTGCGGACGAATGGTCATCTCGCCACCCAGATCGGGACGGTTGTGCGCGGCCACGGAGACGTCAGGTTCTCCTGACCGTCGAGTGAGCTGTTGAGCGGAGAATCAGAGGCTGCAACTCGGTCTTGGGGCAGGTTCACCGGTCTGGCCCGTGAACGTTGGCCCGAGGTGGTGTTGGCGACGGTGCTCCTGGCCGCATCGGCGGTGCATCTGGCTCGATTCCTCCGGCTGGCGACCAGCCGCTCGTTGTGGAACGACGAGATCTTCTCGATCGTCGTTTCCAGTAACAAGGGTCCGTGGGAGGTGGTCACCCGCTACCAGTCCAACAACCACATCTTCTTCAACCTGATCAACTCGCTGACCCCCGGTGCCGGATCGATGGATCCGGCCCGGGCGCGGATGTGGTCGATGGTGGCAGCGGTGGCCATGTTGGCGGTGGCGCTCGCTGAGTTCTGGCGTCGGGGCTGGTTCCTGGCCGGCGCGGTGTTCGTGGCACTGTTCGCCGCCAACCCGGACTGGCTGGACCTGACCCTTCAGGCCCGGGGATACGCGGTCACCGGCCTGATGGCCACGCTCTGCTGCATGGCGGTTTGGCGTCACCTGGAACGTCCCGAGACCGGCTCGTCGGTGGTGCTGGGCGTGGCCTCATTCATCGGGACGTGGACCCTGCCTTCGTTCGTCATGTTCGCAGCACCGGTGTGGCTTGCACTGCTGGCGGCCACCCGAACCCGGCGGGTGGTTATGGCGGGTGCTGCGACCGCGGTGGCGATAGCGGTGGTCTACGCGCCGGTGGCGGGTCAGTTGTGGAAGGAGACCACCACCTACGGCGACATCTACGGGCGCTCCTACACCAGCATCGATTCGGTTGGTGACACGATCCGCACCTACCTGCTCGGCAGTCGGGTGCTCGACCTCGCCGACCTGTCCACGGTCACCATCCTGCTGGTGGTGGTGCTCTTGTCGGTACCGCTGGTGGCATTGGCTCCGATCTCGTCGTCATCCCGTCGATTCGCGCTGGTGTGCATCGCTAGTGCAGGGGTGTTCTTCGGCGTGAACGTCGCCCTGGGCACGGCCGCACTTCGAACCACGTCGTTCGCGGTGGTACCCCTCGCCCTTGCCGTGCTCGTTCCCGGCTCAGAGCTGGTCGACTGGGTACGGCCCAAGTTGGGGGCTGGTGTCAGGGTCTCGGCGTTGGTCGCCCTGTCGGTAGCGGTGATGGTGGTGTCGAGTCGGGCAGTAGCGGCTCCCCATGGGCGCTACTACCTCCCGATCGAGGATTGGGCGGCGGCCAGTGAACACGTTCAGCGGACGTTCCCCGAAGGGACCGGTCTGGCTGCGACCGGGGATTGGTTGGGGGTCCTGCGCGGTTCACACCTGGACCAGGGCTACCCCGACGATGGCGATCAATCGTCGGCGACCGGGTTGGTGTCAGGTCGGTCCCTGTTGTTCGACTCTTCACCCAGGGAGGTGCCTGCGTTCGACTTCTCGAAGATCTCACCGGTGTGGAGCGAGGCCCGGTTCTATCAACGCCGCGGTGAGTACCTACGGGTGTTGTCGGCCCCGCCCGAGCAGTCCCGGGTATCGCAGGTCGAAGCGGGCCAGGATCGACTGGACCTCTCGCGCCTCACCGATCGCCGCGACACCGGGGTGGTGTTCGACAGCGGCGAGGCGGTACGAGTAGCGGTGTCCGGAAGCCGGTCCCGATCTCTGACCCTGGTGGCTGCCACCTCCTTGCCCCGGCCCGATCGGATCACCGTTCACAGCGCGACCGGCGTCGAGACCCTGGCGGCTGGTGACCTCCATCGATGGGGTGGCTCGGTCACGGTGTACCTGGGGGACCAGGCCGTGGAGTCGGTGGAGATCACCTTTCCGAGCGGTCATGACGAGATCGAGCTGCTCGAGGTCTGGTCTCACCCGCCTCGGCTCTGACCGGGACCGTGCTTATGGGTCGGCTCGCCTATCCGCTCGGGTCCTTAGCTGCGCCAGGAGATGCTGCACCAGGAGCGGTGGTGACAGCTCGGGCACTTCATCCAGTGACCGTCGCGCCGACCGGGGATCCAGGCCGTACCGGTGAGGAAGCGGAGCCCGAGATCGGTGAGGTTGACTCGGGTTCGGGCTTGGCAGGACGAGCAACTGACGATCACCGTGCCGGTCTGGCGGGGGCCGGTGGAGTACAGGGCATCCTTGCCTTCGAGGGTTTCGCCTGAGCGGATTGAGTCTCGAGCGGCGCTGACCGGCGTCTCGAACAGGGCCCGACGGCCCTGGGGATCGAGTGACTTTCGCCGACCGGTGGCTGGGGTCTTGGCGGTGGATCGGGGTGAATCGGAGGTGGTCATCGCTTCTTGGTCCGTGACGGCGGGTGCAGTTGCAGGGCCAGTTCCCGGTAGGCCTGTGCGCTCTTGGATCGGGGAGCGTGGGTCATCACCGACCGACCCAGGCCCGGTGCCTCGGCCACCTTCACCGACTTGGGGACCGGCGGTTCGAACACGGTGATCTGGTACTGCTCCCGGACCTGTTCCATGACCTCGTGGGCTAGGCGGGTTCGGGCATCGAACATGGTGGCGATGGCGCCGCGCACCGCAAGGTCGGGGTTGGTGTAGTCCCGCACATCTTCGATGGTGTCGAGGAGTTGGCCCACACCTCTTTGGCTCAGCGATTCGCACTGGAGCGGGATGAGCACCTCGTCGGCTGCGGTGAGCCCGTTGATGGTGAGGATCCCCAGCGAGGGTGGGCAGTCGATCAGCACCCGGTCGTAGTTGGAGGCAACCTTGGACAGCGCCTTTCGGAGCACGTACTCCCGGCCGGTCTTGGTGAGCAGGTGCATCTCGGCACCGGCCAGATCGATGGTGCTGGGCACAAGGTGCAGTTGGCCGACTGCCCCGCCTTCCACGCTCGGTGCAGGCGGCGCGACCTCGTGGATGACATCGGCCAGCTTCGCTCGGTTGAGCAGCACATCGTGAATGGAGACTCGCAACGATTCGGGGTCGACACCGCAGGCCCACGAGAGCGACGCTTGGGGGTCGAGGTCTACCAGTAGGACCTTGGCCCCCATCTCGGCCATGGCTACCCCGAGAGCGTGGACGCTGGTGGTCTTGGCCACCCCACCCTTCTGGTTGGCAACCGCGGTGGTGGTCATGGTCCAGAAGTGTGCCACCCGACGGAGGTGGGGGAGAACTCGGACTCCGCCCTGTACTTCTGAGGGTGATGGTGTCATTTCGGTTCGGTCGGCTCTTCCGAGTCTGCGTCGACGGAGGCCGGTCAGGTTGAATCCACGGCGAGGGCTCACGGGATCCAAGGCGTCGGAGGATGGAGGGGCGCGGCGCTAGGTTCGGCCGGAATGGACAACTCGCCGAACCCCGTTGAATCGACCTCCGGACCGGCCGGTCCCGAAGCTGCGGCGGTGGCCGAGGCAGCCGGCCCCCGCATCGACGAAGCCACTGGCGGGTACCGTCAGGCCCGTTTCCAACGCCCGACGGGAGCTACCGAGATCGTGCTGGTGCGGCACGGTGAGTCCGAACCCGCGGTCCCGGGTCAGCCGTTCCCGTTGGTGGACGGTCACGGAGACCCCGCCCTCGCCCCAGACGGTCTCGATCAGGCTGAGCGGGTCGGTCAGCGTCTGAGTGGATCGCGCATCGACGCCATCTACGTCTCCACCCTCCGTCGGACGGCCATGACGGCGGCGCCGCTGCTGGCCGCAACCGGGATGACCCCGGTGGTCGAGCCCGACATCCGTGAGGTCCACCTCGGCGAGTGGGACGGGGGTCTCTACCGACAGCGGATCGCCGAAGGACATCCAATGGTCGCCCAGATGATCAAAGAGGAACGCTGGGACGTGATCCCCGGCGCCGAACCGATGGAAGCGTTCACCAGTCGGGTGCGCGGTGTGCTCGCCCGACTGGTTGCGGCTCACCCCGACCAACGGATCGTGGTGTTCTCTCACGGCGGCGTCATCGGTGAGGCCATCCGCCAGGCGGTGGAGAGCCCTCGGCGGTTCGCCTTCGTGGGCGTCGACAACGGAAGCATCTCTACGCTGGTGTCGGTTCGGGGTCGATGGGTGGTGCGTGGCTACAACGACGTCTCCCACCTGAGCTGACCAACGGCTGGAGCGGGTGGGTGTGGGTTGGGGGCTACGGTCCGACCATGCCGATTGACGACCCTGCCCGCCGGGCCGACCTGGCCCGGCGGATCCATGAGATCGCCCACCTGAGCGGGACTTTCACGTTGCGTTCAGGTCGGGTGTCCAACGAGTACTTCGACAAGTACCGCTTCGAGTCCGACCCGGTGCTTCTCGCCGACATCGCCGAGGCCATGGCCACCCTGGTACCAGAGGGCGTCGAGGTCCTGGCCGGCTTGGAGATGGGGGGGATACCGGTGGTGACCGCCCTGGCCCGGGTCACCGGCCTGCCCGCGTGCTTCGTGCGCAAGAAGGCCAAAGAGTACGGAACCGCCCGCTTC
>WBZX01000546.1_pt1 | contig 33592 bp, 31 predicted proteins | sample 5204211 | NCBI WGS metagenome assembly WBZX01 (sample SAMN12344362, study PRJNA552823) | activated sludge metagenome | biome: Activated sludge suspended growth; feature: Nitrification reactor; material: Wastewater; isolation source: activated sludge from nitrification reactor of wastewater...
ACCATGCGTCACCGTCAAGGACTCCGCAAACTCAACCGCACCAGCAGCCATCGCCTGGCGATGCTGCGCAACATGTGCAATTCGCTGATCACCCACGAGGCGATCAAGACCACGCTGCCCAAGGCCAAGGAACTGCGCATGGCCGTGGAGCCGTTGATCACGCTGGGCAAGGAGCCCACGCTGGCCAACCGGCGCCTGGCCTTCGACCGCACGCGCGACCGCGACGTGGTGGCCAAGCTGTTCGGCGAACTCGGCCCGCGCTACAAGGCGCGCCCGGGTGGCTACACCCGCATCCTCAAGATGGGCTTCCGCGTCGGCGACAACGCGCCGATGGCCTTCGTCGAACTGGTGGACCGCCCCGAGCCGGCCGCCGAAGAAACCAAGGCCGACACCACCGAGTAAGGTGTCGAGGAGAGCCGCGAGGCTCTGCTAGAATTCACGGTTCTGACGCGGGGTGGAGCAGCCTGGTAGCTCGTTGGGCTCATAACCCAAAGGTCGCAAGTTCAAATCTTGCCCCCGCAACCAATACAAGAAGGTGCTTCCAAGCACTTACGAAGCCCGCTTCATGCGGGCTTCGGCGTTTCTGGGCCGCTGTGACGAGGCATTCTGCGAGGCCTGAGTCGTCAAATGGCCGGCTGCCGAGCACTCGAACCGCTGGCCCAAGAGGGACACCGCCCTCCGCTGTGTCGCAGCCGACTCAGTGCGACTTGAAGATGCTCTCGAACGGCTTGCTGATGAACAGCCAGTCCGGGCGGCCGTGCATCTGCAGCTTCATGCGCCCGAGGTCGTCACGAACCAGCGTGGCTGCGTGGTCGATGTTGATGACCGTGCTGCGGTGGATGCGACGGAACCGCGCCGGATCGAGCTGCTGCTCCACCATGCCCAGGCCGCGCTTGAGCAGTGCTTCACCGTCGCGCAGGACCACCCGTGTGTACTTGGCCTGCGACTGCATGTACAGCACGTCGGCCAGGCGCACGATGACCGTTGCCTGCCCCTTGCGTGCCGTGATCCAGGCCGGTGCGCCGGGGTCGATGCTGGCGCCGGTGCGCGTCTCCACTGCGTCGACACGGGCCAGCGCCTTTGCCAGGCGCGGCATGCGCAGCGGCTTGAGCACATAGTCCACCGCCGCATGCTCGAAGGCGTCGATGGCGAGATTGGGGTCGCCCGACGTAAAGACGATCGGTATCGGGTAAGGCAACTGCTGCACGACGTCCATGCAGGATCGATCGCCCAGGTGCACGTCCAGTATGAGCAGGTCCGGCACGGACTCGTCCACCACTTCCAGCAACGCGTCCACGCGCGAGACGGTGGCGCAGATGTCCCACTCCGGCCGCAACTTCGTGATGGAGTCCGCCAGCCAGCGGGCCTGGTCGGGCTGGTCCTCGGCGATCACCACGCGACGCCGCGATGCGCTGTCCCGGGACGGGCGCGGTACCGGACCGGTTTCGTACACGGCAGCAGACAGGGTCTCGTTCATGGTGTTCCTCATTGTTGAAGGGTGGCGGTGGCGATGCGCAGCGGGTCGACCAAGACATGCGCCGCCATGCGTGCAGGCGTACTGAGCCAGGGAAGGTGCGTCCCGACCGCGGGCGCAACTGTGCCGGGCTCCGACTGGCTCGTCGTGGCGTACCAGGCAGCCATGGCCGAACGCTTGCTCAGGCCGAGTCGCCGCAGGATGCGCGCCACATGTCGCTTGATGGTGTTCGGGCTCAGCGTGAGTTGGATGGCGACCTGCTTGTTTGTCATCCCCAGGGACACAAGACGGGCTACCTGCAGTTCCCGCGCGCTCAGAAGAGGCCCCGAGGCCACGGCGCCACAACCTGTCCCGGCCTTGGGGGTGTCAATCGAGGCTGCGCTGCGACCCGGACCAACCTGGAGGCAGCGCAGCGTGTCCAGCCGCGTCAGCAGCACGTCCACTGCGGCCTTCACGGCAGGTGTCGGTGTCGGGTCGTGGCTCGGGCCTGCCAGCCATGGCGACTGCATCAGGCGCCGAAGGCGTCGGGCGGCAAGAGAAGCCAGGGCGGGGCTGTCGCCAACGGCACTGTCCAGGCGCTGGGCCGCCTGGGACACCTGGGTCGCGCTGCGAAGCACGACCGACACCACCACTTCGTCGACCTGGCACACCACTGAAAAGGCCCTGGGCAGCAGCGATGCCTCCGAAGGGGTGGGGCCGGGCAGGCCCGGTGGCCATGGATCCGGCGTGCGCGACGCGTCGACCAGTTCCTCGAGACGCAGGCTGTGCAGGTTGGACGTCCAGAGGTCATCGGCATCGATGACGGACGGGTTGGGACGGATGTTCACGAGAGGCCCTCCGACTGAGGTCGGTTCCTGCTGGCGGCATGCCAGCGCTACGGAATCGCCTTGACGGGCTGAATCGTCATCACTGCGGCTGGCGAGTTCAGAACAAGGAACAAGCGACGTGAATTTCGGCATCACATGCCAGATATCTGGAACGGCAATGGCCTACTGCTCAGATCGCGTGACATCGAGGAGGCGGTGCGACATGCCGGCACTCCCTAGCCGGAAGAGGCTCGCGTTGAGAAACACGGGCCTTGTACCGAGGGATCCCGCCCTCGATCCGAGTCGCGCCAGTCCTGCGGCGCGCTTGCAGACTGCCCCCCTCGCTTCCACTGCGGAGATGCATGATGGGCTTCCTGGATTTCTCCACTCCCACGCTGGCGCTGCCCTCGGCCATGGCGGGCGGCTCTCCGCGCCGCCTGCCACCCGGCCTGCGTCTGCCCCAGGCGCCCATGCCGGCAGACCTGCTGCTCGGGTCTGGCGACGAGGCGCTGCCGATCGAGGACGGCGCCGAAGGTGGCCTCCACGACACGTTGCAACTGCTCAACCATGTGGCCACCCTGAAGGACGGCAACACGGCGCAGCACGTGGTGCGCATGGCGCATATCTCGGCCTGCCTGGGCGAGCGTTACGGGCTCAACGCGCGGCAGAACGACATGCTCCTGCATGCGGCTCCGCTTCATGACATCGGCAAGATCGCCATTCCCGACACCATCCTCAAGAAGGACGGGCCCCTTTCCCCCGAAGAGATGGCCTGCATGCGCACGCACTGCCAGATCGGCTTCGACCTGCTGTCCCGATCGCAGGCCACGACCCTGCGCCTCGGCGCGGAGATCGCGCTCAATCACCATGAGCGTTGGGACGGCGGCGGGTATCCGTGTGGTCGGCAGGGCGAGCAGATTCCGCTGTCGGCCCGCATCGTGGCCGTGGCGGACGTCTTCGACGCGCTCACATCGGTGCGGCCATACAAGGCGGCGTGGAGCTTCGAGCAGTCGCTGGCGCACGTGGAAGCCCAGTCGGGGGCCCACTTCGACCCGGCCGTCGTCGCCTGCTTGCGCCCATGCATCGGGCAGATCCGCAGCATCGTGGAAGCCTTCAGCTGACGCGGGCCAGTTCCCGTCAACGGCCGGGCAGGGCATTGTGCGCACCCAGGGCCGTCAAGTGAAGCTGGTCGCCGCTGAGCCATAGCTCGAGCCGACGGCCTGATGACTGCACTTCGCCGGGGGCGAAGGACAACACCACCCGTACCACGCCGCAGGCAGGACCCAGATGCGCTACGCGGTCACCGTCGCCACCAGCTGCGATGACCACCTGGCATGCACCGCCCTTCGGCGCCACGCTGTCGGTCACCACGATTCGATTCAGTCGAGCAGCCATGACACGCTGGCCATGGACGAGCGTTTTTCAATGTAGAGGCCGGAAGACAGATATCCGCTGATCGCGTCAATGAGCGCGAGCGAGTCGCCTTTGCCCGTGGCTGTGCGATTGCGCATGACGCTCATCGAATCGAGCAGGAGGTGGTGGTCTACCCATACGGTGGCGGCAGGCGGCGTCATGGGCTCTTGAAATGGCGCTCGAAGGCCTTGCTGACATGCAGCCACTCGGTGCGGCCGCGCATCTGCAGCTTCAGTCGCCCGATGTCGTCCCGCACCAGGGTGCCCGCATGGTCGATGTTGACAATGGTGCCGCGATGCACGCGTATGAATCTCGACGACGGCAACTGCTGCTCGACCTGGCCGAGCCCGCGCTTGATCAGCGCGTCGCCGTCGCGCAGGACGACTCGCGTGAACTTGGCCTGAGCCTGGAGATAAACGACATCGTCGTGGCGTACCACGACCGTGGCGTCTGCCTTGCGCGCAGTGAACCAACCTGCCGCATGCGGCGCCAGTGCCGACGGGTTGGACAGCCGATCCAGTGCATCCACGCGGTTCAATGCGCGCTGCAGTCGCGACGCGCGCACCGGCTTGAGCAGGTAGTCCACGGCGGCATGCTCGAACGCGTCGATCGCGAAGCCAGGATCGCCTGACACGAACACGATCGGCACCGAGTAGGGAAGCGCTGAAAGCGCATCGATCGACTTGCTCCCGAAGAGGTGCACGTCGAGCACCAGCAGGTCCGGCGCATGATCGTCCACGGCCTGCATCAGCTGCTCCGCGCTGCGCGCGACGGCGCTGACCTGCCAGTGCGGGCGCAGGCGTCGCAGAAGGTGCACGATCGTTTCCGCATGGTCGGGCAGGTCCTCGGCCAACACCACGCGGCGCGCCCGTCCGATGCCGCGCGGATCGGACGCGGCGTCATGGGTGTCGTCCTCCTCGGTCGTCATCGACAGGTGTCTCGTCCGGGCTGCTGCGACGGACGTGTCCGGTGGATTCCTGGGTGGCGGTCGGCCGCCACGGACCGCGCGCAAACCGCATGCGCAGCCAGTGCAGGCCGTCGGGCTGAAGTGCGAACCAGTTTACTGCCCCGTGCACATCGGTGAAGAGGTCGCTGGCGGGATCGAGCACCAGGCCTTGCACGGCCATGGGTGGGATCAGGAGCTGCGCCTGTGCCGTCACCACAGCCACCATGGGCTCGGCTTCGCCTGTGAGCGGCGACATGCGCGTCCAGGCGACGAGGAGGTGGCGCCCCATGGTCGCCAGCTTCGGCGCCACGGCGTAGGTGCCGGGCGGATGGCTGGTCACCTTGACGACCAGCGGCGTGGCGCGCAGGTCCGGCATGGCGAAGCCCACGAACACGTCCCGGCTCTCGGGTTGTGCGGCTACGGCCGAGGTGAAGCTCACGGCCAGCGACTCGCGAAGCGGAACCAGGCCTCCCAGTTCGGCGCCCACGTCCGTGGCGCCGGGCTCGCCGGGCAGCCGCTGCAGCACCTGATCCCGCCAGGATCCGTCTCCCAGACAGGACAGCAATACCGCCCGCGGGAAGCCGTCCGAGAGCGCGGCAAGCACGAAGCCGTCGCGATGGGGATCGAAGGTGCAACGCTGGTCGAGGCTGCGGCTGCCGAACCACGGGCGCACGCCCGCCAGCGAGCCTGAGATCTGAGTGCGGTCGCTGCTTCCAGCCGAAGGCACACGCAGGGCCCGCGCGAATCCGCCTTGGACCAGCGAGCCGTCGGGCCAGCGGGCAAGGTGGGCGAAGTGCAGGCCGAGGTGCCCACGCCCATAGGCCATCTGCACGACCGCGTCCGGCGACGGGCCGCGCAGATCGAAGGCGGGCATGGTGTCCGGCCCCTTCGGGGTGGCCGGTGCCCTGAGCACGTCGTCAAGCAGCCAGGTCGGGCTGCCTTTGGGCGTGAAGCCACGGACGACCACGCGGCGCGACTGCCGACCGGCCGGTGCTTCGTCGACGTCATTGCGGACGTAGGCGATCGAAAACCCACCTGCGCCGAGCCACGTGAACCCGGCGGCGGACCAGGCGTGAGGTGCGCCTTCCGGTTGGTTTCCGGAGACATGGTCCGGGTTGAAGGGGGGCAGAAGCAGGTCCAGCTGAACTTGTGCGTCGGAATCGAAGCGCCAGATGCGGGCATCGCTGCGCCGGGGATGGACGACGCATGCGGCGAGGTCACCACTGCGCGTGGTCGACGCGATCACGCGAGCCGAGGTGCGGTTCAGGCCTGGGCCTGTTGAAGCCACGCGCTGGATCGACAGACGCAGCCGGCCCGCTGACTGGAAACGAGGCGTCTCCGAGTGTCGCGTCGCGGTCAATGGCATGACCGGCATGTCGACCGCATCGGGTGACCCCGTGCGCACGGAAGGGCCCGGACCGAGGCGCGCCATGCCGAATCAGGCCCTGCCACGGGGCGTACGCGAGCCCGCACGGATGTTGTCGAAGCGACGCTGGGTATCGGCAGGGCCCGAAGCGTTGACAGTCGGCATCAGCGCAGCGTCGTTGGCATGCAGGGCCGCGAGGTTCTCGCCACGCCAGCGGTCGCACATCGTGCGCAGTCCTGCCCGACGAACCGGCCCGACCGGCAGTGCGCCGATGGCTCGCACGGCTGCGTCGATGTGGACCGAGGTGGCTCGCTGGCAGGCCGATGCGAACGCCCGATGCTCGACATGCCAGGCCGCCGTGGGCGCCGGTTGCCGCAGCGCGCGCACGCGGCGCAGCTCATGCAACTGCCGCACGAGCAGCGCCGCACCGAGGCGGCCGGCGAAGACACGGAGCGCCACGCCCATCCCTGGGTCTTCGATGCGGCCGCCGCATTGCAGGACCATGTCGGCGCAAGCCATGTCGATGCAGGCGCAGCGGTCGACCACCGAATCGAGCCGGAAGCGGGCCAGCGGGGTGGTGCACTGCCAGACCCAGCCCTGCAGCGCAGGTTGCAGCACCGTCGCATGGCGCTCGAGCCTGAGCGTGGCCTGAATGCCCTGCAGGGCCGAGTCGCCCGGGTTGTGCGACTCGACCGCCGCCAGCAGGGTCCGTGCGACACGTGCGCGCCAGGGCGCGGGAGCGAAGTGATCGTTGTCCGTTCGCCGTTGCGGCGATGGCGATGCAGCGGGCACCGCGTCGTCCGACAGCAGCGCGGCGTGGAGCAGGACGGACAGCAGGGCTACCTGCAGGGCGTCGTCCGGCGACGCGCCGGCCAGATCCGCGCTCGCCATGACCACCGCCGCATGCGGCAGGCTTGCCGCAGGGAGGGCGTCGAACGCCGCCGGCAGCTCCGAGCCGGCGGCGTCCAGCTCCCGGCGCTTCAACAGCCAGTCGAAGAGGGACTCGAGCTGCACCCCGATGTCGCGCTGCCACTCGGTGCTGCCCAGCGGGCGCCCGCCGACGCGACGTGGAGACCAACGGCGCAGGATGGCGGCTGCTTCGGCGAGGTTCATGGCGATTCGGTGGACTGAGGTGGCGGGGACCGGCGTGCCGGGAACGCGTCACACTCTGTGACACGACGCAACCTGCGTGGCACCTCGGGTGCCAATCGATGCCGGGCCGAATCCAGGCGCCGACGCACGGAACGAGGCCGTCTGCCATGCCCAGCGCCAGCGCAGCCAATTGACACGGAGTGGGTTCGTTGCCCGACGCCCCGCGTTACCGCCCCCGCCTTCGCGGCTGATTCCCCCCGTGCCCGCCTGGTTGCATCCCGTCACACACTGTATCGGCGGGCATGCAGGCCTGCGTCGTCAGGAGGACCCCACCGTGCAACTCGACCAGGCATCCCAGCTTCTCTGCCTTCCCGAAGGTCTGCCTCCCCAGCCTCCATTGGTGCCAGACGGCTCCGTCGACTGGCAGGCCACCGTCGCGGCCCGGGTGGAAGCATTGCATCGGCTCGCCCTCCAACCCTGCGGCCCTGCCGCGTCGGACCCGTTCACGGCGGGCAGCCTGCGCCATGCGGCGCTCATCATGCTGCTCGGTCGCTGCGTCAACGTGCCTGAACCTGCCGCTCTGGAACTGGCACTGCTGTCGGAGCTGCTGCAGTCCGCCGCCACCTCCGAGGCCGTCGACCCGGCAGGTGCAGACTTCCTGGCCGAGCCCTGGCGCCTGCGCGCCGTCGAGGCCATGGTCACCCAGTTGCGCGATGGCCATTCCCACATCGGCGAGGCCACCATGTTCGGGGCGCTGGTGCCAGCGTGGCGCATCGACTCGCACATCGTGCCGGCAATCCGGCGCTGGGTGTGGGCCTGCAACACACCGCTGGCGGCGGCCCAGTTGCGCCAGGCAATCGCCGCCACCTCGGAGATGTTCAACGAGTGTGCCGTGCTGCTGTGCCGACTGGACAGCCGTTCCGGCCCGAGCCGGCGGGACGGCCTGATGGCAGTCGCCATGAACCTGGCCACACTCTGGTCGATCGAGTACCTGCACGCGCTGCGCCGGCGCCGCAAGGTCCGCTCCGGATCGCTGCCCAACATGCTCGCCGCGGCCGACGCCCAGTTCGACGGCGCGTGCCGGCGCGAGCTGGCGTCGGCCACGGTGTCCGCCCTGCGTGCCGTGGCCCGGCTCGACGTCGAGCCGTCGCTGCAGCGCGCGTTGCGCGTGTTCTGTGCCCGGCAGTACGACACGGCAAGGCTCTCGCTGGCCGACTTCGTGCCGTTCGAGGCCGATGCCACCGTGCTGGCGGCAGGGCCTGCTGGAGCCAGGTCAGCGACGTAGCTGCAGGCTGTCGTCCAGGCCCGCGGCCCCGGGGCTGCGGCGGTCATGGCCGGATTCCACGGCCGCCACGAATCGCATCAGGCTCGCGTCGGCCTCGGCGAAATGCTCCGCTCGATCACAGACCGTGTTCCAGCCGGCACCGTCGCGGCGCGCGTCCTCGACGAAGGCCACGGCGGCGCGCGCCACGGCGCTGGCCAGCGAACCGAAGGGCACCAGGGCCACGTGGCGCAGGCCGGCGCAGTCGAGCGTGTGCCGCACGGCGACGGCGCAGGCGGGCTCGAAGACCACCATTGCCGATGGCGCGGACCGCGCAGGTTCGGCGCCATGCGGAGCCCGCGTCCGTTCGATCAGGTCCACGAGCTGATCCAGGCCACAGGCGTCGAAGCCGGGCTCGACGATGTAGCGCGCAAGCCAGGTGCGCTGAAGACGCGGCTCGATCGACTGGTGGCGCCGCGGCAGCCACAACCAGGTCAGGCGGTCGATGCATGACACCAGCAGGATCAGGGCCTCGCTCCACCATCGGCGCTGCATGCACAGCTCGACGGCCTGCAGGTGGCGGGGAACGGCCTGCGGAAATCTTGCGGCCTTCGACATTGCGGCAACTCCTGGCTTCATCTGGCACGAGGGCAACGAGGGCCAGCCGCGCCGATCGGTTGATTGGTGACACGATCGTAAGAATGCGACGGAGTACTTTCCGCAAGTCGAACCAAGCTCCTTATTCGATGAATCAGTTTCAGATTTCCAGCAACCAATCAACTATTGACGCACCGCGCCGAGGCCGCGGAACAGCCCGGGTCGCGGCTGCTGTGGTCTTCCAATGACCTTCAATGAATCCAGATACAGCCACTTCAGTTCCATCAGATAGCTGTTCCGATCCGAAGTACTGAAGTAAGCCCCGCCAGCCGCAAGACTCCGCCGAACCCAACATGCCGGAGCGCTTGAAATGGACGCCTGTTCCCGTACACAGACTCATCGGGCATTGCCCGCCGAGGTTGGAGCTCATCGGCACGCGGAGCACTGGATGTGGCTGGAAGAAGACGCCGAGTGCCTGCGCACGCGCGCGTCGGGACAGTCCCACTTCAGCGCGCTGCAGCACGCGGACGCGTGGCTTGCCGACGGTGTGGGCGTGCTGGACACAGTGGACGATCTGGTGGCTGCCGTCATCGACGCGGACGACGTGGCCTTCAGCCGGCATTGCGAAGGTCTGTTCCGGACCGTGGTCGGCACCCGTTGCCTGGCGGCTCTGGCGGCTCGCCGACTCGCGCGAGTGGTCAACAGCCGCTGGTTCCCGGTGCTGATGCGGGTGACGCCGCGGCGGCGGCTGCTGTGCATGCGCGCACTGGCGCTGCACCGGACCCTGGCCAGCATGGTGCCGGACCGCCCGCAATCGCCGCCGGCCTGATTCCGGGCGCGAGGCACGCTCCGAAGCCCGAAGGTCGGCGCGCGGCGAGCCTTGCGCGCGGTCAACACGCCGGCGTGGGCGCCATGCACCATCGAAGGCCCGCCATCCGTCCCTGTGGAGCCGCCATGTACCAACGCATCCTCGTGCCGATCGACGGCAGTGCCACGTCCTCGCGCGGACTTCAGGAGGCCCTGTCGCTGGCGCGAACCTGCCGCGCCAGCCTGGTGCTGCTGCATGTGGTGGAGTACGCGCCCGTGATGCTCGAGATGGCCACCAGCTCCACCTGGGAGCTCGTCGCCCGCGACCTTCAGACCCAGGGGCAGGATCTGGTCGACGCCGCGCGCCGCGAGGCGCTGGCCCAGGGCATCGCCTGCGAGGCGCACGTGGTCGACGCGGCGGCGCTGCGCGTGTGCGACGTGGTGGTGGAGCAGGCGCGTCAGCACCGCTGCGACATCGTGGTGATGGGCACGCACGGCCGGCGTGGCGTGGCGCATGCGCTGATCGGCAGCGACGCGGAGCGCGTGATCCGCCTGAGCCCGGTGCCGGTGCTGCTGGTGCGCGCCGACGACGCGTGAGCGCCGACGATGCCCCGCCCGTGTTCGTGGCGCGGGGGCTGACCAAGACCTACGGCACAGGCCAGGCGCAGGTGCGTGCGCTGGCCGACGTGGACCTGGAGATCCGGCGCGGCGAGTTCGTCGTGCTGCTCGGGCCGTCGGGCAGCGGCAAGTCCACCCTGCTCAACATCCTGGGCGGGCTCGACGTGCCCACCTCGGGCGATCTGCGCTTTGCCGACCACCGGCTGTCGGGCGCGGGCGAGGCCGAGCTCACGCGCTACCGGCGCGAGCACGTGGGCTTCGTGTTCCAGTTCTACAACCTGATCCCCAGCCTGACGGTGCACGAGAACGTGGCGCTGGTGACCGACATCGCCGACAAGCCAATGTCGGTGGACGACGCGCTGGCCTGGGTCGGGCTGACCGAACGCCGCGATCATTTCCCGTCGCAGCTGTCGGGCGGCGAGCAGCAGCGCGTGGCGATCGCCCGCGCCATCGTCAAGCAGCCCGAGGTGCTGCTGTGCGACGAGCCCACCGGCGCGCTCGACTACGCCACCGGAAAGCGCGTGCTGGAGGTCATCGCGCGCGTCAACGCGCAGCTCGGCACCACGGCGGTGGTGATCACGCACAACGTGGCCATCGCCGGCATGGCCGACCGCGTGATCCGCCTGGCCGACGGCCGGGTCACGGCCATCGAGCGCAACGCGCATCGCCTGAGCCCGTCGGAGCTGTCGTGGTAGCGGTGCCCATGGAGTGCGCCGCGTGAGGGCCCTGGACCGCAAGCTGCTGCGCGACCTGCGCACGCTATGGAGCCAGGCGCTGACGATCGCGCTGGTGGTGGCCAGCGGCCTGGGCGGCTTTCTGACCAGCCTGTCCGCAGTGGACTCGCTGGCCGCCGCGCGCGACGATTTCTATGCCCGCGCGCGCTTCGCCGACGTGTTCGCGTCGGTCAAGCGCGCGCCCGACTCGGCGGCCGACGGCCTGCGCGCACTGCCGGGCGTGGCCGAGGTGGCCACCACCATCGAACAGGTGGTGCGCGTGGAGATCCCCGGCGACGCGGACCCGATCATCGGTCAGCTCATCGGCATGGACGCGCTGACGCCCGCGTCGCTGAACCGCGTCACCCTCAGCCGTGGCCGCGCCCCCGAGGCCGGGCGCGGCGACGGCGCGCTCGAGGCGCTGGTGTCCGAGGGGTTCGCGAGGGCGCGCGGCCTGGGCCCCGGCGCCGAGCTGCGCGCGCTGGTCAACGGTCGCGAGCGCACGCTGCGCATCGTCGGTACGGCGCTGTCGCCGGAATTCATCTTCGCCGGGCTGTGGGGCATGCCCGACCAGCGCGGCTTCGGCATCTTCTGGATCGACCGCGACTCGCTGGCCGCGGCCTACGACATGCGCGGCGCGTTCAATCGCGCCGCCCTGCGCCTGGCGCCCGGCGCTTCCGAGCGCACCGTGATCGACGCCCTGGAGCAGACGCTCGCGCGGCACGGCGGGCGCAACGTCATCGGCCGCGCCGACCAGGTTTCGCACGCGATGCTGGACAACGAGATCCAGGAGCAGCGCGTGCTCGGCACGGTGCTGCCGGTGATCTTCCTGGCGGTCGCGGCGTTCCTGCTCAACGTGGTGGTGTCGCGGCTGGTCACCACGCAGCGCGAGCAGATCGCGGCGCTGAAGGCGCTGGGCTATCCCAATGCCCGCATCGCGGCGCACTACCTGGAACTGGTGCTGCTGATCGTCGCGGTAGGCCTGGTGCTGGGTGTGGCGGTGGGCGACCGCCTGGGCACGCTGCTCACCGGGCTGTACGCGGAGTTCTTCCACTTCCCCCGCTTCGACCACCGCATCCAGCCGTCGCTGCTGGTGACGGGCGTGGCCATCACGCTGGCCACCGCGGTGCTGGGCACGCTGTCGGCCATCGTGGCCACGGCGCGGCTGGCGCCGGCAGAGGCCATGCGCGCGCCGTCGCCGGGCCGCTACCGGCGCACCTGGATCGAGCGCCTGGGCCCGCAGGGCCTGCCGCCGGCGCTGCGCATGCTGCTGCGCGGCGTGCAGCGACGGCGCCTGCGCACGGCGCTGTCGGTGGGCGGCGTGGCGGCGGCCGTGGCCATCGTCGTGCTCGGCAACTTCTTCCGCGACGCGATCGAGGTCGTGGTCGACGCGCAGTTCAATGTGGCCATGCGCAGCGACGTGGCGCTGTGGCTGGCCGAGCCCCAGGACGACCGCATGCGGCTGGAAATGGCCCGTCTGCCCGGCGTGGTGGAAGTCGAGTCCACGCGCTTCGTGCCCGTGATCTTCGTGCACGGCCATCGGCGCGAGCGCAGCCTGATCCGCGGCTATCCGGCACGCGGTTCGCTCTACCGCGTGGTGGACGCCGACCTGCACCCGACCGTGCTCGACGGGCGCGGCCTGGTGATGACCGACCGCCTCGCCACGAAGCTCGGGCTGAGCGTGGGCGACACCGTGCAGGTGGAAGTGATGGAAGGCCGCGCGCGCGGCGTGCCGATGGTGCTGGGCGCCACGGTACGGGAAATGATGGGCCTGAACGCCTACATGGACCGAGACGCGCTCAACCGGGCGCTGGGCGACGGCGACCTTGCCAGCGGCTATGTCGTGGGCATCGAGCGCGGCCGCGAGGCGGCGCTGCTCGACGCCACGCGGCGCCTGCCGCGCGTGGCCGGCGCGTTCAGCAAGGCCACGATGCTGCGCAACATGGAGGCCATCAGTGCGCGCAACGTGCGCATCATGAGCACCATCCTCACGGCGTTCGCGGTGGTCATCGCGGTCGGCGTGGTCTACAACAACGCGCGCATCGCGCTGGCCGAGCGTGGCTGGGAGCTGGCCAGCCTGCGCGTGCTCGGCTTCACACGCGGCGAGGTGTCGGCGCTGCTGCTGGGCGAGCTGGCGCTGGTGATCGCCGTGGCGCTGCCGCTGGGCATGGCGCTCGGATGGGCGCTGACGCACCTGGTCGCCGGCCTGATCGCGTCGGACCAGTTCTACTTTCCGGTGGTGCTTCGCGCACGCACCTTCGCCGGCGCGGCGCTGGCGGTGCTGCTGGCCGGCGTGGCCAGCGCGCTGGTGGTGCGCCGGCGCGTCGACCGGCTCGATCTCGTGGCGGTCCTCAAGACCAGGGAGTGACGACATGACCCCCCGCAACCGCTGGCTCGCCGCCGGCACCGTCGTGGCCGTGGTGGCCTTGCTCGGCTGGGCCTTCGCGCCGCGCCCGATCCCGGTGGAACTGGCCACGGCCGCGGCAGGCCGCTTCGAGGCCACCGTCGACGAGGACGCGCGCACGCGCCTGGCCGACCGCTACGTCGTGTCGGCGCCGCTGGCCGGCCGCGTGTCGCGCGCCGTGCTGCGCGAAGGCGACGCCGTCGATGCCGGCGCGGTGGTGGCCGAGCTGGCGCCGGTGCTGTCGCCGCTGCTGGACGAGCGCAGCACGCGCGAGGCGCAGGCCCGCGTGGAAGGCGCCCAGGCCCAGGTGGCTCGCGCCACGGCCCGCATCGAGCGCGCCCGCGTGGCGGTGGAGCAGGCGCGCATCGAGCTGCGCCGCAGCGAGCAACTGGCGCGCGACGGCTTCATCGCGCCCACCAAGCTCGACGCCGACCGCCTGTCGCTGCAGGCGGCCCAGCGCGAGGGCGACGCCGCCGAACAGGAACGCCACGTGGCGCAGCACGACCTGGAGCAGGCGCGCGCAGCGCTCGGCGTGGTGCGGCAGGGCGGTGCTGCGGCGGCCGGCCGCGGCTTCGCGGTGCGCTCGCCGGTGGCGGGCCAGGTGCTGCGCGTGCTGCAGACCAGCGAGTCGGTGGTGGCGCAGGGCACGCCGCTGGTGGAAGTCGGCGACCTGTCGCGCCTGGAAGTGCTGGCGCAGCTGCTCACCACCGACGCGCTGCGCACGCCGCCCGGCACGCCGGTGCGCGTCGAGCGCTGGGGTGGTGCCGGCACGCTGGAAGGCCGCGTGCGCCGCGTCGAGCCGGCGGCGTTCACGAAAGTGTCCGCGCTCGGCGTGGAGGAGCAGCGTGTCAACGTGCTGATCGACCTGACCAGCCCGCGCGAGCAATGGCGCGCGCTGGGCGACGGCTTTCGCGTCGGCGTGCGGCTGATCGTGACGGCCCGCGACGACGCGCTGATGGTGCCGGCCAGCGCGGTGTTCCCGGTCCCCGGCGGCGACGGCCGCGCCATGGCCGTGTTCACCGTGGACGGCGGCCGTGCGCGCCAGACGCCGGTCACGCTGGGCGGACGCAACGGCGCCAGCGCCTGGGTGACCGACGGGCTGGCGCCCGGCGCGCGCGTGATCGTCTACCCGCCCGCTGCGGTGGTCGACGGTGCGCGTGTGGCGGAGCGTCGCCCGTGAGCAGGAACACGCACTCGCGGGCGCCCACCACGGCGGATGCCGAAGGAAGGGCAGCCTGGTGAGCGCCGCCGCTCCGCCGTCCGGGCGCGCCAGCGTCGGCCACAGCGCCATCGAGGACGTGCTGGCCCTGGTGACCGGCGCGCTGTTCGTGTCCTTCGGCGTCGTGCTGTACCGCGAGGCCGGGCTGCTCACCGGTGGCACGGCCGGGCTGGCGTTCCTGGCGCACTACGTCGGCGGCGGGCCCTTCGGCGCGTGGTTCCTGGCGCTGAACCTGCCCTTCTTCGCCTTTGCCGCACGCCGCATGGGGCGCGAGTTCGCGCTCAAGACCATCGTCGCGATCGTGCTGGTGTCGGTGCTGTCGGCGCTGCATCCGGCGCTGCTGCATGTGCGCGACGTGCATCCGCTGTACGCCGCGGTGATGGGTGGCCTGGTCATGGGCGCGGGCATGCTGATGCTGCTGCGCCACCGCGCGAGCCTGGGCGGCCTGAACATCCTGGCGCTGCATGCGCAGGATCGCTGGGGCCTGAATGCCGGCCGGGTTCAGATGGCGATGGACCTGGCGATCCTCGCGTCGTCATGGTTCGTCGTGGGGTTGCCCGCGCTGCTGGCTTCGGCCGCCGGCGCGGTGGCGCTGAACCTGGTGCTCGCGCTGAACCACCGGCCCGGGCGCTACGTCGGCTTCTAGGCCGGGCCCGCCCACCGGCAGGGCTCAGGCCGTGTCGTCGCCGATGACCAGGCGCGTCGCGCTGGCGAAGCGGTACGGCGGCACCTCCAGGTTGCTCGGTGCCGGCACGTTGCGGTAGACCCGGCCCGCCCCGTCGAAGGTGGAGCCGTGGCAGGGGCAGAAGAAGCCGCCCGGCCAGTCCGCGGGGACGCTCGGGTTGGCGCTGCCCTCGGGCACGGCCGTGGGCGAGCAGCCCAGGTGCGTGCAGATGCCGATCGCCACGAACACGTCGGGCCGCAGGGCCCGCGCCTCATTGGCGGCATAGGCCGGCTGTTGAGGCGCCTTCGACGCCGGGTCCACCAGGTTCGCGTCGTGGCCCCGCAGCGCCGCCAGCATCTGCGCCGTGCGCCGCACGATCCACACCGGCTTGCCGCGCCATTCCACGGTGTGCATCTCACCCGGAGCCAGGTCGCCGATGTCCACTTCCACGGGGCCGCCGGCGGCGCGGGCGCGCTCGCTCGGCGCAAGGCTCGACACGAAGGGCACCGACGTGGCCAGCATCGCGACGCCGCCGGCCGCGCCGGTGGCCGCCAGCCAGCGCCGTCGGTCGGCGTCGTCGGCCTGCGGGGCTGTGGGAGAAGGGGGCAGGGCGGCATTCATGGCGGTGTCCTCTGAATTGCGAATGGCGGTTCGGCGGCTCAGGGTGCGCGGCGCGGGTTGGCGGGATCGGCCAGGCGTGCCTGCACCCACTGCACCAGATCGCCGGCGCTGGTGGCGCCGCTTCGGCGCGCAAGTTCCTGGCCGCCCTGGAACAGCACCAGCGTCGGGATGCTGCGGATGCCGTGGGCCCGGCTCGCCTGCGGATTGGCGTCGGTGTCGACCTTGGCGAAGCGCACCTGCGGCATGCGCCGGGCGGCGTCCTCGAAGTGCGGCGCCATCGTGCGGCAGGGGCCGCACCAGGGGGCCCAGAAGTCCACCAGCACCGGCACGTCGCTGCGACCCACGAAGGTGGGCAGCACCGCATCATCGAGCGGCGCCGGATGCGGGCTCATCAGCTCGGTGCTGCAGCGACCGCAGACCGGATGATGGCCCAGGCGTTCCTCGGGCACGCGGTTGACCGTGCCGCACTGCGGGCACACCAGGTGCATGGCGTGCTCCTCAGTTGCCGGCCTGGATGCCCAGCCGGCGCAGGATCGATTCCATCAGGCACCAGCGCGTCAGCCCGCTTTGCAGCAGGTTGGCGCCGACGAAGGCCGTGAACGCCAGCCACCAGCTGCTCATGTAGACAGGGCTGCCCGGCACGCCGAGCGCGAGCGAGACGAGGATGAAGGTGCCGGCGACGACGCGCACGATCTGCCAGGTGGTCATGGTGTTTCTCCTTGGGTGGGGTCAGGACTCAGTTGAGGGCGCCAGCAGCACGTGCAAGCGGTGCCGGTAGGCCACGTAGTACAGGATCGGGATCACCACCAGCGTCAGCAGCGTCGACACGAGAATGCCGAACACCAGCGAGATCGCCAGGCCGTTGAAGATCGGGTCGTCGAGGATGAAGAACGCGCCGAGCATCGCCGCCAGCCCCGTCAGCAGGATCGGCTGGGCCCGCGTCACCGCGGCCTGCACCACCGCGCGCTCGAAGCCCGCGCCCTGACGCAGCTGAAGGTTGATGGTGTCCACCAGCAGGATCGAGTTGCGCACGATGATGCCTGCCAGCGCGATCATGCCGATCATGCTGGTGGCGGTGAACGGCGCACCCAGCAGCGCATGGCCGGGCATCACGCCGATCACCGTCAGCGGGATCGGCGCCATGATGACCAGCGGCGTGAGGTACGAGCCGAACTGCGCCACCACCAGCAGGTAGATCAGCACCAGGCCCACCGCATAGGCCGCGCCCATGTCGCGGAAGGTCTCGTAGGTGATCTGCCATTCGCCGTCCCACTTGAGCGCGTAGCCGCGCAGCGTGTCGTCGGGCTGCTCGATGAAGCGCTCGCCCAGCGTGCCGCCGCCGGGCGTGGCGATCTTCGCGATGTCGGCGCGCATGCCGAACATGGCGTACAGCGGGCTGTCCACCTTGCCTGCGGCGTCGCCCACCACGTACACCACGGGCAGCAGGTCCTTGTGATGGATCGGCTGCTCGCGCACCGTGTCGGTCACGCGCACCAGCTCGCGCAGCGGCACCAGCTTGCCGGCGGCGGTGCGCACGGTCAGCGCGAGCAGGGCGTCGAGGTCGCCGTGGCGCTCGGCCGGCAGCTGGATCACGGCGGCTGCCGGGTACTTGCTCTGGTCGTGCAGGTACGTGGCGGCCTCGCCGGCCAGGCCGGCGCGCAGGGTGCTCACGATGGCCTGCTGCGGCACGCCCAGCAGGGCGGCCTTGCGCCGCTCCACCAACAGCAGCAGCTTCGGCGCGGCGGCGATCGTGGAGTCGTCGGCGTCGACCACGCCGTCGGTGCGCTCGAACACCGCGCGCACGGCGCGCGCCACGTCGATGCGGCCCTGCGCGTCGGGGCCATACACCTCGGCCACGATCGGCGACAGCACCGGCGGGCCGGGCGGCACTTCCACCACCTTGACGTTGGCGCCGTGGCGCTTGCCGATGGCGTGCAGCGCGGGGCGCACGCGCGTCGCGATGGCGTGGCTCTGCTCCTTGCGGTGCGCCTTGTCCACCAGGTTCACCTGCAGGTCGCCCGACTCGCCACCGCTGCGCAGGTCGTACTGGCGCACCAGGCCGTTGAAGTTGATCGGCGCGGCCGTGCCGGCGTAGGCCTGCACGTGCGTCACCTCCGGCAGCGTGGTCAGGTGCGCGCCCAGCTCCTGCAGCACGGCGGCCGTGCGCTCCACCGGCGTGCCCGCGGGCATGTCCACCACCACCTGGAACTCCGACTTGTTGTCGAAGGGCAGCATCTTCAGCAGCACCAGGCCGGCTGCCGGCAGCGCCACCGACAGCACGATCGCGCCGCCCACCGCCGCGCCGAGCCAGCGCCGGCTGCGCGCGCCGGTGCGCGCGTCCAGCAGCGGCGCGAACGCGCGCTCGAACCACGGAGCCAGGCGGGCTGCCAGCCCGTGCGGCGCGGCGTCGGGTGCGGTGCCGGCGGGCAGCGCCTTCATCCACAAGCGCGCCAGCCACGGTGTCACCACGAAGGCGATCGCCAGCGACAGCAGCATGCCCATCGACGCGTTGATCGGGATCGGCGCCATGTACGGGCCCATCAGCCCGCTGACGAAGGCCATCGGCAGCAGCGCGGCGATCACGGTCAGCGTGGCCAGGATGGTCGGCCCGCCGACCTCGTCCACCGCGCGCGGGATCAGCCGCGCCAGCGGCACGCCGGGCTCGAGCGCCATGTGGCGGTGGATGTTCTCCACCACCACGATCGCGTCGTCCACCAGGATGCCGATGGAGAAGATCAGCGCGAACAGCGACACGCGGTTGAGTGTGAAGCCCCAGGCCCAGGACGCGAACAGCGTGACCGTGAGCGTCAGCACCACGGCGCTGCCGACGATGGCGGCCTCGCGCCGGCCGAGCGCGAAGAACACCAGCACCACCACCGACGCGGTGGCGAACATCAGCTTCTGGATCAGCTTGGTGGCCTTGTCGTCGGCGCTGGCGCCGTAGTTGCGCGTGACGACCACCTTCACGTCGGCGGGCACCACGGTGTTGTGCAGCGTGTCGACGCGGGCCAGCAGCGCGTCGGCGACGCGGATCGCGTTCTCGCCCGGCTTCTTGGTGACCGCGATCGTCACGGCCGGGTACTCCTTGCCCTGGGCCGCGTGCCAGACATAGCGGCCCGGCACCAGCGGGCCGTCCACCACCCGGGCCACGTCGCCCAGGAACACCGGCTTGCCGCCCTGCACGCCCACCACCAGCTCGGCCACTTCGCGCGCGTCGCTCAGGAAGGGCCCGGCTTCCACGGCCACGGCGCGGTCGCCGCCCAGCAGGTCGCCCACCGGCAAGCCCTGATTGGCGGACTGCAGCGCCTGGCGCAGGTCCGCCACGGTGACGCCGGCGCCGGCCATGCGCGCCGGGTCGATCTCCACGCGCACGCCGCGGCCGGGGCCGCCGAGGGTGCGCACCTCGCGCGTGCCCGGCACGCGCTTGAGCTCGGCTTCGAGGCTGCGGGCCACGCGCTCCAGGTCGAACGCGCCGGTGTCGGGGCTGGTGCCGTGCAGCGTCAGCGCGACGATGGGCACGTCGTCGATGCCCTTGGGCTTGACGATGGGCGCGCCCACGCCCAGGCCTGCGGGCAGCCAGTCGGCGTTGGACTGCACCGTGTCGTGCAGGCGCACCAGCGCCTCGGTGCGCGGCACGCCCACCTTGAACTGCACCGTCACCATGGCCAGGCCCGGGCGCGACACCGACATCACGTGCTCGACGCCGGCCATCTGCGCCAGTACCTGCTCGGCCGGCGCGGCCACCATCTGCTCGACGTCCTTCGCGCTGGCCCCGGGGAACGGGATCATCACGTTGGCCATCGTCACGTTGATCTGCGGCTCCTCCTCGCGCGGGGTGACCATCGCGGCGAACACGCCCAGCAGCAGGCCCACCAGGGCCAGCAGCGGCGTGATGCGCGCGTGCTGAAAGTAGGCCGCGATGCGGCCGGACACGCCCAGCGTCGCGGTGGTGTCCGGCGCGGCGGGCGTCGGGCCCGTGGAGGGGTTGGAGTGACTCACGTCCGGCTCCTCAGCGCGACCGCGCGGCGGCCGCCTGCGCGTCCACCGCCACCTTCTCGCCGGCGGCCACGCCGCTCAGCAGCTCGACTTCATTGCCCAGCGTGCGCCCGAGCCGCACCTGGCGCAGCAGCGGCCGGCCCTCGGCGTCCGGCACGTAGACGCCGGCCATCTCGGCGCGGCGCACCACGGCGCCGGCGGGCACCCACACCCCGGCGCCGCGGCCGGTGCCATCGGCGGGCAGCCACAGGCGCGCGAACTGCCCCGGCACCAGGCCGGCCAGGCCCGGGACCAGGTCGGCGCGCACCGTCACCGTGTGGGTGGCGGCGTCAGCGGCAGGCAGCACCTGCACCGCGCGCGGCACCTGCATCCGGTCGGCGGCCGGCAGCGTGGCCAGTTCCGCACGCACCGGCGTCGCTGCCGACGCATTGAGCGTGGCGACGGCGGTCTGGGGCACGGCGGCCGACACGCGCAGGGCCTGCGGGTCGTACAGCGTGAGCAGCGGCCGGCCGGGCAGGGCCATGTCGCCCAGCGTCACGGCCACGTCCGACACCACGCCCGCATACGGCGCGCGCACGATGTGCAGGCCGCTCACCGTGCGCGCGGCACCGGCCTGGGCGGCCTGGGCCTGGGCCTGCGCCAGCGCCGCCTGGTATTCGGCGCGCGCTCGGTCCAGTGCGGCGGCGCTGATGAAGCGCTGCTCGTGCAGCTGTTGCTGGCGCTCGTATTCCTTGGTGGCGACGTCCTGCGCCGCCTGCGCGGCGCGCACCTGGGCGTCGCTGGCCAGGCTGGCCTGGTCGGCCGCGCGGGCGTCGATGCGCAGCAGCAACTGCCCGGCGCGCACGCGGTCGCCGGCCTTCACGTCGAGCTGCACCACGGCCCCGCTCACCTGGGCCGCGATGACGGTCTGGCGCACGGCTTCGACCACGCCGTCGAAGGACAGCGTGCCGGCGCCTGTCGAGGCGCGGGCCGGTACGGTGACCAGCGGCGCGGCCGCGGGCGCGGCGGTGGCGGCCAGGGCCAGGGCGTACAGCAGGGCGCCGAACGCGGCTCGGTGCGGTGCGGTCGTGGCGTGCGGGGCGGTCATGCGGGTCCTCGTGGTGGGTGTCGGTGCCGGCCGGCGGGGCTGGACAGGCATCCGTGCTGTCGATATTATTTGCGCAATCACGCAAGAATGCAAGTATGAAGGATTCCACCACGGCGCAGGCCTTCCCGGCCTCGGGCATGATGGCGTCGACCCCGACGCCTCACTGCCCGCGCATGGAAAACCTCACCCCGGAAGCCCTGACCCAGGTCGCGGCCTATTTCCAGGCGCTGTCCGAGCCGGCGCGCCTGCGCCTGCTGAACCTGCTGCGCACGCAGCGCCACAGCGTCGGCGAGCTGGCCGACGCCACCGGCTACAGCCCGGCCAACGTCTCTCGCCACCTGGCGCTGCTGGCCCAGCACGGCGTGCTGGCGCGCGAAACCCAGGGCACGAGCGTGTACTACACGATCGCCGACCCGGCCATCTACGAGCTGTGCAACCTGGTGTGCGACAACCTGGCCCGGCGCTTCGAGCGCACTGCGGCGCACCGTGAGGCGTTCGCGCCGGCCGTTGCGCGCAAGGCGCCGGCTGCCGCACGCAAGGCGCGGGCCGCGCGCGCCCGCTGAAGCCGCGCGGGCGTGCCCGGCGGCGCTTCGGTGCCGCCCGCTATGCGCCGTCGCCCGCGTCGAGCGCCCGCGCCACCTTCATGCGCCGGAAGGCGCCTGACGCATAGCGCGTCACGTGAGCGTAGTGGCGCTGCTTCAGGTCGTGCGCCATCGCGGCATAGGCGTCTTCCAGCCCGGGTGCCACCTGGAAGCCGTCGTAGTTGACCACCACGTCCACCCGGTGCCCGATGCCGCGGCACAGCGCGTCCACCGCGGCGCGGATCGCGTCGATGTCGGCCGCCTGCCGCACCTGCAGGTGGCGGAAGTTCAGGAACAGCGTGTCGCGCGCCGCGTCATAGTGCAGGCGGCGCGGCAGGTCCGGGTCGAGCAGGCGGTGGCGCAGGCCCATCGGCTCGGCGCGGAACAGCGCCTCGTCCATCGGCCGCGGCGTGCCGTCGACGCGCGGCGCGAAGCCCATGCGGTCGATCACGTCGCGCCGCACGTCGACGCCTGGCGCCACCTCGGCCAGGGTCAGGCCGTCGGTGCCCAGCTCGAACACGCAGCGCTCGGTGACGTAGAGCACGCGCTGGCCGCGCGCGGCCGCCTGGCGTCCTGCGAACGTGACCTGCTGCACCTGCGCGCCGAACTTGAACGTGCGTCCCTCGCGCACGATGGCCAGGCGGCCTTCGGCGGCGCGCACCTGCAGCCCGTCGGCGCTGAAGGTGCCGGCGAACACCACCGCGCGCGCGTTCTGCGAGATGTTGATGAAGCCGCCGGCACCGGCCAGGCGCGTGCCGAAGCGGCTGACGTTGACATTGCCCTGGCCGTCGCACTCGGCCATGCCCAGCACCGCCAGGTCCAGGCCGCCGCCGTCGTAGAAGTCGAACTGCTGGTTCTGGTCGATCACGGCCTCGACGTTGATGCCCGCGCCGAAGTCCAGCCCGCCGGCCGGCACGCCGCCGACGATGCCGGGCTCGGCGGTGAGCGTGATCAGGTCGGTGACGCGCTCCTCGTTGGCCACCGCGGCCACGCCCTCGGGCATGCCGATGCCCAGGTTGACCACGCCGTCCACCGGCAGCTCCAGCGCGCAGCGGCGCGCGATCACCTTGCGCTCGTCCAGCGGCAGCGCGGGCAGCGAGTCCAGCGGCACCTGGATCTCGGCGGCGAAGGCCGGCGAGTAGGCCGTGGCATAGGTCTGGCGGTGGTGCTCGGCGTCGGCCACCACCACCGCGTCCACCAGCGTGCCGGGCACGCGCACCTGGCGCGGATGCAGCGAGCCCGCGCGCGCGATGCGCTCCACCTGCGCGATCACCACGCCGCCGGAGTTGTGCGCGGCCATCGCCATGGCCAGGTTGTCCAGCGTCAGCGCCTCGCGCTCCATCGTGATGTTGCCGTGCGTGTCCGCGGTGGTGCCGCGGATGAAGGCCACGTCGATCGGGAACGCCTTGTAGAACAGCCACTCGCGGCCGTCGATCTCCATCACGCGCACCAGGTCCTCGGTGGTGGCCGCGTTGAGCTTGCCGCCTTGCAGCCGCGGGTCCACGAAGGTGCCCAGGCCCACGCGCGACAGGTGGCCCGGCTTGCCGGCCGCGATGTCGCGGTACAGGTGCGAGATCACGCCCTGCGGCAGGTTGTAGGCCTCGATGCGGTTGGCCGCCGCGAGCGCGCCCACGCGCGGGATCAGCCCCCAATGGCCGCCGACGACGCGACGCAGCAGGCCGTCCTGGCCGAGCCGGTTCAGGCCGCGCTCGGCGCCGTCGCCCTGGCCCGCGGCGAACACCAGCGACAGCCCCCTGGGCTCGCCCCCGCCCGCGAAGCGCCGCGCCAGCGCGGCCAGCAGCGCGTCCGGCGTGCCGATGCCCACGAAGCCCGACGTGGCCAGCGTGTCACCCGACTGCACCAGCGCGGCGGCTTCGTCGGCGGAGATGATCTTGTGGCGCATGCGTGGGGCCCGTGCGGTGGTCGACGTGCGCAGCCTTGCACCCCGGCGCCCGCCGCGCAAGGGGGTGGGCGATCCCCGATGCGGGTTCTTCGGATTTCCTTGCACCCGGTCAAGGCGGCGCGGGCCTCGGCGCCGCACAGTGCCCCGCACAGCCTCCCTGCATCACCCGAACCCTTTCCTCCGCATGAGCTCCCGCGACCAGCGCCTGGATGTGCGCCAGATCCCGTTCTGGCACCGACTCGACGCCGTACTGGCAGCCTGCGACCGTCTCGACGACGACGAGGCGCTGGAACTGCTGGTGGACATCGACCCGTGGCCGCTGCGCAGCTACCTCGACGCCACCCGGCAGCCGGCCTTCACGTGGGAGCCGCTCGAAAGCGGTCCCGACACCTGGCGCGTCAGACTGCGGCGCCCCGCCGCCGTGCAGGCGGACCACAGGGGCAAGTGACGGCGTCACCGGCCTGGGGACGGTGTACTTGCGTCAGGTCAAGCCGGCGCGGGGACGGGCTTCCACAATCGGCGCCCCAACGGAGGGCATCGCCATGGACCTGCGCGTCTTCAACATCCCCCGTTACCTGTCGATGCAGCCGCTGTTCAGTGACCTGAGCCCGGCCGAGCTCGACCGCCTGGCCCAGGGCTGCGCGCTGCGTCGCTTCGCGCGCGGCGAGACGGTGTTCCTGGTCGGCGAGCCGTGCGAGGAATTCCACGTCTGCGTCACCGGCCAGGTGAAGCTGTACGCGGTGTCGCCGGCGGGCGCGGAGAAGGTGATCGAGATCGTGGCGCCGGGCCACAGCTTCGCCGAGGCGCTGATGTTCACCGGGCGGCCCTACATCATCAATGCGCAGGCGCTGACCGACGTGCTGCTGCTGTCGGTGGGCAAGGCCGCGGTGGAAGGCGAGATCGCGCGCGACCCGCGCTTCGCGCTGCGGATGCTGGCCGGCATCTCTCGCCGGCTGCACGGCCTGGTGCACGACGTGGAGGTGTACGCGCTGCACAGCGGCCTGCAGCGCGTCATCGGCTACCTGCTGCGCGACGTGGAAGCCGACGCGGCGTCCGGCGGCGAGCCCGTGACCGTGTCGCTGCCGGTGAGCAAGGCCACCATCGCGTCGCGCCTGTCGCTGACGCCGGAGTACTTCTCGCGCGTGCTGCACGAGCTGGAAGCAGCCGGCCTGGTGCGCATCGACAAGCGCGACATCCACATCCTGGACGCGCAGGCGCTCGTCACCTACCGCTCGCCCTGAGCGGACGGGTCAGGGCGCGCGCGCGAAGCGCGCGATGACGCGGCGCACGTCCAGGTGCACCAGCAGCTCGGCATCGGCGGTGGTCACCAGCACCTGGGCCTGGCTGTCCTCGGGCCGAAGCGCCGAAGCCGGCCCCGGCAGCCGCGTGCGCCGCACGCCCAGGAAACCCGGCGTGCCGAGTGCCTCGCCCATGCGCCAGTCGTGCACCAGGCCGTCGAACACCGGTGGCGCGTCGGGGTCCACCGACAGCTCCCACAGTTCCGGCAGGCCGGCGAACACGATGACGAAGCTGCGCCGGCGCGGCAGGTAGGCCACCGCGGCCGCGCGGCCGCGCTCGCGGCCCGTCAGGTCGACGGCGCGCAGCGTGCGCGCGGGCTGGCCCGATTCCAGCACCACCACCGAAGTGTCGGTGCCCTCGACGCGCCAGCGCCCGTCGGCCGATTCGGCGACGGGCGCGGCGGCGGCAGCCCCCGCCACGGCCATCGCGGTGGCCGCGGCGAGCAGCAGGCCGGCTCTCATGGACGCGGGCTCAGTACACGTCCTTCTGCGTGTTGTAGACATTGAAATGCCCGGTCGGCGTGATCAGGCGCGGGTCCTTGATCACGGCCTTGAGCTTGAGCGTTCTGTCGTCCACGATCACCAGCGCGCTCTGCTTGTTCTTGGCGCTCCAGACGGCGAACCACACCTCGTCGCCAGCCTGATTGAACTCGGGCTGCACGACACGCTTGGCGCCGTCGTCCTTGATGTCGGCCCACTCGGCGATGGGCAGCACGGTGTAGCCCTTGTCGAGATTGCGGACGTCGTACACGACCACCGACTGCGAGATCTTCGGGTCCGGGTTGAGCGGAGCGTCCGAGTACAGGTGACTGCTCTTCGGGTGGCTCTTGATGAACAGCGCGCCGCCGCCCGGCCCCTTGAGCTTGGCCACCTCCTTGAAGGCGTACTGCTTGTGCCGGACCGGGTCGGTGCCGATCAGCGAGATCGTCTCGTCGCCCAGGTGTCCCGTGGCCCACACCGGCCCGAACGTCGGATGCAGCAGGTTGGCGCCGCGTCCGGGATGCGGGATCTTGCCCACGTCGACCAGCGCCGCCAGCTTGCCGGCCTTCAGGTCCACCGCAGCGATCTTGTTGCTCTGGTTGGCAGCCACCATGAAGTAGCGCTTGGTGCTGTCCAGCCCGCCGTCGTGCAGGAAGCGGGCGGTGCCGATGGTGGTGACCTTCAGGGCGTCGATGTTGCTGTAGTCCACCAGGAGGGTCTGCCCGGTCTCTTTCACGTTGACCACGAACTCGGGCTTGAAGTGGCTGCCCACGATGCTGGCCACACGCGGCTCGGGGTGGTACTCCTGCTTGTCGACCGTCATGCCGCGGGTGCCCACCACCTTGAGAGGCTCGAGCGTGTCGCCGTTCATGATCACGTACTGCGGTGGCCAGTAGCTGCCGGCGATGGCGTACTTGTCCTCGTAGCCCTTGAACTTGCTGGTCTCGACCGAGCGCGCCTCGAGGCCCACGCGGATCTCGGCCACGTTGTCGGGCTTGGCCATCCACAGGTCGATCATGTTGATCTTGGCGTCGCGGCCGATGACCAGAAGATAGCGCCCGGACGCCGACAGGCGCGAGATGTGCACCGCGTAGCCGGTCTTGACGATGTTGATGATCTGCTTGGTGTCGCCGTCGATCAGCGCCACCTCGCCGGTGTCGCGCAGCGTGGTCGAGAAGATGTTCGCGATGTTGTATGCGTTCATCTTCTTCGTGGGCCGCTGCGCAGGCGGCACGATCACTTTCCACGTGGCCTTCATCTGCTCCATGCCGAACTCCGGCGGCGTGGGGGCGTCGTGCTGGATGTAGCGCGCCATCAGGTCCACGGTCTTCTCGTCCATCTCGCCGGACGTGAGCCAGTTGGGCATGCCCGCGGGCGAGCCGTAGGCGATGAACACCTTCAGGTAGTCGGTGCCCTTGCCCTGGGTGATGTCAGGAGTGAGCGCCTTGCCCGTGGCGCCCTTGCGCAGCACGCCGTGGCAGCCGGCGCAGCGCTCGAAGTAAACCTGCCGTGCACGATCGAACTCGGCCTGCGTCATCGGCGGCGCCTTCGGATTGGCGCTCTGGTACATGGCCTCGCCGGCCAGCGGCGAGGCGCCGGCCTGGTAGTTCATCTCCGCCGGCGTCACGGCCTTCTTGTCCTGGGCCAGTGCCGGCGCGGCGGCCAGCAGGGCCGCCAGGGATGCGGAAACGACGCGCAGTGTTCTCATCGTGGTTCTCCTTGGGGTTGGCGGGCATCGTTGCGCTGCGGCGGCGGCGTGTCCTTGAACTGCTTCAAGGGCGCCACGCGAAGGCACTGCGGCCGCGCGAAAGGCGAACTGGTTCAAGGCGGCGCGGCGGCTGCGGGGCGAAGCTGCACGCATGGACAAGACCTCGTATCTCTCGCCTGACCTGCGTGCGCGTCGACGCCGTGCGACTGCGGCAGCCCTGCTGGCGCTGGCGGCGGCCCCGGCCGGCGCGCAGACCGCGCAGGCCGATCCCGCGGCGAGCGCATCGGCCGCCGAGGCCCGCATGCAGGTGGTGGTGGTGACCGCCACGCGTCACGCGCTGGCGCTGGCCGATGCGCCCGCCGCGATCAGCGTCATCACCCGCGCGCAGATCGCCGAGCGCGGCGCCGACAACGTGCTCGAGGCCGTGCGCGGCGAGACCGGCGTGGCCGTGTTCGGCCGCACCATCGGCGGCCGCAAGGGCGTGAGCCTGCGCGGCATGGACTCTCGCCACACGCTGTTCCTGGTCGACGGCATGCGCGTCGGCGCCAGCGACGGCGTCATCGGCCACACCGACTTCCAGCTCGACTGGGTGCCGGTGGAGGAGATCGAGCGCATCGAGATCGTGCGCGGCCCGCTGTCGGCGCTGTATGGCGCCGAGGCGCTGGGCGGTGTGCTGCACATCGTGACCCGCCGCGCCGCGGCCGCCTTCGAGGGCAGCGCGCTGGCCGAGGGTTCGTCGGCCGACGGCGAGCGCGGCGGCGACGGCTGGCGCCTGGCCGCGCGCGTGTCGGGCCCGCTCGGCGGCGGCGTGCGCGCCGCGCTGAGCGTGGCGCACTCGCGGCGCGATGCGGTAGCGTCGACGGCCGACCCGCGCCTGAGCGCGCTCGAGTCGCGCGACCGCCGCCAGGTGGCGCTGCGCCTCGCGGCCGAGCCGGCCGCAGGGCACGAGCTGATGCTCGACGCGCGCGGCAGCCTGGAGACGCGCGCCGCGGTGTCGGTCGAGCGCGGCGGGCAGCGCCGCCTGTACACGTCCACCACCGACATCGACCGGCGCCATCTCGGCGCGGGCTGGTCCGCCGACTGGGGCGGCGCCGCCGAATGGCGCAGCACGCTGCGCGCCTATGCCAGCCGCATCGGCATGGACAACGAGCGCACCAACGGCGTGGCCGCGCTGCGGCCCAACCGGCTCGACGACCGCGTGGTCGACGGCACGGTGTCGGCGCGCGCCTTCGCGTCGCAGCTGGTGACGGCCGGCGTGGAACTGCGCGACGAGCAGCTGCGCAACCTCGGCCTGCCCGGCGGCCAGGCCGGTGCCGACCACCGCTCGGTATTCGTGCAGGACGAGATCGACCTCGGCCGCTCGCTCGCGCTCACCGCCGGCCTGCGCCACGACGATCACGAGCGTTTCGGCGGCCAGTGGAGCCCGCGCCTGTACGCGGTGTGGCGCGTGGCGCCGCAGTGGGTGCTCAAGGGCGGCGCGAGCCGCGGCTTCAAGCCGCCGACGCTCAAGCAGATCACGCCCGGCTACCAGGAGAACGAGGGCCCGAACACCTACCTGTCCGACCCCGGCCTGCAGCCCGAGACCAATCGCGCCTGGGAGCTGGGCGCGGCGTGGGACACGGCGGGCGCGGGCGTGCAGGCCGTGCTGTTCGACAACCGGGTCGACCACCTGATCGTGCCGCGCCTGCTGTCGGTGACGGCGGGGCGCGGCACCTACGTGTTCGACAACCTGGACCGCGCACGGCTGCGCGGCCTGGAGCTGAGCGCGCGCGCGCGGCTCGCGCACGGCTTCGCGGTGTCGGCCGGCTACCAGTACCTCGACGCCAGGGACGGCCATGGCGCACGCATCGAGCGCCGGCCGCGCCACGCCGGCAGCGTGGGGCTGGACTGGACGCAGGGCCCCTGGAGCGCCGGCGTGCGCTTGGAGTCGAGCGCCGGCATGCTGCTGCCCACCGGCGTGGCGGGGCAGGCGCCGCGGCCCGTGCCCGACACCACCAGCGTGGGCGCCCAGGTGGCGGTGGCGCTGGAGCACGGGCTCACGCTCACGCTGGGCGTGTCCAACCTGGCCGACATGGACCTGGCCGCCAAGTCGCCGCTCTACACCTGGACCGAGATGCCGCGCACCTGGCGGCTCGGCCTGCGCGGGCAATGGTGACCTGCGCGGGCGGCTCGCGGCCGGTCGCTTGATGCAGGTCAAGGTCCGTCAAAGGGGTGCTGGCTACCTTGCCGGGTCTTCCGCGAACCGCTGAGTCCACCCACCATGCTCGACCATCTCGACCCCGCGCTGCAGCCGCTGTGGCAGCGCAGCGGCCTGGCGCCGCTCGTCGTCCGCGGGCGGCGTCTGCTGCCGGTGGTGCAGGGCGGCATGGGCGTTGGCGTGTCGGCGCATCGGCTCGCCGGCAGCGTGGCTGCGCAAGGCGCGGTGGGCACGCTGTCGGCGATCGACCTGCGCCGCCACCACCCGGACCTGATGGCCCGCGGCGCCGAGCACGGCACCGGCCCCGGCGCCAAGGACGCCATCAACGCGGCCAACCGCGAGGCGCTGCAGCGCGAGATCGCCGCGGCGCGCACGCTGGCGGCCGGGCGCGGCCTGCTGGCGGTGAACGTGATGCGCGCGGTGGAGGACTACGCCGAGCTGGTGCGCACGTCGCTGCAGGCCGGCATCGACGCCGTGGTGGTGGGCGCCGGCCTGCCGCTGGACCTGCCCGACCTGGCGCGCGAGCATCCGGACGTGGGCCTGGTGCCGATCCTGTCCGACGCGCGCGGCATTGCGCTGGTGGTGAAGAAGTGGGAGCGCAAGCAGCGCCTGCCCGACGCCATCGTCATCGAGCATCCGCGCTGGGCCGGCGGCCACCTGGGCGCCGCGAAGATCGACGACCTGGCCGACGCCCGCTTCGACTTCGAGCGCGTGCTGCCCGAGGCGATCGCGTTCCTGCGCGGCGCGGGCGTGGAGCGCGAGGTGCCGCTGATCGTGGCCGGCGGCATCCGCACCTTCGAGGACATCGCCCGCGTGCAGTCGCTCGGCGCGGCGGCGGTGCAGCTCGGCACGCCCTTCGTGGCCACAGAGGAATGCGACGCGCACGACAACTTCAAGCGCGTGCTGGCCGGCGCGCGCGACGAGGACGTGGTGGAGTTCACCAGCGTGGCCGGCCTGCCCGCGCGCGCGGTGAAGACGCGCTGGCTGACCAACTACCTGGACGCGCTGCCGCGGCTGCAGGCCGCGGTGCACAAGAAGGCGCGCTGCACGCTGGCGTTCGACTGCCTGGCGCAGTGCGGCCTTCGCGACGGCCTGCCCGGCTGGGGCCAGTTCTGCATCGACCAGCGCCTGGCCTCGGCCCTGCGCGGCGAGGTGGACAAGGGCCTGTTCTTCCGCGGTGCCGGCGCGCTGCCCTTCGGCGAGCGCATCGCCACCGTGCGCGCGCTGATCGAGCGGCTGCTGACTCCCGGCATGGCGCTCGGCACGGCCTGAGCCGGCCCTGTCGAAGGCCGGTTCCCCTTGGAGATCGTGGCGTGGGTGGAGCCGGTCCGGCAGCTGCACGTGAGCCTGGTGCTGGCCAGCGGCGCGCTGTTCGCGGCGCGCGGCGTGGCGGTGCTGGCGGGGGCGCGCTGGCCCCTGCGCCGCGGGGCCCGCGTCGCAAGCGTGGTGATCGACACCGTGCTGCTGGCGGCGGGCGCGTCGCTGTGGACAATGCTCCAGATGAACCCCGTGCGCGACGCCTGGCTCGGCGCCAAGCTGGCGCTGCTGGTCGTGTACGTCATGCTCGGCAGCCTGGCCCTCAAGCGCGCCCCCACCCCGGCGGCGCGGGCGGGCTGCCTGCTGGCCGCGCTGGCGGTGTACGGCACCATGCTGTCGGTGGCGCTGTCGCGGCATCCGCTGGGCGCGTGGCGCCTGCTGGCCTGACATGGCGGTGCGACATGCCCAGGAGCCCGGGTGCTGACACGGCTGGCCGCGCTGCTGCTGTGGCGCACGCTGGCGCTGGCCTGCGTGGCGCTGGGCGTGATCGGGCTGTTCCTGCCGGTGCTGCCGACCACGCCGTTCCTGCTGGTGGCCGCGTGGGCGGCTGGCCGCGGCTGGCCGCAGTTCGAGGCCTGGTTGCTGGCGCATCCGCACCTGGGCCCGCCGATCCTGCGCTGGCGCCATCACCGCGCCGTGCCGCGCCGCGCCAAGTGGGCGGCCAGCCTGACCATGGCCGCCAGCGTCGGCCTGATCGCCGTGTCGTCCGCGCCCCAGCCGCTGAAGTGGCTGGTGCCCCTGTTCCTGCTGGCCGTGGCGCTGTGGTTGTGGCGCCGGCCGGAGATCTGACACCCGGGGCGCGGCCGCGCCGGCCCCATCACCGCCAAAGGACATTGCCTTGACCAGCCGAACCTCCCCGCCGCGCGTGGCCACGCTGCCGCCCCAGCCGATCAGCGCCGAAGTGCTGCGCGACAAGTACGCCAAGGATGGCGAGACCACCATCGACGACGTCCTGCGCCGCGTGGCGCGCGCGCTGGCCCAGGCCGAGCCCGAGGCGCAGCGCACCCACTGGCAGGAGCGCTTCCTGCACGCGCTGCAGGGCGGCTTCATCCCTGCGGGGCGCATCCAGTCGGCCGCCGGCACCGAGCTGGCCGCCACGCTGATCAACTGCTTCGTGCAGCCGGTGGGCGACTCCATCCGCCACGACGAGGACGGCCACCCCGGCATCTACACCGCGCTGGCCGAGGCCGCCGAGACCATGCGCCGCGGCGGCGGCGTGGGCTACGACTTCTCGCGCATCCGGCCGTCGGGTGCGTGGGTGGCGGCCACGCGCAGCAACGCGTCCGGCCCGGTGAGCTACATGCGCGTGTTCGACCGCTCCTGCGAGACGGTCGAATCCGCCGGCTCGCGGCGCGGCGCGCAGATGGGCGTGCTGCGCTGCGACCACCCCGACATCGAGGCGTTCATCCACGCCAAGGACAAGGGCGACCTCGCCAACTTCAACATCTCGGTGGGCGTGACCGACGCGTTCATGCAGGCCGTGCGCGACGGCACCGACGTGGAACTGGTGCACCGCGCCGAGCCCGGCCCTGCCGTCAAGGCCGCCGGCGCCTGGCAGCGCGACGACGGGCAGTGGGTGTACCGCAAGCTGCCCGCGCGCGCCCTGTGGGACCAGGTCATGCGGTCCACCTACGACCATGCCGAGCCCGGCGTGCTGTTCCTGGACGCGATCAACCGCGACAACAACCTCGCCTACTGCGAGGCCATCACCGCCACCAACCCCTGCGCCGAGCAGCCGCTGCCGGCCTACGGCTGCTGCTGCCTCGGCTCGATCGATCTCACCCGCTTCGTGCAGCGTCCGTTCGACGCCGACGCCGCGTTCGACGAGGCCGGCTTCGCCGCGCTGGTGAAGGTGGCCGTGCGCATGCTGGACAACGTGCTCGACGTGTCGCTGTGGCCGCTGCCGGCCCAGCACGACGAGGCCATGAGCAAGCGCCGCGTGGGCCTGGGCTTCACCGGCCTGGGCGACGCGCTGGTGATGCTGGGCCTGCGCTACGACACCGAACCCGCGCGCGCCATGGCCGCGCGCATCGCCGCCGCGATGCGCGACGCCGCCTACGATGCGTCGGTGGATCTCGCCGCCGAGCGCGGCGCGTTCCCGCTGTTCAATGCCGACCTGTACCTGGCCGGCGGGCGCTTCGCGTCGCGCCTGCCCGCGGCGCTGAAGGAGCGCATCCGCACGCACGGCATCCGCAACTCGCACCTGCTGTCGATCGCGCCCACCGGCACCATCAGCCTGGCCTTCGCCGACAACGCCAGCAACGGCATCGAACCCGCGTTCAGCTGGACCTACACCCGCAAGAAGCGCGACCCCGACGGCCGCCTGGTGGAGCACGCGGTGGAAGACCACGCCTGGCGCCTGCACCGTCACCTCAAGGGCGCCGACGCGCCGCTGACCGACGCCTTCGTCACCGCGCTGGAGATGAGCGCGCAGGCCCATGCGCAGATGGTGGCCGCGGTGGCGCCGTGCATCGACACGTCGATCAGCAAGACGGTGAACGTGCCGGCCGACTACCCCTATGCCGACTTCGAGCAGCTCTACCAGCAGGCCTGGTCGCTGGGTCTGAAGGGCCTGGCCACCTACCGGCCCAACGCGGTGATCGGCAGCGTGCTGTCCACCCAGCCCGCGCCGCTGCAGGTGGCCGCGGGCGACGCCAACCGCCGCCTGGCCATCGCCGCGCCGCGCACGCCGGTGCTGGCGTCGCTGCGCTGGCCCGGCCGGCCCGACCTGCCCGCCGGCAACGCGGCCTGGAGCTTCATGATCCGCCACCCGCACGGCGAGTTCGCGCTGTTCGTGGGCGAGGTGGCCGACGACGCGGGCCGGCCGCAGCCGTTCGAGGTGTGGGTCAACGGCGCCGAGCAGCCGCGCGGCCTGGGCGCGCTGGCCAAGACGCTGTCGATGGACCTGCGCGCCGCCGACCCGGCCTGGCTGCAACTCAAGCTCGACGCGCTGGCCACCGTGGCCGAGGAGCGGCCCTTCGACATGCCGTTCCCGCCGCACGGCGAGCGGCGCCTGTTCCCCGG
>WBZX01000547.1_pt1 | contig 33517 bp, 28 predicted proteins | sample 5204211 | NCBI WGS metagenome assembly WBZX01 (sample SAMN12344362, study PRJNA552823) | activated sludge metagenome | biome: Activated sludge suspended growth; feature: Nitrification reactor; material: Wastewater; isolation source: activated sludge from nitrification reactor of wastewater...
GGCGCAGGCGGCGGTCGACGAGGCGGCGGCGGTTCCATCGGCGGTGGCGGCGGAAAGCCCGGCGGCACAGCCCACGCCACGCTCCCTGCCAGCAGGCTCTGTAGCGCTGCGCACAACCAAAGCACGGTCCCCACGCGCCTACGCTGCGCCCCCAAAGAACTGCTCGTCACGACCGCTTGCCCCCTCTCGCCTCGGCTCGACCTGCCAAGCCGGTTTCATCATGGCAAAGGAGCAGAGGGTCGCGCCATCCAAAAGAAGCCCAGCCGCAACACGCGCGTCAAAACGAGCGAAAACGGGCCCAAATCGGGCGGAAACGACCGAAACCCGCCTACTTAGGGCGAAAGCTCCTCCATCGGAGTCAGCACCAGCGAAGGCGCCGTCCGCGCACCTTCGTACATGTTCGGTCCCGAAAAGCGCTCGCTCACCCGGTAGTACAGCAAGATATCGGGCCAGTCCGCCCACGTCGCTTCGACCTTGTCGTCCATCACGATGTGCGAAAAGCGCTTCTCGCGCAGCGCCGCAAACAGATCTTTGACCGGACCCGCGACCGTTCCGCGCACATCCCAGACGCCCATCCGATGCAGATAGGTTCGCTTGCCGACGAGGTGCGGATAAAACGGATGAAACGGCATCAGCACTTCACCCGGCATCGCTCGCAGTCGCGCCAGGAGCGACGCCGCCGCCGACCAGCTTGCGCGGTGTGGAATGTGATCGTTTACGCGCAGTCGCCCAAGCGGAAGCAGCACGCTCAGCGATAGCAGCGAAAGGACGATCAGCTCGCGCAGCAGCTTGGCACCCGATTCCTGCTGCGCCCGACCCGGACGCGACCACAGCCGTCCCGCCGAAACCCCAATCGCCAGCGACAAAAAGAACACACCCGGAATGTAGGCGTTGATGTGCGCCCACTGCGTACCAAAGCCCAGACACGACGTCGCCATCCCACACAGCCCCAGCCACAGCGCACACCACAGCCCGCGACCCGGACGATCCCCAAGTCGTCCCTTCCACTGCCCGAGCGCCGCCCACACACAGACGAGCAGCGCCGGACCGACAATCGCCAGCAGCGTCCTCGGCGTTTCCACATAGGCCCGTCGCGCAAAGAACGGATGGCTCTGATGCAGTCGGAAGATGTACGTCCAAAACCAGCCGTCGCTCAGCCGATACAAAAGCCCGCTCACGAGGGCAAAGCCCGTCACACCGACCAGCCCCAGCACCACCGCCTGACGCCGATCCACAAGCAGCATCCCGAGCCCAATTCCGACGCACAGCGGTGCCGCCGTCTGCTTGGCAAAAAATCCCGCGACGAGCGCAAGTCCAGCCAGCACCGTGACGTGGGTTCGTCCAGCGCTCGAAAACGCCAAGTACGCCCCGAGCACCGTCAGAAACAGCTGTAGCGAATCGGCGCGCGCCAAGTCGAAAAAGCCGCCCGTTTCGGCAAACGTCACCGCCGGAATCGCCATCGCGAGCAGCCCACAGAGAAGCGATCCACTTTCGCGACGAATCCACAGCACACCGACGGTCAGTGCGCCCAAAAACGAAGCCAGCGACACAAGCCGCGCCGCAAAGTACGTCACGTCGCCCGACAGCTTGCCCACGAGCGCCACCAGCGTCGGATACAGCGGCGTATACAGGTGCGGAATGAAGTCCACCGACGGAGGAACGTAGATTCCTTGGCCTTGAAAGATCCGCAGCGCGTGGCACAGCATGCCGCTCTCCATCCACTCCAGATCGAGCGGATAGCGAATGCGTCGCAGCGACACCCACAGGAACACTCCGATTCCCAGCGTCGCGATCACGAACCCCAGCACGCGCAGAGCCAGCGGTCCAAGGCTTGGCTTTGCCCGTCGTCTTCCGATTGCACTCACGTCTGGCGAGTATCGACAACGAAGCGTGGCGTCAAAAAATTTCTGCGCGCTCGCTCGGGACGCTACTCGATCTCGATGGTGGCAACATGAAGCGCGCGCTCGGCGGGCCGAGCAACCTGCGGATCGCCGGACACTGGCATGCGCTCGTTTCGTCGGTACAGACCCAGCTGGAGCGTCGCTCGTCCCGTCGGAAAGCTGGCCGGAATCACAACCTTGGTGACATCGCGCACATACTGACCCGGACGCAGTCGCTGCGGCGAAAGCAGTCCCGACAGAAAGTCGTGATCGCCGTTCACAAACAGACCGTTTGCCATCCGCAGGTGCGCAAACAGCTTGTAGCCGGGCGGAACGCGCTTGTCGCTGCGCAGCACCACCGCGATGGAAGCCGACTCACCGCGACGGACTTTTGGGGTCTGCACATCGACACCAACCAGCTCGAGCGAGTCCCCCAGCCTGGCCCGCACGCTCGTCGGCGCGGAAATCGGCTGACTCGACAGGTTGCCATTCACAAGCTGCGCAAAGCCCGGCGGCACCGCGCTGTCATCCATCCACGCGGCCAGCTGCTCGTGAAGCTGCGCTTCGTCGCTGGGTCGCAGTCCTTGCAGATCGTGATCTTCTTTTGGATCGCGCGCCAGGTCGTATAGCTCTCGCGTGCCGTCGGGAATCAGGTTTTCGATGTAGTGATACTGGCTCGACACAACTGCTTTGCGCACCGTCGGGCCTTCGTACATCACTTCTTGAAACACCACCCGCGCAGGCGAATCATCCGTCCCCAGCATGATCGGCCACAGCGAGCGTCCCGTCGCATCCGGCGGCAGCACCAGACCACCAAGCTGAAGCAGCGTCGGCATGATATCGACGTGACCGACCGGAATCTCGGACTGCTGTTTTCCACCCGCAGCGACGAGCCCTGGCACATGGACGATCAGCGGAACCTGCGTCTGATTGCGATACAGGTGATAGCCGTGGCGACGATCGGGCGGAATGCCGTGCTCGCCCAGACCTTCGCCGTGATCTGCCGTCACAACCACGACGGTACGATTCCACGCAGGGCTCTTGCGCAACAGCGTCAGCAGTCGTCCAATGTGCTCGTCGGTGTAGCGAATCTCTCCGTCGTACAGATCCGTCTCCGAGGAACCAAAGCTCGGCTGTCCGGGCGGTGGCGGATGCGGCTCGTAGCGAAAGTGCGGATCGTAGTAGTGAAGCCAGGCAAAGATCGGCTGATCTCCGTCGAGAAGCGGTCCCAGCTTCTGCTCCGCCAGGTCGGTCAGCTCTTTGGCTGAGCTACCGCTCGTCGCAGAGGGATCGCCGCCCAGCGAGTGCAGCGTCTGCAAGTGATAGTCGTAGTCGACAAAGCCGCGCGCAAGGCCCCACGTCGGCTCGAAGTAGTGATACGGAAGCAGCGCCATCGTGTGATAGCCCGCGTCGCGATAGATCTCGGACAGCAGACGATTTTGCGGCAGCACTTCCGGCGGCCAGTGCGACCACGGCGACCCCCAGGCAATCTGCGACGGATATCGTCCCGTCAGGATCGCTGGCACCGAGTAGCGCGTCGACGGAGCATGCGCCCACGCCTGCGCAAACCGGATGCTGTCCGTCTCTTGCGCGAGCGCATCGAGCTGCGGCGTCGTCTGACGAGCATAGCCGTAGCAGCTCATGTGATCGGCCCGCAGCGCATCGATCGTGATCAAGATGACGTGCGGCTTTTTGGGCAAGCTCGACGGAAGAGCCGAAAGCGGAAGTCGCGATCCGGGCGGCTTGGCGTCGTGACCGTTGCAGTTTTGATCGATGCCGTCGTCGGGCCAGTCAAACGCGCCGGGATACACATCGGGATCCAGGTCGTTACAGTCGGTGCCACCGATCGCGAAGTGAGAGGCCACTCCGTCGCGGTCCCAGTCGAGCAGGTGCGCCATCACAGAGAGCATGCGCGCCGACAGTGGCAGCTCGCTCTGCGCGGCTTTGCGAACGCGTTCCGACTGACCAAGCTGCACCGCGACGATCCACAGCAGCAGCGGCAGCAGCCAACACGCAAACCGCAGACGGGACTGACGAAGGTGAGGCAAAAACCGTAGACCCGCGACAAGCAGCAGAAACCACAGCGAAAGGCTCCACACCACACGCAGATCGATCTGCACCAGCGTCGAGCGATAGGAAAGCCACAGCGCGCCTGCGCCAAGCATCAAGAGCCCAAGCGGCAGCGTCACAAGCGCGGTCTTCGTCTGCAAAAACGGCCAGCGCGAACCGACGGACGCGGCCAGCGTTCGCCCGACGAAGTGTCCGACGAGCACGCAGCCCATCCACACCGCCGGTGTCCACAGCGCCAGGTTGAGCGCTCGCAAGCCCGCATCCATTTTCGGATTCGCGATGAGCTTCCACAGCGCAAACGACTCACAGCCTGCAAACAGACCGACGCCCAGCAGCCAGCCGAGCGCATACAGACTACGCGGTCCGCGCGGCGTTTTCTGTGGCTGCATCGAGCGCTTGGGCAGCAGCGCTTCGACGACCAGCGTCGTCAGCATCGCCGGAATCGCAAGCCCCGCCGCCGTCGCCCCGAGCAGCAGCGAGATCAGCCCGCGATGATGAAACTGCTGAAGGTAGAGCCTCGTCAGCGGATACAGCGCAAGCGGCACCAGCAGCCCCGGCAGCGCCACCAGCAGCGCGTTTCGCCCGCGCGACAGCCCAAGCGGAGCCTGCCCACCGGGGTCTTGCCACAGCCGCGACAGCAGCGTCGCATCCGACAGCCGCGACAGCACAAGCCACGCAAGCAGCGCTCCAAGCGAAGACACCGCGCCGTACAGACCACCGACAAACCCCCACAGCTGCCACTTGCTGTGGGGCAAAAAGCGCTGCCATCCGACACCACCGCGCAGAAGCTCCCAGCAGGTCACCAAAAAAGCAGCTACGACGGCGGACAAGATGACCTGCCCGGACGGTCTCGTCGCCGGTTGTGCGTCGGTGTGTGTGCTCACAAGGGGTTTAGGTATGTCGCAGCGGCGCGTGTCCGTCAACACCCACAGCCGCGACCCGCAAATCCGTAGCAATCCGAGTTATCCCAACATGCGTGCTGGTACTTGGGCGGGCCAGTGTTTTATAGTGATACCGAGGGTCCACAGGCCAGCCCTCGAGTGTGGAGAGACAGCCGTTGACTGCGCAGGCCCAACAGGGCGCCGAGCTTCTGGGACGCACGCTGAGCCGCACCTATCACGTAGAGCGAGTGCTCGGTGGTGGCGGCATGGGCGCAGTCTACGCAGCGCGTCATGTTCGGACCGGCGGACTGTTTGCGGTCAAAGTGCTGCATCGCGAAACGGCTGCCGATGCCGAGATCTACAAGCGCTTCCAAGATGAAGCCAAGACGGTGTCGGCGCTGCGTCATCCGCACATCGTGCAAGTCACCGACTTTGACCAAGACGAAGACGGCACGCCGTTTATCGTCATGGAGCTGCTCGAAGGCGAAGACCTGTATCAGCGTCTGTGTCGCGTTCGCCGCTTGCCGCTGCCCGAAGTCATCGACATCGCGCGTCAAGTGGGCTCAGCACTGCACGCCGCCCACGACAAGGGCATCGTACACCGCGACGTCAAGCCGCAGAACATCTTCCTGGTGCGTCACGACATCGCGGACATGGTGTCGGAAGTGGCCAAGGTCGTGGACTTTGGCATCTCGAAGATTCGACGCAACGGCGCGCAGATGACGCGCGACATGACGCTGCTTGGCACGCCGCAGTTTATGTCGCCGGAAGCAGCGCTTGGGCAAAACTCCGCGATCGATGGACGCGCAGATCAGTGGTCGCTGGCGGTCATCATGTACCTGTGTCTGACGGGACGGCTGCCGTTTGACAGCGAAAACCCGGTCGGCGTGCTGTACATGGTCGTGCATGAAAAGCCGGTGCCGCTCAAGCAGCTTGCGCCGGATCTGCCGGATCATGTCGTCGCTGCCATCGAGCGGGCGATGTCGAAGAAGAAGGAAGACCGCTTCCCTCGGATGGTCGACTTCGTCAAAGCCATCTTGGGTCAGACCGGAGCCGCCGCGTCGCGACTGAACCTAAGCCCTGCGCAGCCGGTTGAGCCCGCGCGCTCGCAGCCAAGTCCGCCGCCGCAAGTTGCGCAGCCTCGGCTGCCTGCTGCGATGCCGAGCGTTGGACACATGCCAACGGGACCAGGCGGACTGCCGGTCAAAGGCGGTCTGACGGTGGGCGGAACCCCGACGCCGAAGTTTGATCCGCCGACGACCCCACAGGTCACACCGCCGATTACGCCGGTTCCTACGCGGGTAGAGACCCGCTCGCAGCCTCGGGCACCGAGCGGAAATACGCCGACCAACATCGTGCTCAATGAAGCGGAGATGCAGGCGCTGCTCAGTCGGTCTGCGGCCACGCCGGTGTCACCGGAAGCAGTCGCCCGCGAGTTCGAGCAAGGTCCGACGCGGCTCACCGGCAGCAACGACCCGACGCCACCCGTCGCGGAACCAGGACTGCGGGTTCCGACCGAAGATCGTCCGTTTGATCCGTATCCGAGCACGCTGTCGCGCGCGACGGGACAGCAAGCGATTTCCGGCGGAGCACTGTCTTCTTCCGCGATTCGCGCCACCAGCAGTGCGCCGGTTGCCCTGATCTTGTCGACGATCGGCGTCCAGCCTCGATCGAACCTGCGACTGGGACTCAGCGGCGCGGCCATCGTGTTTGGCATCGCGGGTCTTATCTGGCTGCTCAGCGGCGACGGAACCAGCGAAAAAACCCAGGCCGTCAGCAGCCCGCCAGCGACCACCGAGCCGCACGACAACGGAACGGCCAGCGATGGCGGCGCAACCACAGTCGGCAGCGACGACAGTCCGCCCAGCAAGACCAGTCAACCGAGCGGTCGCAGCACCGGCTCCGGCAAGCGGCCCAGCTCACGAACGCCGAGCGACAGCTCGAAGCGCATCAAAATCGATCCCGGGGTGTGATGAACGCGCGCGCTCTGCTCCTCACGCTGTTGTGCTGTCAGTCCACCGCTTGGGCCGAAAAGCGCAGCGACGATCCGCAAAAAGAAAAAGCGCGGCTCGTGGCTCGTTCGCTGGCGCAAGAAGCCACGCAGTCGTTTGAGCGACGGGACTTTACCAAGACGCAGATGCTGCTTGAAGCGGCGTACATGCTGTATCCGACGGAAAAGATCCAGTACAGCCTGGCGCGCGTCTACGAAGCGGTCGGTCAAAAGCTGTCGGCGATGCGCTCGTATCAGCAGTTTCTGCGCAAGGTGCCACACGCGGAGCGACTGCCGGGACAGACCGAAGATGCGACGGGAGCCATCACTCGCCTGCAAAAAGATCTGGGGCACTTGGTGTTTTCCCATGCGCTGTTGTCGCCCCTGCGAATCGACGAGGAAGCGCCGATTCCCAAAGGTTCACTCGACGCGTGGGTCGAGCCAGGCACGCATCGCTTGGTGATGGCCGACGACATCGAACAGATCAGCATCGGAGCCGCCGAAATCAAGACCATCAAGGTCGCCGATCAGAGCGGAGAGTCGATTACATCCGTCGATGTCAGCAGCGCCTATCTGACGACACCACAGCCGCGAACGGGACTGCGCGCGGCCAAGTGGACGCTCGGTGTGATCGGGATTGCGACGATGGGCGTCGGTGGCACGCTGCTCGGGATCGACGGAATGCGCAGCTGTAGCGACTTTCCGAGCCTGTGTAACGATCCGCTCGCGACCAAGTGGCCTGGCGTCGGATTGCTGGCGACGGGCGGCGTGATGTTTGGAATCTCTGCGGTGCTGTTCGGCGTCGACGCGTATCAGCGCTAAGCCAACTCAGCGACGGACGATTCACTACAGACCGAGCCGCTTTACATCGTCGCAGCCGTCTTTGTCACCCGCGCTACAGCCTCGGCGAAGATACTCGAGTCCTTTGGTGACGTTGGTTTCCAAGCCTTTGTCGCCCTTGATGTAGAGTCGCCCGAGGATCGTGCAAGCGTCCCCGTCGCTACGACCACACAGCACCGTCAGAAGACGCACCATCTGATCGCAGCTTGCGCGCTGGCCCGAGTCACACGACTTGTTGAGCAAGAGCAGTCCGCCCGGACGATCGGCGGGAATTCCCTCGGCGTTTATCATCATCACGCCCAGGTTGTGACAGCCGCGCATGTCGCCTTTTTGACAGGCAAAGCGATAGCTGGCGGCGGCTTTTTCTTTGTTCTGCTCGGCTCCGTCGCCTTTGTCGAAGCGCTCACCGACGGTAAAGCACGCGCGTGAGTCATTCTGTTGTTCACACGCGCTGATGAGCGACGCCAGCTCACTTCCCACCGGCGCCACCAGCACGCGCGGCGTTCCACCGAGCTTTTTCCACAGCACACACGAGCGCTCGTCGCGCTGCTCACAGCCGGTCTTGGCATAGGCAAACGCGATGTCGTTGTTCTTGATCCCGACGGAGCCAGTCATGTAGCTCTCGGCGGTTTTGCTGCACGAAATTCCGTCGCCCAGCTCGCAGCTATGTCGCCACAGCTCGACGGCGAGCACTTTGTCGCGCTCTCCGCCTTCGCCTTTGTCGAGCATCGTTCCCAGTCGCTGACAGCTGGCCGCGTCGTCGCGCTTACAGCCTGCAGTGAAGGCCTGACGCGCTTTGGCATAGTCCAGATCGACGTGACCGCCGCTGGGATCTTTGCCTTCGTACAGCGCGCTGCCGAGTGAGACACACGACGCGCTGTTTCCTTGTGAGCAGCCTCGGTGAAGGTTGCGTAGGCTCGACGGAATCGACGCGCAGCCGCCCACGCTGGCCAGCACCGAAAGCCACAGCACCGAGCGACGGACGATCCCCCCGCGCCCAGCGGCGATCGCGGTTCCCATAGCTTCCTAGGTTATCAATTGTGCGCAGCCCAAGCAGCACCAACCGCGTGCGGGGCGCGATATGATAAGTGCGTGGGACTTTCGCGATCGTCTCGGCTTGGCACTACGCTGGCTGCCGTCTTGGCGGGTGCGATGCTGAGCGGGACGTACGCAGCCCCAGCCTCTGCACTGGCGACGGCCAAAAAGGGTGGCAAGCTGCTCAAGAAAGAAGCGGTCTTTGCCAAAGCAGCGCCAGCGACGGTGCTGATCGTGATTCCCGGTCAAGGCAAAGGCAGCATCGGCAGCGGCGTCATCGTCGAATCGAATGGACTGATCCTGACCAATGCACACGTCGTCGAAAGCTCGACGGAAAAAGTGCAGGTCTTTTTGTACAACCCGAAGGAACGGACGCTGGCGTCGTCGATTGGCGAGTACGTTCGCACCCACACTCCGATCGTCGGCAAGATTGTAAAGAGCGATCCGCTTCTCGATCTGGCGCTGGTTCAGCTTCCAACCAAAGAGGCGGGCTATCCGACGATTGAGCTGGGTGACCTCGACTCGCTACAGATCGGTCAAGATGTCGTCGCCATTGGCAATCCGCTCGGGCTGACGTGGACGTTTACGACCGGGACGGTGTCGGCGCTGCGCAACGATCGGATTCAGACGGATACGCCTCTCAATCACGGCAACTCGGGTGGACCGCTGCTCGATCTGCACGCGCGGCTCGTCGGAATCAACACGTCGATTCGTCGCGACTCGCAAGGTCCAGTGTTCGGCTTCGCGATTCCCGTCACGCAAGCCCAGCGTTTTTTGCAGCGCTTTCATGGACACTCGGTTCCGACGGATAGCGACGGACCACCGGCCCTTCCGCTCACGAAGAACCCGATGCCGCTGCTCGCGATTGTCGTCCGTCAGGACATTGAAAAGCTGCGCAAGCTAAACAAAGAGCGTCCGAACCGTCAGGCGGAAAGCGCCGTGCAGAGTGCCTTGGTGGAAGTCGAGCACCTGAGCGACCGGATCTTGTCCGAAGATCTCACCGTCGGGCAGCTCATTCCGCGCTTTCTGATTCAGCTCGGTCAGGTCTCGCAGCACAACCGAGGCGCGCGCGACTCCGCCGAGCAGCCGCTGCAGCAGCAGGTCGAAAAAGCCGTCGAGCACCTCAAGCAGATCGCCGACGAAGCAAAGTAGGTCAAAAGGCCCCAAGCGGGGTCGCGGTGGCGACGGAAGCGTTAGCCGAAGATTTGGCCGAGGAACTCGAGCAAGGTCTCACCGGACGCGGGCTGGCTGCGGAATGCGACGTGGCCGTCGGGACGGATCAGATACAGGCTCTCGCTGCGGGCACCAAAGGCGCGATGAAGCTCGCCGCGTGGATCGAGGATGAGCGAGCCGCTGTAGCCCGCCAAGTCCTCGGGACGATCGCGACTGGGGACGATGATGTGACAGACGAAGCGCTCGCCGTAGATCGGTGACAGCGACGATACGATGCCGAGCAGGTTGCGATATCCCTCGGCAGTTGCAGCGGAGCCGTCGAACAACAGGACGTGATGCTGTCCACCGTGAAGCAGCGGAAGCAGGCGACGATCTTCGGACTGATCATCGACGAAGTGAACATCGGGCACCCGATCACCCGGCGCAGGTCCGTCGGAAAACGTCAGCAGATCGCGCAGGCCGGGCGACTCATGTCCGTCGTCACCGTGACGATTCCACGGAGTCGACTGAACCTGACCGACAATCGGGCTGTGGTGATACGCGACATCCAGCTCGGACAGGGTTCGCGATGCAGCGCGCTGAAGCGGTGACAGACTCGTCAAAAAGCGAATGGCACTGTTGCGCAGGCTCTGGGCCCAGTCGCTCGACAGCTTGACCAGCAGGTTCATGCCTTTGGTCGCACCGTCGGTGCTACGCAAAACCGCCGCCGCCACAGGATGACGCTCTTCATGATACGAATCGAGCAGCCTGTCCTGCGCGACACCGTGATGCACAAGCCCGAGCTTCCAGCCCAGGTTGTAGGCATCTTGCACGCCGGTATTGAGTCCTTGGCCACCGACGGGACTGTGTATGTGGGCCGCATCCCCGCACAGCAGCACGCGCCCCGAGCGATAGCGCTCGACCTGGCGACAGTGAATCGTGAACTGAACCATCCAGTGCGGATCGCTCACCCGACAGCCTGGCGGACCGCGCTCGTCCATCAGTCGCTGAAAGGTCTCCAGCGTCGGATCTTCGGTCGCATCAAAGGCAATCAGGCGATAGCGATGCTCACCCGGCAGCGGAAACGCCGCGAGCGGTCCGTGCTGCGACCAAAACACCACCGCTTCATCCGTCGGCAGCGCGCTGGACCAGTCAATCCGAATGTCCGCTTGGGTCAGACGCCACTCATAGGTTTCACCGACGAACGGCAGACCCAGACCTTTGCGTACCGAGCTGTGCGCGCCATCGCAGCCGATCAGGTAGCGCGCCGTCACCGTCTCGATCTTGCCGCCTTCGTGCCCAAGCTGACAGCGAACGAGGTCTTCGGTCTGCTCAAACGAGTGCAGCAGCACTTTGCGCTCGACGTCCGCACCGAGCAGCGACAGGTGTTCCGCCAGCGCCAGCTCGGTATCGCGCTGCGACAGGTTCAGCATGTACGGATACGCCGTGTCTTGCTCACCCACCGCGACGTGAACCACGCGCTCCCAGCTCGGCGTAAACACGTTCATCGCCCGAGCGGGACGCGCTTGCTCACACAGCTTCGACGCAAGCCCGAGGTCTTCAAAGACCTCCATCGTCCGTGAGTGAAGAATCTGCGCCTTCGAGTAAATCGTCGGCCCGGCGGCTTGATCGATGATCCGAAAGGGAACCTTGTGGCGACGAAGCTCGCACGCCAAGGTCAGCCCAACCGGACCGGCACCGACGATCAGCACCGGAATCTGCGGTTCCGATAACATATCCCAATCCCCCTGATATCGACGATCGAGCGCAGAGGTGCGCTAGAAGCTTCCCGACGCAGCCAGACCGCCACCACCACCCGGCAGCGTGATCGGCACCACCTGAACCGAAGACGACATCACCTGGCTTTCCTGAACCGGCACGCGGCTTCCCGTGAGAGCGCCCGCAATCGTCAGCGCCAGACCCGTCGCCTGCGCCAGGCCCGACAGCACACAGGGAATGCCCGCCAGGACGCTCCAGCCGTCGTAGAACGGGTTGGTGTTCAGGTACCGAAGCTCGATCCACGGACCAAACACCGGCACATAGAGCGGCCAGTAGGTTCCGTGCGTCGTCGTACCATTGAGGCTGCTCGCGCCGTTGTCCACGGCGTTCCACAGCGCAGCGGGAACTGCCGTCAGAAAGTAGCTACCGCCCAAGATCGCAATGCCCGCGATGAGCATGCCTCGGTTCGGACGACGATACTCGTAGCGCACCGGCGGCGGCGGCGGCATCGGCTGACCGTACGCTTGCGGATACGGCTGCACCTGATAGCCCGGCGGTGGCGGCGGATACGGCTGCGCCTGATAGCCCGGCGGCGGTGGCGGCGGCGTGGGCGCGTAGTACGGCTGACCACCCGGATACACCACCGTGCCAGGCGGAGCGTAATACGGCTGCGGAGCCACCGCTGCACCAACAGGCGGCGGCGCGTTCACAATCCGTGGCGGCACCGGAGCCGGCGCGACAGGAGCCACTTGAGCCGAAGCAGTCCCGACAGCGCCAACCAAAAACGACGCTGCGACAAGGCCAGACAGCAAGGCCGGTTGAGTGATCATTGGGGTACTCCTTCCTACTTACTCCTCAGAATGACCCTACACACGACGGGAATCAAGACGCTGAATCAACATCTCGCGGATCCCTGGCAGCGCCCACACGACCGGCATCGCAACGCGCCAACATCACACACGAGCCCTTCTAATCGCCGATTTTTTATGTGATTTTCATAACATGCGAGGCACTCCGAGCACGCGAATCCTTGGTCCGTACCAAGCCCGCGACAAGTGGCGACTGGTCATCATCGACGGTCCAAGTCGCAAGAGCATGATCTTTGGCAGCGTCGAGCAGGCCGAAGCAGCGCGGGCCTCGATTGGCGAACACTTGCAGCAGCACGTCATCTTGATCGGCGAAGCGCTGACGCAGTTTGCCGATGACAAGCGACGCAGCGGCTGTAAGCCACTGTCGGTGCAAGCGGTCTTCGATCGACTGAGCAGCTTTCTTCCGACGGATCGACCGATGGCGAGCATCTCGGAAGAGGAAGCGAAGCAGATCTACGAATCGCTGGGTGAGCGCTTTGCGACGGCGACGCACCACGCAGCACTCAAGCGCGCCAAAGAGCTGTATCGCTGGGCAATGGAGCGCAAGCTCGTGTCGGTGAATCCGTTTGCGCAGATCAAGCCGGTGGGAAAGCCTCGACGGGGAAAGCTCCAGCTCTCACTCGATGAAGCGCGCAAGCTGAGTCGGGACTTGCTGACCGATGCCCGACAAGGTGACGAGCTGTCGCTGGCGCTGCTTCTGCAAGTGCTGCTCGGGCTGCGAACCAGCGAAGTGCTGCTGCGCAAGGTTCGCGATGTCGACGACGGAGGTCGCATGCTGATCATTCCGTCAGGAAAGACCGAAAACGCGCGCCGACGACTGGAAGTTCCCGACGTGCTGGCCGAGCTGTTGCGTGGTCAATCGTTGCACAAAGCGCCCGATGCCTTTCTGTTCGGCGGCACAAGCGGACATCGTCAGGCCTGGATGTGGAAAGGGCTGCGGCGCTACTGTGAAAAGCTCGCGCTACCGACGGTGTGTCCGCACAGCTTGCGCGGTCTTCACTCCTCGCTGGCTGTCGAAGCGGGACGCACCAGCCAGGAAGTCGCCGCGCAGCTGGGACACGGCAGCTTCGGCGTCACCGCGCTTCACTACGTTCGTCCCGGCGCGATTGAAAACACCCGCATTCGCAAGGTCAGCGGACTGCTCGCCACAGACCCCGATTCGTCGCACAGCCCGAACGCCAGCCCACCCAGCGACTCGCCTTCGCCGACAAAGAGTGCGCTACTTTCCCAGCTCGCGACGCTGTCTGAAGCGGACTTGGCCAAGCTACTCGCGGTGCTGCCGACGATCAGCGACAAGTAACCGTCGGCTCGTCGATGCTACTTCTGCGTCGTCGACTTGGCTGGACTGGGTGCCAGCGTGCGGTTCAGATCGCGCACCGTCGACTTCGCAGGCTCTGGCTGCTTCGGCTTGCCCCAGTCGAGCACCTTGACGCCGCCAAACTCACCTGGGTTGCCCGCGCTGCTACCAGTCGTCGCACTCGTTCGATTGGGCGGATTATCGCCCGTCTGACCACCCGCAAGCGGTAGCTTTTCACGCGCCGCCGGATTCTTCGGGAGATCTGCACCGGGAAGACCTGCGCGAACCGTACCCGCCGCCGCTGCTGTGGCATCGGGCTTGCGTCGTCTTTGCGCCGGTTCCGAGCCGTCTCCCGAAGCCGCTGGACCATGAGCCTGCGCCGTAGCCGGTCCCGCAGCGGGCCGACCGCCGTTCGCGGGATCTTGCGCCACCGCCGGTCCACGTCGCTGCTCTTTGCGAGCCATCATCACGTCGTACTCATACGAGTGCAGCCCCGCGCGCAGATCCCGCACCGGAACCGTCTCTCGCAGCGAGTTAAACTGCTGCACACCCGACAGCGCCACATAGTCGAGCCGCTTGGCCGAAAACTCCCCTTCGCGCACCACCACATACGCGGAATCACTCGGGGGAACTTCGGGCAAGTTGAAGCGCGGAAACGACTTGGCCTCAGCCAGCTTGAGCCGGACTTTCGGACCTTGATACGGCAGAGGCCGCCACGCGACGACCTTCTCTCCGACGCGAAAATCGACCCACGCAGGGCCCCACTCACCGCCCGGAACCCAAGCCCACGCACAGTTTTGCAGGCCCGCTTCGACCCAGCGACCATAGTGATCCGTCACCCAGCTGATCTTGAGATCGCTTGTGAAGGTCCAGCCGTACTCGGTCATCACCCAGTGACCGCGACGATACGGCTGAAAGTCCGCACCGACGAGATCTGGATGAGGACAAAACGCCGTTCCGTATCGATCCGTCTCGATGAACGTGCCGTGCTCGCGCAGCACATCGTAAAACGCTTCGAGCGGAACTTGTCGAACGGGCGTCGGCTCATCAGCCTGTGCCATCGTCCCTGTCCCGACGAGCGCACACAGCAGCAGACCCTTCGACAGGGAACTCCTGATTGGCCAACCGACCGTGTGAGCGCCGCGCTGCATGTTGACTCTATGATGCCCGGAAAAGCCCGCACCATCCACCCTTTGGCGCAGATTGGACCGCGAGAGCGCTCAGTACATGAGCAGCCGATGCTGATGCTGTCGTTCCCAGCGATGAGCCAGCTCGTATTCGTCAAACAGCCGCTCTTCCGCCAAAAACGACGGAGGATGATAACAGCGACGGCCACCCAGCTCGGGAATGCCGTGCTTTTGATGCAGCATCTCGTGATAGACGATCCACGCGACGTAGTAGCGCGGCACATCGGGACGATCCAGCGTCGGATGAATCCGAATCAGCCGATCTTCCACCGAATACGAGCCCATCGTCAGCGTCTTGTGCGGTCGCAGCTCCTCGTCGCCGCGCTTGCGTCGTCCCCACGTAATCTTGGCGTCGATGGTTCCGCCAAAATAGCCCACGTTCAGCTCGTCGAAGATCGCTCTCAGGTCGTGATGCTGTCCGCTCGGACGCTCGATGACACGGATGACTCGTCGCGTGGCGTCGCGCGCGGGCTGAAGCTGCGCGGACCGCTCGGCAATGAACGCATCCAGCGTCGCAGAAGCTTCCGCTTCAGGATGGATCACATAGCGACCGAGCGCGGCCACCACTTGCGGCGACGCAGCCACAAACATGTGATGAAGTCGCAGTCGATATCGTCCCGGTTCGCGCCGGACCGACAGCATCGTAGATCGGTTGTTGGTCAGCCGAATATCCAGCGTCGGAGCTTCCGTTGAAAGCGCTCCGATGTGCTGGCTCAGCCGTCGCTGCAAGCGCTCAGCCGCTCTCGGTTGCGCGACCGGCTTGGGCGAAGACATGGACATGCAGCCGTTTCTACTTGCCCGGCGACGGAAGTCAAAAAATGCGAACAACACCGACGACGAGCCCTTCATCCTTTCCGCAAGCGCTGGCACAATGTCTGCCATGACTAAAATTAGGCATGGTCAGTGCGTATTTGATCTAGCGGATGAAACGGTGCTGGAACGGCTGCTGCGAGAAGGCATTCGGGTGCCAAGCTCGTGTCGAAGTGGCGTTTGTCAGTCGTGTCTGGTCCGAGCGACGGAAGGAACGCCACCGCCGAGCGCGCAGCAGGGACTCAAGGACTCGTGGCGAGCGCGCGGTTACTTTCTGTCCTGTGTCGCCAAACCGACGGAAGACTTGACCGTGGTGACGGATGACAGCGACGCGCTGCAAGTTTCCGCCGAGCTTGTGGACAAGACCTGGCTGTCACCGACGGTGCTGCAAGTCACGCTCCGTCCTGAGTCTTCGTTTCCGTATCAGCCCGGTCAGTATATAAACCTGGTTGTCGACGGGAACTTGGTTCGATCGTATTCGCTTGCGTCGGTGCCACAGATCGATTCCGCGCTGATCCTTCATGTTCGAATCCTGCCGCTGGGCCGGATGTCGTCGTGGCTCCAGGCTGCGCAACGGGGCACCAAGCTTGCGCTGCGCGGTCCTGCGGGCGAGTGCTTTTACGTTCCAGGTCGTCCGACGCAGCCCTTGCTGCTGTGCGGGGTTGGCACCGGGCTTGCGCCGCTGTATGGCGTGCTGCGCGATGCTCTGTCCCAAGGTCACAGCGGACCGATCGCGATCGTCCACGGAGCCCGCTCGCCAAGTGGTCTGTATCTGCGTGAGCAGCTGACCGCGCTCGCCACGAGTCATCCAAGCGTGACGTATCTGCCTGTGGTGCTGACGGAAGAAGCCGCCAGTGAGGAAGGTTCGCAGCACGCCGCAGCGCCGATCACCGCACCGATCGTCTCGCCGCTTGAGGACGTGATTCGGACGCGCTTTCCGAAGCTTGGCGGACAGCGCGTGTTCTTGTGCGGAGACGCGCAGCTTGTGACGGCGCTCCGCAAGCAGGTGTTTATGCAGGGATGCAGCCGGCGCGAGATCTTGGCCGACCCATTCTTGATGGCGAGTCCGACGGGCAAGACCTAAGTCGAGCGGACTCGTCGAGCAGGTTACTTCACGTTGGCGCGAACCTTCAGGTACTGCGCCGCCGACTCACCCAGGCGCTTGCCGCACTCGTTGAGACGCTCGGTGACGCTGACGTTGACCGGCACGCCCATGATGCTCTGCGTGGCGTACTTCACCGACGTCGAGACTTCATCGACGACCGTGCCCTGACCATCGACGATGCGCAGGGTCATGCGCACTTCCGACGGAATGTTGACGATGGCAGCCCAAGCGCCTGGCTCGATGAAGCTGACCATTGGCTTCACCGAATACGGACCCGGAGCCGCCGCCGCGCCCGCCGTCACTTGCAGGCCCTTGCCTTCCTTCACCAGCGTGTCGGCAAACACTTGGTTTAGCTTGCCCAGATCCGATCGCCACGCTTCCACTTGCTCGGGCTTCTTTTCCGCCAGGTAATCGGCTTCGTTTTTGTCACCGACCTTGAGACCTTCGTACGCGATCGGCTCGACGGCGAACGTCGACTGCGCGTTAAACGGACTCGGCTGCGCCTGACGAACCACCGTCCACGCTGGTCCACAGCCGCCCACCGTCGCGGCCCCAAGAAGAAGGGCTGCCGACACACTCACCGCACGAAAAAAGCTCTTCACTTTGCTGCTCATGACGATTCCTTTGCACGGATGGAGTGGCAGTGTTCCGCTGTCAAGTAGTCGGTTTGTCTGCCACGGATTATCGAACCATCAAACGCGAAGCAGGCCGCGATCGTCAAGCAAGTCGCGAAGATAGGAAGCTTTCCGAACCACTGCGCCAGCGACGAACCATGAGAACGCCGAAAACAGGCTTCACAAGGGGAAGCGCACCGATCAAAGATGAGGACCATGAGCCAACTGGACGGTGACAAGCAGGACGATCTTGCGAACTTGCCTGGGGTCGGTAGCGCGTTTGGCTACGACCCAGGTGCTGAGCTGAAAAAGAAGGGTCTGCCATGGCCCGCGTACATCGCCATCGGAATTGCGGCGGTGGCCGTGATCGGCTTTTTGGCATTCCGCAGCCACAAAAAGCGAGAGGAGCGCAAAGTTCACGTCGCATTCCTGGAGCAGCTTCAGGACTACGAAAAGAACACCGTGAACGCGTTCTGGCGCTGTCTGTTCGGCAAAGAAGGCGATGGTCGTCGCTTCAATCAGCCTGAGCAGCTCAACGGTCAGCTCGAAGCTGCGCTGTACGCGGACCCGAAGAACTTCCCCGAAAAAGTTGCCAACGAGTGCGTGAAAAAAGCGCTCGATGCGTCGCGCAAGATTCGTGACTTTTCGCCGCCCGCGCCGGTTGCCTATGAGCAAGCGCTCGATGAGTACGGCAAGGCGCTCGCGGGTCTGGCCAACACGCTCAACACCTGGGCGGAAGGCGCAGGCAAGCGCGTCGAAACCAAGCAGCGCGAAAACAAGATCGTGTCGGCGGGCGATACCTGGAGCACCACCGACAACCCAAACAAGGCCGATCCCGCTGCGTGGCAGTACGACAAGTTCATCCACTGCGCGGTGCCGAACATCGACAAGATGAAGGACGGTCAGGAGCTGCTCGAGTTCCTCGCCAGCAAGTGCACCGAAAACAAGACCAAGGGCTGGAAGACCGACCCGGAGTTCTTGGCCAAGCTGCGCGATACCTGCATCGGCGAAGCGACGGGCGAAGTCCCCACCAAGACGCCTCCGACGTTCCGCGCCACGTTCAACAAGTTCAGCGCGGACTACGATCGTCTGAGCCAAGCGTGGGGAAGCTGCCTGCGCAAGATGAGCAAAGAGTCGAAGAAAGACGATCTGGAGCAGTTTGACAAAGCGTGGGTTGACTCGGTCAATGCGTCGACGAAGATCCGCAAGATCGCCAAGGACAACCTGCCCGACGAATAGTCGGTAGCGACGTACCGTACGTCACCCGCCCTCGCCCGCTTCCGCCTTCGTTTCTTCCGTCCTTTCCACCTCAACCGACATCACCATTGCCAAGCTGACAGCGCAGAGGCACCATTTTGCAGCTTGGCACGCGTACGGACTCCCATCTGGCTCCCGCAGGAGCTTGTCTTCCCGCCGGTTGGTCTGGCAACCCGCGATGGTCTACTTGCCGTCGGTGGAGACCTGTCGTTAGAGCGGCTGCTGCTCGCCTACGCGTCGGGAATCTTTCCGTGGCCGAGTGAAGGAATGCCGCTGCTGTGGTTTGCTCCGGCAGAGCGTGCCGTCGTGGCTCCGTCAGCGCTTCATGTCGGTCGCAGCCTGCGCAAGGTCGTCGTGCGCGGTCCGTTCGAGGTTCGGATGGACACCGCGTTTCCCCAGGTGATCGCCGCCTGCGCCAAGATTCCCCGTCGTCACGAATCGGGAACGTGGATCTTGTCCGACATGATCGAAGCCTACTGCGCGCTGCACGAGGCAGGCTTTGCGCACTCCGTCGAGACCTTGTTAGACGGCGAGCTGGTTGGCGGACTGTACGGCGTGTCCATCGGCGGCATGTTCTTTGGCGAGTCGATGTTTGCCACGGTCGACGATGCCAGCAAGGTCGCAATGGCGCGGCTGTGTCAGCAGCTTACGACCTGGAACTTCGATCTGGTCGACGGGCAAGTGATGAATCCTCACCTGTCGCGCCTGGGCTTTTCGCTGATTCCGCGCAGTGACTACATGACGACGCTGGCCCGCTCGGTGCAAAAGCCCACCAAGCAGGGAAAGTGGCAGCTTGATCCGCTGATCGCAGACGAATAGCTGCGACGATGAAGATCATCGTGCAGCGTCAGCTCAAGTTGGGTAGGAAGAGGAAACGAGGCGGGACAGGCAGGAAGCGGTCGTGATCACTTGGTCATGATGCCGAGCGTCTTCACACCAGCGCCTCGGCAGATATCCATGGCCTTGACGACATCGCCATACGGCGCAGCATCGTCGGGGTTGAAGAAGATGATCTTCTTCGAGCGGTTCTGAAGCAGCGACCGAACCTTGTCCGCCAGACCATCGATGGGAATTGCTTCACCGTTGATGGCCACGCGACCGTCTTCAGCCACCGTCGCAACCAGCTGATCCGACGAAGGCGGCGGTTCATTCATGCTGGTCGGCGGCGCTTTGGGCGGTACGTCGATCTGCGTCTGGTTCAGCAGCTTCGGCACCATCACCATGAACACGATAAGAAGCACGAGCACGACGTCGATAAGCGGCGTGACGTTGATGTCTGAGCGTGGGCCTTTATTGCCACCTGCTGAGAATGCCATGGCTAGTTGGCCTCCTTGTACTCTTCGGAGCCAAGGTGAACCTGCGGCACACCGACAGCATTGACCAGCTCCATCGCGTGACGAACCGCGCCATACGACGCACGCCGATCACCCTTGATGTGGACTTCACGGCCACCGGAGCCTTTGCGCATTTCCTTCTGCACCAGCTCACCCAGCGTTTCGTCCGTCGCGAGGTCCGAGCCGACAAACATCCGCGACTGCGCGCATTCCCAGTGGATTGCGCCCATCTTGCCGCCTTCGCAGGTAACCGAAACGACGATCTGCTCGCCGGAGTCGTTCTTCTTATCGTGGTGGCGAGTCACCGGCTGCTCGACAGGCATACCGCGCGTGATCATCGGCGTCACGACCATGAAGATGATAAGGAGCACCAGCACGACGTCGACGAGCGGCGTGACGTTGATCTCTGAACGGATCCCCGCGTTCTTGATCGAATGGCGCGCATGACGTCGGTGCTTCCGAGGAGGCAACCGAGGAGGATTTTTGAGCAGTTCATCCAAGTCGGACATCTTTGGTCCTTCGTCCATGAGCCGACGGTCAAAAAGACCGCACGGTTACTGCAACTACGCGGCCCGTCGGCCTTCGCGCAGGATGAACGCAACCAGCTCGCTGCTCGTCTCGTTCATGTCCACGACGAACTCGTCAATGGCGTTCGTGAAGAAGTTGAACACCATAACCGCAGGAATTGCGACGAGCAGACCGAACGCAGTGGTCACGAGTGCTTCACCGATACCACCGGCCACAGCCGCGATACCGCCAGCGCCCTTCGTCGACATGGTTGCAAACACGGTGATGATACCGACGACGGTTCCAAGCAGACCGACGAACGGAGCAGCAGAAGCGATGGTCGCGAGACCGCCGAGGCCCTTCTTGAGGTCAGCAATTTCACGCTCTTTGACACGATCGATGGCGCGGTTGACAGCATCCAGCAGATCAAAGTCACCAATTTCGTCTGGACCAATCGACTTCAGTGCTTGCAGACCATCGATGTACTCTTGCAGCGCGGCTTCGATCACGATGGCAATCGGACCTTGCGGCTTCACCTGGGCGAGGCTGAGAGCGCCCTTGATGTCACGATCCGCCAGCTTCTTCTGCAGCGCGAACACGAACTGCAGAGACCGCTGCTTGGCACGAGAGAAGGTAATCCAGCGCTCGATGCTCACGGCCAGCATGTAGATGCCCATGATGGCCAGCACGATGATGACGGACTTACCGGCGACGGACGTCGAGTCCCATATCGCCTTCGGGCTAAAACTAATTCCTTGTTCCATGTTGTTCCTCGTTTCCCCGGGTAACCGAAAAAACCTGCTGCCATCGGCTTGGTGACTCGCGTCACCCTCTTACGAGCACCACCTGTCGCCGATGCAGCTCTTTTGTCTACGCGTCGATCGAGTCTGCTTACTCGAACACGAACTGCAGGTTCTGAATGAAGCAGACCGGAATCTGTTGTGGCTTATAGCGCCAGGTCCGCAGCACTTCGATGATCGAGTCGTCGGCGCCAGCAATGCTGGTCACGACATCAACGTCCGAGATGGAACCGTCGAGCCCGATACACATCTTGTACGCGCCCATCACCATACCGCTGCCTCGGCGCTGCGCCTTGACGACGGCAGGAAGGTGCGGATCTTCGCCTGACAGCTTCTCGCTACGAATGCGAATCGCTGGCACAACCTTCGGCTTGGGCGGCGGCTTCGGCTCTTCCTTCGGCGGCGGTGGCGGCGGCGCAGCGCCAGCAACACCACCAGCGACACCGCCCTCGACGCCACCGGGCACTCCGTCAGAGCTTCCGCCCGTGTCCTTCTCTTCGGGAGGATCTGGCTCCAGCTTCGGCTGAATGAACTTCGGCACTTCCGTCGGCTGCACGACCGGCTTCACCACCTTGGGTGGCGTCTTCGGCTTGCTCGACGCCTTGGGTGGCGGCGGCGGTGGCGGCGGCGGCGGCGTGGTCGCGAAGAACTGCACCGTCAGTGGTGGCGGCTGCACTTCCTCGACGTGAATCAGCGAGTAAATGATGAAAAAGATCAGGACGCCGGCCTCTACCACCGTCGAGACGACGAAGGCTGCATAAAGCAGTGGGCGCTTACGCCGTTTGTCTTGTACGTAGCGATCAAACATCACTGCTTCTCCGTCGCTGCCGGACTGGCTTCCTCTTTTGCGGGAGGAGGCGTTTCCTTCTTTTCAGCGGCTCCGCCAGCAAACGGCGCATCAGCCGGAGGCGGAAGATCAGACTCAGGCTCCGCGGCCTTTTTCTTTTTCTTCGGTGCAGCAGGCACAGCGGGAGGCGCTGGCGGCGGAGTCGGCTTCGGCGGAACCGGCGGCTTGGTAAGCTCCGGTGGCTTTGGCGGCTCTGCTGGCTTCGCGACTTCCGCAGGCTTGGCTGGTGCTGCAGGCTTGGCTGCTTCCGCGGGCTTGGCGGCGTCACCTGGCTTGGCTGCTTCCGCAGGCTTGGCGGCGTCACCTGGCTTCGCTGCTTCCGCTGGTTTTCCGTCGGCGGGAGCTGCATCAGCAGGCTTTCCTGCGCTTGCTTGCGTCGCGGCCTTCTGCATCGCCAACGCGAGCTGCAGCAGCTTGCCCGCGTCTTCCAAGTCCTGACGCTTCAGATCGTCGCTTGGCTGCGCGTACGAGCGCTCTCGCAGCAGCAGGTTTCCGTAGATCACCGGCGTCGGAGCCTGCGGTGACAGCTGACGAGCTGTCTCGATCAGATCCAGCGCGTGGTTCGCCTTGCTGATCCGATCCGCGTACGGCATCTGGAGCTGATTTTTCCGCAGCTCTAGCGCGGTCCGACACTGCGAATCGGCACACAGCTCGTCCCAGGTCATGATCGCCAGCGAGACGTAGCCGTCTGGATCCTTCGGGTTGGCTTTCACGCGTCGCTCAAGCCAGCCTCGGCAGGCATCCAGCTTGCCGATGCTCTTGGCGATGTTGCCAAGGATCGTCAGCGCTTCGATGTCTGGATGTTCGCGCTCGACCTGCGGCTTGAAGTAGTCGACAGCCTCGTCGTACTTCTTCGCGTCCACGAAGGTCTGAAGCAGGTAGTCGCGTGCGCGCTGACGCTGCTCCGGCTTGAGCTTGGGCATATCCATGTACTGACGGAACGACTGCACCGCGAGGTTGGCCGCTTCCTGACCTTCCTTGCTTCGCGGATTGAGCTGATACAGCGCCAGATGGGTAAAGCCACGGTTGATGATGATCGGAGGGACCGTCGGGTCGATCTCGGCTGCTTCACGAAAGAGCCGAGCGGCCTCTGCAATATCCCCGTCTCGGTACTTTTCGACGCCTTTTTGTGCGCGCGCACGAGCACGCAGCGTGTCGCAGCCAGTGGAGCCAGCCACAAGCGCGACCAAGGCGAGCGAAAAGAGGGTGCGGGACGTGCTCATGATGCGCGAGACGCTACCAATGTGGGCCGACCCATCGCAAGGGTTTCGTGCGCTCATCTGTCTTTTTCTGGCCGTGCTTGTATAAGGACGCCGTCAGAAAGCGCACCGCGATCGGGTGGATCTCCGTCTGAGGACACGCTCGACATCCGTCTGCCCGCAGTGTGGGACCAACCAAACGATCGCTAGCGATCAGGGCGGGCTGTACCAGCGTCCGGTGGCGTCGCTGGCGGCGAGATCGTGTCACTTGTCGCCGACGGAGAACTATCGAGCGGAGTCAAGCCCGACGCGGTGTCATCCAGATCGCGCAGCCGTGCCGTCGCCTGATCGAGAGGAGCCATCAGCGTCATGGTGTACGCGATCGATCCATTTACAAAGAGATGTTGGCGAATGACCTGCGCGCGCTCTTTGCCACTGGCTGCTTGGATCGCATCCACTTGCAACCGCAGGTTCCCCGTCCAGCCTGGCGCCCAGCCGACCGTCGAGAGAATCTGCACCCGCAGGTTTTCCAGTCGCGGCAGGCTCTTGATGGCGCTGGCTTCGGGCAAAAGATCCCGCACGGTCGTCCCCGGTGCGACACGCTTTCCGACGAGACTTATCACGGCGCGCTCTTGGCCATCACCGCGACTGGCCCACGCAATCAGCTGCGGATAGCTGGGCCGATCGCGCGGCGTCACTTCCCAGCGCGGCGGCGGCTTGAAGCCATCGAGCGCCCACTCTCGACTGCGAAGCTCGGGTCCGGCCCACAGCTGAGACGCACAAAGCAGCGCACTGCCCGCAAGCGCCCACAGCCACGCCTTGCCGACTACAGGTCGGAGCCCAAGACGAAGTGCGCTGTTGCCTGTCTGCTGACTCATCGCTGCGTAGCCTACCAGCTTCCCGGGCCGCCCACAGCAGCCGTCATCGAGCCCCGCGTGCGCGAATGCGCCGAGACGACGCATCACCATCCATCAAGCCCGCTTTTTCATAACTTTGTTTAAGTAATCTGGAAAACACAAGATGAGCGACAAAGACGAGCCAACTCGGTATAGTGACAAGTAAGAGCCGCAAAGTGTCTCTCGATCGTATCGGTCCATATCAGGTCGTTCGCAAGCTGGGCGAAGGTGGAATGGGAGCGGTGTATGAAGCCGTTCAAGACCCCATCGGACGTCGGGTCGCCATCAAGATCCTTCATCCCAAGTACGCGCAAGACCCAAGCATCTGCGCTCGCTTCTTTAATGAGGCGCGCGCGGTCAACCTGATCGATCACGCTGGCGTCGTCCAAATCTCGGACTACGGGCAGCTTCCCGACGGGACAGCGTATCTCGTCATGGAGTATCTGAAGGGCGAGACGCTGAGTCAGCGACAGAAGTCCAAAGGGATGCCGCCGCTGCCCGAGGTGATGCGCCTGGCTCGGCAGATTGCCTCCGCACTGTCAGCCGCCCACGAAAAGAGCGTCTATCACCGCGACCTCAAGCCGGACAACATCATGCTGGTGCCCGATCATGACTCGGAGGTTCCGGGTCGCGAGCGGGTGAAGCTGCTCGACTTTGGCATTGCCAAGGTGGCGCAGGCCGACGATGCAGCGCCGGGACAGGCTCAGCCGAAGACGTCGACGGACGTGGTGATGGGTACACCACGCTACATGGCGCCCGAGCAGTGCAAAGGCGGCGTGCAGATCGACGACAAAGCCGACGTGTACTCGCTCGGTGTGATGCTGTACGAGATGCTCGCGGGTCGTCCGCCGTTCGTCGGTGGCTCGGGTGAAGTGCTGGCGATGCACATCTATGAGCCGCCGCAGCCGCTCAAGACGCTGGCACCGCACGTTCCCGAGGAGATTGCGCAGCTTGTTCATCTGCTCTTGTCGAAGAAGCGCGAAGAGCGCCCGAACATGAAGCAGGTGATGGCTCGTCTGGAAGAGCTGGGACAGCGACATCCGACGTCGATGCTGCCGGCGATCTCGATGGCGGCGCTGCTGCCTCCATCGCTGACACCGCCGGGAACGAATCCGCACCAGACCCCGACGGCAGGAACCTCGGCTTCTTCGACGCTGGGACTGTCGGCAGGACAAGCGCAAAATGGTCGCTCGCCGAAGATGCTGCTGCTCGGGCTACTCGGTGGTGGCACGGCGCTGCTCGGGGTGCTGGCGATCTTGCTGCTGCGTCCGCAGCCGAAGCCGGTGGTGACGGTTCAGCCAGTCAAGACGATTCCCGTCGATATGGCGAGCCCAGCACCGCCGCAGCCTGTGGCAGCCAAGCCCAAGCAGATTCACTGGTCGGTGCAGACGACACCGCCGGGCGCGCAGATCGTCCGAGTTTCCGACGGACAGATCCTGGGCGGAACACCGATGGAGCTGGACCAGAGCGCGTCGGACGGAGCCTGCGAAGTCAAGCTGAAGCTGCCAGGATTTGCCGACAAGGTGATCAAGCTCAGCCTCGCGGACAACGAGACACGCAAAGAGACGCTCGACAAAGCCCCGGTCGTTCGTCCGATTCTGAAGCCACGGCCCGGAATCGGCAAAACCACTTCGACGCCAAGCAAGGGCAATGATGAACAACCTCGCATCGTGGACTAGACAGCTGGCTCTCGGTGTTGTGTTGGTTGCAGGCGCGCCTCAGGTTGCGTCAGCTGACGGAGATCCCGGTGCCAATGCGCAGAGCCCGGCTCCGAAGAAAAAGGACGATGGCTGCCTACGCGATACCGTCTGTCGCACCGCGTACCAAAAGGCGCTGGCGCTGTATGACGAAGGTCGCTACGAAGAGGCGCTGAGCGGCTTTCAAGGTGCGTATGCGCGACGACAGATGCCGTGGCTGCTCCTGAACATCGGACGCACGGTGCAGCGCCTGGGTCGTCCCAAAGAAGCGATTGGCTACTACGAGCGCTACAAAAAAGCCGATCCGAACATCGACCCAGAGACGGAGCGACGGGTAAACAAGTACATCGAGCAAGCGCAAGCGCTGCTGGAAAACACGCCCGCGCAGCCGGATTTGGTGGCGCAAAATCCGACGGGAAATCAGCAAAATCCGACGGGAAATCAGCAAAATCCGACGGGAACGCCTGGGCTGACGATGCAGCCGCCGCAGGCTCCGACAAGTCCGCAGCCGCTCAACCTGACGCCGCCCGCCCCCGCTGAGTCGCAGACGCTCGCGACGCCGATTTACAAAAAATGGTGGTTTTGGACGATCATCGGTGGCGTTGTCGTCGCAGGAGCCGTTGGAACCGCCGTGGGTGTGACCGCTGCCAAGAAAGAGCCACTTCCCGCAACGCCCGAGCCCTTTCAGCCGAATGATACCGTCTTAAATCCTCAATTTTGAGAGAGGCCCATGATTAAGCAGCTCGCCTTCCGCCCTGTTTTGTCGTGTGGTTTGTCAACGTGGCTGCGGCGAAACACGCTGCTGCTGGCGCTTCCGATGCTGGCGTCGAGCTGCGATCCCGGTCAGCTCGAGCCGGACGCCAACGCCATTGCCATCAACGTACTCGGGCTGGCTACGGACGCAACCAAGCTGGTTGTTACGACGACGCTCGACGGTAAAGCAACCACCAACACGGAGCCAATGGAAGTCACGACGAAGCTCACTCGCTTCGGCTTGCGACTGGCCAAAGAGCTGACGGGCACGCTGACGGTGGGCATTGATGCCTACGACGCAGAGCTGTGCAAGGTGGGAAGTGGCTCCGTATCGACGCCAGTGGGCAGCCCGTATCGGTTTGAGATCACCGCGTCGATGAAGACGGTATCGCCTCGGCAGTGTCCGCCGCCGCCACCGGCCAAGACGTGCGCGCCGAACCTGTTTTGCTGGTCCAATCCGCTGCCGCAGGGAAATACGTTCCAGAGCCTGTGGGCGGTCGCGGCCAATGATGTCTGGGCCGTCGGTGACGCCGGAACGATTCATCACTACGACGGCAGCAAGTGGACAGCGGTCGCGAGCGGAACCACCGAAAACCTGCTGTCGGTCTGGGCCGCGTCTGCCACGGAAGTCATCGCCGTCGGAACAAATGGAAAGGCCTTCCGTTACGACGGAACCCAGTGGACCGCCGAGACCACCGGCAGCACCAAGCGCTTGTCAGCGATTTGGGGCAGCGGAATCAACGCATTTGCCGTTGGTGAAGGCGGAACCATCCTGCGCCGCAGCGGTGGAACGTGGAACCCGCTGACGTCGGGCGTCACCACCAACCTAACCAGCGTCTGGGGTCGGGCCGCTTCGGAAGTGTACGCCGTTGGCGACGCTGGAGTCATTCGCAAGTTCGACGGCAACAACTGGACGGCGATGACCAGCCCGACGACCGCCAACCTGGCGAGCATCTGGGGCGATGCAACCACTGCCGTAGCCGTCGGTGCCAACGGAACCATCATCGGCCTGACGGGCACTGCCTGGTCCATGCAGACGAGCGGCACCACCGAACAGCTCGGCGGCGTGTTTTCCCCGATGGCAGGCCAGTATCTCGCCGTCGGCACAAACGGACTGATCCTACGCGGCAGCGGCGGAACCTGGACCCCACAAGGAGCCAGCACCAACTTGGCCCTGACGTCCGCCCGAGGCAGCAGCCCCAGCGACATCTGGGTGAGCGGAGCCGGCGGTCAGCTGACGCACTTCGACGGAACCAAGTGGAGCAGCTCTCGACGGGGACTCGAGACCAACTTCCGCAACATCGCAGCGCTTTCCGCCAAGAACATCTGGGCCATCGGCGACGGTGGACTGATCGCGCACTACGACGGCACCACCTGGACCCAAGTGGACAGCGGCACCACCGCGAACCTCAGCGGCATCTGGGCTGTGTCGCCCAACGAGATCTACGCCGTCGGTGACAACAACACGTTCCTGCGCTATCTCGGGCAAAACTGGACCGTCGGTTCGTATCCGACGGTATCGGTGCATGCACGCGGCGTCTGGGCTTCGGGATCCGCCAACATCTGGTCCGTTGCCACGTCGAGCACAGCGAATCAGTCCTGGCTGTTCCAGTATAACGGCGTGACCTGGTCCGGCTTCACCATGAGCGATCCGAACGCGCCGACCACCAACCGCGTCACCAACGTCAACAGCATGTGGGGCACGACGCAGGGCACCAACAACCTGCTGTACTTCTGCGGCAAGTCGTACGTCGCGTTTAGCAACGTCGCTGGCACCACCGCCAACACCAGCTTCGGCTTCCCCAGCAGTGGCCTGGAGCTTCGCAGCATCTTCGGCACGTCGTCCACCGATGTCTGGGCCGTCGGTGATGGCGGACTCGTCTATCAAAACAACGGCGGCGGCTGGCAGATCGTAAGCACGGGCCTTCCGGCGGTAAACCTCGGCGGACTGTGGCGACAGAGCGGCACCAGCGACCTGTGGATCGTCGGCGACCAAGGCACGCTGTGGAAGATGGAAGGCACGATGTGGAGCGCCAAAGAGACGAACACCCGCAACCGCTTGCTCAGCATCTCGGGACTGAGCCAGAGCGACGTGTGGGTGAGCGGCATGAGCGGAACCATCTTGCACACGCTGCCGCAGTAATCGCCCTGCCCTTGCCCACCGCACGCCTCGTTTCGACCGCTCGTCCTCATCCTCGTCCTCGCCAAGCCCACAGCCAGCGCCTGCACCAAACCGGCTGACGACACGCTCGCAGCGCCAGCCTGTGTTGCGTCTGTCCGACTGAGCCAAGCGCTCGTCTTCCAATCTTTGTGACAATCAAACGATGTCCGTTATATTGGACGACATACAAATGAAGCGACCGCTCTATCCGTTGTTTTTGGATCTGCAAGATCGTCCGGTCTTGCTCGTCGGTGCGGGACAAGTTGCGACCCAAAAGCTCGCTGCGCTTCAGACGGCGGGAGCAGACATCACGGTGGTGGCTCCCGATGCCAGCGACGTCATCGCGCAAGCAGCCGCGCGAGGCGAGCTGCGCTGGCACTGCCGTCGCGTGGATGCTGCCGATCTCGATGGTGTGTATCTGGTGATTGCAGCCACGGCGGATCACGCGGTCAACGCCGAGGTCGCCAAGGCCGCTGCGGCCCGTCGTGTGTTTGTCAATGCAGTCGACGATCCACCAGCAGCCACGGCGTATGCGGCAGCGCAGATCGTTCGCGGTGGTGTGACCGTCGCGATTTCGTCGGGAGGCCGGGCGCCCGCGCTGTCCCGGCTGCTGCGAGAAGTGATCGAACAGATCCTACCCAGCGACGAGCAGATCACGAACTGGATGGCCCAAGCCAGCGCGCTCCGAGCGACGTGGAAGCGTGATGAAGTGCCGCTCGGTGAGCGCTATCGTGAGCTGCTTCAGAGGCTGCTCGACGGATCGATTGCGCAACAACAGGCAGCGAAAGCGACTTCAGCGACGGCGTTAGAAGAACACTCAGCGACCAGCGAAAGCAAGGAGCGGGCAGCATGAGCGGTCATGTCTCTCTCATCGGTGCGGGGCCCGGCGACCCAGAGTTGTTGACGGTGCGCGCGGTCAAGCGGCTGGCCGAAGCGGATGTCGTGCTCTATGACGCGCTGGTCGATCGTCGCGTGCTCGACTTGGCCCACAAGGCGCGCTGTGTCGATGTCGGCAAGCGCTGTGGCAAGCGACAAGTGGCGCAGGCAGCGACGGAACGACTGCTGGTTCGGCTGGCGCGACGCGGCTGGAAGGTGGTGCGGCTCAAAGGCGGAGATCCGTTTGTGTTCGGACGGGGCGGCGAAGAAGCGCTGACGCTGTCACGGGCGGGGATTTCATGGGACATCGTACCGGGCCTGTCGAGCGCGCTCGTTGCTCCGGCGCTGTGTGGCATTCCAGTGACGCATCGTGGGCTGAGCGCGTCGCTGCTGGTCACAAGTGGACACGACGTGGACAGCGCACGGACGATTCTTTCGTCGCTGATTCCGCTGAGCACCACGGTCGTCATCCTGATGGCTCGTCAGAACCGCGCAGCGCTGGCGCAGATCCTGCTTTCGTCGGGCTGGCCTCTGCAGACGCCAGCGACGGTGATTCAGTCCGCCAGCTTGCCCGATCAAACGCAGTGGCTCGGGACGCTGTTTGAACTTCAGCAGCCGAGTGAGCAGCTTGACCTCGCGGACAGTGCCGCGTCGCTGCTGGTGATTGGAAAGACGGTGGCGCTGTCAGCACAGCTGCTGCCGTATCTATCGGCTCAGACGGAGCTACGCGCATCCGTGGGCTGACCGCAGACGCTAGACCTTGGCAGCGTCGACGGGCGGCTTGCGATCGCGCGGATACAGCATCACCAAGATGCAGCGCATCGTCTCTTTGCCGGGGTTGTGGTAGCGGTGAGGGCGATCCGCACAGAAAAACAGCACATCACCGACGGTAAGAACTGCTTGGCTGCCTGCGGACTCGACCTGAAGCTGACCGTCGGTAACCAGGATCTGCTCACGCGTACCGGGAATGTGGGCCGACGCACGCTCCTCGGCACCGGGATCCAGCGACAGCTCATACATCTCAGCGACGCGGGCATCTCCCGATGGAAACAGCGCCCGCGAGCGCAGCGCCCGACCTTCCGAATACAGCACTTGCATTTGATCCCGACGGTGAACCACGAAGTCGCCGGGCATCGGCTCACCGAGCAGCGCGCCAAACGGCACGCCCAGCCCGTTTGCGATCTTCCAGCCGAGTGCAATCGTCGGAGAGCTCTTGCCCATCTCAATCTGGTTGAGCATCGCTTTGCTGACTTCGCTGCGCTCGGCCAGTTCGGCCAGCGACATCCCGCGCTCCATCCGCAAGATCCGCAGGTTGTCACCGACGCGAGGCTCGTGCTCTGGCGACGCATCAGCACTGGCTGCTGGCTCTGCGACATCCGCCGCCGTCGAGGAACGAGCGGGTGACTTGGTCTTTGCATTCACGGACTTGCGCTTGGTGGTGCCGGTCATGACCGCAGTGTGCCAGAAACCATCGCAGCTCGCTCGAGCGGACTTGCGGCTGTTTCATTTGACCACGTCCGCTATAACGGATATCGTCCGTCTATGTCTGAACTCGCTGCTGCTTCGGGGACGTACTTTCCCGGTCGACTCGGCTTTGCCACCACCGCTGACATCGAAGAGTTTGTCGCGACGCTGGAGCGCTACGAAAAAGGCGAGCTGACCGCCGAGGAGTGGCGCGCGTTCCGACTGTTACGCGGCGTCTATCACCAGCGGCAGACCGACGTGCAGATGCTACGGGTCAAGGTTCCGCAAGGCATCCTGTCGGCGACGCAGCTTCGTGCGCTGGCGCTGGTCGCAGTGCGGGATGGCGACGGACGCTGCGATGTCACAACCCGTCAGAACTTCCAGTTTCACAACATTCGCTTGGCGCACATCGAGCGCGCCATGTACACGCTGGCCGACGTCGGAATGACGACGAGAGAAGCGTGCGGCAACAGCATTCGCACCGTCACGGCATGTCCGCTCGCTGGCGTTTTTCCCGACGAGATCTTCGATGTGACGCCGTATGCCGATGCCTTCACACGCTATCTGCTGCGGGGTCCGCTTTCGTCGTCGCTGCCACGCAAGTTTAAGGTCGCATTCGAGGGCTGCCGCCGAGGCTGTGTGCGGGCTCCGATCAACGATCTGGCGTTTGTGGCGCGGATATCCCCGTCGGGACAGCCCGGCTTTTTGGTGCTGTGCGGCGGTGGAACCTCGACGCTGGCGCGCAGTGGTGGCGAGCTTATCGATTTCCTGCCCGCCGAAGATCTGCTGTCGCTGAGCGAAGCGGTGGTGCGGGTCTTTCATCGCGAAGGAAATCGCAAAAATCGCCACCGCGCGCGCATCAAGTGGGTGATCGAAAAGCTCGGTTTTCCCAGCTTCAAAGAGCTGATTCTCGTCGAGTGGCAGAAGGTCAAAGCCGAAGGACTGACGTCGCTGCCGTTCGATCCGCAGCATCCTCCCGTCGAGCCGCTTCCTGAAAGACCAGCGCTTGGGACGATCACAAGCCCGTCTGAAGTGCTGTCCGATCCGGCGTTTGTGCGCTGGCAAAAAAGCAATGTGCTCCGTCAGAAGCAGCCTGGCTTTTCAGCGGTGACGGTGACGCTGCCGATGGGCGGACTCACAGCGACGCAGCTTCAGCTTCTGGCCGATCTGACCGAGCGCTTTGGCGATGGCTTTGCCCGAACCACCGTCGAGCAAAACATCACGCTGCGCTACGTTCCGACGGAAAAAGTAGCCGCGCTGTACCAAGAGCTGCTGCCCGCAAGCCTTACCGCGACGGGAGCCGGTCACTTTTCCGACGTGGTCAGCTGTCCGGGCGCGGAGACTTGCGCGATTGCGGTCACGACGTCTCGACAGATGGGACGCGCGCTGCGGCAGCACCTGACCCAGCTTGGCGACGATCCGGGCCTGACGGGCGCGAGCCTTCACCTGTCGGGCTGCCCCAACGGCTGCGGTCAGCACCACGTCGCGACGATCGGCCTGCAAGGCGGTCTGCGGAAGCTCGGCGGCAAGGCGCTGCCGGTCTATCACCTGGGCGTCGGTGGCGGCATCGACGGAGATCGCGCGCACTTTACCCGGCTCGTCGGCAAGCTGCCTGCGCAGCGAGGACCACAGGCCATCGACAGGCTGCTTTCGCTGTGGAAGACCGATCGTCAGCGCGACGACGAGACACTGAGCGCATTTTATCGCAGCGTACCGCTGGATAAGGTCAAAGCTGCCGTCGCTGATCTGCTGGACATCGACGAAACCACTGCGACGCCTGCCGACTTCATCGATCACGGTCAGACCGCACCGTACAGCAGCGATTCGGGCGACGCGGAAGCCGCTGGATAACCTCAACGGCTCAGCGTCAACAAACGGACCGACTTGTCCGCTTGATTGGACATCTGCTCAAGAAAACGGATGGTTGTCTGCTAAAACAGACGACGGCGCTAGCGCGGCGAGATGATCTTGGTCTCTGGCGGAGGCGTGAACGAAAAGCGCGAGTCATCGACGCCAGACTTGGGATTGGTCTCGATGGCGGAAAAGACCAGATCGTTTGTGCCGCCTTGCTGGTCAAACAGGATCGTCTCTTTGACCAGGAACGTCTTCGGCTGCACGACGAACAGCAGGTGTCGATACTGGGCGCTCGCAACCTTGGGCACGAGCTTGAGCACCAGATCGCCCGGCTCACCGAGCGGCTGATCGTCGTAGTACGCGATCTCGAACTCTTCTTGCAGCTTGCCGCGTCCGAATAAAAAGCTGACCTGCGCGGGAAGC
>WBZX01000548.1_pt1 | contig 33468 bp, 27 predicted proteins | sample 5204211 | NCBI WGS metagenome assembly WBZX01 (sample SAMN12344362, study PRJNA552823) | activated sludge metagenome | biome: Activated sludge suspended growth; feature: Nitrification reactor; material: Wastewater; isolation source: activated sludge from nitrification reactor of wastewater...
ACAACCTTTGCCACATGACCTCGACCGCCCAGGATATCCTACCTATCCGCATCATCAACAAAGGAAGGCAACCACTCCCCTCCTACGCCACGCCCCACAGCGCTGGCATGGACCTTCGTGCGAACTTGGAAAAGCCCGTCATCCTGGAGCCCGGCCAGCGCGCCCTGATCCCCACGGGCCTTTTCCTGGAATTGCCCGAAGGCACCGAGGCCCAGGTGCGGCCCCGCAGTGGACTGGCCTTCAAGCACGGCATCACCGTCCTCAACAGCCCGGGCACCATCGACGCCGACTACCGGGGTGAGGTGGGTGTGCTGCTGATCAACCACGGTCGCGAGGCCTTCGAGGTGAAGGATGGCGAGCGGGTGGCTCAGCTGGTGATCGCCCGGTACGAGCGCGCCAACCTGCTGGAAGTTACTGACTTGGCCTCGTCAGCACGTGGTGCCGGCGGCTTCGGGCACACTGGAACAAATTAAAGACCTTCGCGACCTAATACATTCACCACAGCAGCACAGAGCACTCGGAGAAATTCAATGCGGCTCGGCCCTCTGTGTTCTCTGTGCCTCTGTGGTGAACCCTGACTCTTGAGATGAAGATCATCGTCCCCATGGCGGGCATGGGCAAGCGGATGCGTCCGCACACCCACACCACCGCCAAGCCCTTGCTGCCCATCGCTGGCAAGCCCATCGTGCAACGTCTGGTGGAAGACCTGGCCGCCGTGGCCGGTGAACCCGTGGAAGAAGTGGCCTACATCGTCCACCCGAGCTTCGGCAAGAAGGTGGAAGATGAACTGGTGGGCATTGCCAAGGCCATCGGCAGCAAAGGCACCATCCACTACCAGAAGGAGGCCCTCGGCACCGCGCACGCGATCCTCTGCGCCGAACCCGCCCTCAACGGCCGGGTCATCGTGGCCTTCGCCGATACGCTCTTCCGCGCCCAGTTGAAGCTGGACAAGGATTGCGACGGCGTGATCTGGGTGAACAAGGTGGAGGACCCCAAGCCTTTCGGCGTGGTGAAGCTCGACCCCGCTGGCATCATCACCGAATTCGTGGAGAAGCCACAGACCTTCGTGAGCGACCTGGCCATCATCGGCATCTACTACTTCGCCGATGGCGAATACCTGCGCAAGGAGATGCAGTACTTGATCGACAACGACATCAAGGACAAGGGCGAGTACCAGCTCACCAACGCCATGGAGAACATGAAGCAGAAGGGCGCGCGCTTCAAGGCCGGCAGCGTGGACGTGTGGATGGACTGCGGCAACAAGAACGCCATGGTGGACACCAACACCAAGGTGCTCGGCTTCCTCAAGGGCGACAAGACCCTGGTGAGCGGATCGGTGAAGAAGGAGAACAGCGTGGTGATCGAACCCTGCTTCATCGGCGAGGACGTCACCATCACGAACAGCATCGTTGGGCCGAACGTTTCCATCGAGAAAGGCACGAACATCACCAGCAGCGTGGTACGGAATTCGATCCTGCGCGGTGGCGTGCGTGTACTGAACGCCGTGGTGGACAACAGCATGCTGGGCGAGCGCGCCACGGTGACCGGACATGCCATGGACCTTAGCTTGAGCGACGATAGCACGGTGGGCTGAGCCACTGCGACCATGCGCAACCTGCTCCTGTTCCTTCCTTTCGTACTGCTCGCCTGCGGCGGACCGAAGACCGCCGTGGATACGAACTCCGGAGGGAGCGGTGCGCTGGGCACAACGGCCACCGATGACCGCGCGGAAGTGATGCGCCTCTTCATGGAGGCGACACAGGCCCGCCTGGGTGGTCAGGTGCCCAAGGCCGTGCAGCTGTACCAACAATGCCTCAAGGCCGATCCGCGCAACGCGGCGAGCATGTTCGAGCTGGCCAAGCTGTACCACGGCGCGCAGCAGTTCGAACCCGCCGTGACCATGGCCCGGCAGGCGGTGGCCACGGACAAGAGCAACATCTGGTACCGCTTCCTACTCGCCGACCTGTACAAACAGAACAGCCAGGCGGAGGATGCCGCCGCTGTCTACAAAGGCATCGTGGAGCAGTGGCCGGACCGCTACGAGGTGTACCTGGACATGGCCGGGGCCTATGCCTATGCCAACAAGGTGGCCGAGGCGCAGAAGGTCTACGCCGATATGGAGAAGCGCTTCGGGTTGAGCGAGGAGCTCATCTCCCACCAGTTCAGCACGCTGATGGAGCTGCAGAAGTTCGCGGAGGCGGAGCAGCTCCTGGACCGCGCAGTGGCCAACTACCCGGACGAGCCGCAATACGTGGCCATGCAGGGCGACCTGTACGACCAACAAGGGTTGCACGAGAAGGCCTTGGAGAAGTACAAGCAGGCCTTGGTGCTGGACCCCAGCAACAGCATGTTGCGCATCGCACTCGCCGAGCACTACTACGGCACGGGGCGCATGGACGAGGCCTACCATGAGCTCGCCGAGGCTTTCCTGGACCCGGAGCTGGAGGTGGATGCCAAGATGCAGGTGCTCATCGGCTTCTTCGAGATGACCGAACAGGAAGGCGAGAAGCCCGGCCAACGTGAAGACCTCATCCGCCGTTCGTACACGCTCATCGAAGCACTGGAGCGCGCGCATCCCGAAAGTGGGAAGCCGCACACCATCCACGGTGACTTCCTCCTGCGCGATGGGAAGTTCGAGGAGGCGCGCACCGAGTTCAAGAAGGCGCTCGCGCTGGAGAAGGACCGTTACCCGATCCACCTACAGGTGTTGCAACTGGACCTCCAGCTCGCCGATCACGCCACGCTGGTGAACGACGCGGACTCCACCATCGAACTCTTCCCCACGGTACCCGAACCCTACTTGTACAAAGGCATCGCGCTTTCGAACCTGGAGCGTTTCTCGGAAGCGGAGGAAGCGTTCATCACCGGTCGCGATCTGGTGGTGGACAACCCACCACTAACCGCACAGTTCTGGAGCAGCATGGGCGAGAGCTACAACGATGCGAAGCAATTCGCCAAGAGCGATGCCGCCTACGAGAAGACGCTGGCGCTGGTGCCCGACGACGCCAACACGCTCAACAACTACGCCTACTACCTGAGCGTGCGCAATGAGCAACTGGAGAAGGCCGAGCGCATGAGCAAGCGTTCCAACGAATTGGCGCCGAACCAGCCCAGCTACCAGGACACCTACGCCTGGGTGCTCTTCCGGGCGAAGAAGTACGCCGAGGCGCGCACCTGGATGGAGAAGGCGCTGGCCGGATCGCCCCTGCCGAACGGGGAGCTACTGGAACACTACGGCGACATCCTCTTCGAACTGGGCGAGCCGGCGAAGGCGCTGGAGCAATGGAAGCTGGCCAAGCAGCGCGGGGGCACCAGCCCGCTGATCGACCGCAAGATCAACGAAGGACGCCGCGTGGAATGAGCCGCTGGACCGTGGCACTGATCCTCCTGGTGCTGCTGTCAACAGCGTGCAAGAGCGGTCGCCCCCTCGTGCGCCTCAACCGCGAGGTGCCAGCCCGGTCGGCAGAGAAGATCATCGAGCGCATGCTCGCGCGTGACACCCTGCGCACGCGCTACTACACCGCCAAGGCGGGTGTGGACCTGACCATCGGCGAAGAGCACAAGAGCTTCAAGGCGCAGGTGAGGAGCGTGCGTGACAGCGCCGCGTGGATCAGTGTGGTGCCCGCGCTCGGCATCGAGGTAGCACGGGTACTGCTTACTCCCGATAGCCTGAAGATGTTGGACAAGTTGCACGACCAGTACTTCGTGGGGGACACCGCCGCCGCTAGGGCAAGGTTCGGTATGCAACCGAGTCTCTCCTTGTTCCAACAGGCATTGCTGGGCAAGCCCATCGGCATAGCGCCGCAGGAGAAGTACCGCAGCGATCGCGAGGATGGGCTCTACGTGCTCACGAGCAAGGAGAAGCGCCGTTTCGTGCGCGCGGCAGAGGACATGAGTCCCGGTGATACCCTTGCACACGATCGCGACATGGGCGAACGCAGGTTGGAGCGTACGCTCCGGCGTGCGGAAGAACGGGAGGCCGTGGTCTATCGCTACTGGGTGGAGCCGGACAGCTTCTTCGTTTCCCGCGTACAAATAGTCGACCTCGTACGCGACCAGACGGCCGATGTGCGTTATGAAGAGCGGGGCGGTGCCGAACAGGGCTTCCTACCCACCCGCATCCACATCACCCTGAGCGAACCCGGACGCATGGCCAGCGGCACACTGGAGATCTCCCGCATCGACCTCGAAGGCCCCTTGCAGTTGAACTTCAAGATCCCCGAGAAGTATGAGCCCATGCCGTAGTACCCTTCTGCGGGCGGCACTGTTGCTGCCCCTGCTACTGCTGCTCGCATCGGCACACGCCCAGTCCAAGAAGGAGCTGGAAAAGAAGCGTGATGCGCTGGACAAGCAGATACGCACCACCACCGCGTTGATCGAACAAGCGCGCAAGGAACAGCGCGTGACGCAGGAACAACTACAGCTGCTGGAAAGCCAGATAGAGGCCCGCTCCGCTCTCATCCGCACTATGGATGGGGAGGTGCGCCGAGTGGACCAACGTATCAGCGAGGACGAGGAACTGGTGGCCTCGCTGCGCGAAGACCTCAAAGGCCTGCGATCGGACTATGCCCGCATGCTCCAGTTCGCCTATCGCAACCGGAGCGCGTACGACCGCATGAGCTACCTCTTCGCGGCGAGCAGTTTCCAGCAGGCCTACAAACGCAGCCGATACCTGAACCAGATCGCCGAGCAACGCAAGCGTCAGGTCGCCCTGATCAATGAGACACAGGCCACCATCGATGCGCGCATCGCCGGGCTCCGGACCCAGCGCGAGGAGAAGACGCGCATACTGGGCGAGCAAGTGAGCGAGAAGCGCAAGTTGGACGGGGACCGCAGCGGCCAGCAAAGTGCGCTCAATAGCCTGAAGCGCGAAGAAGGTCGCCTGCGCGAAACACAACGCAAGCAGGAGAATCAGCGCAAGGAGTTGGACCGTGCGATCCGCAAGGCGATCGAAGCGGAACTGAAGCCCAAACCCAGGCCCGGAGGCGCGGTCGCCGATCCGGCCAAGCCCGCCAAGCTGGAACTGTCGCTCACCCCGGAAGCAAGGGAGCTCAATGCCGATTTCGAGAAGAACAAGGGGAAACTCCCGTGGCCTGTTGAAAAGGGTGTGATCACCAGCCGCTTCGGCAAACAGCCGCATCCGGTGCTCAAGGGGATCACCATCGACAACAACGGCATCGACATCACCACCGAGAAGGGGGCCGGGGTCCGCGCACTCTTCCGGGGCGAAGTGAGCAGCGTGATCGTGCTACCCGGTGCAGGCAAAGCCGTGATCGTGAGCCACGGAGCCTACCGGACCGTTTACAGCAACTTGGGCTCGGTGACCGTGGCCAAGGGGCAGAAGGTGGATACCAAACAGACCCTGGGTACCGTGATCACCGACGAGAACGGCTCGGTGGCCCACGTGGAAGTCTGGAAGATCACCAGCGAGGGGCTGGTGAACGTCGACCCGGCCGGGTGGATATTCCGCTGAAACAGGGCTTGGCGGAGCTCCCGCACCTACCTTTGGCCGGTCCAAGAACCCTCCCATGAGCTCTCTTCCCCTGTCCATCCTGCTCGGTGTCGTAGGCCCCTGGCAGATCGTGTTGATCGTCGTGGTGCTTCTACTCATGTTCGGTGGCAAGAAGATCCCCGAGCTCATGCGTGGCTTGGGCCAGGGTATGAAGGAGTTCAAGGATGCCAAGGACGGCACCAGCAGCGACAAGAAGGACGAAGGCAAGTAGCTGCGATCCGCGGGCCGAAGCCTGACCGGCGACGTCCCCGCCTGATGCATCCCCCTGAGTGAACGCATGAGCAAGACCTTGAGCGACGCCCGAGACGCCATGTCGCGAGGCACTACCGTGTCCGATGCTGTGGAGGCAGCACTCTCCTCGGCGGACGCGAACAAGGAGCTGAACGCGTTCCTGGAAGTATTCCACGCCAGCGCACGGGAGCAAGCGTCGCGAGTTGATGCGCGTGTGAAGAACGGCCAAGCCGGTCCGTTGGCGGGACTGCTCATCAGCATCAAGGACAACATCTGCTACAAGGACCATCGCGTGGGTGCCAGTTCGCGCATCCTCGAGGGTTTCACCTCTCTCTACAGCGCCACCGTGGTGGAGCGTCTGCTCGCCGCTGATGCGGTGATCGTGGGACGCACCAACTGCGATGAGTTCGCCATGGGGAGCAGCAACGAGAACAGCGCCTACGGTCGTGTGCTGAATCCGGTGGATAAGCGCATGGTGCCCGGCGGGAGCAGTGGCGGTGCCGCGGCCAGTGTTGCGGCCGGCATTGTGCATGCCGCGCTCGGTTCCGATACAGGAGGCAGCATCCGCCAACCAGCCTCCTTCACAGGGACCGTTGGCTTCAAGCCTACTTATGGGCGCGTGAGCCGCTATGGCCTCATCGCCTTCGCGAGCAGCTTCGATCAGATCGGTCCCTTCACCCACACCGTGGAGGATACCGCTGCGGTGTATTCCACCATGGCGGGTCACGATCCGCTGGACAGCACCACCAGCCGAAAGCCGGTGGAGCCCATCACCCTCGCCCATCCGGGCACGCTTCGCATCGGCTATTTCCGGGAGGGACTGGAACGCCCCGGCATGGACCCCGAAGTGGTCGCGCACCTGCAGGCGCACATAGATCGGTTGAAGGCCGACGGGCATACCGTGGAGCCCATCGACGTACCCTTGCTGGACCACCAAGTGCCCACGTATTACATACTGGCAACGGCCGAAGCGAGCAGTAACCTGGCGCGCTTCGATGGCATCCACTACGGACACCGGAGCAAAGCCGCCCAAGGAGTTGAAGAGACCTACCGCCTGAGCCGCACCGAAGGCTTCGGCCCCGAAGTGAAGCGCCGCATCCTGCTGGGCACCTTCGTACTTAGCGCGGGTTACTACGATGCCTACTACGGTCAGGCACAACGTGTGCGCCGCATCATCCGCAACAAGACGCTGGAGGCGTTCGAGCGATACGACTTGGTACTTGGCCCCACCTGCCCCGCCACGGCATTCGCCCACGGAGCCATCACCGATCCGGTGACGATGTACCTGCAGGACATCTTCACCGTGCAGGCCAACCTTGCAGGAACACCCGCCGTGAGCCTGCCGACGGGTACGCACAGCAACGGGCTCCCCTTCGGCATCCAACTCATGGCGAAGCCCTTCGATGAGGCACGCCTGCTGGCCGCCACGAAGCACCTGTTCTAGTCGCGTCCACATTCACCTGTGGACGAACCGCCCACGTACTACGGGGCTTCTTCCTGCGTACTAGAAGTACCTTCGGCGCAATGCGTATCCCCCTGCTCCTCTCCTGCTTCGCCGCATGGCTGCCCGCCATGCTCCTGGCGCAACCGGAAAGCACTGCCGTGCGCCTTTCTTCCGATGACCCCGTGATGGCCCGCTTGGACGACCTGGCCGCCTTGCCATGGATCCAGCGCTCCACCTTCACCACCGATACGGCCGCGCACAACGTGCACGGATTCCCTGCGGAACATGTGCCCACTTGGGCACCCGCCGATGTGCAACACCGGCTGGCGGTGCTGGATGAGCGCACTCCGTTCGACCTGGTCTACAATGCTCCTGTGCAGGCTTACATAGATCTGTACACCGTGCGCAAGCGTGAAATGAGCTCACGCATGCTGGGACTCGCCGAGCTGTATTTCCCCGTCTTCGAAGAGCAGCTGGACCGACACGGCATTCCGCTGGAGATGAAATACCTGGCCGTGGTCGAGAGCGCTCTCAATCCCGCTGCCCGCTCGCGTGCCGGAGCCGTAGGCCTGTGGCAGTTCATGCTCCCCACCGGGCGCATGTACGGCCTTCATGCCGATAGCTACGTGGATGAACGCCATGACGTGTACAAGAGCACGGAAGCGGCCTGTCGCTACCTCAAGTACTTGCACGGTCTGTATGGTAACTGGGAGCTTGCGCTGGCCGCTTACAACTGCGGACCGGGCAACGTGAACAAGGCGATACGTCGCAGCGGTGGCGTATTGGACTACTGGAAGATCTACGACCACCTTCCGCGTGAGACACGTGGGTATGTGCCAGCCTTCATCGCCGTCAACTATCTCTTCGCCCATCACGCCGACCACAACCTGTACCCGGTGGCTCCCACCTATTGCGCGTACGAAGTGGATACCGTGCAAGTGTGCTATCCGCTGGACCTTGCGGCAGTGGCTGTCCTAACCGGAGGGACCGCGCAGGAGTTGCGCGACCTCAACCCCACGTTCAAACTGGGTGTGGTGCCCGATGTGGATGAACCCGTGAGCATCTATCTGCCGAAGGACGCGGCCGGCATCTTCGTCTCGAACGAGGAGGCCATGCGTTACAGCTACCAAGCTGCGCGAACCACATCGACTCCAGCACCCAAGGCGGTCGAAACAGTCGCCACGGAGACGGTGGAGCGCAAACACACGGTGCGGTCCGGTGAATCATTGGGCAGCATTGCACACAAGTACGGCACCTCCGTGGGCGAGCTGAAGCGCATGAACGGACTGCGTGGCGACATGATCCGCCCCGGGCAGAAACTGGTGGTGAAGCGTAGCGCAGTGAAGCACACCGAGCGCACCGCCAGTGCCGACCCGGGCACCAATGCCGATGATATCTACTACGTGGTGCAGCCTGGCGATACGCTGTGGAGCATCGCCCAACGCCATCAGGGCGTGAGCGTGGATGACCTTCGCCGACTGAATGGTGACCTGAAGGGATTGAAGCCCGGCACCAAGATCAAGGTGCGTGCGCCGCAAGGGTGAGTGTGGTTCAACGCTGTCACCGTCAAGTCCGCTGAGCTTCAAGCAATAGCCTTGCACGGCACGTCGTTTTATCCACAGAACGGTGCCTCGTGTTGAAAAATGCACATCGCCGTCGGACCCTCGTTCATCTACTTTTCGGGTGCATTCATCATCACATGGACTTCGCGCACATCCGCCAATATGCTCACCAACACTGTCGCTTCAAGCTGCGCAGCGGTAAGGAGATCTACGGCGTTGTGTGGGAAGTGGAGACCAGTGATAGCGCCAACGGCACGTCCAGCGCCAAGCGTCTCTTCTTCGCAAGCGTGCGCGATTACGAGCAACTGCAGAAGGCGGGGACACCTGTGCACGTGATACCCATGCAGCCTGAAGAGATCGTAGGGGTCGAGAGTTTGGCGAGCTAGTGCCGTCTTGCAGTCTCTGCCGCTCTCACCAGAACATTGTCGAGAGGGCCTGCCGACTCAGCCTTCTTCGCTGACGATCACCTTGTCGATACGAGCGCCATCCATGTCAGCCACCTCGATACGCATGCCCATCCAGGTTATGTGGTCACCTGCGACAGGGATACGCCCTGTTTGCTGAAGGACAAGGCCTGCGACGGTATCAACCTCCACGTCCCGCACCAGTTGCGCTCGGTCAAGCCGCACGAGAAGGTCGTGCATGGGGTACTGTCCATCCACGAACCAGCTCCCGTCCGCGCGCTGCACCAATGTGTAGTCGTTCCGGTGGAAGTCGCTCACGTCCCCAACGAGCGCCTGCAGAATGTCGCTGATGGTCACGACCCCAGTGGTGGCACCGAGTTCATCGGCGACCAACGCGTACCCATCTCCCGTGCTCTTGAACTGCTCCAACGCCTTGTATGCGGCCATATCCTCGTGCACGTAGACCGCAGGCTCCATCAAGGTGCGCAGGTCCATTCCAGGATCATCCAGGTGGGCTATGAGCTGTTGGAGCCGGACAACTCCCAGCACGTTGTCCAGGCCGTCCTCCACCACTGGATAGTAACCGTGTATGGCATCCCGGATGATGCCCCGCACCTCGGCCGCATTCGAATCAACGGGAAGGGAGACCACATCACGTCGGTACGTCATCAATGAGCTGATGCGCCGGTCGCCGAGGGTGAACACGCGTTCCACGATATCCTGTTCGATCTCCGCGACCACACCCCCCTCTGTGCCTTCTTGAACGATCGCACGGATCTCGTCCTCGGTAACTCCTCCGCCCGGTTTAGGACGGACCCCGAGAAGCTTCAACAACAGATCGCCCGTGGTGGTGAGCAGCCAGATGAACGGCGCCGTGAGGATGGAGAGCGCTCGCATGGGAAGTGCCATGGTCTTGGCAATGGGCTCCGGCATGCTGAGCCCGATGCGCTTGGGGACCAATTCTCCGAGAACGAGCGAAAAGAACGTGATGGCGATGACCACACCGGTAACGGCCAGGGGATGCGCATAGGTCGCGAGCCACGGGACGGTTCGTATCGCAGCCTCCAGGTCCTCCGTCACATTCTCTCCACTGTAGATACCCGTGAGGATGCCGATGAGCGTGATGCCGATCTGCACCGTGCTCAGGAAACGACTCGGGTCGTTGGCCAAGGCAAGCGCGGTCTTCGCCCGCGCATCGCCCCGCTGCGCATCGGCCTCCAATCGGTTCTTTCGCGCGCTCACGAGCGCGATCTCGCTCATGGAGAAAACCCCGTTCAAGAGGATGAGCAGCAGCAGGATCAGTAGTTCCATGGACAAGTCACCCGGCCCCCATGGCCGCACTGTGGTACTCCTTCCTTGCTCGCTCTCACCGGGTCACCATGCCCGCCTGTTCCATGAAGAAGGCATAGATGAGCGCCACCTCCTTCAACATTTCGAAACGACCGCTTGCGCCACCATGACCCGCTTCCATGTTGGTGAACAGCAGGATGGGCGCATCGGCCTGCTGATGCTCGCGCAGGCGTTGGACCCACTTCGCTGGTTCCCAGTATTGCACCTGGCTATCATGCAGCCCAGTGGTCACGAGCAAGGCCGGGTACTTCGCATCGCGCACATTGTCATACGGCGAATAAGAGAGCATGCGCTCATAGGCCTCCTTTTCCTTGGGGTCGCCCCATTCATCGAACTCACCGGTCGTGAGTGGAATGCTCTCGTCGAGCATGGTGGTCACCACGTCCACGAAGGGGACCTCGGCACACGCCGCCTTCCACAGATCGGGGCGCATGTTCACCACCGCACCCACCAGCAAGCCGCCTGCACTGCCGCCAAGGCAGAAGATGCGCTTGGGGTCCGCATACTTCATCTTCTTCAGGTGCTCGGCACAATCGATGAAGTCGGTGAAGGTGTTCACCTTGTGCTCCATCTTGCCGTTGTCATACCAAGCGCGGCCGAGTTCCTCGCCGCCCCTGATGTGCGCGATGGCGTATACGAAGCCCCGGTCCAACAGACTTAGTCGGGCACTGCTGAACGTCGGGTCGATGCTGTTGCCATAGCTGCCGTATCCATAGAGCAGAAGCGGAGCGCTGCCATCCAGTGCGGTACCCTTCCGGTAGACGATGCTCAAGGGCACCTTCGCCCCATCCGCCGCCGGAGCCCAGATCCGCTCGCTCACGTAGTCTTCTCGCTTGAAGGTTCCGATGACCTCCTGCTGTTTCAGCAAGGTGTCCGTGGCCTCATTGAGATCGTGCTCGTACACGCTGCCCGGTGTGGTGAGACTGGTGTAGCCATAGCGCAATTTGTCGGTGTCCCATTCGGGGTTCGTTCCGCTGTAGGCCACATACGCGGGGTCGCTGAAGAGGATCTCGTGCTCCTTGCCGTCGCTAAGGCGTCGTACGCGCATGTGCGTGAGCCCTTCGCGGCGCTCGGTGATGACCAAGTGGTCCCGGAAGGTGTCCACATCCTCCAGCAAGACATCCGCACGGTGCGGTACGACCTCCTTCCACTTCGCCTTGTCCGCCGTGGCGCCTTCAGCACACTCCATCAGGCGGAAGTTCTGCGCGTTCCAATTGGTCATGATGTACCACTTGCCGGGTTGGCCGGGCACGTGCATCACAGAGTGTTCGTGCTCCTCCTCTCGCGGCAAGAAGACCTTGAAGGCTCCCATGGGCTCGCTCACCGGCAGGAAGTGGTGCTCGCTGCTCAGCGTGCTCTCCGTGGCTATCATCACAAAGCGCTCCGACCTGCTCCGGTAGACATCGCAGCTGAAGGCGGCGTCCTTCTCCTCATACACCACCACATCGCTCTTAGGGTCGGCCCCCAGCACATGCCGGTAGATGCGGTAGCTGCGCAGGGTCTTGTCCTTGCGCGGATAGAAGACCGTGCGGTCATCGGCCCACGCGCATCCTCCACCCGTATTGGTGATCACGTCCGGAAGGTCCTTGCCGGTGGCGATGTCACGAAAGCGGATCTCGTACTGGCGCCGGCTCACTTTGTCCACACTATAGGCAACGATGCCATTCCCGGGACTCACCTCGAAATCACCCAGGTCGAAGTAGCTGTGCCCCTCCGCCATCACGTTCTCGTTCAGCAGTTCGATCCACGCCGCATCCTGCTCCGCCGGGGCCACATGACCCGTCGCCACTGCACGCACGTGCACCGCGTACTCCTTGCCTTCATCGAACCGTTGCTGGTACCAGTATCCGTTCTCGCGGTACGGCACGCTCAGGTCGGTCTCCTTGATGCGGGCCTTCATTTCGGAGAAGAGATCCTCGCGCAATTGCTTGACCGGAGCGAGCATCGCATCGGTGTACGCGTTCTCCGCGTTCAGGTGGTCCACCACTTCCTTGGTGTGCGCATCGGGAGGGTTGGCATTCCGCTGCTCCTCGGTGAGGCGCATCCAGTAGTACTCATCGGTGCGCGTATGGCCATGCGCGGTGATCTCGTGTGGTCGCTTGGGGGCCACAGGGGGCTTCGGCTTGGCGATGTCGTTCATGGTCGTAGGGGCGTCCTGGCAGGCCGCCAGCAGCAATGATGCGAGCAGCAGATGGCTTGGGGCGCGGCGCATGGATGGGGATGGGAGGCCGAAAGTAAGTCCGGAGCGCTTGGACTCAGGACAGTGTCGTGTGCAGCACCGCAGGCGAGCGCAACTCCCCAAGTCCATCGATATGCAAGCGGAAATACAACAGCAGGTGGTCCAGCAGTCCACGTCGCTGCGCAGCAGGAATGGATATCGCCGCCAGGTCTTTGAAGTCCGCGCCCAGCAGTTTGATGAATGCGTGGCTCAGTGGAGGCCCCATGGTATGTCCGTGCGGAGCACCCGCAGGAAGGAAACACCCTTCCTTCAGATCGAAATGGTCCTCGCCCGCGGATGGCGCCTCTGGATAGAACCCCAAGTGACCCGAGAGTTGAACCAGGAAGACCAACGGGAACGCACGTAGGTCGCTGCCGGTATCGATCACCTCCAACGCATCTTGCACGAAGCCATCCAGCGCTTCATCCTCCACCTCGGTGCGCAGGACTTTGTACAACACCTCTTGCACGAACAAGGCCAACGCCGCACGCACCGGATCCTGATGCAGGTTCAAGTAGGGGCGTTCCACACGGAACTCGCGCACCGGATGAAGATCACTGTCGGATCGCTCATCGACCACCAGCTCTAGGCGTGTGAGCGCTTGCAAGGCTGCTGCTGAAGAGCCTTTGCGGCCACCCATCCGCACCGCATAGGAGCGCGCCCCCCCATGGCGGGTCCAGGCTTTCAGGATGATCGTGCGGTCCCCATGCTTGACGGTCTTGAGCACGACGGCATGCACGGTCTGCAGCATCGGGTCTGTTCTGCGGGCGGAGCTCCTTGTTCCGGTCTTGTGCAGCTCAGCGCACCACGAGCACCTTGGTGTTGCACTTGTAGGTGCCGGTGATGTCCGTGGCGAAGATCATGTACACGCCGGTGGCCACCCGGTTGCCGCTCATGTCGCTCGCGTTCCAAATGGCCTGTCCTCCCAACGAGGTGGTCCGATACACGAGGTTGCCGCTCACGTCGGTGATCTTCACCTCGCTATCGCGCACCAATCCGGTTATAGCCACCGGACCCGTGTAGCTCTCGCGCACCGGGTTGGGGAATACGGACGCGCACGTAGCCTCTGCACCGCCTTCCGTCGCTTCGCCCCGATAGCCGATGATGCCCCGATCCGTACCGAAGAAGACCTCGCCTGTCAGTTCGTTGATGGCGATCGTGGTGATGGTGTTGCTCGGCAGCGGGCTGTTCTCCTGGGTGAAATGTTGGATCTGCTCCCGACCATCGGCACTTACCAGGAACACACCGCCGGTCTGGGTACCGATCCACTTGCGGTTCGCGCCATCCACCACGATGCAGCTGACGAACTCCGTTTCCAAGAGGATCTGCACGTTGCCGTCCTGTTCGATGAGGATCTGTTGCGCATCATAGCTTCCATCCTCTCCGAAAATGGCGCTCGGCGTGTAGAACACCGCAACGCCCTTGCTCGTACCCACCCACACCTGTCCATCCTTGTCCTCCGCCACGCAGAACACATCCGGGGAGGGCAGACCTCCGGTGCCGACCGTGTTGTTCAAGAGCTTCCATTGGTCATCACTTGTTTCCATGATGGTGCCACCATCATTGAACACCAAGAGCGCGTTACCCCTCGGGCGAACGATCCACTTGTAGCCATTGCTGGCAGCCATGATCTCCGCCACCAGCAAGTTCCCATTCAGCAGGGAGCCCGGGGTGAAGCTCTTCCAGGCCCCGGCCCGGGTCAGCACGGTAACAGGCTCCGCGGCCCATGCATTGGTCATCCAAAGATTGCCGCCGAGGTCATAGCTCAGGCCTGCCACGTTCACCTTACCCGAGCCCTCGTTGGTCACAACGCCGAGCGAGCTATTGTTCTGCGTGTAGTTGGCCACGGGTTGACGGTCCCTGAATTCGATCAAGCCATCGTCCCAGCTTCCTGCATAGGCATGTGTCGGGTCGTTGGGGTCCACGGCCACGATCATCATATCGTTCACCGCACCGGCATAGCTGTTACCTGTGGCGAAGAGCGTGCTGTTGGTACGGTCTGTTGTCCTCCACTCCCCATCCACATAATGGTGCACGCCATCCTTGAGGAACTTGTTGCCCCAGTTGCCTTCGATACCACCGGTAGCCACATAGAGCGCCCCCCCTTGCGAGTCCATCCGGTAGACGCTCGCGTTCAGCGGGCCGTTCGGTCGAACAGTGCTTCCTACCGGCCCCCCATCGGCTCTGGCAAGACCTGCGTTCCGGTCGGCCACCCACACGAACCCCTGGGTTGAACGAATAGCCCGTGCTGGAGAGCACAAGATGCCACTGTACCCATAGGCTTGATCGATAAGGTTGAAGGTGGGGCCAAGGGTCTGCACATCAGCCTCTCTGGATACGATGAGGAGGTCGCCCTCCCGGCTCACACTCGCTCCATGTATGCGGGTGCCAAAGGGGGAAGAGATGCGGTCCCATGTATTGCCATCGTTCAGCACGATCAACGTGTCCTTGTTCTCTGCCACATCGTGGAAGTTGATGATGGGTCGCCCCCCGAAGGTCACCGCCACGTCGAAGGGGCCATTGGCCATGGCCGTACCCATGTCTGCGCGCTTTCGCCAACTACTGAACGCGGAGAGATTGGCTGCGCTGCGCGATGCGGTATAAAGACCGGTGGAGGTCGCTGCGTAGATCGAGTCCGCCGAAAAGGTGAGCGCATTCACTTCCAATTGGCCGCCGTTAGGCCCAATGAACCATGTCTCTTTCACTTCCCGTCGCTGCAGATCGACCACCACGATCCCGAACCCGCAGGCCAGATAGGCGGTGGTGCCGTCCTGATAGGCGGAGTAAATGGCTTTGTCGCCCAGGATGGAACTACGCTGGATATCGCCCATGTTGAAGCTGGACGACCCTTGCAACAGGTCGAGGTTGCCATTGCCGTAGTAGACCAGGAGCATTTGGAGTGGTTCATTCCACGCAAGGCCTCGGATATCCACGTCGCTGAGGGCGTTGGTCTTGTTCAGGCGTTCCATTTCCCCACTGGAGGGATCATAGGAGAACAGCCCGGTGCTAGTGGCACAATACACATGCCCACCGCCTTCCACCACATCCACCATCCGCAGGTAGGGCAGGTGATCCCGCCAGGCGCCTATGGGTTGCTGCGCATGGCTGTGCGTGAACGGGAACAGGGCAAGTAGGAGGACGAACGGGCGTAGTATCTGGGCCATGACGTGGATATCGACACTGCGATCAACGTGGAACAAGGGCGATCGGTATGGACAAGGTAGGTCGGTAAAGGAAAAGTCCCCACTTGCGTAGGGACCTTTCGGAGAGGTCGCGTGCGGATTCGAACCGCAGTAGCAGCTTTTGCAGAGCTGTGCCTAGCCACTCGGCCACGCGACCATTAATTCAAGAGCGGCGGCGAAGATAGGAGAGCTAGCCCTCCAACACATACTCCACTTGCTGCACATCCCCATTCACCGGTGGGCGCTCCTTCACGAGCCGCACACGGAAGTGATACGCATGTGGCCACTCGTCCTTGAGGGCCTCCAGGATGCGCCGGGCCACGTGTTCGATGAGCTTGCTGCGAACGGCCATTTGCTCCTTCACAATGGCCGTGATCCGCGAGTAATCCACGGTATCGGCCAGATCATCACTCCCCTCGGCCTTGATGAAGACCCCCGAAACGGCGATGTCCACCGAGTAGTGTCCTCCAATGGCCGCCTCCTCGGCCAAACAGCCGTGATAGGCGAACACCCGGATACCCGTTACGTGGATCACGCCCATGAGCTGCACAGGTCGAGGCCGGCCTTGAGGCGCAGCACCACTTCGTCCTTGCCGAGCAATGCGCTCACATCGAACATGCCCGGCCCCTGCATGCGGCCTGCTACGAAGAGCCGGTAGATGGGCATGACCTGGCCGACCTTCAGGCCTTGCGCCTGCAATACGTCGTTGAATGCTGGTTCCAGTGTCGCCGGGGTGAGCGTGTTGATGGCTACGAGCTTATCGATGTAGCTCGCAATGGCGGGTCCCGCTTCGGGCTTCCAGCGCTTCTTCAGTTCCTCGTGGGCCGTCGCGTTGTTCGTGAGGGGTGTTCCACTGGTGAAGAGATACGTGCCTTCCAGCATGTCGTCCACGAAGGTGGCGCGCTCCTTCAGCAACACGGCCGCAGCTGTGGCCCGTTCCAGCGACGTGTCGATCCCGGCTTTCGCGAGCCGATCCTGTAGCTGCTGCCCCAGCTCGGCATCCGGGCGCATGCGCAGGTATTGTTGGTTGAACCACTTCGTCTTCTCCGGATCGAACTTGGCTCCGCCCTTGTGCACGCGTTCCAGGTCGAACAACTCGGTGAGCTCCCGCAAGCTCATGATCTCCTGCTCGGTACCGGGGTTCCAGCCCAACAGTGCCAGCATGTTGATGAACGCCTCCGGGTAGTAGCCCTTCTCGCGGTAGCCGCTGCTCTTTTCATTGCTCGTAGGGTCCACCCAGTCCAGGGAGAAGACTGGGAAGCCGAGGCGGTCACCATCACGCTTGCTCAACTTGCCGTTCCCGTCGGGCTTCAAGATGAGGGGAAGGTGTGCGAACGCTGGGCGCTCCCAGCCGAAAGCCTCGTAGATGAGCACGTGTAGCGGTGCGCTCGGCAGCCACTCCTCACCGCGAATGACGTGGGTGATCCTCATCAGGTGGTCATCCACGATGTTGGCCAAGTGGTAGGTGGGCATGCCGTCGCTTTTGAACAGCACCTTGTCATCGATGTTGGCACTGTGTACGACCACCCAGCCACGGATGATGTCTTCGAAACGCACCTCGGCATGGCGTGGCACCTTCAGGCGCACCACGTACTGGTCTCCCCGATCCAGGCGCTCCTTCACCTCGTCCGCACTCAGCGTGAGCGAGTTCTTCATGTGCTCACGCGTCACCGCATTGTACGCAGGGGCCGCTACCCCGGCGGCCTGCAAACGAGCGCGCATGGCTTCCAACTCCTCCGGCGTGTCGAAGGCGTAGTAGGCCTTGTCCTTCGCGATCAGCTCGTCCGCGTATTGCTTGTACAGGTCCTTGCGATCGCTTTGGCGATAAGGACCATCCGGGCCGCCCACCCAGGGACTTTCGTCCGGGACCAACCCACACCACTCCAGGCTCTCTTTGATGTACTGCTCCGCACCCGGCACGTAACGGGTCTGGTCCGTGTCCTCGATGCGTAGTAGGAATTGGCCCCCGTGCTTACGGGCGAACAAGTAGTTGTACAACGCTGTGCGCACACCACCCATGTGGAGTGGGCCGGTAGGGCTCGGGGCGAATCGGACTCGGACGGACATGTGTTGTTCTCTCAGTGCGCGCTAAGCGCGGGCCGCGAAGATATCCGAGCCGGTGGCGAAGACAGGATGCGATGGCCCGCCTGCGGGAAGATGGCTGTGCGCGGTTACACCTGCACTCCCTTCAGCAAGAGCCGCTGCCACGCGGTGTGCTTCCGCAGATAGCCCTTGATGGTCGGGTGGGTGGGGATCAACTTCAGCCGGTTCTCCTCCACCCACATCAGCGTCTTTTCCATGATCACATCGGCAACGCCGAGCGACTCGACCGGACGAGGGACATCCAAGGTGCCTAGGAAGATGCGGTCTCCATCGCGGTCGTACTCCAGCCGTGCCCGGTATTCACCTACACGCAGAACGAATTGTCGGGAATCGGGTTCGTCCGTCAAGCTCAATGCCTGAAGGTCGATGGGGGCGGAACTTGCCTTGGCTGCCATGGTGATGCTTCAGCAAAAGTAATAGGGACCGCCTGAGCAAGATGTTCGGTCGCCGGGTGAGGCGAAAAGCAGAGGGTGTGGTCCATCGCATCCGTGGGTGATTAACTTGTGCGGCATGCGTCACTGGTCGCTCGCTATCCTGTTCGGTGGTTGGGGGGGTGTTTCGCTGGCTCAATGCGGTAGCTGTACCGTGGTGGACACCTGTTTCGTGGATCCACCCTTCCCCACCGTTTGCCCGGCGACGCCGCCCCCGGCGACCGTGGGAGTGCCTTTCTCCTTGGATGTCACCTTTTGGATCCCCCCTTCGTTCGCGGAACCGACGACCCAGCTGAACGTGGTGCTGGACGAGGTGACGCTGAATAGCCTGGAGAACATCCCCCTTGGGCTGACCTATTCGGTCAGCAGCCCCACGCTCACGTTCTACCCCCAGCAGGATCCCTTCGGCTGTGTGCGGGTGTGCGGCGTACCCATGGAGGCAGGGAGTGATACGATACGCATCCATGTGACCGCCCAAGGGACGGTTGGCGGTATCGCTACTACCCAACCCTATGACCTCGCCCTGCCCATCGTCGTTCTCCCGGTGGACCTGGATAGCGTTCCGGACTTCTCCGCAGCACCTGTCGAAGGCTGCGAACCGCTTCCTGTGGCGCTTGAGGCCCTCTTATCGCCTCAAGGACTTGTTACCACGTATGAGTGGGATCTGGGCAACGGAACCACCTATTCGGGTCCCGCTCCACCCGAACAGACCTATTCGGCGGGGTCCCACACGGTAACGCTTCAGACGATCGTCTCCGGGTCCTTCCTGACCCAACTCACCATTTCGAGTGTCAATGAAGATTGGTGCGGCGACATCGATGAGCCGGACCTGCCGTTCATCGGATGTGTCGGTCAGCCGGACCTCTACTTCACCGTGCTCGATGGCCGCTACGGCCTTTCACGCTCTGCGGTAGCCAGCAACACACAAAGCCACACCTGGAGCAACCTGCGCATACCGCTCGGCTTCCCCCCATTCACCTTGCGCGTTTACGACCAGGATGGAACGAGCGACGATGACCTCCTTGGCTCGTTCTCGTTCGATGCGAGCGTGGGCTCGTTCTCCTTTTCCCAAGGAGGAACCTCGGGGCAGGGCAATGTCCAGGTGCTACCCGTTCAGGCGTTCTCCTACGTGGATACCATCACCGTGCTTCCTTCCCCGAACACCACGCTGGACCTTAACATCACTGCCGGTGCGCTCTGCGCTGCCGACATGGGGCTGGCGTCCTATGCATGGCAGCTGAACGGGGTCCCCGTGGCGGGAGAAGAAGGGCCCTGCGTGCTCGCGTCCAACGGCGTGTGGACGGTCACCGGGACCAGCCCGAACGGCTGCAGTGCTTCGAGCAGTTATAACGTGATCGGACTTGGTGTGGAAGACGTGTCGGACCCATACCCGATGACGCTGTTCCCCATGCCCAACGATGGACGCTTCGCGCTGCGTCTTGCTGGTATGCAAGCCACCGATGCATATGCCACCCTGTTCATCCACGATGCCACAGGGCGCTTGGTGCACAGCGAACGATCGCTCATTCGTCAAGGAGAATTGACCGTGGCGCTCAGCAACCTCCCACCCGGTTCCTACACCGCGAAACTCGCAGAGGGGGGTCGCACGATCACGAGGCCATTCATGGTCGTCGATCGCTAGCCGCGCGCATCGACGCATCTTGCAAGCCATATGGCAGCCCCGCGCGTATCGGTGGTCACTACGCTCTTCAACAAGGGCCCTTTCGTCGAGGCCGCCGTGCGAAGTGTGCTCTCCAGTTCGTTCCGTGATCTTGAGTTGCTCATCGTCGATGATGCCAGCACGGACGATGGGCTCGATCGGGTACGGGCATTCTCCGATCCGCGCATCCGGATCCTGGAGTGTGCGGTGAACACCGGCAGGCCAGCAGCAGCCAACAGGGGTTTCGACGCGGCACAGGGCGAGTACATCGCTGTCCTTGATGCGGATGACACCATGGAGCCCGACCGGATCGCCGAACAGGTCGCCTTCCTGGATTCGCACCCTTCCATTGGCGTTGTGGGTAGCTATGCGAGGCTGGTAGGGACCCGCGATCACCTGGCACAATGGCCGGTTTCCGATGAGGAGGCCCGTGGCCTCCTCCTTTTCGAAGACCCCCTCCTCTACGGGTCCTGCATGATCCGTCGATCGCTGTTGGACGCACATGTCATCCGCTGTGATGAGGCGTGGCGGTGGCCAGGCATGGACTATCTCTTCCTTCTGCGCGTGGCGCGGGTGGCGCGGGTAGCCACCATTCCCGAGGCCCTCACGAACTACAGACTAGGTGCCAACAACTTCCGAAGCGGCAGGGATCGCACCGAAGACTCGGCTCGCATCGTACGTGCAGCCTTCGACCTGTTCCAGTTGGATGCCTCGGCTTCCGATGTGGACGCACACCTCTTCCTGCTCCGACGCATGGGCAGGGTTCCGGGTTCCGCGGACCTTCGCGCGATGTTCGCCTGGGTCGCGAAGCTGCGCGCATTCAACAACAGGACCGCTTCATTCACCCCAGCTGTGCTGGAGCAACGACTGCGCACCGATATGGACCATTGGTACCATGTGCTAGCCGAGCAGTCATTGCGGAATGCCCTTCTTTTCCTGTGGCTCGCGCGCACCTGGCCGGGCACCAAACTGCTCTATCTGTTCAAGGTCCGCTTGCGGCGTAGCTTCCCGGCCGTGCGATCCGGCACCAACGACTAACTTGACCATCCAACACATCCGCCCATGAGCAGAGCGCTATCCGTTCTCCTTTGTCTGGCACTGCTTTGCGTGGCCGAGCGCTCGGCGGCACAATGCGAGGGCTGTGTGCCCGACCAAGGGTGCACCGTGGACCCTCCCTTCCCAACACTCTGCCCGGCAGAGCCACCAACGGCCACGGCGGGTGTGTACTACGAAACCGATTTCACCTTCTGGATGCCCGCCACCTTCACGGACCCTGGAAGCGGCTTCACCGTGGACCTGTTGCAACTGACCATCACCGGCGTTTCCGGGCTTCCTTTCGGGCTGGACCTCACCCCGAGCGAACCGAGCGGTGTGTACTACCCACAGGAGAACGAGTTCGGCTGCGCGCGTGTTTGTGGAACACCCCTCGGGCAGGGGGTGTACACCGTCACCATCAGTGTGCTGGCGCATGTCAGCGCGAGCGGCATTGAGATCGACGTACCGCAAGAGTTCAGTACGGTGATCACCATACTCCCTGGTTCCGGGGGGAACGCCAGCTTCACCTATGACCCCGCCTCGGGCTGCGGAAGCGTGGTGACCACATTCCAAGCCATCATCGACGCAGCGCCTTCACCCACCTCCTACCTGTGGGACTTCGGCAACGGCAACACCAGCACGGATGCGGATCCACCGCCGCAATCCTATTCAGAGCCCGGCATCCATGTGGTCCAACTCACCACCACGATCGGCGGCTATGTGCTCAACTCCGTTACGCTCTCCGGCACCAATGACAGCTGGTGTGGTGACGTGGAGGAACCGGATGTGCCATTCCTTGGATGTACCGGAGCGCCAGACCCCTACTTCGTGCTGACCAATGCGAGCGGGGGGACCGTGACATCCAGTACGCTCGACAACACCACTGCGGGCGCCTGGACGAACCTGGCCCTGCTGTTGGACAACGCACCCTACTCCATTTCCTTCTACGACGAGGACGCCGTCAGCCAGGACGACCTACTGGGCACGTACAACATCCCCGCCAATGGCGCAGGCACCTATTTCATCAATGTGGCCGGGGGGACCACAGGGGATCTGCAGATCAGCATCGAGCCCCAGCAGGTTTTCACGGATAGCGATACGGTCCTCGTTCTGGGCATGCCCGACCCGACCTTGGTCTACGACTCGCTAACGGGGCAGATCTGTGCCGCTGACACATCCATTGGCGATCACACCTGGCTGCTCGATGGCGTGGTCGTGAGCACGATCGACCAGCCCTGCTTCACCGTGACCGGGCCCGGGCTTTGGCAGCTCGTAGGCAGCAATGGGTTCGGCTGCACGGACACGAGCAACGTGATCGTGGTCTGCCCCGTGCTGGAGATCCAGCAGAATGGAAACGTGCTCTTCGTGCCGAGCGGATATGTCTCCTATGCCTGGACCTTGAATGGCGACCCGATCGGCGGCAACGATGCGTTCGTGTTCCTTCAAGGGGATGGCACCTATGCCCTTACGGTGGATGCTGGCAATGGATGCATCCTTACCGCAGGCTTCCTACATGACACGTCGGGGCTGAACGAGTCCATGGGTGGACCCGCGCACCTCGCCGTGTTCCCGATGCCTTGCGATGGAGCATTCACCCTGGTGGCCTCTGGGCTCCGTTCGACAACGGCCACGCTCGAATTGGTAGGCCTTACCGGTCGTGTGCTCTCGGAAGAGCGGCACTCCGTTGTCGCAGGGCGCTTGAACAAGCGCGTTGAGCCTGCGGTGCCGCCGGGGGCTTATCTCTTACGCGTTCGGGACGGGGACATCTTCCACATTGCCCGGGTAGTGGTCCGCTAGGGGCGCCGTCGAACCCGATCGGTCATCACGTGTACGGCTGGCCGCCATGACCCTTGCGTAGCTTTGTTCCATAACAACACCCGCCTGCGGGCGTTGTTCCTCCGCCTCCCATGCAAAGCGACTACGACCACCTGATCGCCAAGCTCGACGGCTTCATCCGCAAGTTCTACAAGGACCGGCTGATCCGCGGAATGCTGTACAGCATAGGCCTGGTCGTGGCGCTGTTCCTTGCCATCGCACTTCTGGAGAGCATGGGCCACTTCGGCACCGGTGTACGCACCCTGCTCTTCTGGACCACGCTGGCCACCATGACCTTCGTTGTGGGGCGCTTCATCGCACTACCCCTGATCCGGCTGTTCCGTCTCGGTCCGGTGATCTCGCACGAAGAGGCCGCCAAGATCGTAGGGGCCCACTTCAGCGAAGTGCGCGATAAGCTGTTGAACACCCTTCAGCTTCGCGAAATGGCCACCGACCGCACACAGGGTCGCGAGCTCATCGAAGCCGCCATTGCGCAACGCAGCCGGGAATTGGGACCCGTACCCTTCGTGAGCGCCATCGACCTGCGACAAAACACCAAGTATCTCCGCTACGCCATCCCCCCCTTGGCGCTCCTGGTGGTCCTGCTCTTTGCGGCGCCTAGCTTGATCACCGGCCCGACCGAGCGGCTCATCCAGCATGGGAAGGAATTCCTTCCTGTGGCCCCTTTCCGGTTCGTGGTGCTCAACGACACGCTTCACGTCCCCGAAGAGCAGGACTTCGAATTGCTGGTCGAAATGCAGGGCGGTGTGGTTCCACAACAAGTGGAGCTGGCCCTGTCCGACCAACGCATCCCGATGGTCAAACAAGGCAGCCTGCGTTTCGTGCATCGGTTCCGCAACGTGCGCGAGACGCTCCGATTCCGACTTGCTGCCGAGGGCTTCCTTTCCGATGAATACACACTCACGCTGGTTCCTCATCCATTGCTGCTGGACTTCGGTGTGTTACTCGAATACCCGGCCTACCTGGGCCTACCAAAGGAGACGCGCAAGAACGCCGGCGACCTTACCGTTCCGGCGGGTACTCGTATCACATGGGATGTGAACGCGCGTAGCTCCGATCGCATGGGGTTGGTCTTCGACGACACCACCTTCACCGGGGCCCCCCTTCGTGTGGATGGCAAGAACGCATCGTTCCACTTTGTGCGACGCCTGTTGCAAAGCAGGAACTACCAGCTCGTCCCCAGCAATGGAGCGCACGTGGCCGATGAGGCCATGAAGCATCGGATAGAGGTGGTGCCAGATCTGCATCCGACCATCCTTGTCGAAATGAAGACCGACAGCACCGCGCTCAAGCGGTTGTTCTTCAGCGGCGAGGTGGGAGATGACCACGGCTTCAAGCGACTGTTGTTCCACTACCGCTTCATCGAGGGCGGCGATAGCGTTCCTGCGGATATGCGCAGTGGCGTTCGGGAGCTCGCCATCGATCCGCGCAACACCCGGCAGGAGTTCTTCCACAGCTGGGACTTGTACGGATTCACCATCACTCCCGGTGATCGGATCGAGCATTGGTTCGAGGTCTGGGACAACGATGGTGTGAATGGCAGCAAGAGCGCCCGTAGCACCCCTCAGGTCTTCGCAGCGCCCACCACGAAGGAGCTCGCCGAGAAACAAGAGGCTGAGAGCGAGGCCATCAAGGGCGATCTACGAGAGAGCATACGGGAAGCACAAGACCTGCAGCGCGACTTGGAAAAGATGCGTCGGGAGTTGATGGAAAAGAAGGAGCTCGGCTGGCAGGACAAGCAAAAGATGGAAGACCTGCTCCAGCGGCAACAGCAACTGGAAGAGCGTATCGAGCACAACAGCGAGCAGCTACGCCAAAGCCAGCAGGAAAAGCGGGAGTTCAGTCCGGAGGACGAGCGCTTGATGGAGAAGCAGGAGCAGCTCCAGGAACTCTTCGAGAACGTGCTGAGTGAGGAAATGAAAGAGCTCTACCGCCAATTGGAGAAGATGATGGAGCAGGTTGACAAGCAACAGTTGGAGGAGCAGTTGAAGGAGATGAAGCTTGGCCAAGAGGACGTAGAGAAGGAGCTGGATCGTGCGTTGGAGATGTTCAAGCGCATGGAGGTGGAACAGAGCGCAGAGGATATCGCGAAACAGTTGGAGGAACTGGCCGAGCGCCAGGAGAAGCTCAGCGAAGAGACCAAAGAGGGGAAGACCCCGGCCGAAGAGCTCCAACAAAAGCAACAGAAGCTGAACGAGGATTTCCAAGAGCTGCGTCAACAAATGGACGAGCTGGAAAAGAAGAACGACGCCCTGCAGGAGCCCATGGACCTGCCCAGCACAGAGCAACAAGAGCAAGAGATCCAACAGCAACAGCAGCAAAGCTCCGAGCAACTGGAAAAGCAGCAGAACCAGAAAGCCGGCGGGGCTCAAAAGAGCGCTGCGGAGAAAATGGAGCAACTGGCCTTCCAGATGAAGAGCGCCATGCAGAGCAATGCGGAAGAGCAACAGGAGGAGGACATGGATGCACTGCGTCAATTGTTGGAGAACATCGTGCAATTGAGCTTCGACGAGGAATCGCTCATGGGGCTGTTGAGCGAAACCAGTGTCAAGGATCCGCGCTGGGTGGAGCATGGCCGCACACAGCGCAAGCTTCGCGACGACGCCAAGGTCATCGAAGACTCCCTGTTCGCGCTGAGCAAACGGGTGCCGCAGCTTGAGAGCATCGTGAACCGCGAAATGAACGCGGTGAATGACAACATGGACGAAGCCACGCGGATGATGGGTGACGCCCGCGCGAACGAGCGCATGAAACCCATGGCCGCGGACAAGCAGCAGCACGCCATGACCTCCCTTAACAACCTTGCTCTATTGCTGGATGAGGCACTGCAGCAGATGATGCAGCAGATGAACGCCCAGAGCAAGCCGGGAAGCGGTAGTTGTAAGAAGCCCGGAGGGTCGGGAAGTGGGCAGGGGAAAAAGCCCAGCATGGCCAAAATGAAGGCCCAGCAAGAGGCGTTGCAGAAGCAGCTCGAGGAGATGCAGAAGGCGCAAGAGGCGGGTAAGAAGAAGGGGGAAAAACCTGGGCAGAGGAATCCGGGCAGCACCGGTATGCCGGGCATGAGCCAGCAAATGGCACAGATGGCGGCCCAACAAGCGGCCATCCGGAAGGAAATGCAGCGCTTGGCGCAAGAACTGAACAAGGACGGCAGTGGGGCGGGCAATGCCCTGAACAAACTAGCCGAGGAAATGGAACGCCAGGAACGCGACATCGTGAACAAGAGCATCACTCCGGAGACGATGCGACGGCAGCAGGAGATCGTGACGCGGCTCCTCGAACACGAGAAGGCCGAAAGGGAGCGCGAGTTGGACCAGAAGCGTACCAGCAATGAGGGTCGTCAGGAGCCTCCGCCCGACCCAGCTCGTTTCTTTGAGCAGCAGCGACGTCGCGCCAGGGAGGCCGAGTTGCTGAGGACCGTTCCGCCCGGTCTTAAGCCATACTACCGCGATCGGGTGAACTCGTATTTCGGTACTTTTGACCGACCCTGAAGCCATGACCGTGATCATCGAAGAACTGGCCTTCACCGAGCGCATCGAATTCCCCGCCAAAGCGGAGAACATCTCCTTGGCGGAGAAGCTCATAGACGACGCCTGCGGCAAGTACAACGTGCATGAGAGCCGCTATGGCAATATCCTCATCGCACTCACCGAAGCCGTGAACAACGCCATCCATCACGGCAATGGACTGGACCCTTCCAAGAACGTGACCCTTGGTTACGAGGTCAGGCCCGACCGCATCGTATTCGTCGTTAAGGACCAGGGGCCGGGCTTCGACTTTGAACACCTCCCCGACCCTACGGACCCACAGAACTTGGAAAAGCCGCACGGACGAGGTGTGTTCCTGATGCGTGCATTGGCCGAGCAGGTGGAGTTCTCCGACAATGGGTCGACCGTCGCGCTCTCGTTCGATCGCGCTGCGGCGAAAGAGTGATCAGATGGCCACTATAACGTTCCGTGCGCAGGGGGTGCCGAACGTTTTTCGTGACCGCACGAGGTTGAGGCGTTGGTTCTCCTTGGTTGCCCGGGACCATGGGCACACCATTGGTGAACTCAACTACGTGTTATTGAGCGATACGGCTCTCTTGGAATACAATCAACGCTACCTGCAACACGACGAGTTGACCGATGTGATCACCTTCGACGGCCAAACGGGCACCGGTGTGAGCGGCGATGTGTTGATGAGCTATGACCGCATTCGCGAAAATGCGGCGCAATACGGCGCTAGCACCCAGCATGAGCTACGCCGTGTCATGGTGCACGGACTCCTCCATCTGCTGGGACACTCCGACAAGGGTGCCGCGAAGAAAAAGGCCATGAGCGCCCTGGAGGACAAGTACCTCGCCCGCTTCAAATAAGCCGGCCGCCCTAAGCTCTTGCGCTGCTGCGCTGAACACCGAGCATATCCTCCACCCGGCACAAGGTCCCAGCGACGGCAGCATATCCGGTGATGGCGGCGGCTTTCACCTTGTTGCCCCCTTTTCGGAAGTCCCACACGTCCCGTAGGAAAAGCGGGAAATTCTCTGCGTTCATCAGGTCATAGGCCACGGACATGCTTACCGTGAGCGACCGCGCCGTGTGCCACAATCCAAAAGGAACGTAGAGCGATTCCCCGGCCTTGATGGTGAATTTGTAGGGGGTCACTTCCTTGAACAGCGGGAAGCGGTCATAGTCCGGGTTCTCCGGGTCGTTCACGAGCGACTTCCAGGGGTCTTTGGGGTCTGGATACATCAGATGCATCTGCTCACGCGGATACACCGTGAACTCCTTTTCACCATACAGCTGATTGATCCACGCGCTGAGGTGGTAGTAGTCGATATGGATATACGGGAACTGCCCACCAGGACCACCAACGAAAAGCTCTGTGGCATTCCCCCAGTTGCCGACACGGAACCATCGGCTCTCCAACCAGTTGGGGCGGGCGTAACCCAAGTCCAAGGGGTCCATGTGCCCCCCAAGCTCTGGGAGCTGGCCTCTAACGTGATACTTGCATGGATACGGTACCGGACGGGAGGTATCCTTGCCCTCGACCAGGTCCAAGACCTCGTTCATCGTGTAGCTGGTCCCGTTCACCACGGTCTTGCGATCGCCGAAGTTCTTCCGGAAGTACTCAGGGGTGAAGGTGCCCGAGGCTTTCCACTTCTTGCTACAATCCTTGAAGACCAAGGGAATCCCCTTCTTCCAATACTCGTTGTAGAACTCCTTGTGGGTGATCTCACCGTCTGCTACACGACGAATTTCCATGGTCTAGGCCAATTGGTTTGGGCGGCCGCACCTTGCAACGCGGCAAAGGCCGGGAAAGATACGTGCGCGCCCATGGGATTGAGACCCCACGGGCGCGCGCAGCTGAAGAGGAACAGACTACTTGGTGGTCTTCCGCTCGGCTACCAGCTTAAGTGCAGCCGCACGCACCTGCTCGGCCTTCTGTTTGATCTCCGGCCATTGTGCTTCATTGGCCGTATTCACCGTGGTCAACATGCCCTCCAACTGGGCGAGTGACGTCTTCATGTTCTGCAGCTGTGTGCTCTGTGCAGGGGTTGCAGCAGAAGCATCGGGGCCGATCTCCTTCTTGAGGAGATTGAGTTGTTGGGACACAGCCCCATATGTCTCTTTCAGTTGGCCGCTTGTTGCGCGGATCTCTTCCTGCACTCCTCCCTTCTGCTCGCTGGCTTGGGGTGCGGGGGTGCTTTGAGCAACAGCGCTGGTGCTTACAGCGAAGAAAGCGGCGCAAGCCGCGATGATCATCTTCTTCATGCGTTCTAGGGTCGTTGGTTGCGGGGTTGAAGGTCGTGAATTTCCACTTTGTCAGTGCCTTCGACCTTGCGTAGGAGACGAAGGTTGGGCTGTCGGCGTTGCCCGGGAGGACCTACCTTGGGGCCATGAGATCTCTCCTGATACCGCTCCTTTTCTCCGCGCTGTGCCTGAATGCACAGCACAAGACATTCACACTTACCAGCAACGATGTTGGCGGCCAGGCCATTCTCAGGCAGGTGTTCAATGGATTTGGATGCACCGGGGACAACGTCAGCCCACACCTCACCTGGACCAATGCTCCGGAGGGGACCAAGGCCTTCGCCATAACCATGTTCGACAAAGACGCCCCGACCGGTAGCGGTTGGTGGCACTGGCTTGTCTTCGACATACCAGCGAATATCAACGAACTGCCAAGTGGTGCAGGCACGCTTGGGCATAAGGGGCTTCCGAACGGCGCCATCCAAAGCCGCACGGACTATGGCAAGCCCGGGTATGGCGGCCCTTGCCCGCCAAAAGGAAGCGGCCCACACCAGTACGTGGTGACCGTGCATGCGCTCAAGACCGAGCGCTTGGGCCTGGGCGCGGAAGCAACACCCGCCGTGGTCGGATACACGCTGAACACGCAGACCATCGCGAAGGCGAGCATCGTGTTCTACTACGCACAATGATGTCCTTTCGGCATACGACTTGCCATTCAGCGCGCGTTCCAACTACACCTTGTACTTTGCACCTCCCAAACCAATCAATCACTATGCGAGCCTTGTTGCGCCCAATGGGCATCCTCTTGTTGTTCTGCAGCCCCTTCCTCGCTTCCGCCCAAAAGGACGAGACCAGCAAGGAGAAGGCCGCCATGCAGAAAATGTACATGGACTACCTCACGGAAGAGGGTTATCGTCCGGAGATCGACAGTGATGGGGACGTCCAATTCAAATCCGAGGGGCGCACTTACTTCATCAATGTAGTGGAAGATGACCCGACCTATTTCCGTGTGGTGTTGGCCAACATCTGGCCCATCGAGAGCGAGAATGAGCGCACACAGTGCCTTATCGCCGTTGATTATTCCAACGCAAAAGCCAAGGTCACCAAGAGCTACTTGGTGAAGGACAATATCTGGGTGGGTATCGAGATCTTCATACCGGAATCAAAGGACTTCGAAAAGGTCTTCAAGCGCTGCATGAGCGCCCTGAACAACGGTGTGACGCACTTCGTTACCAAAATGAAGGAGCAGCAGGGCAACGAGTAAAGCTCTCGCCTTTGGAACGAACGAGCCGCCGGAGATCTCCGGCGGCTCGTTCGTTTTCACTCCCTCGGGCTGGTCTTCTTGAGATAAGGCCAACTCTGGGCAACGCTCAACACTTCGTAGTGTAGTTCTCCTGCACCATCCATCCATTGCAGCGCAACTCGACCACCCATGCCCTTGCCCAGCCGGAGATGGATGGTTTCCTCCGACCTAGTGCGCCTGTGGTGACGGGCACCCGTGGGTCGAATATTCCTACGAAGCATGGCAACAAGATAATCGATCAGTGGCCGCCAACCTAGCCACCCACCCGATCATTTCGCCATGCCCACGGCGGCCGCACCAGCTAACCAGCCCGTGCTCCATGCCGCCTGAAAGTTGAACCCGCCCGTGATCCCGTCCACGTCCAAGACCTCGCCAGCGAAGTAGATGCCGGGAGCCACTGAGCTTTGGAGGGTCCGGGGGTCCACTTGATGAAGGGCTATTCCTCCCGCTGTCACGAACTCTTCTTTGAACGTTGTCCGACCATCCGCTGGATAGCGATCGTTGATCAGCACGTCCATCAACCGATCAATGCTGCGTTTGCCCAGATCACCTGCGGGCTTCTCCCCCACGATACCCGCCCTATCCAAGAGATATAGCCAGAGCCTTGCGGGCAGACCGAATGGGCCCGAGTTCTGCATTTGACGTTTTGGATGTTCCTCCATTCCTCGCCGCATCAGCTCCCGGGCATCCGGCTCTCCAAGATCGCCCAACCAGTCAACGATGACCTCATACTTGTACCCGCGCTCATGAAGGATCCTTGCACCAAATGCGCTCAACCGAAGAACGGCGGGGCCGCTCAGTCCCCAGTGTGTGATGAGCAGTGGCCCCATGCTCGTGAGTTTGGTCCCGGCGATCTTCACCCGGACATTGGGCAGGGAGACACCCGAGAGGGCCCGGATGGGTGCATCGGGTAGGTTGAATGAGAAAAGTGAAGGAACTGCGGGAACCGTCTCGTGGCCGATCTCCCTTAGCCATTTCAACCCTTCATCCTTGGGTGATCCTCCCGTCGCAATGATCACTCGATCTGCTACGAGCGGCCCGTTCGTTGTACCCAAGAGCCAGTCGCACCCAGTTCGCTCCATAGCGCTGACTCCACAGTTCGCGCGGAGCACGACTCCGAGGTCCAACGCCGCTCGCTGCAACGCGGTACTTACTGTGCGGGAGTCATTGCTCTCCGGGAACATGCGGCCATCGGCCTCTGCCTTAAGCCGGACCCCATGCTCTGCGAACCAAGCCAGGGTCTCTGGCTGTCCCCATACCGAGAATGTCTGCCTAAGAAAGGGGCCCCCCCTAGGATAGTTCTGTGCTAGTTTCCTAGGGTCTGAACAGTTGTGTGTGACATTACAACGACCGCCCCCACTTATCAGGACCTTTGACAGCCACTTGCTGCTCTTCTCCAAGAGCCAAACCGTGGCCAACGGAGCGGCGCGCTTGGCGCTAATTGCAGCCATGTGACCCGCAGCACCTCCTCCAATGACCGCAACCCGCAGCCGCCCTTGCTGCGTCTCGTTGTGTCCTACCGGGCTATCGACCATGGTCGCGACTAGTGCTGACAGTGCCCCCCTTTGTAGGCATGTACCTTTGAGGGTTGATCACGAACATGGAACGCACGTATGATGTCATCGTAGTCGGCGCCGGACACGCCGGCAATGAAGCTGCGGCAGCCGCAGCGAATTTGGGTAGTCGAGTCCTCTTGATCACCATGAACATGGGGGTGATCGGCCAAATGAGCTGCAATCCGGCCATGGGCGGAATAGCTAAGGGACAGATAATCAGGGAGATAGATGCTATCGGGGGTTACAGCGGCATTGTTAGTGACCGCAGCATGATCCAGTTCCGAATGCTGAATCGCAGCAAGGGGCCGGCAATGTGGAGCCCAAGAACCCAGAACGACCGGGAACTATTCGCCCGGGAATGGCGCTATCTACTTGAGGAAACGCCCGGGGTGCATTTCTGGCAGGATAATGTGAGCGAGATCATCGTGGAGAACAACGTCGTCCGTGGCGTCCGCACTTCGCTCGGCCTCGTTTTCAACTGCCAAGCCGTGATCCTGACGAGCGGAACGTTCATGAATGGCGTGATGCACATCGGAGAGCGGCAGATCGGTGGTGGTCGTGCTGGAGAAAAGGCAAGTCATGGCATCACGGAGCAGCTGGTACGCCTCGGATTCGAGGCCGGCCGCATGAAGACCGGAACCCCGCCACGCATAGATGGTCGCAGTTTGGACTACAGTGTTCTTGAAGAACAACCGGGGGATACTTCCCCGGGGAAATTCAGTTTCCTCCCGAGCTCTCGTCCCCCAGCGCGGCAACTGAGTTGTTGGATCACCCATACCAGCCAACAGGTTCACGATATCCTCCGAACGGGGTTTGACCGCAGCCCGTTGTTCAACGGGCGCATTCGTGGCCTTGGGCCTCGTTATTGCCCGAGTATAGAGGATAAGATCGACCGCTTCTCGGACAAGGACCGGCATCAGATATTCATTGAACCCGAAGGTTGGAGAACCGTTGAGACGTACATCAACGGTTTCAGCACAAGCCTACCCGAAGAGATCCAATTGGCAGCCTTGCGAGCTATTCCTGGTTTCGCCAACGCAAGGATGTTCAGGCCGGGATATGCAGTCGAGTATGACTACTTCCCCCCAACTCAATTGAACCACACACTGGAGACAAAGCTCGTAGGTGGTCTCTACTTCGCAGGTCAGATAAACGGTACGACAGGCTACGAGGAGGCCGCATGCCAAGGTCTGATGGCCGGGGTCAATGCACACCTTCGTTTGGCGGGCAAAGCCCCATTTGTGTTACGAAGGGACGAGGCTTACATCGGGGTCCTCTTGGATGACTTGATAACCAAGGGGACTGAGGAGCCCTATCGCATGTTCACGAGCCGGGCCGAATTCCGCCTACTGCTCCGCCAGGACAACGCGGACCTCCGCCTGACCCCGCTGAGCCATGCCATCGGACTCGCCAGCGATGAACGCATGCTGCGTGTTGAGGCCAAGCAAAGAGCAACGGCCTCGGCGGTCCATGAACTACGATCGACGAGCCTCACCGCAGACGAGGCGAACGCCATTCTTGTTCCACGTGGAACAACCCCGGTAAAGCAGCGAGTCCGATTGTATGATCTCCTCCTTCGGCCACAGATTAGCTACGCCGACATCGAGGCCGCTTCAATAGCCCAACACGCCCTGTCCGCCAGCACACCTCCCCCCGTCGCACCCCACAACTCCGACAACCTATCCGACGACCCATTCTTTGAAACCGAGGTGCGCGAACAGATCGAGATCGGTGTCAAGTACGACGGCTACCTGGACAAAGAGCGCGAGCTCGCCCAAAAGCTGACACGGATGGAAGACCTTGAGCTCCCCAACCAACTAGACTATTCCTCCATCCAGGCACTATCTATTGAGGCCCGCCAGAAACTCAGCAAGCTTCGCCCCACGAACCTCGGACAGGCAAGTCGGATAAG
>WBZX01000243.1_pt1 | contig 33454 bp, 34 predicted proteins | sample 5204211 | NCBI WGS metagenome assembly WBZX01 (sample SAMN12344362, study PRJNA552823) | activated sludge metagenome | biome: Activated sludge suspended growth; feature: Nitrification reactor; material: Wastewater; isolation source: activated sludge from nitrification reactor of wastewater...
CCGCCTTGAGGCCGAGCGAGCGCGCGTGGGCATAGAAATCGCTAAAGCCGGCCACCTCGCGGAAGACCGGGCCGAACATCTCGCGGTAGAGCTGCTCCTTGTGGCGCACCAGTTCCCAGGCCTGTGCCTCGGGCACCGGGCGGCCGAACAGCTCGCTCATGCATTCCGCGCCGTTGCGGCCGGTGGTGCGGCGCATCAGTTCGTCGATGTCCATGCCCAGGCCGTGATGGCGGGCGAACTCGATCCACGACTGCCGATGGTGTCCCATCGAGTCGATCATCGTGCCGTCCATGTCGAAGACCAGGGCGCGCACGGGCGCACGGTGCGTCACGTCAGACCCCCTGCTTCAGGCTCTCGTGGATGAACGGGTCCAGGTCGCCGTCGAGCACCTTCTGGGTGTTGCTGATCTCGACATTGGTGCGCAGGTCCTTGATGCGGCTCTGGTCCAGCACGTAGCTGCGGATCTGGTGGCCCCAGCCGACGTCGGTCTTGCTGTCCTCGAGCTTTTGCTGCTGCTCGCGCTGCTTGCGCATCTCGTGCTCGTACAGCCGGCTCTTGAGCATCTGCCAGGCTTCGTCGCGGTTGCGGTGCTGGCTGCGGTCGTTCTGGCACTGCACCACGATGCCGGTGGGGATGTGCGTCAGGCGCACCGCCGAGTCGGTCTTGTTGATGTGCTGGCCGCCGGCGCCGCTGGCGCGGAAGGTGTCGGTGCGCACGTCGGCCGGGTTGATGTCGATCTCGATCGAGTCGTCCACCTCGGGGTAGACGAACAGCGACGCGAACGAAGTGTGGCGTCCGCCCGAGCTGTCGAACGGGCTCTTGCGCACCAGGCGATGCACGCCCGTCTCCGATCGCAGGTGGCCGAATGCGTAGTCGCCCTCGACCTTGATGGTCGCGGAGCGGATGCCGGCCACGTCGCCCTCGGTCTCCTCGAGCACCTCTGCCTTGAAGCCCTTTCGCTCGCAGTACTTGAGGTACTGGCGCAGCAGCATGCTGGCCCAGTCGCAGGCTTCGGTGCCGCCGGCACCAGCCTGGATGTCGATGAAGCAGTTCAGCGGATCCGCCGGGTTGTTGAACATGCGCCGGAACTCGAGCTCCTCGACGCTGGTCGCCAGCGTGGCGGCGTCGGCCTCGATGGCCGCCAGCGAGTCGAAGTCGCCGTCGGCCTTGGCCATCTCGTACAGCTCGGTGTTGTCGGCCAGGTTGCCGGCCAGATGGTCGATGGTGCCGACCACCGTCTCGAGCGACTTCTTCTCTCGCCCGAGTTCCTGCGCCCGCTTGGGCTCGTTCCAGACGTCCGGGTTCTCGAGGGCTGCGTTGACCTCGTTCAGGCGCAGCGACTTGCGCTCGTAGTCAAAGATACCCCCGAAGCGCGTCCGTGCGGACCGCCAGGTCCGCCAGGGTCGCGCCGATCAGGTTGATGCGTTCGATATCCATGTCGCTGTTCCGGGTTTTCGAGTTGGCGCGGATTGTCTCATCGCGGCGGCAAGCAGGGTTTGTACGCAGGGGGTTTGCCAGCAACCCTGACAGCTTTGTCAGAAATCCGTAAGTGGTCGCAAACGACAGTACAGGCCTTGCCCGGCGCACCAGCGCGGGCCGCGCATTCGAACCGTGCTGACGTTCCTCAACTTCCTCCAGCTGCTGCTCTACATCCCCCTGCTCGCGCTGATGGGCCAGGGGCTGTTGTTCGTGCTGGCAGGCAACAAGCGTCAGCAGAACTTCTTCTACCAGTTGCTGCAGCTCATCTCCAAGCCGTTCACGTCGCTGGTCCGCCGCATCAGCCCGAGCCGGGTGGCCGACATGCACGTGCCCGTGGCCACGTTCTTCATCCTCCTGGTCATCTACGCGGTGGTCAGCTTCGAAAAGATCGACCTGTGCATCCGGATCGGCATGGAGAGCTGCAAGTGACGACCCCGACCGGTTTCGACTATCGGTGGCTCAAGTGGCGGGCCATGGCGCTGCTGGTGCTTGGGCGGACGGCAGCGGCCGAAACCTGCTTCGACGACATGGTCCGGCGCTGGCCCGACGACGCGTATGCGCTCGCCAGCCGGGCTCATCTGCGGTCCCAGGCCGGGCGCCGAAGCCAGGCCATCGCAGACATGCAGCGTGTGGTCGAGCTGCCGGGTGCCACGCCGGCGCATTGGTACAACCTGGGCTTCCTGCTGGACGAGGCCGGGCGCTATGCCGACGCCGAGCCGGCGTTTCGTCGCGCCATCGAGCTCAAGCCCGAGCTCGACCAGGCCTGGTACGGCCTGGGCCTGGTGCTGATCCGCCTGCAGCGGCTCGACGAAGCCGTGGCGGCGCTGGAGCGCAACACGAAGCTGCAGCCGATGAGCCCTTATGCCTGGTACCAGCTCGCGCGCGTGCAGGTGGACCGGGCCAAGCCCGACGAGGCGCTTCGGATCATCCGCCACCTCAAGGGCTTCGAGCCCAAGGTGGCCGCCCAGCTCGAAAGGGAGACAGGGCTCAAGCCCTGATCGGACAACGGTGTAGGAGACCCGGCTCATCCCGGTGTGTGATTCAACGGAGGCAAAGCGATGCAAGTGACAGAAAAGCAGCGCCAGTACTGGCAGAGGAACCTGAGGATCACCTCGGTTCTGATGGCCATCTGGTTCGTGGTGACATTCGGCGTGGGCTTCTTCGCCCGCGACCTGAACTTCACCTTCTTCGGATGGCCGTTCAGCTTCTGGGTCGGTGCCCAGGGCGCGCTGGTTGTCTACTGCCTGATCATCTGGTTCTACGCTCGTTACATGAACAAGCTGGACCAGGAATTCGGTTTCGCCGAGGAGGAATGAAATGGCTGGCTTGAGTTTTGATTCAGGGGCTGGCGGCGGCGGCGCTGCAGCCAACAAGGCCTTCAAGGCGCAGTTGAACAAGGTGTACGGCTGGTACACCGGTGGCTTCTTCTCCTTCATCGTGGTGCTGGCGATCCTGGAGCAGATGGGTCTGCCCCGGACCTGGATCGGCTTCATCTTCCTGATCGCCACCGTGATGCTGTATGCCGGCATCGGCATCATGAGCCGCACCAATGACGCGGCCGAGTACTACGTGGCCGGACGCCGCGTGCCTGCCATCTACAACGGCATGGCCACGGGCGCGGACTGGATGTCCGCGGCCTCGTTCATCGGCATGGCCGGAACGCTGTACCTCACCGGCTACGGCGGCCTGGCCTTCATCATGGGCTGGACCGGCGGCTACTGCCTGGTGGCGCTGTTCCTGGCGCCGTACCTGCGCAAGTTCGGCCAGTTCACGATTCCCGACTTCCTCGGGGCTCGCTACGAAGGCAACCTGCCGCGGTTTCTCGGCATCTGCGCCGCGATCCTGTGCTCGTTCACCTACGTGGTGGCGCAGATCTACGGCGTGGGCCTGATCACCACCCGCCTGTCGGGCCTGGCGTTCGAGGTCGGCATCTTCGTGGGTCTGGGCGGCATCCTGGTGTGCTCGTTCCTCGGCGGCATGCGCGCCGTCACGTGGACCCAGGTCGCGCAGTACATCATCCTGATCGTGGCCTACATGATCCCGGTGGTGTGGCTGGCCGTGAAGCAGACCGGCGTGCCGATCCCGCAGGCCGTCTACGGCTTCCAGCTGCAGAAGGTCACCGAGAAGGAGAAGCAGCTGCGTGCGGACCCGAAGGAGCTGGAGGTCATGAAGATCTTCAAGGAGCGTGCCGACGCGGCCGACGCCAAGCTCAAGGACGTTCCCGCGGCGATGGCGGCCGATCAGGCTGCCGCGCAGAAGAAGGTCGACGAGCTGAAGGCGGCCAATGCGCCGGTGGCGGACATCCAGGCAGCCGAGAAGGCCCTGGCAGCCCTGCCCAAGACGCTTGAAGACGCCAAGAAGGCCTACACGGCAGCCAAGGCGACCAACACCGCGCGTGCCGCGCCGCTGGGTGGCATGCCCAGCCATGCCACGGTCTTCGCGGGCGACCCGAACGGTGACGACAAGGCCAAGGCCGCGTTCGACACCTCGCGCCGCAACTTCCTGGCCCTGGTGTTCTGCCTGATGGTGGGCACGGCCGCGCTGCCGCACATCCTGATGCGCTACTACACCACGCCATCGGTGCGGGAAGCCCGTGAGTCGGTGACCTGGTCGCTGTTCTTCATCTTCCTGCTGTACTTCACGGCGCCTGCGCTCGCGGTGCTGGTCAAGTACGAGATGTTCACCGCAGTGGTCGGAACCCCGTTCGACAAGTTGCCGGAGTGGATTGGCGCCTGGAACCGGGTCGACCCGGCGTTGCTGTCGGTCACCGACGTCAACAAGGACGGCATCCTGCAGCTGGGCGAAATGCGCATCGGCGGCGACATCATCGTTCTGGCAACGCCCGCGATCGGCGGCCTGCCCTACGTGATCTCGGGCATGGTGGCCGCTGGCGGCCTGGCGGCTGCGCTGTCCACCGCGGACGGCCTGCTGCTGACGATCGCCAACGCGCTGTCGCACGACCTGTACTACAAGATGATCGACCCCAACGCTCCCACCTCGCGTCGCGTGGCCATCTCCAAGGCCCTGCTCGTGATCGTGGCCCTGGCGGCGGCGGCGGTGGCGGCGCAGAAACCGGCGGACATCCTGTTCCTGGTCTCGGCGGCGTTCTCCTTCGCGGCGGCGGCGTTCTTCCCGGCGCTCACGCTGGGCATCTTCTGGAAGCGGGCCAACAAGTGGGGCGCCTCGCTGGGCATGATTGCCGGCCTGGGCACCACGTTCTACTACATGGTCACCACCCAGCCCTGGCTGCGGGGCGTGTTCGGCGTGACCTCGCCGGTGGAACTCTGGTGGGGCATCCAGCCGATCTCGGCCGGCCTGTTCGGCGTGCCGGTGGGCTTCGCGGTGATCATCCTCGTGAGCCTGTTCACCGGCCAGCCGCGCCAGGACACCCAGGATCTGGTCGAGCACGTGCGTTACCCCAACGCCAAGCTGGCCTAGGCCTGAGCCTTGCGCGCTTGATCCAGGTCCAACACGGACCATCCGAAGGGCCCCGCGAGGGGCCCTTTTTCATGGGCGCTGCGTATGCTGCCTCCCATGAACGCCAGCCCGTCGCCGAACCTCGTGGCCAACCTGCGCGCCGAACTGCAGCGCCACGCGCCCTTTGCCCAGATGCCCGCAGCGCAGGTGGACCGCTTCGTCGCCGCCAGCGCCCAGGCCTACTACGAGCCCGGCGAGGCCGTGCTGTCGCCGGCCTCGGGGCCCGTGACACACCTGCTGTTCGTCAGGCGCGGCCGCATCAGCGGGCGCAGCGGCCTGGCCGATACCGGCGGCGGCTTCGAGTACGAGGCGGGCGACCTGTTCCCGGTCGGCGCGGCGATGGCCGCGCGTGCCGTCACCGCCATCTATACCGCCAACGACGACACCTTCTGCCTGATGCTGCCGCTGGAGGCGATGCAGCAGATCGCGCAGGACTGCGCGCCGTTCGCGGACTTCCTCAATCGCCGCGTCCAGCAGTTCCTGGAGCTGTCGCGCCGCGCCGTGCAGGTGGCCTATGCGCAGCAGTCGCTGGCCGAGCAGACGCTGGAGACGCCACTCGGGCAACTGGTGCGCCGCGCCGCCTATGGCGTGGGTGCAGCCACGCCATTGGCCGAGGCGCTGCAGGCCATGCACGACCGGCGCATCGGCTCGGTGCTCGTGCTCGACGAGACCAGCGGCGCTGCGCGGGGGATCCTGACGCGACACGACATCCTCGGCCGGGTCACGCTGCCGGGCTTGTCCCTGCAGCGGCCCATCGGCGACGTGATGAGTGCGCCGGTGCAGGTGCTGTCCACGCGCCACACCGCACAGGACGCCGCGCTGCTGATGTCGCGCCACGGCGTGCGGCATGTGCCGGTGACGGACGCCGACGACCCCGCCGCCCGCGTGGTGGGCATCCTGTCCGAGCGCGACCTGTTCGCGCTGCAGCGCCTGTCGCTCAAGCAGGTGAGCACCGCGATCCGCGCCGCGCCGGACGTGGACACGCTGCGCCTGGTGGCCGCCGACATCCGCCGCTTCGCGCGCAGCCTGCTCGGGCAGGGCGTGCGCGCGCGCCAGCTCACCGAGCTGATCAGCCACCTCAACGACGTGCTGGCCGAGCGTCTGGTCGCTTTGCTGGCGGCGCAGCACGGCGTGGACCTGTCGCGCGTGTGCTGGCTGGCCTTCGGCTCCGAGGGTCGCAGCGAGCAGACCATCGCCACCGACCAGGACAACGGCATCGTGTTCGCCAGCGACGACCCCGCCGCCGACCGTCCAGCCCTGCTGGCCTTCGCGCGAGAGGTCAACGAGGCGCTCGACGTGTGCGGCTACCCGCTGTGCAAGGGCAACGTGATGGCCAGCAACCCCGACTGCTGCCTCACCGAACGCGAATGGCTGCAGCGCTTCTCCGACTGGATCGACCACGGCGCGCCCGAGGACCTGCTCAACGCCAGCATCTACTTCGACCTGCGCCCGCTGGCCGGCGCCACCGGCCTGGCCTCGACGCTCAAGGACACCATCGTGCGCGAAGCGGCGCGCAATGCGCGCTTCATGAAGCAGATGGGCGAGAACGCGCTGCGCAACACGCCCGCGCTGACCTGGGCCGGCGGCATCGACACCCAGTCCCAGGGCGGTCAGCAGGTGGTGGACCTGAAGCTGCACGGCACGGCGATCTACGTGGACGCCGCGCGCCTGTACGCCATGGCGCACGGCGTCGCGGCCACGTCCACCCGCGAGCGCTTTGCTGCCGCGGCGCAGGCCATGGGGGTTCCGGCGCAGGAGTCCGAGGCCTGGATCGCCGGCTTCGAGGTGCTGCAGCTGCTGCGCCTGCAGGTGCAGCTCGAGCGCGACAGCCGCGAGGCCGTCGACGCGCCGGACGGCAACCCCAACCTGGTGGACGTGCCCGCGCTCAACGACATCGACCGCCGCGTGCTGAAGGAGAGCCTGCGCGTCGCGCGGCGCCTGCAGCAGCGCATCCAGCTGGACTACCTGCGTTGAACCCGCTCGGCCTGCTGTCGCGCTGGCTGGCGCCCTCGCGTGGCGCCCCCGGCGACACCGCCCGCTGGGCCGTGGTCGACGTGGAGACGACCGGCCTGGACGTCGATCACGACCACCTGCTGGCCATTGCCGCCATCGCCGTGCACTTCGACGCCGACGGCCGGCCGCGCGTGGCGCTGGCCGACAGCTTCGAGGCCGTCCTGCACCACGAAAGCCCGAGCACCGACAAGGACAACATCCTGCTGCACGGCATCGGCGTGGGTGCGCAAAGGGCCGGCGTGCCTCCGGTGCAGGCGCTGGACGCCTTCGAGCGCTGGCTCGACGGCGCGCCGCTGCTGGGCTATCACGCGTCGTTCGACGAGGCCATGATCGAGCGCGCGTCGCGGGCGGCGCGCGGGCGCGGGCTGGCCGCGCAGTGGCTCGATCTGGCGCCGGTGGCGTCGGCGCTGCATCCGGGCGTGCCCGGTCATGCGCTGGACGACTGGCTGGACCACTTCGGCATCGAGTGCGCCGTTCGGCACCAGGCTGCTGCGGACACGCTGGCCACGGCCGAACTGCTGCAACGCCTGTGGCCGGCAGCCCGGGCGCAGCGCTGCGCATCGTTCGGCAAGCTGCAGACGCTGGCGCGCCAGCAGCGCTGGCTCGGATCGGGCGGGTAGCGCGGCTAAGCCGGCGCGGACTACTTCTTGTCTGCCGGGCGCGGCGCCGCCGCGGGCGCAGTGCCCGGACGGGCGTTGCCGGCGGCCGAGGCACTGGCTGCGAAGGTGAGCTTGGCCTCGCGCATCAGCACCTTGTGGAAGTTCTCGCTGCGGTCGAGCCAGTTGTTGAACGGCTCGCCGGTCATCACCGATTGCTTGAACGCGCCCTGGGCCATGAACTCCTTCCACTCAGGCAACGCACGCACGCGGTCGAGGAGCTGGCTGTAGTAGGCCACCTGGTCCGGCGCGACGCCGGGCGCCATGAAGATGCCGCGCATCATCAGGTACTGAACCGGGATGCCGAAGGACATGCAGGTGGGCAGGTCGCTCCAGGCCTGCGTGGCGGTGATCCTGGCCGGGTAGTCGAGCTTGTGTCCGTCGAACACGCACAGCGGCCGCACCTTGCCCTCGGACCACAGCTTGGCGGCCTCGATCGGGTTGTTCACCGTGATGTCGACCTCCTTGGCCGCCAGCGCGCGGGCCACGTCGCCGCCGCCCTTGAGCGGCTGGTACGACAGGCGCGTCGACGCAGCGGTTTCCAGCAGCACGCTGATGAGCTGGTCCTCCTGCTTTGAGCCGGTGCCGCCGAGCTTGACGCTGCCGGGCGGCGCCGTGCGCATCGCGTCCACCAGTTCCTTGGGCGACTTGTAGGGCGACTCGGCGTTGACCCACAGCACGAACTGGTCCAGCGCCAGCATCTGCACCGGCGTGATGTCGCGCCAGGTGAAGTCCGTGCCGGTGGCCATCGGCGTGGTGAACAGGTTGGACAGCGTGATGATCAGCTTGTGCGGGTTGCCCTTGGCGGCCTTGACGTCCAGCAGGCCCTCGATGCCCGAGTTGCCGGCCTTGTTGACCACCGTGAGCGGCTGGCTCATGAGCTTGTGCTTGGTGACCATCTGCGCCACGAAGCGGGCCATCTGGTCGGCGCCACCGCCGGTGCCGGCGGGCACGACCAGTTCCACCGGGGCGCTGGGCTCCCAGGCGTGGGCCGGCGCGCCGGCCAGTGCAAGCAGCGCCACGGCGGCCAGGGTCGTCGGGATCGTCTTCATCATGCGCAGCCTCTGAGCGTGGGGCCGCGGGGAGACGGCCGTTCGGACACAGATACTAGTAGCCCGTACGCGCGCGGCCGCAGTCGCTGGCGGCGTTTTCCGTGCAAGGGTTGACGAACCTGGGTCGCTGGCACCGGGGTGAAAGCCGATCAGCGACCGGTGCAGAGTCGGTCGCGCTCCGGCGATCGCAGCCGTTGTGCGAAATAGTGAGCAACCATGCCGTGCGCCGCAGCATGGTCCTTCGGCTCGATCAGCGGACCCAGGTCGGCGATCCATGCCGCCGAGCAGGCCCGCGGCGCGGCATCGGACGCCGCGCAGGTCAGCAGGCTGTCGAACGCATGGCGCCAGCGGCGCAGCCCGTCGCGGTCGAGCACCGGGCCGTGGCCGGGCACGGCACGCTCGAAGGGCAGGGCCTGCACTGTGCCCAGCGCTTCGCGCCATTGGTCCGGGCAGGCGGTGTCGAGAAAGGGTGCGGGCAGCGTGACCAGGTCCCCGAGCAGCAGCACTCGGCTGGCGGGATCGAACAGCCACAGGTCGCCGTCGCTGGCCCCCTGGACGACTCCCGCGCGCAGCTTGCGGCCGGCCAGCAACAGGGTGTCGTCGGCCCGGTCGAACGTCCGCGTCGGCCTCAGTTGTGCCGCCCGGTCGTACAGCGCGATGTCCACGCGAACCATCTGCAGAATGTCCGGTGGCGTGGCAGGGTCGGCGAGCATGCGTTCCAGGTCGGCCCGGAAACCCGGAAACCGCCGGGTGATGGCCTCGCCGACGGCCGGCGCCGCAATGGCGTCAAGACCGGGAAACACCTCTCGCAGCCGCGCGTTGCCGCCCAGATGGTCCAGATGCCAGTGGGTAGTGGCCACTGCGGCGATGGGCCGGCCCTTCCGGGCGGCGAAGTCCAGCAGCGCCTGGGCATGGTCCGCATGGCGGCCGGTGTCGACGACAGCCAGTCCGGCAGGAGCCTCGATCACGATGCTGTTGCCGTCGGGCTGGCGGTCGCGCGGAAAACGTCCCGGCAGCAGCCACAGGCCCTGGCCCAGCGACTGCAGCACCGGGTCGGCCGGCGCGGGGGGCGCCACCGCGGCACATCCCGCGGCCAGAAGGGTGGCGAGGGCCACCGAAAGTGCAGCGGCCACGAAGTCCGCCCACCGGCGGCAGCACGCGGCCGGGAAGAAGCGGCGACGACCTGATCGGGGCCGGTGTCGCGTCGGGGGCGGTCTCATGAGGCGATTGTGGGCACGGGCTGCGAGGCTATACCGTCGGGCGGCCCTTGCGCAATTCCTGCTCCGTCGATGCGGCTCACGAAGGACGCTCGACGATCGTCACCACACGGTTGCCGGACCTTGCGCCCGGCCATGGTGAGCCAGGTGGCCGCCCGCCATGGGCTCGGATGGGGCAGCGCGCCCTTCGCAGCCGGGACGACGCCGCCACGAGAGACTGAAGCGTCAGCCCAGGAACTGCAGCAGCGCCGCGGCCAGCGCTTCGGGCTGGTCGTGGTGCAGCATGTGGCCGGCGTCCTCCAGCGTGACGCTGAGCACCTTGTGCACATGGGCCAGGCGCGCGTCGAACTCGGCCCGTGGATACCGGTCGCCCCACCACTTGCGCATGTCGGTCTGCGCGCCTTCCACCCACAGCACCGGGGCCGCGATGGCGCGCCAGGTCGCCACGGCTTCCGCCACGCGGTAGGGCACCGGGTTGACGCGCCGGTGCGCGGGGTCGGCACGCAGGTGCCACTGGCCGTCCGATCGCGGCTCGGCCCAGTGCGTGGCCAGCCAGGCCGCCTTGTCGGCGGGCAGGCGAGGGTTGTTCTTGCGCAGCCGCGCCGCCACCGCCGCCGCGTCGGCGTAGGGCGAGAACGCTTGTGGCGACTTGAGTTCGTCGAGCCACTTCGCGGCGCGGGCCGGGGCCTGCTCGGCCGCCATGTCGGGCAGGCCGAAGCCTTCGAGGTTGACGAGGCGCCGGATGCGTGCCGGCCGGATGCCGGCGTAGCTCATCACCACGTTGCCGCCCATGCTGTGGCCGAGCAGGTCGAACGGCATGCCCGGTGCCAGCGCATCGGCCAGCGCGTCGAGGTCGCCCAGGTAGTCGGGAAACCAGTAGCTGTCGCCGCCGCCGCTGGACGTGCCGCCGAATCCGCGCCAGTCCGGTGCCAGCACGTAGCGCTGCGCGCCCTCGGCCCGAGCCAGCGCGTCGACGACGAACTGGAACGATGCGCCCACGTCCATCCAGCCGTGCAGCATCAGCAGCGGCGGCCGGTCGGGGGTGACCAGCGACGCGTCGCCCCAGGCGTTGACGTGATAGGTGAGGCCACGCACCGGCAGGGCCAGGTCGCGGGCCTCGCGAAGCGGTCGATAGGCAGCCGTCATGCCCCGCACTGTAGGGGATGGCCTGCGGTGACGACGCCCGCACCGCGCATGGACAATGCCGCCATGCCCGCCGCCCATGCCCTGCGCGCCGCCGAGCCGCGCGACCTGCACGCCATCGTCGCCCTGATCGGCGAGCTGGCCGATTTCGAACACCTGACGCACCTGCTGGAGGTGACGCCGGACACGCTGGCGCCGCACCTGTTCGGCGAGCGCCCTGTGGCCGAGTGCCTGGTCGGCGAGGTCGACGGCAACGTGGTGGCCTTCGCGCTGTTCTTCACCAACTTCTCGACCTTCCTGGCGCGACCGGGCCTGTACCTGGAGGACCTTTACGTGCGACCGGCGCACCGCGGCAGCGGCCTCGGTCGCGCGCTGCTCGAACGGCTGGGCCGCATCGCGGCCGAGCGCGGCTGCGGCCGCTTCGAGTGGAGCGTGCTCGACTGGAACGAGAACGCGATCCGCTTCTACGAGGGGATGGGCGCCACCGTGATGCCCGACTGGCGCATCTGCCGCATCACCGGCGAGCGCCTGGCGCGCTTCGCCGAGGGTCCGTCCCCGTGAAACGCTGGCGCGCTCTCCTGGTCGTCGCGGCGCTGCTGGCCCTGCCTGCGCGCGCCGCGGTGGACGTGGACGCCCTGTGGAACTTTGCCGACCCGGCGGCTTCCGAGGCGCGCTTTCGCGAGGCACTGGGCTCGGCCAAGGGCGACGACGCGCTGGTGCTGCGCACGCAGATCGCGCGCACGTTCGGCCTGCGCGGCCTCTTCGATGACGCCCACCGCGAGCTCGACGCGATCGAGCCCGCGCTGGCTGCGGCCGGCATGGAACCGCGCGTGCGCGCCTGGCTGGAACGCGGGCGCACGCTGCGCTCGGCCGGCAAGCCGCTGGAAGGCCGGCCGCTGTTCATGCGGGCCTATGTCACAGCGGATGCGGCGCGCCTGGAGCGCCTGGCGGCCGACGCGCTGCACATGATCGCGCTGGCCGAGCCCGCGCTGGACGAACGCATCGCCTGGAACCGCCGCACCATCGACTACGCGCGCCGCGCCACCGACGCGCGGGCGCAGGGCTGGCAGGCGGCGGCGCTGAACAACATCGGCAGCGACCTTCGCGAAGCCGGGCGTCTGGAAGAAAGCCTCGCCGCCTTCCGCGAGGCGCAGGCGGCCTATGAGCGGATCGGCCGGGCGCAGTCCCTGTTCGTGGCGCGCTGGCAGGTGGGCAACGTGCTGCGCCTGCTCGGCCGCACCGACGAGGCCCTGGCGATGCAGACCGCGCTCGAGCGCGACATGGCCGCCGCCGGCGCGCCGGACCCCTACGTGTACGACGAACTGGCGCTGCTGCAGGCCGCGCGCGGGCAGGCCGACGCCGCCGCGCTGGCGCGCCGCCGTGCCGCGGAGCTTCGCGATGGCCGCCGGCCCTGACGGTCGCTGGGAGATCGGCATCGGCGACCCCACGCCGCTGGGCTGGATCACCGTGGCCGCCTATGCCGCGGCGGCGGTGCTGGCCTGGCGCAACGTGGGCGCGGCGCGGCGCACCGCAGTGCCGCACAGCTTCTGGATCGCGCTGACGGCGCTGATGCTGGCCCTGGGCATCAACAAGCAGCTCGACCTGCAGACCTGGCTCAGCCAGGCCGGGCGCGACCTGGCCATCGCGCAGGGCTGGTGGGAGCAGCGGCGCATGGTGCAGGCCGTGTTCATCGCGCTGCTGGCCGCCGGCGCGGTGGGCGTGGTGGTGTGGGCACGGCGCCAATGGCACACGCTGTGGCACGAGTACCGCGCGGCCTTCGTCGGCGTGTGCGTGCTGCTGTTCTTCATCGTCGTGCGGGCGGCGAGCTTCCACCACATCGACATGGTGCTGCGAACCGAGCTCGGCGCCACGCCGGTACACCGAGCGCTGGAGGTGCTGGGCGTGCTGATCGTGGCAGGCGGATGTGCCTGGTGGCATTTCGAGCATCGCCTGCGCGTGCGGCGCTTCGCGATGGAACAGGCCCTGCGCGGCCGCGTCGCGCCGCGGCGCAGCACTTCATGAATTCAGACACCTACCTGCGCCTGTACCGGAGCTTCGCCTGGCACGTGCCGGACCGGTTCAACCTCTACGAGGTCTGCTGCGCGCGCTGGGCCCGGGACACGCCTCTGGCCGTGGCCCTGGTGTGCGAGGACGAGTCCGGTGCCGTGGTTCGCCACACCTATGGCGCGCTGGACGCCGCCGCGTGCCGGCTGGCGGCTGCGCTGACGGGCCTGGGCGTGGCGCGCGGCGACCGCGTGGCCATCGTCATGCCGCAGCGCTTCGAGACCGCCGTGGCACACATGGCCGTGGCGCGGCTGGGTGCGGTGGCGATGCCGCTGTCGATGCTGTTCGGCCCCGAGGCGCTGCAGTACCGGCTGACGGACAGCCAGGCGCGCGTGGCCATCGTCGACGAGAGCGCCGTCGACGCGTTGCTCGCGGCCGGGCGCGACTGCCCGGACCTGGCCCACGTGGTGGCCGTGGGTGGCGCCGCCGGCCGCGGCAGCCTGGACTGGGACGCTGCGCTGGCTCGCCCCGCGCCGGCGCAGCCGCCGGCCGACACCGCGGCCGACGACCCCGCCGTGCTGATCTACACGAGCGGCACCACCGGCCCGCCCAAGGGGGCCCTGATTCCGCAGCGCGCCCTGATCGGCAACCTGACCGGCTTCGTCTGCAGCCAGAACTGGTATCCGCACCGCGCGGGCGCGTTCTGGTCGCCGGCGGACTGGGCCTGGACCGGCGGCCTGATGGACGCGCTGCTGCCCACCCTGTACTTCGGCGGCCGCATCGTCGGCTTCAACGGCCGCTTCGCGCCGGAGCGCGCGTTCGAGCTGATGGTGCGCCACGGCGTGACGCACTCGTTCCTGTTTCCCACGGCGCTCAAGGCCATGATGAAGGCCGTGCCCGAGGGCCGCGCGCGCTTCCCCGGCCTGGCGCTGCGCGCGGTGATGAGCGCGGGCGAGGCGGTGGGCGACGCGGTGTTCGCCTACACGCGCGAGCACCTGGGCGTCACCCTCAACGAGATGTTCGGCCAGACGGAGATCAACTACATCGTCGGCAACGGCGGGCTGGTCGTGGACCGCGGCGGCCGCGAGCGTGCCGGATGGCCGGCGCGGCCGGGCAGCATGGGCCGCGCCTATCCTGGCCACCGCATCGCGGTGATCGACGACGCGGGCCGCGAGCTGCCGCCCGGCGAGGCGGGCGATGTGGCGGTGCACCGGCGCGACATCCACGGCCACCCCGACCCGGTGTTCTTCCTCGGCTACTGGCGGCGCGACGACGCGACGCGGGCCAAGTTCACCGGCGACCCGGCCGACTCCTGGTGCCGCACCGGCGACATGGCGGTGCGCGACCAGGACGGCTACCTCTGGTACCAGGGCCGCAGCGACGACATGTTCAAGGCCGCGGGCTACCGCATCGGTCCGAGCGAGGTCGAGAACTGCCTGGTCAAGCATCCGGCGGTGGCCAATGCCGCCGTGGTGCCCAAGCCCGACGCCGAGCGCGGCGCCGTGGTCAAGGCCTACGTGGTGCTGGCGCCCGGGCACACAGGCAGCGAGGCGCTGGTGGAAGAACTTCAGCGCCACGTCCGCGGGCGCCTGGCGCCCTACGAGTACCCGAAGGAGATCGAGTTCATCCCGGCCCTGCCGATGACCACCACCGGCAAGGTGCAGCGGCGCGTGCTGCGGCTGCAGGAAGAGGAGCGGGCGGGGCCGGGGCTGCGCCCGGGCGCTGACTAGCGCTGCGGCTTGCAGTCGCCGCGCACCGCGGCCACGGCCAGGAAAGGCAGGCTCAGCAGCCCCATGCCGCCGCCGGCAAATTCACCCTTGAGGCAGTCGCCCTTGACCGATGCGGCCACGGCGTCGGGCAGGGCGCGCGTCGGATCGGCGCGCACGTTGGCTCTCGGGTCGTTGAGCGCGGCGCGCCGCATGCTCCCCGGGGGATCGGTCAGGCTGGCGCGCTCGGCCCCCGCGCCGCGTGGCAGGCTCAGCCGCAGCGGGCCCGGCGTCTGCTCGGTGGCCGTGGCGGCCTGAGGCCCGGCGGACGCATCGGCCGGCGGGGTGCCGAGGCCGTCTGGCGTCGGCGGGCGCGTGGCGTCCTCGGCGCCGGGCGTGGGCACGTCGAGCGGCACGGCAGCGGCCTGCGGCGCTGCGCCGATGCGGCGTGGCGGCCTGCGCTGCGCGGGCGTTGCCGCCGAAGCCTCCGGCGGCGTGTCGGGTGCGGGCACGACGGCGAGCGAGACCTGCAGCACGCGAGGCCACGGCGGCGCGGGGTGAGCATCGCCGGTCAAACGCGCCGCCGGCCAGAGCCAGAGCGCCAGCGCATGGACCCCCAGCACCAGGCTGCCGACCAGCGCCCTGGCCGCTCGCGTCGGCCGGCCCCGCGTCTCGCGTCGCCTGGCGCCGAACCCGGCAAGGGCGAGGGCATCCATCGTGCGACCCACCTGCGGTCGTCAGCGCCGCCCGGCCCGCGCACGCCGCCACTCGCGCACGCGTTCGTCGACGAAGCGGTCCACCGTGAGCAACTCGAGCGGGAACTCGGCCAGCAGGGCGCGCGGGTCGAACTCCTCGGGCCAGTCGGTGTCGGGCACCAGCGCCATGTCCAGCACGCGGGCGATGCCCTCGTGGAAGGGGCGGATCAGCGTGGCCAGCACCCGCGCCAACGGCAGCGGCAGGTGGCGCACCTTGCCATGCTCCTGCCGCATGCGCACCAGGTACATCAGCGCCACGTCCTTGTTGCTCAGGTTGTCGGGGCCGCCGATCTCGATGGTGCGGCCCGCCAGGGAGTCGGCCTCCAGCGCCTGCAGGGCGATCGGCACGATGTCGCGCACCGACACGAAGTTGCGCGGCTTGGTGCCGGGGCCGACGATGAAGGTGGTGCCGCGGTCGAGCAGCATCTGGCCGTTGAGCCGGTGCACGTGCCATTCCATGAAGGCCGACGGCCGCAGGATGGTGTGCGACAGGCCGCTTTCGCGCAGCGTCTCCTCGATCTCGAACTTGGTGCGCCAGAAGTCGACGGGATGGTTCTCGCGCGCGCCCAGCGCCGACGTGTAGACGAAGCGCGCCACGCCGGCGGTACGGGCCGCCGCCACCAGGGCGCTGTGGCCGACATGGTCCACCTGCGCGCTGGACTGCCGCCCGCGACCGAGCAGCGAGTGCGCGGCGGCGAACACGCGCAGCGCGCCGTCGCAGGCACGCTCGAGCGAGGCCGCGTCGGTAAGGTCGCCGTCCACCAGCTCGGCGCCGGCCTCGGACAGGTCCGCCGCGCGCGCACGGTCGCGCACCATCGCGCGCACGCGCTTGCCGTCCTTCAGCAGCGCCAGCGTCGTGGCGCGGCCCAGCACGCCGGTCGCGCCGACGACCAGGATCGTCATCCCCGTCCCCTCCGTGTCACTGAGGCACACTCGATGCTATCCGCACAGCCCCCGAGCCACCAAGCATGAAGACCGTTGCACTAGGCCCCTTCCAGGTGACCCCGATCTGCCTGGGCACCATGACTTTCGGCGAGCAGGTGGGCGAAGCCGGCTCGCACGCCATTCTCGACCGCGCCATCGAGCGCGGCGTCAACTTTCTCGACACCGCCGAGATGTATCCGGTGCCGCCCGGCGCCGAGACCTACGGCCGCACCGAGGAGATCATCGGCCGCTGGCTGGCGGCACGCCCGGGCATGCGATCGCGCGTGGTGCTGGCCAGCAAGGTGGCCGGTCCGGCCCGCGGCATGCCCTGGGTTCGCGGCGGCAGCCCCGACGTCACGCCCGAGGGCATCGTGCAGGCCTGCGACGCCAGCCTGAAGCGCCTGCGCACCGACTGCATCGACCTCTACCAGATCCACTGGCCCAACCGCAACACGCCGGCGTTCGGCTCGGTGTATTTCGATCCGGCGAAGGACCAGCCGCAGACTTCGGTGCACGACCAGCTGCAGGCGCTGTCCGGCCTGGTGAAGGCGGGCAAGGTGCGTGCCATCGGGCTGTCCAACGAGACGCCCTGGGGCCTGATGGAATTCGTGCGCGTGGCCGGGCAGCACGGACTGCCGCGCGTGGTGTCGGTGCAGAACCCCTATTGCCTGACCAACCGCATCGTCGACAACGGCCTGGACGAGGCGATGCATCGCACCGGTGTCGGCCTGCTGGCGTATTCGCCGCTGGCCTTCGGCGCGCTCACCGGCAAGTACGACGACCGCGGCACCGACGACCCGTCCAACCCGGGCCGCATCGCGCGATTCGAGCGATTCCGCACCCAGCGCTGGGGACGCCCCGAGGCATTGGCCGCGGCGCGCCGATACAACGCGCTGGCGCGCGAGCATGGCCTGACGCCGGCGCGGCTGGCACTGGCCTTCTGCTATGGCAACTGGCGCGTGGCCAGCACGATCATCGGCTGCACCAGCCTGGCCCAGCTCGACGAGTGTCTGGACGCCTGGGGCACCGTGCTGTCGCCGGAGCTGCTGGCTGCGATCGACCGCATCCGCTGGGAACAGCGCGACCCGGCGCAGTAATCGCGGACGCCGGGGCTGGACGCGGGCGATGGCACGCAAGGACAGGCACGTCAGCGAGACGCCGGCCACGCAGTGGCTGCGGCGAAACGGCATCGAATTCACCGAGCATGCCTACGACTATGTCGAGCATGGCGGCACGGCGGAGTCCGCGCGCCAGCTCGGCGTGGACGAGCATGCCGTGGTCAAGACCCTGGTGATGCAGGACGAGCGCGCCCAGCCGCTGGTGGTGCTGATGCATGGCGACCGCCAGGTGAGCACCAAGAACCTGGCGCGCGAGATCGGCGTCAAGAGCGTGGAACCCTGCCGGCCCGACGTGGCGCAGCGCCACAGCGGCTACCTCGTGGGCGGGACGTCGCCGTTCGGTTTCCGTCGCGAGGGCGTGCGCGTGTGCGTGCAGCGCAGCGTGCTCGAGCTGCCGCGCATCTACATCAACGGCGGGCGGCGCGGCTTCCTGGTCGGCATCGACCCGGCCGTGCTTTCCGGGCCGCTGGGTGCGACGGCGGTGGACTGCGCCTTAAACTGACCGCATGTCGACGCTGGCCTCCCTGGCAATGATCCTCGCGGGCTACCTCGTGGGGTCGCTGTCCTTCGCCGTCATCGTCAGCCGCCTGTCCGGCCTGGCGGACCCGCGCACCTACGGCTCGGGCAATCCGGGCGCCACCAATGTGCTTCGTTCTGGCAACAAGGCCGCTGCCGTCGCGACGCTGGCGCTCGATGCGCTCAAGGGCTACGTGCCGGTGATCGTGGCGCTGGTGCTGGCCGATCGCTTCGGCTGGGGCGAACGCACGGTGGCCGCCACCGGCCTGGCAGCCTTCGTCGGCCACGTCTGGCCGGTGTTCTTCGCCTTCAAGGGCGGCAAGGGCGTGGCCACCGCGGCGGGCGTGGTCTTCGCCTGCAACCCGCTGCTGGGCGTGGCCACACTGGTCACCTTTGCCATCTTCGTGGCGTTCTTCCGCTACGTGTCGCTGGCCTCGATGGTGGCGGCGGTATTCGCGCCGTTCTACCAGGTGCTGATCTGGGACGCCGACGCCTACGCCGTCGCGCTGGCCGTGATGGGCCTGCTGCTCGTGTGGCGCCACGAGGCCAACATCCGCCGGCTCGTCGCCGGCACCGAATCCAAGCTCGGCCAGAAGGCCAGGACGTCATGACCACTTCTTCCATCCAACGATTCGATGTCGGCGCGCGCATGTCCGAGATGGCCGTGCACGGTGACCGCGTGTACCTGGCCGGCCAGGTCGCCGGCGACGGCACGCAGGACATCGGCGGCCAGACGCGTCAGGTACTGGCCGCGATCGATGCGCTGCTGACGCGAGCCGGCAGCGACAAGTCGAAGATCCTGATGGCGCAGATCTACCTCGCCGACATCGCCGACTTCCCCGGCATGAACGCCGTGTGGGACACCTGGGTCGTGCCCGGCCATACGCCGCCGCGCGCCACGGTGCAGGCCGCGCTGGCGCGGCCGGAGTGGAAGGTTGAAATCGTCGTTTCAGCGGCGAGGTAGTCCGCCCGAACACGGCTCACCGGACAGGGCCTTTTCGGCGCCTGTTATGTTTGTACAAATACAATCTTCTCGATCAAGCCCGGCTTGACGGGGTGATTGTCCCCTTCGGTCGGGCTGGTTCCTCAGGAGGATTCGACATGTACAAGCAGGTTCACAACATCAGCTTCCCCATCTCCGAGCCCCACGCGCTGGGGCAGGACGAGGCCTTCTTCATCTTGAAGGAGGACGGGCATGAGGTGCGGATTCGGTTTCACGACTACGACAAGATCTACGACCGGCCCGGTCTGTACGAGCAGTTGTTCTATCAGCGTCTGCACTGCGCGTCGCCACGCAAGGTGCGGGACCTGCTTGAGAAGGTCCTGCAGGACAACCGGGTCGAACTGAATGAATTGCGGGTACTCGACCTGGGTGCCGGCAATGGCATGGTGGGCGAGTTGCTGGACGCGGCTCGCGTGATCGGCGTCGACATCTCCGAAAGCGCCCGCAAGGCCTGCGAGCGCGACAGGCCCGACGCCTACGATGCCTACTACGTCGCGGACATGAGTCGACTCGACGCTTCCACCCAGACGGAAATGAAGAGCTGGCAGTTGGACTGCCTGACCTGCGTGGCCGCGCTTGGTTTCGGCGACATCCCCGTGACCGCCTTTGCGAACTCGTTCAACCTGATTCGGCCCGGCGGCTGGGTCGCCTTCAACATCAAGGAGTCATTCCTGCAGGAGAGCGATCGCTCGGGTTTCTCGATGCTGGTGAAGCACCTGCTGGTGAGCGACACCTTGCAGGTTCATCACCTCGAGCGCTACCGTCACCGAATTTCCATCGACGGGCGCGCGCTCTTCTACTACGTACTCGTCGGACGGAAGGAATCGGACGTCGCGTCCGGAGTGATCGCAAGCCTGCTGCAGCACTGAGATCGGGCGGGCCGGAGCGGTCTTGCTTCCGGCACGGCACTGAGGACTCGGTCAGAGCCCCAGGGCAGTTGGGTTGCCTCGACCGACACGGACCAGCACGGGGTCGTCGTCGGTGAGGTCGACCACGGTGGTGGGCTGCATGGGGCAGGCGCCGGCGTCGACCACGGCCTGCAGCAGCTTCTGGAAGCGTTCGCGGATCGCCTGCGGGTCGTTCATCGGCTCGTCCTCGCCGGGCGGGATCAGCGTGGTGGCCAGCAGGGGCTGGCCCAGCTCGGCCAGCAGGGCCTGGGTGACGCGGTGGTCGGGCACGCGCAGGCCGATGGTGCGGCGCTGCGGATGGCTAACGCGTCGCGGCACTTCCTTGGTGGCCTGCAGGATGAAGGTATAGGGGCCGGGCGTGCCCAGCTTGAGCAGGCGAAACTGGCGGTTGTCGACCCGCGCGTAGTTGGCCAGCTCGCTCAGGTCGCGGCACAGCAGCGTCAGGTGGTGCCGGTCGTCCACGCCGCGCACGCGGCGCAGGGCCTCGGCCGCACCCTTGTCGTCCAGGTGACACACCAGCGCGTAGCTCGAGTCGGTGGGGATCGCCGCAATGCCGCCGCCGTGCAGGATCTGCGCGGCCTGCTTCAGCAGGCGCGGCTGCGGGTTGTCCGGATGCACCTCGAAGTACTGGCTCATGCAGCGGGCCCCGGGCTCAGTCCACCACGGTGTCGGCAGCCACCGGCGTCACAGGGCGCTGGCGTGCGGCGGCGTCGCGCATGTTCAGCCACGCCGTGGCGGCGCCGCAGACGGCGATGACGACCATCCCGACCCAGCCCCAGCCGTCCGGCGCGACGCCGAAGGCGAGCCAGCCGGCCACCGCGGCCACGGCGATCTGCGTGTACTGGAAGGGCATCAGCGTGGACGCCGGCGCCTTGCCCAGCGCCATGATCAGCAGCAGGTGACCCGTGGTGCCGAGCGCGGCCACGGCGGCCAGCGCCGCCAGGTGCAACGTCGGCGCGGCAGCCAGGGTCTCGATCGGGTCGGCCACGCTGGCCAGCAGGATCGGCGTGGCGATGGCCATGCCCGTGGCGCCGGTGTAGAAGTTGGTGGTGAACGGGTTCTCGTGTGGCGCGTAGCGGCTGGTGAGGATCTGGAACGCGGCGTTGGAGCTGGCCGCGGCCAGGGGCAGCAGCGCGGCCCAGCCGATGGCGCCGCTGCCGGGCCGGATGACGATCAGCGCGCCGATGAAGCCGCCCACCACCAGCGACCAGCGCAGGCGCGAGATGCGCTCGTGCAGCCACACCCGCGCCAGCAGCGTGGCCGCCAGCGGCGTGAGCATGACGATGGCTGTGAACTCCGCCACCGGCATGCGGCGCAGCGCGGCAAACGCCATCGCCGACGAGAACGCGAGCAGCGCGCCGCGCGCGATCTGGAACAGCGGGTTGGCGGTGCGGAAGGTCTTGTCGGACGACAGCGCGATCCAGGTCGTCATGGCCACCGCGTGCAGCGCATAGCGCACCCACAGCACCACGGCCACGCTGAAGAAGGCGCCCACGTAGCGCACCGTGGTGTCCATGGTGGCGAAGCAGGTCGCCGCGCCGATCACCAGCGCGATGCCCAGCAACGGGTGCGAGCGGGGCGCGTTCACGCGCTGGCGTGCTCGCGCGGCGCGGCCGTGGGCCACTGCACGCGCCCGGCCAGCATCTGCCACACCGGCGTCAGGCGTCCGGGCAGGTCGGGCAGGGTGCCCAGGTCGGTGCGGCTTTCCAGCGGCGAATGGAAGTCGCTGCCGCGCGACGCGCACAGGCCGAACTCCAGCGCCACGTCGGCGTACTTCAGGCTGTCAGCCGCCGTGTGGCTGCCGGTGATCACCTCCACGCCCTGGCCACCGTGCGCCACGAACTCGGTGAACAGCGCGTATTCCATCGTCGGCGTGAAGCGCGAATAGCGCGCCGGGTGCGCGATCACCGCCACGCCGCCGGCGCCGCGGATCCAGCCCACCGCCTCGCCCAGGCGGGCCCACTTGTGCGGCACGTAGCCGGGCTTGCCGTTGGTGAGGAAGCGCCGGAACACCTCGCCGGTGTCGGCGCAATGGCCGCGCTCGACGAGGAAGCGCGCGAAATGCGTGCGGGAGATCAGCTCGGGGTTGCTCACGTACTGCAGCGCGCCCTCGAAGGCGCCGTGGATGCCCACCTGCGCCAGGCCCGCGGCCATTTCGCGGGCGCGCTCTTCGCGGCCGCCGCGCGTGCGCGCCAGGCCCTCGCGCAGCGCCGCGTCGTCCGGATCGAAGCCCAGGCCGATGATGTGCACCGTCTCGTCGGCGAAGGTCACCGACACTTCGGTGCCGGTGAGGTAGGCCATTCCGCGCGCATGGGCCGCGTCGCGGGCGCGGTGCTGGCCGCCGACTTCGTCGTGATCGGTCAGGGCCCACAACTCGACGCCGTTGGCAGCGGCTCGCTCGGCGATCGCCTCGGGCTCCAGCGTGCCGTCGGACACGGTGGAGTGGCAGTGCAGGTCGGCGTTGGTCAGGTGGGACAGCGGCTTGGCCGGTGTCGTCGGGCGATCAGGGTTCACCCGCACATTGTCTCAGGCTGGCGCGGATCGCGCATGCCGGGTGCCCCCGGGCCAGCGTGGCGCCTGGGTCAACGTCTGCGCTGGGCCGCCAGCCGCCGGTAGAGCGTGGCGCGGCTGATGCCCAGCCCGGCGGCGGCACGCGACACGTTGCCGTGGGCGGCGTCGATGGCCTCGCGCACCAGACGGGCCTGGGCGTCGTGCCAGCGTCCCGGCGCGGCGCCGTCGTCGGCGCCGTCGGCCGCGGCCACCAGCGCCCGCAGGCCCGACCACAGCGGCACGACCTGGGCCGGCGCGTCGGTGCGAAGTGCGAGCAGGTGGCCCAGGGGCGCGGCGAACCAGGCGTCCAGCGGGCCGAAGTGCAGTGCGGGGCCACCCCAGCGCAGGCCGAGGATCGCGCGAGCACTGCGGTCGGCCCCGACGATGACGCCGTCGGCGTCCACGGCCAGCAGGCCCGCCGTGTCGCCGCCCGGTGCGCCGGGCCACTGCACGCGCAGCAGGCGATGGCGCGGCAGCGCCGCCAGCAGGGCGGCTTCGATGCGTTGTGCCGTCTGCGTGGCCAGGTGGCGCAGTTCCGGACGCTCGTCGACCAGCACGCCGGTGAGGTCGAGCATGCCGGCGAGCTGGCCGTCGGGGCCGAAGATCGGCGCGCCGGCGCAGCTGTACACCGAGGTGGCGTCGAAGTAGTGCTCGCCGCGATGCAGCCACACCGGCTGCATCTCACCCAGGGCCGCGCCTATGGCGGTGGTGCCCACGCTCGGCTCGGACAGGTCCACGCCAGGGCGTGCGATGCTGTGCACGGCCGCCACCGACGCGTCCGCGGTGGCGCCCACCGCCAGCACCACGCCGCGTGCGTCGGTGAGCAGGCTGAAGTACCGGCTGGAGGCGATGGCTTGGTCCAGCTCGGCCAGCACTGGCGTGGCCGCGCCGAGAAGGGCACGGCCCTGCTCGCGTGCCTGCCGTATGCCGCCTCGCGTGACGACGTCGAAGCCCACGCGATCACCCGGCTGCTGGCCGCGTCCGAGGCAGCGCTGCCAGGACTGGGCGATCCAGCCGGGCAGCAGGGCCGCGGCTTCGGCCGGGCCGGCCTGCAGCAGCGCACGCCGTGCCAGGGCAATGGCACCAAGGCGGTCGGGCGGGGCGGTCGGCGCGGGTTGCATGGGCGGACAGGACCGATCCTGCCAGCAAGCCCGGGCCGCGTGCCAGTGCGATGTCTCAATCTGAGAATTTTCGTCGGGCTCAGGGTTGCCCCTAGGTGATCCCCGAGATCCGGCCCGAACAATGGTCTATGCATCGGCGTGCATAGGTGCGCCGCAACGACGCTTCACAGCAGGAGACCCGACGTGCAGAAGACGCTCCACATCAACCCGGAAAAGTGCACCGGGTGTCTGCAGTGCGAAATGGCGTGCTCGTTCGAGAATTACGCCACCTACGCCCCGGCCAAGTCGCGCATCAAGGTGTTCGACTTCCATCACACCGGGCGCAAGGTGCCCTACACCTGCACGCAGTGCGACGAGGCCTGGTGCCTGCACGCCTGCCCTGTGGAAGCCATCACGCTGGACACGCTCACCGGCGCCAAGGTCGTCAACGAGACCACCTGCGTGGGCTGCAAGGTCTGCACCATCAGCTGCCCGTTCGGCACGATCAACTACGTGCAGGAGACCGGCAAGGTCCAGAAGTGCGACCTGTGCGGCGGCGAGCCGGCCTGCGCCGACGCCTGCCCCACCGGGGCGATCACCTACGTCGATGCCAACTGGACCGGCCTGGGCAAGATGCAGGCCTGGGCCGACAAGCTCGGCAACCAAACCGCCGCCTGAAGGAGAAACATACATGTCCTGGGCAGGAAAGATCCTCCGCGTCGACCTCACGGCCGGCACCGTCAAGAGCGAAGCGCTCAACATGGACTGGGCGCGCGCCTATCTGGGCTCGCGCGGCCTGGCCACCAAGTACGTCGTCGAGGAAGTCGACCCCAAGGTCGACCCGCTGTCGGCAGCCAACAAGCTGATCTGGGCCACCGGCCCGCTCACCGGCACCATGGCGTCGACCGGTGGCCGCTACACGGTGGTCACCAAGGGCCCGCTCACCGGCGCCATCGCCTGCTCCAACTCCGGCGGCTACTGGGGTGCGGAGCTGAAGATGGCCGGCTGGGACATGGTGATCTTCGAGGGGCGCTCGGCCAAGCCGGTGTACCTGTTCATCGAGGACGACAAGGCCGAGCTGCGCGACGCCGCGCACCTTTGGGGCCAGAGCGTCTGGCACACCGAGGAGACGATCAAGAAGCAGCACCAGGACCCGCTGATCCGCGTGTCGTCGATCGGCCTGGCCGGCGAGAACCAGGTGCTGTTCGCCGCGGTGGTCAACGACCTGCACCGCGCCGCGGGCCGCTCGGGCGTGGGCGCCGTGATGGGCAGCAAGAATCTCAAGGCCATCGCGGTGCGTGGCACCCGCGGCGTGGGCAACCTGCACGACCCCAAGGGTTTCATGCAGGTCACGAAGGAGAAGAAGAAGATCCTCGCGGACAACGCGGTCACCGGCCAGGGCCTGCCCACCTACGGCACCCAGGTGCTGATGAACGTGATCAACGAGATCGGCGCGCTGCCCACCCGCAACCACCGCGACAGCCAGTTCGAGGGCGCCAAGGACATCTCCGCCGAGGCGATGGCCACGCCGCGCAAGGGCGATGGCAAGGCGCAGCTGGTGACCAACCAGGCCTGCTTCGGCTGCACCATCGCCTGCGGCCGCATCAGCAAGATCGACCCGACGCACTTCTCGGTGCAGAACAAGCCGCAGTACATGGGAGCATCCGGCGGCCTGGAGTACGAGGCGGCCTGGGCGCTGGGCGCGGCCAACGGTGTCGACGACCTCGAAGCGCTTCAGTACGCCAACCTGATCTGCAACGAGCAGGGCATGGACCCGATCAGCTTCGGTGCCACGATCGGCGCGGTGATGGAGCTCTACGAGATGGGCGTGCTGAAGAAGGAGCAGATCGGCATCGACGCGCCGTTCGGCTCGGCCCAGGCGCTGTGCGAGCTGGCCGACATGACCGCCAAGGGCGTGGGCTTCGGCAAGGAGATCGGCCAGGGCAGCAAGCGGCTGTGCGCCAAGTACGGCCACCCGGAGCTGAGCATGAGCGTCAAGGGTCAGGAGTTCCCGGCCTACGACGCGCGCGGCATCCAGGGCATGGGCCTCACGTATGCCACCAGCAACCGCGGCGCCTGCCACCTGCGCAGCTACACCGTGGCCAGCGAGGTGCTGGGCATCCCGGTCAAGACCGATCCGCTCGTCGCCGACGGCAAGCCCGAGCTGGTGATGGCCTTCCAGGACGCCACCGCGGCTTTCGACTCGGCCGGCATCTGCATCTTCACCAGCTTCGCCTGGGGCCTGGCCGACGTGGCGCCGCAGGTGGCCGCGGCCTGCGGTCCCGAGTTCACGCTCGAGAACATGCAGAAGATCGGCGAGCGCATCTGGAACATGGAGCGCGACTTCAACAACCGCGCCGGCTTCACCGCCAAGGACGACACGCTGCCGCCGCGACTGCTCAAGGAACAGGCCAAGACGGGCCCGGCCAAGGGCCTGGTCAGCAAGCTGCCCGAGATGCTGCCGAAGTACTACGACGTGCGCGGCTGGAACGCCGACGGCACGCTCAAGGCGGAGACCCGCACGCGGCTGGGGCTCTGACCGGCCGCAGGCCCGAAGAAGGCGGTTTTCGGACCGCCTTCTTTCTTTGTGAAGGACGAACATGAAGCACCTGATCCTCGGTGCCGGCCCGGCCGGCGTCATCGCGGCCGAAACCATCCGCAAGCACGCGCCGCACCACGAGATCACGCTGGTGGGCGACGAGCCCGAGGCGCCGTACTCGCGCATGGCGATCCCCTACCTGCTGATGGGCCACGTCGGCGAGGAAGGCACGCACCTGCGCCACAGCGCTGATCACTACGCGAAGCAGCGTATCCACGTGAAGCGCGGCGTGCGCGCCAGCGCAGTGGACACCGCGGCGCGCACGGTGACTTTCGACGACGGCTCCAGTCTCGGCTACGACCGACTGCTGCTGGCCACCGGTTCGCAGCCGGCCAACCCGCCGATCCCGGGCATCCACTCGGCCGGCGTCGAGCATTGCTGGACCCTCAAGGACGCGCGCGCCATCGCGCAGCGGGCCGTCAAGGGCGCACGCGTGCTGCAGATGGGCGCGGGTTTCATCGGCTGCATCATCCTCGAGGCGCTGGCCGCGCGCGGCGTGCATCTCACGGTGGTGGAGATGGGCGACCGCATGGTGCCGCGCATGATGGGCCCCACCGCCGGCGGCATGATCAAGGCGTGGTGCGAGGGCAAGGGCGTGCGCGTGCTCACCGGCACGCGCGTCGAGGCCATCGAGACTCATGCGCCGCTGCGCGCGCGGCTGTCCGACGGCCAGCACCTGGAGTGCGACCTCGTCATCAACGCCACCGGCGTGCGGCCGAACATCGGCTTCCTGGAGCACAGCGGTGTGCGCTGCCTGGTAGGCGTGCTCACCGACGAGCACCTGCAGACCAACGTGCCGGGCGTCTATGCCGCGGGCGACTGCGCCGAAGCCTTCGACAAGGTCAGCGGCAAGACCATCGTCAGCGCGATCCAGCCCAATGCCGCCGAGCAGGCCCGGGTGGCTGGACTGAACATGGTCGGCCAGCGCGCCGTGTTGCGCGGCGTGACCCAGATCAACGTGCTCGACACGCTGGGCCTCATCAGCACGAGCTTCGGCGACTGGCAGGGCGTGCCCGGCGGCGAGCACGTGGAGCTGACCGACCGGGCGGCCGGCCGGCACCTGAGCCTGCAGTTCAGCGGCGAACGCCTGGTGGGCTGCAACAGCGTCGGCTGGACCGAGCACGTGGGCGCGATGCGCGGCCTGGTCGAGGGCCAGGTACGCCTGGCGCCCGGCTGGAAGCAGCGCCTGCTGGACGACCCGACGCAACTCATGCCGGCCTACCTGGCCAGCGCGCAGGGGCAAGCCGACCGCGCCCTGGTCAAGGCCTGATCGCTGCGGCACCCCCGACGATGCGCATCACGTTCAAGCTGTACGCGAGCCTGACGAAGCACCTGCCGGCGGACGCACAGCGCAGCAACCAGGTCAGCCTGGAGATTCCCGATGGCACGCCCATCGCGAAGATCATCGAGCCTTTCGGCATGCCGGAGAAGCTGGTGCATCTGGTGCTGGTCAACGGCGTGTACGTGGCGCCCGAGGAGCGACTGACCTTCGAGCCGAAGGACGGTGACGTGCTCGCGATCTGGCCGCCGATCGCCGGCGGCTGACGGGCCGGGGCGCGTCGTTGCAGTCGCACTACCCGTTCGAGTTCGAGCGCGAGATGGGCTGCACCGCGGGCGAGCTGCGCGGCTGGCTGCCCGGCGCCAGTCGCGGTGCGGCCATCGAGTGGCTGCCGCACGGCGCGCGCATGGCGCTCGGTCCGGGCGCAGTGACCATCGACTGGTCCGAGCGCGAGCCGCGCCGCATCGCGCTGATCACGCTGCCCCGGCTTGCGGTGCGGTTCCGCGCCGAGGGCGTCGACGCGGTGGCCTGGCACGCGTTCATGCGCTACTTCGACCTCTACACGCAGCGCGGCGGCGGCTGACGCGGCCCGGGCGCGACGCTCGGTCTATTGCGCGGTCAGCGCGAGTTGCACGCGCGGCGACCAGGCCGAATCGTCCTCGCCCGACGCACGCAGGCGCGGCGCGGCCAGGAAAAGGCGTTCTCCCGGCAGGCCCTTGGAAACCAGCGCGTCACGCACCGCCAGCCCGCGCTGGAGGGCGAGCTCGCGAGCAGTGTCGGTGGACACGACCGTGGCGCGCCTGAGCAGCGCCTCCATCTCGGGCACGGGGATGTCGCGCGCCAGGCCGATCGCGTTGCGCGGCTTGTCGGGCAGCCGGGTGTCGCCATAGAGGCGTCGCACCAGTGCGTCGCGCTGGGCAGTCGTCAATGCCGGCAAGGGCGCGTCGGCCGCCGCCCCGGCGCGCAGCGCCTCGCGCCGCCGCTCGCCTGCGATGCGCGCGTCCAGTGCCGCGCGCTGGATGGCATCGCGCTCGCTCTGCGGGTCGCTGGCGCCGGTGACGGTCATCTTCAGCGACGGGCGATCGGTCAGTGCCTTGGCCACCTTGTCGATCACGGCCCGGCCCGCATCGGTGAGCCGCGCAGTGCCGGGTTCGAAGCCGACGAAGCTCAGGTCCTCGCTGCCGCCACCGGACAGCAGCGCAAAGGGTGCGGTCAGCGCCTTCAACAGCAGGTTGCCGATGATCTTTAGCACGATGCCGAACACGCTGAACTGCGGGTCGTTGATCGAGCCGCTGACCGGAAGGTTGATGTCGATCACGCCGTTGCGGTCCTTGAGCAGCGCCACGGCCAGCAGCACCGGCAGCTTGGTGGCGTCGGGCGACTCCACCTTGTCGCCGAAAGTGAGCTGGTTGAGCACGACCTGGTTCTTCGCGTCGAGCTTGCCGTCGGCGTCGATCCTGTAGGCCACGTCCATGCTGAGCTTGCCGCGCTCGATGGCATAGCCCGCGTAGCGCCCGGCGTAGGGCGAGAAGGGCGCCAGCTCGAGGTCGGTGGCGCGGGCCTGGATGTCCAGCGCCAGCGGCTGCGCGGTCGGGTTGAGCGATCCGACGATCTCGAGCTGCGCCGTGCCCGCGGCGCGGCCGCGCAGCTCCAGCGTGGCCATGTCGCGGCTGGTCGAACTGAAGGCGCCCAGGCGGCCGTTCAGTTCGGTCAGCGCCGCACTGTAGTTGGGCCGGATGAATCGGTCGGTGAAGTCGACCTTGCCGTTGGCCAGCCGAACGGCGCCCACGCTGAGGTCGATGGACAGGCCGTTCGAGGCAGGAGCGTCCGGCGCACTGGCAGAAGGCGCCGTCGTGCCTTGCGCGGGGGCTGCAGCGGGCGCAGCCGCGGAACCCGGCGCGTCGGCGCCCGCGGGCGCCGCAGCCACGTCACGCAGGTTGAAGCGGCCGTCCTCCGTGATGACCAGGCGCGAATAGAAGTCGGTCAGGGCGGCTTCGCCGATGGCCAATGCCGGCTTGCTGCCGGGCACCATGCGCAAGTCCACGCCGGTCAGCGCAAGCGACTGCCAGGTGAGCAACTCGCCGCCGTCGCGCGATGCGCCCGATGACGCCCGTTCGTGCAGGCGCAGGTCTGCGATCCGGACGTCGCCGCGCGCGCTGGCTTCGACCTGGCTGCCTCGCTGCTCGAAGGCGATGTCGCCGCGCCAGCCGACCTCGGCACGCAGCAGCTCGATCGGCAGTTCACCGTCCAGGTAGGGCGCCACGGCATGCGCCGGCAGACGCTCGGCGCGAAGCGTGCCCCGCGCCGCCAGCGGCGCCGGGCTCACCTGCCCGGTCCATTCGAGGCGGCCGGCGTCGGCTGTGGCACGTCCCGGATCAGACTCGCCTTCGGACACGCGCATCGACACCTGCAGGCGTGCCGGCCGTGCGCCGGCAGGTGTCGGCCAGACGAGGTCGCGCACGCCGATCTGCACGGCGCTGGCCTGCACGCGCACGGGGCGCCGCGCTGCAGGCGTCGGCCGGTCGTCGACCCAGCCCAGGTCGCCGCCGGAGAGTTGTGCGTCGGCCAGCCGCAGTTGCCAAGGCTTGACGCCATCGGGCGATGCCGCGGCCCCGTCGGCGGCCCCGGGCTCGCCACGCAGCCAGCCCAGGAGATTCACCTGGCCCTGGGCGTCCCGCGTGGCGCGCAGCACGGGGCGCTCGATGCGCAGGCTGCCCACGGCGACGCTGCGGGACACCAGATCAACCTGGGCGTCGGCCACGGTCGCCGACGCGAGCGCCAGCGTCGGCCGGGTGCGGGGCGCAGCCCTCGCGTCATGGACGCGCAGCCCGTCGAGCCGAGCCGATACGCCCGACAGCGCCAGCCGCGGAGCGTCGCCGGCGGCCCATTCCAGCCGCGCAGCGGTGCCCAGGCGCGCGTCGACCTTTGCCGTCAGTGCCTGCGCCAGGTAGGGCGCGAGCCAGCGCAGTTCGAGGCCGTCCAGCGTGAGCGCGACGCTGGCGGCGCGGTCGCTGGCCTGGCCGTTTGCCGAAAATGTGGCCGCGCTGGCGGCGGTCTCCGCAGGGGCGACTCGGCCCTTGATGTCGAAGGGCGCGCCGGCCTGCGCGGCCGCACTGGCTGCGCCGGCTGGCCCGCCGGGCGTGACAGGCGCGCCGAACGGCCAGCGCACCGGCCCGGCGCTCATCGTCACGCCGTCCAGCCGCAGCGCGGCCGCAGGGCTGGTCGTGGCGTCCTGCCAGTCCAGACGAAGGTCCGCCAGCTCCACTTGGTCCACGGTCACTTGCCAGGCCATTGCGGCAGCGGACGGCGCAGGGGTTCCCGGGCCAGGCTCCGCAGCACCTGCGGAAGCTGACGAGGCGGCTTGCGCCGTGCCGGCCGGGGACTCGGGCAGCACGTCGAGGTGGCCGCGTGCGTCGCGCCGCACCAGGGCGGTTGCGCCTTCCACGCGCACGAGCCCCAGTGCCACGTGGCCAGCCAGCGGCTGCACGTCCTTCAGCTCGACTCCCAGTCGTTTCCAGGTCAGCGCCGGTTCGGCGCGCTGGCCGGGCGCGAACGCTGCCTCGGAAAGCGACGCGCGACCCGTGACGGCCACCTTGGGATGCCCGTCGCTGGTGGATGCGAACTCGACCTCGAGGTCGGACGCGAATACTCCGCGCAACGGCCTCGCAGGCAGCGTGTCCGGCAGGTAGGGCAGCCAGTTCGACAAGTCGAAGTCGGCGACCGCAAGGCGCAGCGTGCCCTTGCGCTCCGCCGTGAACGGCTGGGCCTGCAGGCCGGTATCGAAGGACGCGCCGTCGAGCCGGAACGCGATGCGCGGGCCGACATGCACGTCGACATGCGCCGGCAGGTTCGACAGGAAAGGCAGGGCCACCTGCAGACCCTCGACCCGGTGCTCGCGTTGCTTGGGCTGGTCGTCGAACAGCAGTTGGCCGTCGGACAGCCGCAAGTTGTAGAGGGCAAAGCGCGGGGGTTCGGAGTCCGGCGGTGGAGGTGCTGCCGGGCGCAGTCTCTGGAGCACATCGTCGATGTCGAGGCGGCCATCGGCCCGCCGTGCCAGCCGCAGTCGAGGCGATTCCACATCGATGGCCTGCACCACAGGCGCCAGTCGCCACAGGGAGCTCAGTTCGACATCGACATGCAGCCGCGCCAGCTCGAACTGGGGTGGGACGGCAGGGTCGGCGGCGCCGATGCGCAACTGCTCCACCGTCAGCGCCAGCGACCAGGGCGCGAAAGAGACTCGGCCGATGGCCACCGGCCGTCCGAGGAGGGCCGAAAGCCTTTGCTCGGCCTGGCTCTTGACCAGCGGTGGAACGGCCAGCCAGGCCAGGGCCCACAGGCCCAGGACAAGGGCAGCAGCCAGAAGCAGGCGCCGCCCCCAGCGCTTGCGCAAGGCGGTAAGGGTCGGATCGAGGGTCATCGGGTCATCCTGCCGCAGTCGCAGCAGGCGGGCAACCCGCGCTGGTGCGGCACAATTGCCGGCCTCCGAACCCGAGCATGGCTGCCCTTTGAACGAAATATTCCTGTCGCTGGGCATCGAGTCGTGGAAGCCGGTGCTCAGCGTGGTTCTTCTGCCGCCCGTGCCCTTGCTGCTTCTGACGCTGCTGGGAGCGCGGATGATCCTCTGGCAACGCGGTCTGGGTTGGCTGGTCGTGCTGCTGTCAGTGCTTGGGATGTGGCTCGGCGCGTGCAGCGCAGTGGGCGAATGGCTGCAGGGCGCGCTTCTGTCCCCGCCGCCAGCCCTGACTCCCGAGCGCGTGGCCGAGTTGCGGCGCAGCGTTGCCAAGCCTGCGGGCGTTGCGATCGTCGTGCTCGGCGGCGGCCGAGAGGCGCGCGCGCCGGAGTACGGCGTGGCCAGCCTGTCGCCCTGGTCGCTGGAGCGCCTGCGCTACGGCCTGTGGCTGAGCCGCGAGACGGGCGCACCGGTCATGTACTCAGGCGGCCTGGGGCACCAGGCGCAACCGGGTGCCACCGAGGCTGACGTGGCGGCAGCTGTCGCTGCGCGCGAGTTCGTGCGGCCGCTGCGCTGGACCGAACCGAAGGCGCGCGACACGAGGGAGAACGCCCTGTTCAGCACCACGATGCTGGCCGGTCAGGGCATCGAGCAGGTGGTGCTGGTGACTCACGGTTGGCACATGCCGCGAGCGCTCCGCGCCTTTCGCGACGCCGCGGTGGCGAAGGACGCCAAATGGGACGTGGTGGCCGCCCCCATGGGCTTGAGCGCCCGCGTCGAGCGGCCCGTGCTGCGCTGGATGCCGTCGTCCGAGGGCCAGTGGCTGGTCCGGGCCGTGCTGCGGGAAAGGCTCGGGCTGTTGCTGGGCGCCTGACGCGCCTCGCCAGGCAATGAGGCGTGGCCAAGAAGAACAAACCCCTCCGCGCCGGAGCGGGGAGGGGCGGGTGGCTTGCGCCACCGTTCGGGGATCGGGAGAGTGGATGTCCCGGGCCCCTCGGGCGCAGAAGACTGCGCCGCTGGGTGTACCCGTCGAAACGGGCAAGTCCACGATAGACCGGCCGGTACGCCGGCACAAGGCAATCCTGGCAATCGATCCGGCGCGCGCCATTGCCTGCGCGCGGCCTGGCCAGGTGTTTCAGCGACCGGCCATCACTCGTGCAAACGCCGCCTGCACGGCGTCGCGCGTGGCTTGCGGCATGTCGATCACCCGTCCCCATTCGCGCGAGGTCTCGCCGGGCCACTTGTGCGTGGCGTCGATGCCCATCTTGCCGCCCAGCCCGCTGACGGGCGAGGCGAAGTCGAGGTAGTCGATCGGGGTCTGGTCGACGAGCGTGGTGTCACGCACGGGGTCGACGCGGGTGGTCACGGCCCAGATCACTTCCTTCCAGTCGCGGATGTCGATGTCGTCGTCGGTGACGACGATGAACTTGGTGTACATGAACTGGCGCAGGAAGCTCCACAGGCCGAACATCACCCGCTTGGCGTGGCCGGCATAGGCCTTGCGG
>WBZX01000550.1_pt1 | contig 33402 bp, 28 predicted proteins | sample 5204211 | NCBI WGS metagenome assembly WBZX01 (sample SAMN12344362, study PRJNA552823) | activated sludge metagenome | biome: Activated sludge suspended growth; feature: Nitrification reactor; material: Wastewater; isolation source: activated sludge from nitrification reactor of wastewater...
GCCGGCGCTATCGACCAGCAGGCTCAGCGTGCGGGCGGCCGGATCGATGGCGGTGAGGGTTCCGGTGAAATCGGAGGTCGCCGTGCCGGCGTAGGCCGCACTGCACTTCACCTCGGTGGCGGTCACCGCCGTGCCGGCCCCGGCCAGCGTGCCGCGCACCTCGACGAAAAGGTCGGCGCTGCCCGCCGCTGCCCGGCAACTGTCGGCCACCGCCGCCGCCGCGGCCTGGATCGGCGTGCCGCGCAGGTTGAAGCTCACGCTGGCCGCGCTCCAGTCCACCCCGCGGGTGACGCCTTTCACTTCGACGGTGCGGCCCAGGTCGGCGCCACCGCTGCGCTGGCCGACCGCGCTGGCGACCAGCGTCGTGCCGGTCTTGCCGAGACGCAGGCTGACGAACTCGCCACGGGCGAGCGCCCCTTCGTCGACCGCCATGCCGGCGGGCAGCGTGACGCGCACGCCCTGCACTTCCACCGTGCGGGTCGCGGGGTCGTAGTGCGACGCCAGGCCGCTGAGGCTGACGCTGGCGTTGGCCGCCACGTCGGCCACGCCGATGTCCGGCCCGGCGACGCGCAGTGCCGCCACCGGCGAGGCGGCCAGCGCCGCCCGCGCCGCCCACACGCGCACCACGTCGTCCACCGCCACCCCCGTCAGGCCGGGCGCCCGCACGACCGTGCCGGTCGCCGAGTTGAGGCGCAGATCGAGGCCGTCGATAGCCGTCACGACACCGCCCAGCAGAACCGGGTCGGGCCGGTCGGCGCGCTTCTCGACCCGCGTCGCGACCAGCACGCTGGCCGCCAGCGTCGCGTCGTAGGCCCACGCGCCGTGCACCTCCACATCGTCGCCGGCGCGGATGTCGGCGGTCGCCGCATAGCCGTCGAGCACCGTCGGGCTGCTGCGGGTGGCGTCGGCGCTGCCGGTGACGATGCGCACCGGCTGGCCCATCACGGCCAGCATGCCGTCCGCCGCCGGCGCCGCCGACACCGGCCCGACGAGCTGCGCCTGCACCTCGATGCGCTGCGCCACGCGGTCGCCCGAATACACCAGACGCACCCGCTGGCCGAGCTTCACCGCCGCGTTGACGCTGGCCCCGCCGGCATCGACGGTGTCGCGGGTGGCGCTGCTGTCGTCGTATTCGACGCCATCGACGATCACCGAGCCGAAGCCGCTCACCGAACCCGACGCGACGCCGCTGCCACCGCTGCCGACGCCGGCCACGTCGACGCCGCCACCGCCGCCGCAGGCCGCCAGCAGCGCCACCGCGGCCACCGCCAGCCATGCCGGCAAGCGTCCGGCGCTCAGGGAAAGAAGGGTTTTCATCGGGGGGAATCCTCGTCGTCGGGCACGCCACCGGCGGGCGTGGCACCCCCCGGCGGCGTCGAATTCATCGGGGCGGCGTAGCAGAACATGCCGAGTCGGATGCGCTGGTCGCCGCCCGCCGGTTCGTCTTTCTCGCACAGCGGCACGGCGGCCTCGACCATCGCCGCCAGCACATCGCGCCACAGGCGGGTGGCGAGCAGTTCGAGCTCGCGGGCCGAGTCGGCCGACAGACCGTCGGCGAAGACACTCTGCTCGAGAAACTGGCGCGCGTCGCCGCCGGTGAGGTTATGCACGCCGGCGGCGAGGTGGTCGGCCACGCTGCCGGCCACCATGCCGCGGCTTTCCTCGTGGCGCGGGTCGGGCACGAAAGCCTGGCGGCGCAGCGTCACCTGGCCGTCGGCCTCGTCGGCAATGCCCAGACGGAGCAGCTCCTGCAGCACCGAACGCGGATGCAGATCGGTGGACACCGAACGCGCCAGCGCCTCGAACGACGGCGCCGCCCCGGCCGCCGGCAGACGCTCCGGCCAGCCGCCGGTCAGCCAGCGGGTCGCCACCTGGCTGGCCGGCGTCGGCTTGCCGAGGCGAGTCGCCGGATCGGGCTCGGCGAGCGTCGGCGCCAGCGCCCGCACATCCTTGCGGTGCAGGCCCGACAGCAGGCTCAGGGCCGAGTCGGTCGGCCGGGTGTGGCTGCGCGCGGCTTCGGCCACCGCGGCCTTCAAAAACACCGGCTTGAGCGCCGCGGTGAATTCCCCGTAGCCGACGCCCGAACGCACCAGCCAGGTCGCCAGCGACTGCATGACCACCAGGGCATGCGGCAGCGCCGACGGGCCGGACGGCGGGACGTCGGAAGCAGCAGCGGAGGGTGGCGGCAGATCGCTCATGGGAAACAGTATACATGGGAAATTTTCCCATTTAAAGTACACCCATTCGTCACCGTAATTGACAAATCCGCCAGTCCGATCCACGCAATCGACAAATTCAGGAGAAATCCATGCGCCTGCGCCCTCTGCCCTGTCTGTTGACCCTCGCCCTGGCCGCGCCGCTGGCCCAGGCCGACACCACCCGCAGCTACATCGTCCAGTTCACCGATGCCGCCGTGCAGGCGCCGGTGCGCAAGGCCGTGCGCGACGCCCGCCGCGATGCCGACCCGCGCGGCTGGGGCTATGTGGACGACCGCGTGCTCGAACGCACCCAGACCACCGAGAGCCGCTACGGCATCAAGGCCCAGCACGCCTACAGCCACGTCATGAACGGCTTTGCGGCGCGCCTCACCGACGCCCAGGTCGTGCTGCTGAAAGCCGACCCGAGCGTGCAGGCGGTCGAGGAAGATCAACCCATGCACGCCATCGGCCAGACGATTCCGTGGGGCATCGGCAAGACCCGCGACACCCTGTCGTCCACCTTGGCCGGCGACGGCGCCGGCAGCGTCGCCGGTGTCAACGTCTACGTGATCGACACCGGCATCGCCGCCCACCCCGATCTCAACCTCGTGCGCCACACCAACTTCACCGGCGACGGCACCAACGCCGACTGCAACGGTCACGGCACCCACGTCGCCGGCACCATCGGCGCCCGGGACGACGCCGCCTCGGTGGTCGGCATGGCCCCAGGCGTCGCCCTGACCGGCGTCAAGGTGCTCGGTTGCAGCGGCTCGGGCAGCACCTCGACGGTCATCAAGGGCGTCGACTGGGTCACCGCCAACGCGGTCAAGCCCGCCGTTGCCAACATGAGCCTCGGCGGCGGGGTCAGCACGATGCTCGACAACGCGATCGTCCGGTCGGTCAACTCCGGCGTCGTGTACGCCATCGCCGCCGGCAACAGCGCGGTCGACGCGTGCACCCAGTCGCCGGCCCGGGTCGGCCGGACGCTCGCTGGCGCGATCACCGTCGCCGCCACCGACAGCGCCGACGCCGAAGCCTCGTTCAGCAATTACGGCAGCTGCGTCGACACCTGGGCGCCGGGCGTGTCGATCCTGTCCACCTACCTCAACGGTGGTCTCGCCATCGCGTCCGGCACCTCGATGGCCAGCCCCCACGCCGCCGGCGCCGCGGCGCTGTATCTGTCGCGCTACAGCCGGGTCGGCCCGTCGGCGGTCGAGGCGGCGATCAAGCAGAACGCTGTCGCCCCCGGCACCGTCAGCAAGAACGGCCAGGCCATCACCCGCCTCGACGTGCTGTCGTTCTGAGCGGCCGCGCCTTCGCGGACGCGGGGCGGCTACAATCCGCCCCTGCCGTCCACGAAGCCGCGCCATGCCGATCCACCGTCTCCCCGAACACCTGATCAACCAGATCGCCGCCGGCGAGGTGGTCGAGCGCCCCGCCTCGGTGCTCAAGGAGGTGCTCGAAAACGCCATGGATGCCGGCTCGACCGTCGTCGAGGTGCAGCTCGAACAGGGCGGCGTACGGCGCATCCGGGTCGCCGACGACGGCTGCGGCATTCCGCAGGACGAACTGCCGCTGGCCCTCGAACGCCACGCCACCAGCAAGATCGCCAGCCTCGACGATCTCGAGCGCGTCGGCACGATGGGCTTTCGCGGCGAGGCGCTGGCCGCCATTGCCGCCGTGTCGCGGATGAGCATCACCAGCCGCTGCGAGCGCGCCAGCCACGCCTGGCGCATCGACGCCGACCCGCGCGAACTCGCCCCGGCGGCTCTCAACCACGGCACCGTGGTCGAGGTCGCCGATCTCTATTTCAACACCCCGGCGCGGCGCAAGTTCCTGAAGAGCGAAGGCACCGAGTTCGCCCACTGCGACGACGTCTTCCGGCGCATCGCGCTGGCCCGGCCGGACGTCGCGATGCAGCTCGGCCACAACGGTCGCGTCAGCCTGCGCCTGCCTTCCGGTCGCCGCGAGGCGCGCGTCCGGGCGCTGCTCGGCGACGACTTCCTGGCCGCCGCGCGCAGCGTCGACGCCGAATCGGGGCTGCTGCGCCTGTCCGGCTTCGCCTCCCTGCCGGCCTACTCGCGCAGCAGCCGCGACGCCCAGTTCTTTTACGTCAATGGCCGCTTCGTGCGCGACAAGCTGGTCACCCACGCAATCCGCGAAGCCTACGCCGACATCCTCCACGGCAGCCGCCACCCGGCCTACGTGCTGTTCCTCGAACTCGACCCCTTCGGCGTCGACGTCAATGTGCACCCGGCCAAGATCGAAGTACGCTTCCGCGATTCGCGGGCCGTGCACCAGTTCGTCTATCACGCACTGACGCGGGCCCTCGCCGCATCCGGCGCCGCCGCCGCAGCAGCAGCCACCGAGGCGCCCGGCCCGCAGACCGAATCCACCGCCGCCCGCTTCCACCCGCCGCCGCAGCAGGGCCGGCTGGTGATGGAACCGGCCGCCCGCGCCTACTTCGACTTCGCCGCCGCCGCCCGCCCCGAAACCGCCGCCGGCTTCACGCCGACCGTCTTCGCCCCCCGTCCGGGCGCCGCCGCGGCGGCCGGCCAGCCGACACCCACCCTGCCCGCCGGCGACCTCGCCCCGCCGCTCGGCTACGCGCTGGCCCAGCTCCACGGCGTGTACATCCTGGCCCAGAACGAATCCGGCCTGATCCTCGTCGACATGCACGCCGCCCACGAACGCATCCTCTACGAACGCCTCAAGCTGCTCCTCGACGGCACACCCGGCGTCCAGCGGCTGCTGATCCCGGCGGTGTTCGGCGTCGGCGCCCGCGACATGGCCAGCGCCGACGAACACGCCGCGCTGCTCGAACGCATGGGGTTCGAGATCGGCCCCGCCGGCCCCCACGAACTCGCCGTGCGCAGCGTGCCGGCGCTGCTCGCCGCCGCGCCGGTCGGCGAACTGGTGCGCGCGCTGCTGGCCGAGCTGCGCGACTACCCGGCCACCGAAGTGGTCACCGCGCGCCGCAACGAACTGCTCGCCACGATGGCCTGCCACGGCGCGGTGCGCGCCAACCGCAGCCTGACGGTGCCCGAGATGAACGCCCTGCTCCGCGAAATGGAAGCCACCGAACGCGCCGACCAGTGCAACCACGGCCGCCCGACCTGGACGCTGCTGTCGATGGCCGACCTCGACAAGCTGTTTTTGCGCGGACGCTAAGCCCTCGCCGGTTGCCCTCGCCCCGCCTCAGCGGGGACAATAGCGGGTTGATCAAGCAATCCGCACCTCCCGTGAAACTCGAACGCATCCTCCAGAACCAGGGCTTTGGCAGCCGCCGCCAGTGCCGGCAGCTCGTCGAACTGGGCGAAGTCCGCATCCAGGGCCGCATCGTCGACGACCCCGGCGCCGAGATCGCCACCGCCGGCCTGCAGTTCGACATCGCCGGCCAAACCTGGACCTACCGCGAGAAAACCTACCTCGCCCTCCACAAGCCGGCCGGCTTCGAATGCTCCCACGAGCCCAAGCACCACCGCGGCGTGTATTCCCTGCTGCCGCATCAGCTCGTCGCCCGCAACGTGCAAAGCGTCGGTCGGCTCGACGTGGACACCACCGGCCTGCTGCTCTTTTCCGACGACGGCGCCTTCATCCACAACCTGTCGTCGCCCAAGAAACACGTGCCCAAGATCTACCGCGCCGAACTGGCCGAGGACGGCAGCGACACGCTGCTCGCGCGCCTGCTGGCCGGCGTCGACCTGATCGACGAAGCCCAGCCGGTGCGGGCGCTGACCGCCCGCCTGCTGGCGCCGCGCACGCTGGAGCTGTCGGTCGACCTCGGCAAGTACCACGTCGTCAAGCGCATGATCGCCGCCGCCGGCAACCACGTGGACACGCTCCATCGCCACGGTTTCGGCGGCCTCGCGCTGGGCGAAGGCGTCCTCGCCGGCGTGGCCGAAGGCGAATGGATCTACCTCGAAGCGGCCGACCTCCAACAACTGCATCCCGCTGCCTGAAAGCGCCCACCATGACCGACACGCCCCGCCGCCGCCCGCCCCTGCCGACCCGCGAAGGCACGCTCAAACTCAAATCGCGCGCCAGCGCGCCCGCCACCACCGCGGCGCCGGCCGCGCCGGCCAAGAGCGGCAGCCAGGACTGGCGCAAGCGCAGCAAGGCCTCCTACCCCGATCAGGCCGGCAGCGAAGCCCCGCGCCGCAGCCGCAGCCCGGACGACACCCCGCGCCCCCGCGACGAGCGGCCGCCCCGCGACGCCGGCGACAAACCGGGCCGCGGCTTCGGCGAGCGCGGCCCGCGCGCCGACGGCGAGCGTCCGGCCCGACGTGATGGCGCGTCCGCGGAGCGCCCCTACCGCGAACGCGCCCCGCGCCCGGACGGCGAACGCCCGCGCCAGCGCGACGAGCGCCCGCCGCGCGCCGCCGATGCCGGCCCGCGCCCCGAGCGCAGCGCCGACGGCCCGGCCCGCCCGCCCCGCCACGAACGCAAGCAGTGGTCCGGCGCACCGCGTCCGGCGCCGGCCCCGTCGCCGCTCGCCGCCGACGGCTCGATCCGCCTCTCCAAGCGCATGACCGAGCTGGGCCTGTGCTCCCGCCGCGAGGCCGACGAATACATCGAGAAGGGCTGGGTCCGCGTCGATGGCCGGGTCGTCAGCGAACTCGGCTCGCGGGTCCAGCCCGGCCAGCTCGTCGAACTCGACCGCCGCGGCCAGACCGCCCAGGACCGCCGCGTCACGATCCTCCTCAACAAACCCGTCGGCTACGTCTCCGGCCAGGCCGAAGACGGCTACCAGCCGGCCAGCGTGCTGATCACCGCCGAGAACCGCTGGCTTGACGACGCCTCCGAGACCCGCTACCTCAACAGCCACCACCGCGGCCTCGCCCCGGCCGGCCGGCTCGACATCGACTCGATCGGCCTGCTCGTGTTCACCCAGGACGGACGCATCGCCCGCCAGCTCATCGGCGACGACTCGGCCATCGAGAAGGAATACCACGTGCGCGTCGAAGGGGGTCTCGACGCGGCCGGCCTGGCGCTGCTCAACCACGGCCTGTCCCTCGACGGCGAGGCGCTGCGCCCGGCCAAGGTCAGCTGGCTCAACGAAGACCAGTTGCGCTTCGTGCTGCGCGAAGGCAAGAAACGCCAGATCCGCCGCATGTGCGAACTCGTCGGCCTGAAAGTCGTCGGCCTCAAGCGGGTGCGCATCGGCCGTGTCATGCTTGGCAACCTGCCTCCCGGCCAGTGGCGCTACCTCGGCGCAAACGAGGTATTCTGAAACCTGCCTCCGCCACGCCTGCCATGACCGTCTTCTCCATCCTGCGGCGGATCGTCCTCGCCGCCCTTGTCGGATTCGCCGCCGGCGGCGTCTGCGCCGACGACGACAAGCTCTACGAGGGCCTGCTGCTGCCCGACGACTTCGCCGGGCCGGTCGCCGTCACCGTCGAACTGCGCGACCTGCGCGGCGTGCTGGTCGGCCGCGTCAAGGCCGGCTCGCCGCTGTCCAGCGTGGCGCCGGTCAGCGCCGGTACGATGAGCGGCGACAAATGCGACTTCACCGTCACCTTCGCCGGCGGCACCACGCTGCGCTTCACCGGCACCTGCCAGACCGCCATGTTCGAGGGCAAGTATGCCCAGCCCGGCCGCCGCGACCCGGCCTCGCGCGGCTCCTTCCGCCTGATGCGCAAGGAGCCGGAAAAGGACGACGACGGCCTGGCCAGCCGCAGCGCGTCGATCTCCACGACGAGCCTCACCGACTGCATCTCGGCCAACCACCGCTGCTTGACGGCCTGCCCGCAGGGCGACTACAACGCCGAATTCCTGTGCGCCAACCGCTGCCGCAGCAAATACAAGAGCTGCAAGAAGTCCGTCCAGCAGTAAGCAGCCGGCCACGCGCACCTCCCGACCCGAGCTCTTTCCCGTTATACTTCAAGGTTTTCCCGCATCCGCCAGGGCCACCGAACATGGAAGCAGAACGCCTCAACGCCATCTCCAACAAGCTCGCCGACCTGAAGGCCCGGGAGCTCGAACTTCGGAGGTATCTTTGACTACGATTCCAAGGCTGAAAAGCTGATCGAAGTCAGCAAGCAACTCGAAGACCCGGACATCTGGAACGACGCCGCCCGCGCCCAGGAGCTCGGCAAGGAAAAGAAAACCCTCGAAGGCGTCGTCGTCAACCTGACCGAAATCGACCAGGGCCTCGCCGACTGCAAGGATCTGTTCGAACTCGCCTCGCTGGAAGAAGACGAGGACACCATGCAGGCCGTCGAATCCGACGTGGCGACCCTCGACGGCCGGGTCGGCGAACTCGAATTCCGCCGCATGTTCTCCAACCCGATGGACGGCAACGCCTGCTTCATCGAAATCCAGTCCGGCGCCGGCGGCACCGAGGCCCAGGACTGGGCCGGCATGCTCGAGCGCATGTACCTGCGCTATTGCGAGCGCAAGGGCTTCAACGTCGAACTGCTCGAAGAATCCGAAGGCGAAGTGGCGGGCATCAAGAGCGCCACGATCAAGGTCGGCGGCGAATACGCCTACGGTTTCCTGCGTACCGAAACCGGCATCCACCGCCTCGTCCGCAAAAGCCCCTTCGACTCCAACGCGCGCCGCCACACCAGCTTCTGCTCGGTGTTCGTGTTTCCCGAGGTCGACGACTCCATCGAGATCGAGATCAACCCGGCCGACCTGCGCATCGACACCTACCGCGCGTCGGGCGCCGGCGGCCAGCACATCAACAAGACCGACTCGGCGGTGCGGATCACTCACATCCCGTCGGGCATCGTCGTACAGTGCCAGAACGACCGCTCCCAGCACCGCAACAAGGACGAAGCCTTCTCGATGCTGCGCGCCCGCCTCTACGAAGCCGAACTGCGCAAGCGCCAGTCCGAGCAGCAGAAACTCGAGGACGCGAAGAGCGACATCGGCTGGGGCCACCAGATCCGCTCCTACGTGCTCGACCAGTCGCGCATCAAGGATCTGCGCACCAGCTACGAAGTCGGCAACACCCAGGCCGTGCTCGACGGCGACCTCGACGGCTTCATCCAGGCCAGCCTGAAGCAGGGCGTGTAAGCAAAGCCTGAAGGGCGACGCGGGCCGGGCGCGGCCCCGCCGCCCTGGCCAGACCCGCGTTTGTCCGTGCCGCCACGCTGCGCCCGGCCCCCCACTCCTTCCCCGTCACCCGCCGATGACCCGCTTCCTCGCCTGGCTGGGCCTCGCCATCGCGCTGCTGACCGGCGGCGTGCTCTTCATGCTCGCCCGGGCACTCGAAGAACAGCCCCTCGTCGCGCGCGTCGATGAACCGTCGGCGGCGTCGGTGGCCCGCGCCAAGGCCATCCTGCGCCAGCACGATCCGCGCCGCCTGCCGCCCAACGCGACGCGGGAAGTCCGCCTCGCCGGCGCCGACCTCGAAGCCCTGCTCAACTTCGCCGCCCGCCGCGGCCTCCACGGCAAGGCCGCCGTGCAGCTGCACCAGGGCGGCGCCGACCTGCGCTACACCGCGACGCTGCCGGCCGCCCTTGCCGCCACCGGACTCGGCCGCTACATGAACGTCAGCGCGCGGCTCGGCGTCAGCGACAAGCGCCTCGCCGTCGAGCAGGTCCGCATCGGTCGGGTGGCGCTGCCCGCCGCGCTGTTCGAAGCCGCGGTCACCGCCAGCATCCGCCACACCGATCTGGCGCCCGAAGTCGCGCTGCTGCAAAAAACCATCGCCCGCATCGCCATCACGCCGGCCGACCTGCGCCTGACCTACGTCTGGCAGCCCGAACTGCTCGACTCGGCGCGCGGATTCGCCGTCAGCCCGGCCGAACGCGAACGCCTCGCCGCCGCCCAGCGCCTGCTGACCGACACCCTCGACCGCGTCGGCCACAGCCGCCGCCAGATCCCGCTGGCCGACGCGCTCGGCCCACTGTTGCAGGACGCCGCCAGCCCGACGCGCAGCGCGGCCGGCCGCAGCGCGGCGTGGCGCGACGTCCTGCTGGTCGCCGCGCTGCACCTGTCTGGCAAGAATGTCGCGCTGCTGCTCCCCGAGGCCGCCCGCTGGCCGCGCCCCCGCCCACTGACCCTGACGTTGCGCGGGCGCACCGATCTGGCCCAGCACTTCGTGATCTCGGCCGCCGTCGCGGCCTGGGCCGGCGAATCGCTGGCCGCCGCGGTCGGCCTCGAAAAAGAGATCGACGACGCCAACGGCGGCAGCGGCTTCTCCTTCGTCGATCTCGCCGCCGACCGCGCCGGCACCCGCCTCGGCGAACTCGCCGCCGGCCAGCCCGAGCGCCTCGCCGCGGCGCTGGCCGCCGGCCTCGACGACGCCGCGCTGCTGCCGTCGATCGACGGACTTCCCGAAAACATGCAGGCCGACGAATTCCGCCGGCGCTTCGGCGGCATCGACGCCCCCGCCTACCGGCAGATGAGCGACGAGATCGACCGCCGCGTCGCCGCCCTCGCCCTGTTCCGCTGAGCCGATGACGGACGACGCCCCCTTCCACGAACTGCTCGCCCCCGGCATCGCCGCCGACGACGTCCCCGAGCTCGCCCCGCTGCGCCACGCCCGGCCGCTGCTGACCGCCTTCAGCACCCTCTTCCACGGCAGCGAGGCCGAGGTGCTGATGCGCCTCCTGGTGCTGCGCGAGATCGGCCGCGAGACCGACGCCCCGCGCTGGAGCCCCGAGCAACTGCGCCAGCGCTTCGCCTTCCTCGACCCGGTCAAGCTCGAAACCGTGCTGCGCCGCCTGCGCGGCAACAGTCTGCTGGAAATCGGCGACGACGGCCTGTACGCGCTGTCCGACCTGGGTCGCAACGCGGTGGCGGCGATCGGCATGCTGGTCAGTTTCAGCGCCGAGGACGACCTCGAACTGGGCTTCCTCACCGCCCAGCTGGCCGGCCTCGCGGCGGTCGGCAGTGTCACCCCGGAAGCGCTCGGCCACCTCCTCGGCAAGCTCAACGACCTGGCCTGGCATTTCGAGGACGCCATCGCCTCCGGCTCCGAGTTCCGCATCGCCGACGCCCGCCGCCGCCTGTCCGCCAACACCCGCTGGATCGAGAAGGGCACCGCAGTCCTGCACGAACTGCTGGCCGATCCGGAGGTGCCCTTCGAGCTGGCCCGCGTCGCCCAGCGCATCGGCCTCGCCCAGTCGCGCCTCGCCCGCGTCGACGCCGCCTTCCAGCGCGCCGTGAACAAGATCGAAGCCCAGCGCGTGACCCTCGGCGGCTCCGGCATCTCGTCCTCCGACGTGGCCGGCTGGCTGCGCGGAGTCGACGCCCGCGCCCTCGCCGCGCTGGCCGCCGGCGCCCTCGCCGCGGCGCCGGAGCTGACCCTCCTCGCCGGCGGCCACGAACTCCTCGACCGTGCCGAACCCGGCCTGTCCGAAGACGCCCGCCGGATCGAGGCCGACACCGCGCTGCCGCCGCCCGAAGCCGCCCCGGCCAACCGGCCGCCCGAGCAGGACGACCTGCGCCTGCTGCAGCACTTCAGCCAGCGCCTGGCCCACCTCGCCGCAGCCGGCGCCGAACCCGCCCCGCTCGCCGGCCTCGTCGCCGGCGGCGGCTTCCCGGCCGCCAGCTACCGCCTGTCGCTGCTCGCCCTGCTGGCCGACGGCGCCCAGGGCGAAGCCGGCAACGCCGGCCCCACCGACGGCCCGATCGGCGAATTCATGCGCCTGCCCCTCGACGTGCGCTTCGACGCCGGCACCGTCAAGGTCGGCGCCGACGAAATCGCCGCCATCTCCGCCGGCCTCGTCGGCGCCCGCGGCAGCCTGCCGGCGCCCGACGGCCTCGACGCCCCCACCCCCGACCCCGCCTGATGGAACACCCGATCCGCACCCTCACCGCCCGCCTGCTGGCCAACCGCAGCCTGCCGCGCACCGACCCGCTGGTGCGCCGCGCGCTGGTCGACGAAAGCTTCCGCGTCGACCTCGACGCCCGCCTCGCCGCCGTCGGCCTGCAGCTCATCGATAACCCCTACGCCGACCACGTCGCCGTGGCGCTGGCCGACGAGCTGCACGAGCCGGTGTTCGGCGCCGGCCGCGAATACGCCGCCAGCAACGTCGGCCTGACCCGCGACCAGCTCGCGCTGCTGGTCGTCATCTGGGCGCTGATCGTGCTGCCCAAGCGCGAGCGCCAGATCAACCGCCAGAAGCTCGGCGACGACGGCCAGGGCGACATGTTCGGCAAGGACGCCCCGCTGCCGCGCGGCGGCGACGTCTCCGGCGCCATCGTCGAAGCCTCGCTGCTCGCCGACTTCGCGCCGGTGCTCGGCCACAAGACCTACGTGCAGGGCAAGCTGCTGTCGCGCCTCGCCCAGCTCGGCTTCATCGAACGCCGCGGCGGCATGATCTTCGAGGGCCCGCTGCTCGACGTGCTGCTCGACTATCGCGTCCTCGCCGAGCGCATCATCCACGGCACCCTCGGCGCCGTTCTCGCCCGCGCCGGCCACCCGCTGCCCGACGCCGACGCCGACGCCGTGTAGGGGCGAACGCGTTCGCCCGCGGACGTCGATCAACGCGCCGGGCGCACAAATTCGCCCCCACGGATTCCCCACGCCCACCACGCTTTTACGCCTGACATGTTCCACATCAAGCAACTCGAACTGGTTCATTGGGATTACTGGCGCCGCTTCAGCCTGCCGCTGGACGCCCAGATCATCACCATCGTCGGCCCCAACGGCTCAGGCAAGACCACCCTGCTCGACGCGCTGCGCACCCTCTTCGGCCTGCGCTGCTCCGGCAAGCGCGACTTCCGCCGCTACGTGCGCCGCGCCAACCGCAGCTTCGCGTGGATCCGCGCGGTGGTCGCCAACCGGCCCGGCAGCACCGGCAAGCGGCCCTTCTTCCCGTGCCTGAAGGATGAAGTCACGCTGGCCTGCCGCATCCGCCGCGCCGGCGGCGAGTGGACCCGCGACTACGCCATCGCCGACGGCGACCTGTCCATCGAAGCTCTCGAAAGCAACGACGAACGCGCCGTCGAATGGGTCGGCTACCGCGACTACCAGAGCCGCCTCGCCTGGGGCGGCCTGACCCCGGCCATCGCCAAGGTGCTGGCGCTCGAGCAGGGCGACACCGACAAGCTCTGCGAATACTCGCCCAAGGCGCTCCTCGAACTCGTCTTCGACGTCTTCGGCGACAAGGAAGTGCTCGACAACTACGCCGCCGCCCGCGAGGAACAGAACAACGCCGAGCGCGAGATCGCCGCCCTCGGCCTCGACCTCGACCGCCTGCGCGCCCACGCCGAAGCCAAGCGCCTCGAAGCCGACCGCTACCTCGAGTGGAAGCAGCTCGACGACGAAGCGCAGGCGCTGGCCGCCGAGATCGTGCCGCGCCTCGAAACCGTCGAGCTGGTCCGCGACATCGGCCTGGCCCGCGCCGACCTCGCCCGCAGCCGCGACGACCTGCAAAAATGCAGTCTTGATCTTGCCGACCTGCAAAAACGCAGCATCGCCGTCGAAGCCGAAAAAACCGCCGCCGACGCCGAACGCAAGGCCGCCCGCAGCGCCGAACTGGAAGCCGAGCAAGCCCACCTCGCCGCCCACGACGCCGTGCGCGACGCCGACAAGCTCCTTGCCGAACGCGGCAGCCTGCGCGCCCGCCTGGCCCGCGAAGCCGGCGCAGGCGCCGTCGACCTCGAAGCCGCCTTCGCCAAAGCCGACTCCCGCCTGCTCCACCTGCAACGCCAGGAGCGCGAAGCCATCGCCGCCTTCGAGGACAAGACCGCCCAGCTGCGCGCCACCCGCGACCACCGCGGCGCGCCGGGCGACCCCGAGGTGAGCCGCTTCCGCGCCCGTCTCAGCGACGCCGGCATCGCCCACCGCGCCCTCGCCGACATCGTCGAAGTCCTCGATCCGGCCTGGCAGGGCGCCGTCGAAGCGGTGCTGCGCCCGTACCGCCACGTGCTGCTGCTGGCGCGCGAACAGGATCGCCACGCCGCCTGGGCGCTCGGCGAGCAGGAACGCTTCCGCCACTTCATCGTGCCCGAACTCGAAACGGCGCCCCCGGCCGGCCGCGGCTCGCTGGCCGAGGTAATCCGCTTCGCCGACGCCGCGCCGCGCTGGCTGGCCGACCTGCTCAACCGCATCCAGCGCGTCGACGACACCGACGCCGCCCGCCGCCTGCCGCGCGACACCGAATGGATCACCCGCGACGGCTACCACCGCGAACGCCGCGGCGCCCGCCAGCTCGGCACGCCCGCCGACTTCCACTTCGGCGAACTGGCCCGCAAGGCCCGCCTCAGGCAGTGCGAGGCCGACATGCTGAGCCTCGACGCCCGCCTGCAGCAGCTGCGCCCCGAACTCGACACCGCCCGCGCCGAAGCCGACGCGCTGCGCGCCCGCCTGCACGGCATCGAGGCCGCCCAGCTGCTGGCGGCGCGCGCCGACGCCTTCGACGCCGCCGAAGCCGCGCTGCCCGACGCCCGCGCCCGCCTCACCGCCGCCATCGCCGCCCGCGCCGAAGCCAAGGGTGCGGTCGACAGCCTCAACGAACGCCTGCGCGGCATCGACATCGAACTCGACCGCCGCCGCCGCGAGAGCGCCGGCCTCGCCGGCCGCCTGCAGGAACTCGCCGGCGAAGCCGCCCCGCGCCGCGCCGAACAGACCCGGCGCATCCAGCGCCTGCGCCGGCTGCGCCACGGCATGCCGCCCGCCTGGCGCAACCCGCAGCACAACGCCCGGCTCGCCGAAAAATACGGCGACGCCCGCGGCGCCCGCGCCGAGCTCGAACGCCTGCGCCAGCGGCTCGCCGACGGCGACTGGATCACCGACGACAGTGTGCTCGCGCTGGCCGGCCGCCTGAAAGCCGACCTCGCCCAGCGCGAACGCGACTACGCCGAGCGCGACGCCTACTCCGCCGCCACCCGCCGCCTCACCGCCGACGCCCGCGCCGCCTACATCGCCAAGCTGCGCGCGACCGTCCGCCAGTACGGCAAGAACCTGCGCGCGCTCGGCGAACTGGCCAACGTCGATGTCGACTGCCCGGTGCCACCGCTCGACAACGACGACCGCGCGCTGGCGGCGGCCGGCCTCGAGGTCCGCTTCGACTTCGACCGCAAGGGCGCCGTCGGCCTCAACGACGGCGAAGCCTCCGGCGGCCAGCAGGTCATGAAATCGCTGATCCTGCTCATCGCCCTGCTGATGGACGAGGCCCGCCCCGGCGGCTTCGTGTTCATCGACGAGCCCTTCGCCCACCTCGACATCGCCAACATCGACCGCGTCGGCAGCTTCCTGCGCGCCACCCGCGCGCAGTACCTCATCACCACGCCGGTCACCCACAACGCCAACGTCTTCGCCCCGGCCCAGCTCACGCTGGTCACCCGCAAGAAGCAGCCCGACGCCGACTGGGCGCCGCCGATCGGACTGATCCAGCGCGCGATGTGACTTCAGACTTGCAAAATTGTGTCGTTACAGCGTGCGATACAACCTTGTAACGACCCCGCCCGCCCATGCTCCCGACCCCGGCGTCGCCACCGTCCCGACTCCTCGCGCTGCTCGCCGGCGCCGAGCTGCTGTCGCGGACGCGGGATCTGCGGACCATCCTGCGCAGCGCCGCCGAATGCGCGATGCACTTCCTCGGCGGCAGCTACGCGCTGCTCTTCGCGGTACGCTTCACGCCGCCCGACCTCACCGTCGGGCTGCTCGGCTGCAGCGTCGCCGACGGCGCCGACACCTACTGGGACGACGTCTGCGACGGCCAGTCGTGGCTGCCCGTCGACCCGCTGCTGGCCGACTGCCTGCACACCGACTTCGGTCACGCGATGCGCCAGGAGAACGACCTGTGGCGCCTCGCCTTCGCCATCGGGCCGCTCGGCCACGCCCGCTGGGTGCTCGAAGTGCACAGCCCGGTGCGCCCCGACGAAGCCGACTGCGCGGCCCTCGTGCTGTTCCTGCGCTGCTTCGAGAACCAGCAGCAGCAATGGGAATACGCCAACCTCGACACCCTCACCCGGCTGCTCAACCGCAAAACTTTCGACGACGACTTCGAACGCCTCATCGCCGCCGCCGAACTGGCCGAGGAAGCCCGCAAGATGCCGGTCGAGCGCCGCGAGCTGAGCCTCGCCGTGACCCAGCCGTGCTGGCTCGGGGTGGTCGACATCGACCACTTCAAGAAGATCAACGACAACTTCGGCCACCTGTTCGGCGACGAAGTGCTGCTGCGCGTCGCCGACCTGATGCGCCACAGCTTCCGCAGCAACGACAAGCTGTTCCGCTTCGGCGGCGAGGAATTCGTGGTCATGCTGCGCAACGTCGCCGAAGACCACGTGCTGCCGACCTTCGACCGCTTCCGCGTGGCCGTCGAGGAGCACGACTTCCCGCAGGTCGGCCGGGTCGCCTGCTCGCTGGGCTTTGCCCGCATCGACCCGCGGCTGTCGCCGGCCGAACTGCTCGGCCGCGCCGACGAGGCGCTTTATTACTCCAAGCAGCACGGCCGCAATCAGGTCAATGGCTTCGACGAACTGGTGATGAGCGGCAAGCTGCGCATCACCACGCCGGCCGGTCAGGCCCAGATCCAGTCCGACGTGGACGAAATCTTCCTGTAACGGCCGGCTTCGGCCCGCCGCGACCACGACGGGCGGGCGCAGATGTGTCAGAATTCAGGGCTTTGCGGCTGTTTGTGCCGGTTTTGCCGACTTCGCCGCGCCCCGATTCCGTTGATTGAAGAGCCCACCATGTCCGACCAGACCAACACGCCCGCCCAGGACGAAAACCACCTGATCGCCGAACGCCGTCAGAAGCTCGCCGACTGGCGCGCCGCCGGCAAGGCGTATCCGAACGATTTCGCCCGGGAAAACACCGCCGGCAAACTCGATGAAATCTACGGCGAGAAAAGCGCCGAGGAACTCGAAGCCCTGCCGGTCGAGGTCAAGGTCGCCGGTCGCATCATGCTCAAGCGCGTGATGGGCAAGGCCAGCTTCATCACCATCCAGGATCTGTCGGGCCGCATCCAGCTCTACGTCACCCGCGACGGCGTCGGCGAAGACATCTACGCCGACTTCAAGCACTGGGACATCGGCGACATCGTCGGCACCGTCGGCACGCTGTTCCGCACCAAGACCGGCGAACTGTCGATCAAGAGCGCCGAACTGCGCCTCCTCACCAAGAGCCTGCGCCCGCTGCCCGACAAGTTCCACGGCCTCACCGACACCGAGACCAAATACCGCCAGCGCTACGTCGACCTGATCATGAGCGACGAATCGCGCCACACCTTCGTGGCGCGCAGCCGCCTGGTGCAGTCGATCCGCAACTACATGACCGGCCACGGCTTCCTCGAAGTCGAAACGCCGATGATGCACCCGATCCCCGGCGGCGCCTCGGCCAAGCCCTTCGTGACCCACCACAACGCGCTCGACATGCAGCAGTTCCTGCGCATCGCGCCGGAGCTCTACCTCAAGCGCCTGGTGGTCGGCGGCTTCGAGAAAGTCTTCGAGGTGAACCGCAACTTCCGCAACGAAGGCCTGTCGCCGCGCCACAACCCCGAATTCACGATGATGGAGTTCTACGAGGCCTACGCGAACTACCGCACCCTCATGGACTTCACCGAAGGCCTGCTGCGCCACGCCGCCCGCGAGGCGCTGGGCACCGAAGTGTTCCAGTACCAGGGCCGCGAGCTCGACCTGTCCAAGCCCTTCCACCGCCTGACCATCGTCGACGCCATCCGCAAGCATCACCCCGGCTTCAGCGACGCCCAGCTCGCCGACGCCGACTGGCTCACGCAGAAGATCAAGGATTTCGGCGAGAAGGTGAAGCCGGGCGGCCTCGGCAGCCTGCAGCTGCAACTCTTCGAAGCCTGCGCCGAAGCCGAAACCTGGGAGCCGACCTTCATCATCGACTACCCGGTCGAAGTCAGTCCGCTGGCCCGCGCCTCCGACGCCAACCCGGAAATCACCGAGCGCTTCGAGCTCTTCATCGTCGGCCGCGAGATCGCCAACGGCTTCTCCGAACTCAACGACCCCGAAGACCAGGCCGCCCGCTTCCAGGCCCAGGCCTCCGCCAAGGACGCCGGCGACGAGGAAGCCATGTACTACGACGCCGACTACATCCGCGCCCTCGAATACGGCCTGCCCCCGACCGGCGGCTGCGGCATCGGCATCGACCGCCTGGTCATGCTGCTCACCGACAGCCCGGCCATCCGCGACGTGATCCTGTTCCCGCAGATGCGGCCGGAATCGGACTGAACCCTTGCCCGTCACCACCCGCCCGGCCAGCCGCCCGGCGGTTTTTTTTCAAACTTAGTCCCACCCGGACCCGCCGCACGCCCATGACCGACCTGAACTCCTACGATCTCCCCGAACTCGAAGCGCTCGCCGAGCGGATCAAGGCCGAGATCGCCAAGCGGGAAAGGGAGGAGGACGAGGCGCGCCAGGCCGCACTCGACGCCGCCGCGGCGGCAGCCGAACGCGTCGCCGCCGCCGAGCGGGTCGCCGCCGCCGAACGCGCGGCTGCCGAAAAAACCGCCCGGGAAGCTGCAGCGGCCGCCGCCGCCCGCCAGGCGCAGGAAGAAGCCGAACGGGCCGCCAAGGCCGCCGCCGCGGCGGCCGTCCGCTACATGCATCCGTCGAACCGCGCCCTCACCTGGTCCGGCGTCGGTCCGATGCCGGACTGGGTGCACGCCTGGCTGGTCACCGGCGGCACCCTCTACGCGCTCGAGATCGCCGCCGAGAAACTCGCCCCGCGCCCGATCCCCGACAGCCTGCGGCCGCGCTGAGGCCGGCGCCCTTCCGCGCCGGCGCCATAGCTGCTATGCGCCGGGCGCCATGACCGGCCGCCGGCTTGTGGTCATACTGGCGGCTCATCCCATGACGGAGAGCGCAGCGATGTCCGCACCCCACCCGGCCCGCAACGGCGGCCAGATCCTCGTCGAAGCGCTCGCCCGCAACGGCACCGACACGATTTACTGCGTTCCCGGCGAAAGCTATCTGCCGGTCCTCGACGCACTCTGCGACCACCCGGCGATCCGCACCATCGTCACCCGCCACGAAGGCGCCGCCGCCAACATGGCCGACGCCCACGGCAAGCTCACCGGCCGCCCCGGCGTCTGCTTCGTGACCCGCGGCCCCGGCGCCACCCACGCCAGCAACGGCGTGCACACCGCCCGCGAGGATTCGACGCCGATGATCCTCTTCGTCGGCCAGGTCGACCGCGCCTTCCGCGGCCGCGAGGCCTTCCAGGAAATCGACTACCGCCAGATGTTCGGCGGCATCGCCAAGTGGGCGACCGAGATCGACAGCCTCGAACGCATTCCCGAAACCGTCGCCCGCGCGTTCAGCGTCGCGCTGTCCGGCCGCCCGGGCCCGGTGGTCGTCGCGCTGCCCGAGGACGTGCTGTTCGGCAGCGGCCAGGCGGTCGACCTGCCTCCGGTGCGCATCGCCCGCGCCGAACCAGCCCGGGCCGCCATCGCCGAAGCCGGCGCCCTGCTCGCCGCCGCCCGGCGGCCGCTGGTGATCGCCGGCGGCAGCGCGTGGGACGCGGCCGGCACCGAAGCGCTGGCCCGTTTCGTGTGCGACAACGATCTGCCGCTGGCCGCCGCCTTCCGCCGCCAGGATCTGTTCGACAACCGCGACCGCCACTACGTCGGCCAGCTCGGCCTCGGCGTGTCGCCGCGCCTCGCCCAGCGCGTGAAGGACGCCGACCTGCTGCTGGTCATCGGCTCGCGTCTCGGCGAAGCCACGTCGTCGGGCTACACCCTCGTCGACAGCCCGCTGCCGCGCCAGACGCTGATCCACATCCACGCCGACCCCGATGAACTCGGCCGCGTCTACCAGGCCCGGCTGCCGATCCACGCCGCCGCCAGCCCGGCGGTCGTCGCGCTGGCTGGCCTCGCGCCGGTCGCCGAGCCCGGCTGGCGTGACTGGACCCGCGCCGCCCGCGCCGACTACGAAGCCCACTCGACCCCGCCGCAGCTCGACCCGCCGCCCGCCGGCGTCGATCTTGCAAAGGTGATGGCGTGGCTCAGCGACACCCTGCCCGACGACGCCATCGTCGCCAACGGTGCCGGCAACTACACCGTGTGGGTGCACCGCTTCTTCCGCTACCGCCACCCGGCCACCGAACTGGCGCCGACCAACGGCGCGATGGGCTATGGCCTGCCGGCCGCCATCGCCGCCAAACTGCGTCACCCCGAGCGCCCGGCGGTGTGCTTCGCCGGCGACGGCTGCTTCATGATGTATCCGCAGGAACTGGCGACGGCGATGCAGTTCGGCGCGCCGGTGGTGGTCATCGTCGTCAACAACGGCATGCTGGCGACGATCCGGATGCACCAGGAACGGGAATTCCCCGGCCGGGTCAGCGCCACGCAACTGGCGAACCCGGACTTCGTGGCCTTCGCCCGCGCCTTCGGCGCCCACGCCGAACGCGTCGAACGCACGGAAGACTTCCCCGGCGCCTTCCGCCGCGCCACCGCAGCCGGCGTGCCGGCACTGATCGAACTGCGCACCGATCCGCAGCAGATCGTCCCTCACGCCCGCCTGGGCTGAGGTTTGTTGCAAAAAGGGCAACAATGAACTATTCATTGTTGCCCTTTTTGATCAGATCACCACTTGCCGATCCGCTTCATCTTGTCCCGCAGGCCATACACCGGGTAGCCGAGTTCATAGGCCTTCTCGGCGTGCTTCTTGGCTTCGTCGTACTGCTTGAGCTCGAAATAGGTCTGGGCCATGAAGTGCTCGGCATCCGGGTACTCCGCCTCCTTCGCCTCATCGAACTTCTGCAGCACGGTCAGCGCCTCCTGGGGGCGGTGCTCCGACAGCATCGCCTCCGCCATCGCCAGATAGGACTCGCGGCTCTTGGGTTGAATCGTGATCCCCTGCATCCACACCTTGGCCGCCTGGCTGCGCTTGCCGGTCTGGTACAAAGCCCGGCCGAGGTAGGCATTGACGAAGGAGAACATCGGCGCGTTGGGCTCCATGTCGCCCTGCGAATAGGCGAAATCCTCCACCGCCTTCTCGTAGGAGCCGTTCCCCCGCTTGGCGCGGTTGAGTTCGACCATACCCATGCAGAAGTGGTGCGCACCGGGAATCCCGTGGGTGGACAGGTCGTGCTTGCCGTAGGCCTCGCGCTGGAAACGGTAGTCGGCCGGAATGTATCTGACGTAAGCGGATTTCTGGAACGCCACCTTGCAGAAAACGGGCATCGCCACCCATTCGACGGGCGTCAGCACGGTTTCGGCGCACGCCGGGCGGGCCACGGCGCCAAGAACGAAACTCGCCGACAGCGCGAGCAGGAGGGGAAGCTTTTTCTTGCCTGACATGATCGAATCGACTCGCACGACCGGACACGGACCGGCCTTGGTTGGATGAGCAAACACCCGCCATGCCACGCCGGCAGGACGAACGGAGGCTCCGATCATACACACCGGCACCGGTCGCCGCCATGACGCATGCCTCACCCGCCCCGCCATCCGGGCCCACGGTCAGCGCAAGCCCGGTGACCACGCGGACCGATCCGCGCGCCGAGTGATCTACCGGGCCCCCGGCGACGCCGTTGCAGGGCCGACCAGCCGATTGAATTCGGACGGCGGCATCGGGCGACCGAACAGGAAGCCCTGGGCGACATCCACGCCCAGCCCGCTCAGCGCATTGGCCTGAGCCTCGGTTTCGACGCCCTCGGCAATCGTTTCCAGACCCAGACCGCGCGCCAGCGCAACGATGGCGCGGGCGATGCTGATCGCCGACCGGCTGTCCGGCAGATCGCGCACGAAGGCGATGTCGATCTTCAACGCATCGACCGCGAACTGGCGCAGGTAGGAAAGGGCTGTGTAACCGGTGCCGAAATCATCCAGCGAGACACCGACTCCGAGCGCGCGCAGCGCCTGCAGCCGGGTATTGACCAGGGAGACATCGTGGATTGCCGCCGATTCCGTCAATTCGATGACCAGCCGGTGTGGTGACAGCGCGGCCGCCGCCAGCGCGTCGCGCAGGCGGGCGACGAAGTCGGGGTGGTAAAAGTCCAGTGCTGAAAAATTGACGGCGACACTCACCGTCGGGTCCGGACACGCGGCGATCTCGGCCAGACTGCGCTGCAGCATCCAGTCGGTGATTTCCCCAACCAGGCCGAGCCGTTCGGCGAGCGGAATGAATTCGGCCGGCGGGATCGCACCCAGTTGCGGCTCGTCCCAGCGGACCAGCGCCTCGGCGCCGACGATACGCCGGTCGGCCAGACGGCATTTGGGCTGCAGAACCAGCATCAGCCGGTTGTTGCGCACGGCCTCACGCAGGCGCGACTCGATGGCGAGTTCGCGCACGACCGCTTGCCGCAAGCCTTCGGTGTAGGCGTTGATGCCACCCCGGCCGGTCGCGCCGGCACGGTCGCAGGCCCATTGGGCGGTACGCAGCAGGCTGGCAAAGTCGTCGCCGGGGGACGACAGACCGAAGGTCGCGGTCAGCTGCACGACGGTCGTATCGAGCGCATACGGTTGGCGGAGTAGCGCTGCCAGCGTTTCGACCCGCGCCCCGGCATCGCTCCCCAGGCACAGCGCGAAACTGTCGTCACGCACGCGCCCGGCCATTTCGTGGGGTGCCAGCGTGGTGACCAGACGGGCGGCGATTTCCTGCACGGTCGCGATGCTCCAGCGTTCGCCGTAGGCGACCGAGAAGCGCCGGAACTCCTCGATGCGGAACACCGCCATGCGGCGCCCGCTGCCGGCCGCAGCGGCGAACCGTTCGGCGAAGCCGCGGTAGTTGAGCAGACCGCTCTCGGCATCGTGCAGCGCGAGGTAGCGCATGCGGTCCTCGGCGCTCTGCCGTTCGCTCATGTCGCGGACAAAGCCGGTAAAGTAGCGCCGCCCGTCGCGCTCGAAGGCGGAAATGCCGACCTCGACCGGAAAGCGCGAGCCGTCCTGGCGCTGGCCGTCGAGCCGCTGGCCGCTGCCGAGCACATGCTTGACGCCGCGGTCGGGGCGAAAGGCGCGCAGGAAGCCGTCGTGCTGTTCCTTGAGCGGCGACGGCACGATCAGCGAGATATTGGCCCCAAGAAACGCCTCGCGCGGCCAGCCGAACATCCGGCTCGCCGCCGCGTTGGTGTCGACGATCAGGCCCTGCGCGTCGATGGTGAATACCGCATCGAGGCTGGTGCCCAGGATCGCCGCGATGGCGTCGGAATCGTAGTCGAACATGCCGCTCTCCCGAATGGCGCGCCCACCCCGTCAATACGATCAGCGGTGTGCGCCAGGTGCGCATTTCGGTGTTTCACGGCAGGCGCCCGGCACCTGCCGACAGGTTTTGACAGCGCGCCGTGCGGCCGGCTTCGCGCAGGAACAGGATCAGATCGCGCCGCTCGTCGTCGTCCTTTACGCCGTCGTAACCCATGCTGGTCCCGGGGACGGCCGTCAGCGGCGAGCGCAGGAAGCGATCGAGCGACTTCTCGTTCCAGACGAAGCCCGCCCGGCGCATCGCCGGCGAATACGCAAAGCCCGCCACACTGCCCGCCCGCCGGCCGATCAGGCCGCAGTGGTGCGGCCCGGTCCGGTCGCGCTCGAGTGCGTGGCAGGCCGCACAGCGCTCGTACACCCGGGCGCCGCGCGCAACGGCGTCGGCGCCCGGCATGTCGGCGGCGGCGCTGCCGGCGAGCACGGCGCACAGCAGCCAGCCCGTCGAATGGATCGTACCCATGGCCGTCGCCCTCCGGGTTCAGTGCACGAAGGCGTCGGGCACCGGCACATCGCCGACCGCATTGCGCAGAACCGCCCAATGCATCGCCTCGTCGCCGAGAATGCTGCCGGCGGCCTTGGCGAGCTCCCGGTTGCCGAACAGCGGGATGGCGCCCAGATAGGCGCTGACCGCGCCTTTTTCGAGTCCGGCCGCAAAGCGCAGCACATCGACCTGATTTTTCAGGGTGTCGACCGGAAAGCCGTATGTGTCCCTGGCGCCGACCGGCCGGCCGCCGAGCTTGCCGATGGTGGCGGCGAGCAGATCGGCGTGCTGCTTGTGATGCCCCTGGAAGGCGAGCGCCACATCGAGGACCGGCTTTTGCAGCAGGCCACTTTCGGCGCCAGCCTGGTAGGCGGCGATGGCTTCCAGTTCGGCGCCCAGCGCGGTGTTGAGGATACGCAGGTCGCTCTCGGCCGCCTTGTCGGCTTTGGCGGCCAGCGCCTCGCGGCCGGAGAGCAGTGCGATGGCGGTGCCGGACAGCACCAGGCCGGCCTGGCCAAGGAAGGTGCGGCGGGGTTCGACGGCCGCGATGGCGTGCTTGATCAGTGCGTTCATGGTTTTCTCCTGGTGGGGTGCAGCGCTGGGCTGCTCAGACGGATTTCCGCGGCAGGCGGGCCAGCACGCCGGCGACAATCCGGTCGCAGCGGTCGCCGGCAAAGGCATAGACCTCGCCGAAGACCTCGTCGATATCCTTGGCCAGCGCCTGGCCGAGGAGGTGTCGGGCGCGGAAGAAGCGGGTGCGTACCGTCGCTTCGGGAATGCCGAGAATCACCGCCGTCTCTTCGTTGCTGAGCTCCTCGACGCCGCGCAGGACGAAAATTTCGCGGTACAGGTCCGGCAGCCGGTCGATGTGGGATTCCAGCAAGTGCCGCAATTCGCCGTTGGCGGCGGCCGATTCCGGGTTCTGGAAGCTGCTTTCGCCCATTTCGCCCTCCTCGCCTGCGGCGTTGTCGCCCGCCGCAAAGATCGCCCGATCGCGGCTCAGGCGTTGCCGCCGACGGAGCGCCCGGTTGGCCACGATACGGATCAGCCACGTCGACAGTCGCGCCTCGCCGCGGTAGTGGCGAATGCTCCGGTAGGCGAGCAGATAGGCGTCCTGCACCACTTCCTCGGCTTCCCGGTCGTCGCGCAGAATGCTGCGCGCGGTGCGGAACAGCTTCTGGTTATGGCGCCGCATCAACGTCTTGAAGGCGTCCTGGTTGCCAGCCGCGACGGCACGTGCCAGATCGATGTCGGTAACGCCTGCCTGGGCGCTCGGGTATTTTTCCGGAATCATGGCGTGCTCCGTGGTGTCTGCATCTGCCCCATTGGATACAGCCGATGCAAGCCGCGTTTCAGCGCCGCCCGACAAATTTCGGATCGATTGGCGATGCCGGGCGACCGACGCCGACGGCATAGCTGGCCAGAGTGGGGCTGACCCGGACGCGGCGCGCCGCCACCCGTCTTCCTCCCCCCGGTTGCGGGGGGGTCACGCAGCCATCGGCGCCGGATAATGCCGACCTGCAGCCGTCAGCGGTTCAAGAGCAGTTTCGGAACAAAGAACAATTTCCCCCCGACAGAAAGGCAGAAATATGAAAACCATCACCCTGGCACCGGCCATCGCTGCGGGCCTGCTAATGACGTCGCTCCCTGCAAGCGCCGCCGAGGAAGTTTCGGCGCCGCAGGTCGTCGAGGCGATCGAAGGTACGTTCGGCGTCACCCCCGGCGAGCGGCGCAATCACACCAAGGGGATGTGCGCGGCCGGCGAATTCGTCGGCACCAGGGAAGCCGCCGCCCTTTCGCGCTCTGCGCTGTTCTCCCGGAAGCCTGTCCCGGTGACCGCACGATTCTCGTTGTCGGGTGGCAACCCCAAGGCCCCCGATACCGCCAGGAGCGGGCGCGGCATGGCGCTTGAATTCAAGCTGCCCAAGGGGCAGCTGCATCACATCACGATGCTCAACACCCCCGTGTTCGGCGCCGCCAATCCGCAGACCTTCCTCGACCTGATGCTGGCAGTGCGCCCCGACCCGGCGACCGGCAAGCCCGATCCCGAAAAGCTGAAGGCTTTCAAGGCCCGCCATCCCGACAATCAGGCACAGTCTGACTTCCTGGCGACCAACAATCCGCCGACGAGCTATGCCAGCAGCGCCTTCTGGGGGATCCACACCTTCAAGTTCATCGACAGGAAGCGCAAGGCGACGCTGGTCCGCTGGCAGTTCGTTCCGCACGACGGCGAGCGGCGGCTGAGCGATGAGGAACTGAAAACCGCCGGTGCCAATTTCCTCGAACAGGCGCTGATCGACCGCACCCAACAAGGTCCGGTGCGCTGGGACATGATGGTGACCATCGGCCAGCCGGGAGATGCCGAGGACGATCCCACCGTCCTGTGGCCTGCGGACCGGAAGCAGTTCAAGGCGGGCACCTTGACCATTACGTCCGCCAAACCACAAAAGGGCGCCGAATGCGAGTCGATCAACTTCGACCCGATGATCATGGCGGATGGCATTGCCCCGACCAATGACCCGGTACTCCAGTTCCGCTCACCGGCTTACGCCGTGTCTTTTGCAAAGCGGCTTGGCGGGCAGTAGTTTGAAAACCTCGCCGGAAAGTTTTTTAGAGGTGGGAATAGACCATTGCAAAAACACATAAAAAGACACCAAGTAATAGTTTGTTGGCATCTATCGTGCAAGGGTGATACTTGCCCAAATATGTGTTCCTGAGAAAATAGCTGTGGGGGCTTGAAAGTGTCTTACCCGCCCCTTGGTCCATTGCTGGTCAATTCAATGGACCAAAAACGGGGTCAGCGTGTGGACGCAAAAAAGGGTCAGCTTTCGCTGACCCTTGATTTGCTTGAATAAGTTGGTGGACCGAATGAGGATCGAACTCACGACCTCCGCATTGCGAACGCGGCGCTCTCCCAGCTGAGCTATCGGCCCATGCAAGTCGCGCATTATAGTGCGTTTTCGCGCGATTGCAAAGCCCCGATGCGGGATTCAGGTTTCGTCGTCGCTACCCGAGCCGACCGCGGCGCGGCCGAGACGGTCGGCGACGGCGGACCAGGCGGCGCCGGGCGGGGGCGATTCGACGAGGATGCGGGTGCACGCGGCGGCGTCGAGGGCGCGCAGGCGGGCGTAGAGCTCATGACCGTAGCTGGCGGGGTCGGCGGGGGCCTCGATCCACGCGACGCCGGCCGGCAGGTCGACGGGCCGCGGGTGGCGGGCGAGTACGGCATCGCCGGCGCGCGCGCGGACTGCGAGCTCGGCCGCAGCGACAACTTCGAGCGGCGTGCGCGGCGCGTAGTGGGCGGCCAGCGCACCCGAGACGCGGGGCGCGCCAGCATCGGCCTGCGCTTCCTCGCCGCGCAGGCGCGGACGGCGGCCGATGACACGGGCGATGTCGTCGGCGCCGATGGCGCCGGGGCGCAGGATCACCGGCACGTCCCGCGACAGGTCGAGGATCGTCGATTCAAGGCCGACCTGGCAGGCGCCGCCGTCGAGAATCAGCGCAACACGCTCGCCGAGTTCCTCTCGCACGTGTTCGGCGGTGGTCGGGCTGATGCGGCCGAAGCGATTGGCCGACGGCGCGGCAATGCCGGAGCCGAAGGCGCGCAGCAGCTGCAGCGCGAGCGGATGGTCGGGCACCCGCAGGCCGACGGTGTCCTGGCCGCCGGTGACGAGGTCGGGAACGCCCTCCTCCTTTTTCAGGATCAGCGTCAGCGGGCCGGGCCAGAAGGCCCGTGCCAGCGCGATGGCGTCCTTCGGGATGTCTCGCGCCCAGAGGATGAGATCGTCGGCATCGGGCAGATGGACGATCAACGGGTGATCGGCCGGGCGCCCCTTGGCGGCGAAGATTTTCGCGACGGCGGCCGGATTGAGCGCGTCGGCACCGAGGCCATAGACGGTTTCGGTGGGCAGCGCGACGAGTTCGCCCTGGCGCAGCAGCGCGACGGCACGCTGGATGTCGGGGCCGGCCACCGTTATTCGTCGCGCACGCCGATCGCGGCGCGGGCGGCCAGAGCCTTGGCGCTCACCTCGCCGGCGTCGTCGCCGATCAGCGTGAAGTGGCCCATCTTGCGGCCGTGGCGGGCGTGGTGCTTGCCGTAGAGGTGCAGCTTGAGGCCCGGCACGGCGTGGAGGATCGACCAGTCGGGCTCGCGGTAGCGGCCCTGCGGCTCGCCGCCTTCGAACCACAGGTCGCCGAGCAGATTGACCATTGCCGACGCGCTGTGCTGGCGCGCTTCGCCCAGCGGCAGGCCGCACAGCGCGCGGACCTGCTGTTCGTACTGACTGGTGACGCAGGCGTCGATGGTGTGGTGGCCGCTGTTGTGGGGCCGCGGCGCCATCTCGTTGACGACCAGCCGGCCGCCGGTGACGAAGAATTCGACCGCCAGCGTGCCGATGAAGCCGAGCTTGTCGGCGATGATTCCGGCGCAGCGGCGGGCCTGAGCGTCGAGGTCCGGGGCGACCCGGGCGGGGGCGACGGAGACGTCGAGGATGCCGCGGCTGTGGCGGTTATCGACGGTCGGGAAGGCGCACACACCGCCGTTCTCGTCGCGGGCGAGAACGACCGACACTTCGCAGTCGAGGGGCAACATCGCCTCGAGCACGCAGGGCTCGCCCTTGAACTGGCGGAAGGCGTGCAAGGCTTCGGCGGGGCTGGCAACACGGGCCTGGCCCTTGCCGTCGTAGCCGAAGCGGGCCACCTTGAGGATCGCCGGGAACAGGCCGGCATCGGCCGCCGCGATATCGGCCTCGGCGGCGATCACCGCAAAGGCGCCGTGGGGCAGGCCGTTGTCGCGCAGGAAGCTCTTTTCGGCGATGCGGTTCTGACACACCGCCACCGCCGCTGCGCCAGGGCGCACCGGGATGAACTTGGCGAGGTAGTCGAGGGTGTCGGCGGGCACGTTCTCGAACTCGGTGGTCACCGCCGCGCAGGCTTCGGCCAGTCTGTCGAGCGCCGCGAAGTCGTCGTAGCCGGCCTGCAGGTGGCGGTCGGCGATGAGACCGGCGGGGCTGTGCGGATCGGGATCGAGGACCCAGACCTTGTAGCCCATTTCGTGGGCCGCGGCGACGAAGAAGCGGCCGAGCTGGCCGCCGCCGAGCATGCCGAGGGTGGCGGGCGGGAGGATCATCGGGTCAAACCTGCAATCAGATCGGGTCGAGGGTCATGGCCAGCACGCTGGCGGTCTGCGCGGCACGGAAGGCCTCGAGCCGGGCGGCGAGGGCCGGGTCGGTGGCGGCCAGCAGCGCCACCGCGAACAGCCCGGCGTTGGCCGCGCCGGCCTCGCCGATGGCAAAGGTGGCAACCGGGATGCCTTTCGGCATCTGCACGATGGAGAGCAGCGAATCCTGACCCGACAGCGCCTTGGACTGCACCGGCACGCCGAGCACCGGCAGCGTCGTCTTGGCGGCGATCATGCCCGGCAGGTGGGCCGCCCCGCCGGCCCCCGCGATGATCGCGCGCAGACCGCGCGCGCGGGCCTGTTCGGCGTATTCGAACATCAGGTCGGGAGTGCGGTGGGCGGAGACGACGCGGGCCTCGAAAGGCACGTCGAAATCCTTCAGCGCCTTGGCCGCGGCCTGCATCGTGGGCCAGTCGGAATTGGAGCCCATGACGATGCCGATGACGGGGTTGTGCTCGCTCATGCTTCAGCCCTTCCGTGCGACGCGGCTTGCCGACTCGACGGTGTTGGCGAGCAGCATGGTGATGGTCATCGGGCCGACACCGCCCGGCACCGGGGTGATCGCGCCGGCGACTTCCTGCGCCGAGGCGAAATCCACGTCGCCGCACAGTTTGCCGTCGGGCAGCCGGTTGATGCCGACGTCGATGACGGTGGCGCCGGGCTTGATCATGTCGCCGGTGACGAATTTCGGCTTGCCGATGGCCGCCACCAGGATGTCGGCGCGGCGGGTGTGGAAGTTGAGATCGCGGGTGCCCGAATGGCACACGGTGACGGTGGCGCCGGCCGCGGTGAGGAGCATCGCCATCGGCTTGCCGACGATGTTGGAGCGGCCGATCACCACCGCCTCGGCGCCGCGCAGCGGCACGTCGATGCTCTTCAGCATTTCCATCACGCCATTCGGCGTGCACGGCACGAAGGCTTCCTGGCCCTGCGACAGACGGCCGACGTTCTCGGCGTGGAAACCGTCGACGTCCTTGTCGACGGCGATCGCCTCGAGGACGGCCTTTTCGTCGAACTGCGCGGGCAGCGGCAGTTGCACGAGGATGCCGTGCACCGACGGGTCGGCGTTGAGCTCGGCGATCTTGCCGAGCACGTCGGCGGGCGCGGCATCCTGCGGGTATTCGAACTTGAGGGACTGGATGCCGGTCTTCTCGCAGCCGGCCACCTTGTTGCGGACGTAAACCGCCGAGGCCGGATCGCCACCGACCAGAATCACCGCCAGGCAGGGCCGGGTGCCCTGCGCGGTCAGCTCGGCCGCCTTCGCGGCGAGCGCTCCGCGCAGCCTGGCGGACAATACGTTGCCATCGATAATGCGAGCGGTCATGCCAACGCCCCTCAGGAAAAACCTGGGAGTCTACCACGACGTAGGCTTCGATTTGGCGTTTCAGGCGACGAGCGCGGCGGCACGCGCGCGCCCGGCGTCGAAGGCGCGCAGGTTAACGTCGAGGCGTTCCGGCTTGCGCTGGGCAAAACGGGCGGCGACGGCATCGCGCAGGATCTCCGCCGGAAAGGGCAGATGGTCGGACATGGCGCCCAGCATCACGGTATTGCCGAGTCGGATGTCGCCGAATTCGAGAGCGATTCCGGCGGCGTCGAAAGCCTGCAACGGCAGACCGAGGGCGCGCAGTTGCCCGACCGGATCGGGCGGATAGTCGAAGACCCCGCATTCGACGACCGGTGGCGACAGGCGCGAGGTGTTGGTCAGCACCGGCGCACCGCGGCGCAGCATGTGAACCCAGCGCAGGGTTTCGGCGGCCTCGAAGCCGACCAGCAGATCGGCCTCGCCGGGGGCGATCTGCGGCGACAGCACCCGCTCGCCGAAGCGCAGATGCGACACCACGACGCCGCCGCGCTGGCTCATCCCCGCCACTTCGGTTTTCTTGGCGTCGAAGCCGAGGGCCAGCGCCGCTTCGGCGAGGATCTCGGTAGCCGTCATGACGCCCTGCCCGCCGATGCCGCAGACGAGGATGTTGGTGATCCCGCGCATTCCGTTCGCCGCCGCGCCCATCAGCCTTCCCTCTTCATGAAGCGCACCGGCACCACCGGCGTCGCGTGGACGATGGCCTCCGGCGCGCAGGGCTGGACGCACAGCCCGCAGCCGGTGCAGGCGCTGGTTTCGATGCGCACGAACGCGAGATCGACCTCCCTGCCCGACGGCTTGAGCGCCTTGTCGCGGCGGCTCACGTGGATCGCCGGACAGCCGACCTCGAGGCAGTTGCCGCAGCCGGTGCATTTGTCGTCGATGACCGCGTAGGGCGGCGTTTTCTTGTAATCGTCGATCAGCACGCAGGGCCGGTCGGTGATGATCACCGAGGGCTCGTCGATCTTCGTCTCCTCGCGCAGGGCCTTGAACAGCACCGGCAGCTGGTAGGGATCGACGACGCGGATGCGTTCCTTCTTCACCCCCAGCGCTTCGCACAGCTGCGGGAAATTGACCCGCCCGGCTTCCTGGCCGTGGATGTCGCGGCCGGTGGCCGGGTTGTCCTGCCCGCCGGTCATGCCGACGGCGCGGTTGTCGAGCAGCAGGATGGTGACGTTGCCGCGGTTGTAGGTGATGTCGAGCAGACCCTGCATGCCCATGTGCATGAAGGTCGAGTCGCCGATCACCGCGACGATCTTCTTGTTGCCGTCGCCGACCCCGCGCCCCTTGTCCATGCCCAGCGCCATGCCCATCGAGGCGCCCATCGAGATGCAGGTGTCGAGGGCGTTCCACGGATGGCCGGCGCCGAGGGTGTAGCAGCCGATGTCGCCCGAGATGATGATGTTGCGCAGCTGCGACAGCGTGTAATAGATGCCCAGATGCGGACAGGCGACGCACATCGTCGGCGGACGCGGGAAGACCGGCTGGGGCGGCAGCGCATCGGGTTCGGCGACGGCCTCGCCGCGCAGCCTGGCGACACCGCGGCGCAGCACCTCGGGGCTCAGTTCACCAAGGCGCGGCAGCACCGCCTTGCCGACGCAGGCAATGCCGGCGGCGCGGATCTCGTGCTCGGCAAGGGGTTCGGTTTCCTCGACGACCAGCAGGGTGTCGACCTGCCCGGCCAGTTCGCGGATGCGCGCCAGCGGCAGCGGATAACTGAAACCCAGTTTGAGCACAGGCGCATCGGGGAAGGCTTCGCGCACGTGCATGTAGGCCGGGCCGGAGGTGACGAAGCCGATGCGGGCGTCGCTGCCGATTTCGAGCCGGTTGAGCGACGACAGCGCCGATTCGGCGGCCAGCGCCGCTTCGCGCTCGAACATCAGCGGCAGGCGCGGCTTGGCGTTGCCGGGCACCATCACCCAGCGCCGGGCATCCTTGACGAAACCGGTCGGTTCGCGGGTTTCCGGCGGCGCCAGTTCGACACGGCCCTTGACGTGGCAGATGCGGGTCGTGAGGCGCAGCAACACCGGTACGCGGAAACGCTCGGAGAGGCCGAAGGCGGCCCGCGTCATGTCGTAGGCTTCCTGGGAGTCGGCCGGCTCGAACACCGGCACATGGGCAAAGCGGCCCCAGAAGCGGGAATCCTGTTCGTTCTGCGACGACGACATGCCCACGTCGTCGGCGACGGCGATCACCAGGCCGCCGTCGACGCCGGTCACGGTGAGGGTCATCAACGCGTCGGAGGCCACGTTGAGGCCGACGTGCTTCATCGCGCTGAAGGCCCGCGCGCCCATCATCGAGGCGCCCAGCGCCACTTCGAGGGCGACTTTTTCGTTGGGCGACCACTCGGCGTAGAGGCCGGGGAAACGGGCCAGCACTTCGAGGATTTCGGTGCTCGGCGTGCCCGGGTAGGCGGCGGCGACGCGGACGCCGGCATCGCGCACGGCGTGGGCGACGGCGTCGTTACCCGACAGGAAAAGACGGCGCGCGACGGCGGCGGTCAGGGCGTTTCCCATGAAGCGGCTCTCCGGCTGGACACAAAGCCGGAAAGTCTAGGCACGAAGCGCGCCGGACGCGTTGAGACAGGTCAACGAACAGATACACAAACAACCGAAAAACAGGAAAAAATGTATCGTTATCCGCGCCCTGCCCCGCCCTCGATGGCCATCACGTTCTGCACCAGTTCGGCCAGCGAGGCGGCGCCCATCTTTTCCATGACGCGGGCGCGGTGCACCTCGACGGTCTTGATGCTGATGCCGAGCACGTCGGCGATCTGCTTGTTGAGCTTGCCGACGATGATCAGGTCGAGCACCTCGCGTTCGCGCTGGGTGAGCTGGTCGAGACGGCGCGACACCTCGGCGTCCTAACGCCGGCGGCTGCGGCTTTCCTGTTCCTTGGCGAGGCACTGGCTGACGAGGCGCAACAGATCGGTGTCGTTGAACGGTTTTTCGATGAAATCGACGGCGCCCTTCTTGAGCGCCGCGACGGCCATCGGCACGTCGCCGTGACCGGTGATGAAGACCACCGGCAGCGTGCAGTACTGGGCGCGCAGGCGTTCGTGCAGCTCCAGCCCGCTCATGCCGGGCATGCGCACGTCGAGCAGCAGG
>WBZX01000149.1_pt2 | contig 33391 bp, 30 predicted proteins | sample 5204211 | NCBI WGS metagenome assembly WBZX01 (sample SAMN12344362, study PRJNA552823) | activated sludge metagenome | biome: Activated sludge suspended growth; feature: Nitrification reactor; material: Wastewater; isolation source: activated sludge from nitrification reactor of wastewater...
AGACGGGAACTCGCGGAGTGGATCACGAACAAACAGAACCCACTCACAGCCCGCATGATCGTCAATCGCACCTGGCTCTGTCTCTTCGGCCAGGGCTTGTGCCCTACCCCGGACAACTTCGGCACCACGGGCGAGAAGCCTACCCATCCCGAACTGCTGGATGCTCTTGCGGTCGAGTTCATGAACGATGGCTGGTCGATCAAGCGACTGGTTCGACGTATCGTTCTTTCGAGAACATATCAATTAGGAAAGAGCCGAGGGGCGTTAGCCCCCGGAGCAGAGCAACTTTACACACAGCACACCAGGCGACGACTCGAAGCAGAAGGACTGCGAGATCGCTTACTGGTACTGAGCGGTATGCTGGATCTGAATCCACCCAAGTACGATACACTCGTAACACTCAATTCCGACTATGCCTATCAGCATCAATGGAATTGTCGCAGTGTCTATCTACCTGCTTTTCGCAACAGCCCGGAGGAACTGATCGAAGCCTTCGACCGGGCTGATCCGAGTACGGTCGTCGGCCAGCGGAACGTCAGCACCGTCGCTCCGCAGGCGCTCTACCTGATGAACCATCCGCAGGTGCATCGTTTGACTAAGCTCGCTGCAGATCGTCTGCTGAAGGAAGTGCCCAGTGATGAATTGAAGCAGATTGAGCATGCGTATCGGCTGACTCTCGGCCGTGTACCGACTGTCAAAGAGGCGGCACTGCTGAAACAGACATTGCAACTGCAAGGCAACACTGTGGATACCTGGGCGAAGATCATTCATGCTCTCGTCTGTTCTCTCGAATTCCGGTATGTGGAGTAGTCATGTTCTTCAGCAGACGACAGGCACTCAAGACAGCAGGCTGCGGGTTCGGGTATCTGGCCCTTGCAGGGTTGGCACAGGCGTCGAACTCTCACGTCAGCCCCCTCACCCCCAGCCCCTCTCCCCGAAAGGGAGAGGGGAGCACCGATCCCCTGTCGCCCAAGGTTCCGCACCATGCACCGAAGGCGAAGCGGATCATCTTCCTGTTCATGCAGGGTGGGCCGAGTCAAGTCGATTCGTTCGACTACAAGCCTGCACTCGCCCAGCGTGATGGACAGCAGATGCCTTTCGATGATGCCCGCACGATAGCCAACACCGGGCAGAGGCAATCGTCGCAACGCATCATGAAGAACATGTGGAAGTTCAGCCAGCATGGAAAGAGTGGCCGCTGGGCATCCTCGCTCTTCCCTCATGTCAACCAGCATGTGGATGATCTCTGCTTCGTTCACAGCATGCACACAGAAGGAGTCGCACATGGGCCTGCGACACTCTTCCTGCACACTGGTTCCACGAACATGATCCGCCCGTCGATGGGCTCGTGGATCACGTACGGCCTCGGAACCGAGAACGCCAACCTGCCTGGCTTCGTCACCATTGCACCCTCGCCGGGTAATGGGGGCGCTCGCAACTTTGGCAACGCGTTCCTGCCTTCAGTGTATCAGGGAACAGCGCTAGGCACCGCTGGTGGGCCGACGGAGAAGATGATCATCCGACATCTGAAGAACAGCAAGTACAGTGTGGGCGAGCAGGAGCAATTCCTGGGACTGCTGAGTAAGATCAACGCACAGCAGTTGGCAATGCGGCCGGGTGACAAGGAACTGGAAGCGGTGGCTCAGTCGTATGAACTCGCCTGGCGGATGCAGCAGCAGGCACCCGATGTCCTCGATCTCACGAAGGAGAAGCCTGAAACACTGGCGATGTATGGCATCGGACAAAAGGAGACGGACGACTTCGGCAAACAGTGTCTGATGGCCCGGCGGCTCTGTGAAGCAGGCGTGCGGTTCATCCAGGTCACGCATGGCGATGCGAGCGCCAACCCGAAGTGGGATCAGCACTCGAACCTGGCCAAGCATGCTGAACATGCGAAAAGTGTCGATCAGCCGATAGCAGCACTGCTCACTGATCTGAAGCGACGAGGCTTACTGTCCGACACCCTGATCTGGTGGGGTGGCGAGTTTGGTCGCACGCCCTATGCCGAGAAGAACGGTTCCGGGCGTGACCACAACCCAGGTGGCTTCACGGTCTGGCTCGCAGGTGCCGGCGTGAAGCCCGGCTTCGCTTACGGTGCCACCGACGAGTTCGGTCATCATGCGATAGAGGACAAGGTGCACATGCACGATCTGCACGCAACCATCCTGCACCTGCTAGGCCTCGATCACGAGAAGCTGACGTTCCAGTATGCAGGCAGACCGTTCCGGTTGACCGATGTGCATGGCCGGGTGGTACGAGAGATCCTCACATGAGCAACGAAGAACTGCCTCAACTGAAAGAAAAGTCAGCGAAGCAATCGAAAATCAGTGTGATGGATTGGGCAGTCATTGTTTTTCTCGTGCTTCTCGTAGGCTTGACTGTCATCCCAGCATTACTCACTGTCTTAAAGGCAAGTAAATAGTCGGGCACAAATCCGGTATAATACCCGAGTCAGCAGATAAGGATCACCCCATGCCAGTTAAGCAGCTTGAACTATCGGCCAAGCAGAAACGATTCATCGCCAGCGAGATCAAGGCGGGGCGGTATCGAGATCAGAACCAGATACTCCTGGCAGGCTTGGAACTGCTTGCGAAGCGACAACGCATCGAGAAGAAGCGTGCGATGTTGCGTGAGATGATTCAACCTGCACTGGATCAGTTGGATAGAGGTGAATGCAAAACGTTTCATACGAAAGAGGAGTTGTCCGCCCATCTCGATGATCTTTTCCAGAAAGCTGTCAAGCTAGCCAAGAAAACAAAAGTATGATTCGTTCTGTTCGATCTACACCATTAGCAGACGACGATCTGATAACCATCCTGCATCGCACTGTGAGAAAGTTCGGTGTCAGAACAGCTTTTCGTTACAAGACACTATCGACAAGGCCATCGCTGATCTTTCCGTTGATGCTCTTCGCTTTGGTACGCAGGAACGATTTTCAATCATGGATGGGCTTTATTTCTATCACTTGAAGCACAGTAAGCTTGGCGTCACCAACAAACGGGAACGTATTCATCGACCAAGACACTACATCGTCTTCAGGCTGCCTAGTGCCAGTGAACTACATATCATACGGCTATTGCATGAACGCATGAAACTTGAAAGGCAGCATTTTCAGTATGAACCGTGATGAATCGACACTCAGGTATTCCTTCTAGCGGTCACTCTTGCTTCGCAATAGATCGTCGCAACGCATCATCAAGGAGAATGTTCGCATGAGAGATAGTCCGACTTTACCTGGGCAGCAACTCCGGGGCGAACCACTTTAGCGTTGCAGCCAGCGATTCCATAGGTAACCCAATTACGTTGCTGATGGTCCCGGTGCGAACGGTGAGGAATGGGTCGCCGTGGGATTCGATGCCATAGCCGCCAGCTTTGCCTTCCCAGACTCTGGTAGCAATCAAGTGATCGAGTTCGGTTGGAGTGAGGGCTTTGAAATAGAGTTCGCTCAACTCCTGATAGCAGACTTGGGCACCATCACTAACACGCCACAGGCAAACACCTGTCCAGAGGTGATGAATGGTACCAGCCAGACTGCCAAGGATCTTCCGGGCATCCGCTTCATCAACTGGTTTACCGATGATCTGGTTCTGATGCCAGACGGTGGAATCGGCTGCAAGGATCAAACTATCTCTGGCTGCGGGGAGTGAAGCTACTGCAGCCGCCTTCTGCCAGGCGAGTTCTGCGACGTAGCGGCGAGGGTCGGTCACGCCGGTGCCATCGTGTTCATCAATATTGCTGGGGAGCACTTCAAACTGATAGCCAGCATGTTTCAGTAGTTCACGTCTGCCAAAGGAACCACTGGCCAGGATCAAGCGGTGTATCGTTGCCATGAGCGAAGGAGTACATCCAGTGCGGGAAGAAGTCGATCAGGAGTAAGCTCCTGCATACAGCTCATATGACTACAGGTTTTCACGTAACTGGCAGCACAAGGAACGCTGGTAGTCACCGCTCCCTGGGGCTGACCATACGGCCCCGTACGAGTGACTGACGTGCAAGTGAACGGCGATAAGACCGGTTTGCCCATCGCCACTGCCAAGTGCAATGGTCCGCTATCGTTGGAGATGACTGCATCGGACAAGCTGAGGAGTGCCATCAGATCACGTAGTGTTGTCTGCCCGACAGTAGAAGCCACCTGCTTCGACCAGTATCGAACGAACTCACCAGCCAGTTGGGCTTCGTCCGGGCCACCAACGAGAACAATGCTGCCTGCACTGGTCATGTTGACATGCTGGCCCAGGACGGCGAAGTGTTGCACCGGCCAGCGTTTCGTCTCCCAGCGGGTGCCGAGGTTCATCATCACCCAGGGGCGAGGCAGCGACGCTAACCGGGCCAGCCAGCGGTTGCGTTCTGCATCGAGCGATGGGAACTTGAACTGTTTACGCCCTTCGTATCCCAGGGTTTCCGCTGCAAGCCAGTAACGATCAACGGCATGCATGTTCCAGAGATCATCTGGAAGCACAGTGTTGTAAAACCAGCGAGCGCCTTCGCGAGCGGAGGCGAGCCCCAACTTCCATCGTGCCCCGCTGGCTTGCACCATCAAAGCACTACGGAGCAGCCCTTGCAGATCGATGACCAGATCAAAGTGGCGACGACGAAGTTCACGGAAGAACCGGGCATGGTAGTCGATGCCTGCAAACAGGTCCTTCTTCATCTTCTGACGGTCGTAGAGAATCAGATCGTCCAGATCAGGATGATGTTCCAGCAGGCTCGCGTAGCTGTTGTTCACAATCCAGGTGAGTTCAGCATGTGGATACCGTTGCCTGAGAGCTGTTGCTACCGGGAGCGCATGTGCAATGTCACCGACAGCACTGGGTTTGATGATCGCAATTCGTCTGGGTGCAATAGATCGCAACTTCGTTTGCAATGCAGAAAGAGCCGAGGAACGTATTTCCCCGGAGTGTGCTGACGAAGATAGGAGTGGCAGTTCAGTCATGCGTTCATCCATGAACGATGGGCAATCAAGCGGCTATATTCTTGTCAGAAATGCGATTTCAGGCAAGCCGAAGGAGTTACATCGTCTTCAGCCTCTCCTGTATCGACTTCACCCGCACCGTGCTGCCTTGCAGTGCCGAGCACGCAGCCACCGCAGCTTGGGCAGCACTCAGGGTGGTGATGCAGGTCACCCCACGGCCTACTGCTGCCGAGCGAATCTTGCGTTCATCGGAACGACTGATTCGACCGCTGGGAGTGTTAATAATCAGAGCCACTTCGCCGTTCTGAAGCAGATCGAGCAGATTGGGTCTGCCGGTACTGATTTTGTTGATCTCCCGACAGGGAACGCCCGCGGCTTGGAGCACCTTGAGTGTGCCTGCGGTAGCAACCAAGTCGTAGCCCATGTTGGCAAAGGTTTGACCGATGGGAGCAATCTCGCTCTTTTCGCGATCAGCTACGCTGATGAAGACGAGGCCGCTCTTGGGAAGTGGATTATTCGAGGCAAGCTGTGTCTTGGCGAAGGCCATCGCGAAGTCTTCATCGATGCCCATGACTTCGCCCGTAGACTTCATTTCTGGCCCGAGGATGATGTCCACCCCGGGGAACTTGTTGAACGGGAAGACACTCTCTTTTACCGAGTAGTACTTCGGCGTGATTTCTTTGGTCACGCCTAGTTCAGGAAGCGTCTTGCCGACCATGATGAGAGAAGCAATCTTGGGCATCGGCAAACCGATAGCTTTCGAGACGAACGGTGACGTACGGCTCGCTCTCGGGTTCACTTCCAGAATATAGACGAGAGGTTTTTCCTTATTGTCGTCGTTGTTGCCAAAAGCCTTGAAGTTGGCGACAGCGAACTGGACGTTCATCAGGCCCTTCACTTTGAGGGCTAAGGCCAGTTTACGAGTCTGCTGTTTGATTTCTTCCGTGATTTCAGGAGTGAGGCTATAGGGTGGCAGCACGCAAGCGGAATCACCTGAGTGAATGCCTGCCTCTTCAATATGTTGCATGACGCCACCGACGATGACATTCTTGCCATCAGCAAGGCAATCCACATCGACTTCGATGGCATTGTCGAGGAATCGGTCGATCAGGATCGGCTTGCCTGGAGAGACATCGACTGCCTTCGAAACATATCGTTCGAGGTCTTTCTCATCACCGACGATCTCCATCGCCCGGCCACCCAGTACATAACTGGGGCGAACGAGGACGGGGAAGCCAATGCGTTGTGCGGTGCGGATGGCACCCGCGACATCGTAAGCGATGCCACTGGGAGGCTGACGCAACCCTAGTTCTTCGACCAGAGCCGAGAATCGTTCGCGGTCTTCGGCGACATCGATGCTGTCAACACTGGTGCCGATAATGGGGGCATGGTTGGCTTCGAGAGCCTTGGCAAGATTGAGCGGCGTCTGTCCGCCAAACTGCACGATGATGCCATCAGGCTTCACTTCGTCGATGATGTGGAGCACATCTTCGGAAGTGAGTGGCTCGAAGAAGAGCATGTCGCTGGTGTCGTAGTCAGTCGATACCGTTTCCGGGTTCGAATTGACCATGATGGTCTCGTACCCTGCATCTTTGAGTGCAAAGGATGCCTGACAACAACAGTAATCAAACTCGATCCCCTGGCCGATGCGATTTGGGCCACCACCCAGAATCATGATGCGTTTCTTGCTGCCCTTGGGCTTCCCCTCATTCTCGTTGATCTTCTCCGCCCCCATTTGCTTGGGTGGCGTATCGTAGGTCGAATAATAGTAAGGTGTGTACGCTTCAAACTCTGCAGCACAGGTATCTACCGACTTGTAAGTCGGCACGATGCCAAAGTCCTTGCGTCGCTGTTTGACCTGGGGTTCGCTGACGTTCCAGATGTTGCACAGTTGACGATCCGAGAAGCCGTACTGCTTGGCTTGTCGCATCACCAGATCGCTGACTTCATCGAGATTGGTGTACTGCCGCAGTTCGTCCTCGAAGCGAACAATTTCGCCGATGTGATGCAGGAACCAGGGATCGATCTTGGTGCGCTTGTGGATTTCAGTCTCGCTCATGCCCGACTTGAGCGCATAGCGAAGATACCAGATGCGTTCACTGTTAGGCGTGGCCAGCTTCTGTTCGATCTCTTCACGACTAGGTTGCTTGGCAGTGCCCCAGCGGTCCATGCGATCGCAGCCGAGACCGAAGTGACCGGTCTCGAGGCCTCGTAGTGCTTTCTGCAGTGATTCCTTGAACGTGCGGCCAATGGCCATCGTTTCACCGACCGACTTCATCTGCGTAGTCAGCGTGGCATCGGCATCGGGGAACTTCTCGAATGCCCAGCGTGGAATCTTGGTGACCACATAGTCAATCGTCGGCTCAAAGCAGGCAGGTGTTTCGCGAGTGATATCATTCTTGAGTTCATCGAGCCGATAGCCCACGGCCAGTTTGGCTGCAATCTTGGCGATGGGGAAGCCTGTAGCTTTCGATGCCAATGCAGAGCTGCGGCTGACGCGGGGGTTCATCTCGATGACGATCATGCGACCGTTTTCGGGATTGATGGAGAACTGGATATTCGATCCACCCGTTTCGACGCCGATCTCGCGAATGACCCGCAGCGATGCATCACGCATCCGTTGGTATTCTTTATCGGTCAGAGTTTGAGCAGGAGCAACCGTGATGCTATCGCCGGTGTGAATGCCCATCGGATCGAGATTTTCGATCGAGCAGATGATGACCACGTTGTCTGCATGGTCACGCATCACTTCGAGTTCGTATTCCTTCCAACCCAGGCACGATTCTTCGACGAGCACGCTGTGGACAGGACTGAGTTCGAGCCCGCGAGCAATCATCTCGAAGAATTCGGTGCGGTTGTAGGCAATGCCTCCACCTGTACCACCGAGGGTAAAGCTTGGTCGCAGGATGCAGGGTAAGCCGACGAGATCGAGCACATCCCGGGCTTCTTCCATGTTGTGGATTTGCTTACTCTTAGGCAGATCGAGTCCGATCTTCTCCATCGCCTCCTTGAATGCCAGGCGATCTTCCGCTTTGTGAATCGCTTCGGGCTTGGCCCCGATCATTTCGACGTTGTACTGTTTGAGGATGCCCTTCTGATGCAAGGCCATCGCGGTGTTGAGGCCTGTCTGGCCACCCAATGTGGGAAGCAATGCATCGGGGCGTTCGACACGGATAATCTCGGCTACATATTCCCAGGTGATGGGTTCGATGTAGGTGCTGTCCGCCATCTCCGGATCAGTCATGATGGTGGCGGGGTTACTGTTGACGAGAACGACCTGGTAGCCTTCCTCACGCAGAGCTTTGCAGGCCTGGGTACCGCTGTAATCAAATTCACAAGCCTGGCCGATGATGATCGGGCCGGAACCAATAATCAGAATCTTCTTCAGGTCGGTACGTTTCGGCATCTGTTGGTCCAAAGGAAAAAGGGCCAGCGTAACACAAGCGTAGGGGTGATTCGGGTGCCTGGGAGTTAGGCAGTGTGCTTACTTCATGGATACGAATTGCGACGAAGACGGACACATCTTCTTGGTGCTAAACTGTCGCGGGATCGAGGATCACAAGTGATGGCCAACTCGTCGCCAAACGACGAAAGTGGTTGAAGTTGAATGTGAGAATCGCATCGACATGATGAACCTGACAATAGGCAACTAGACGAGCATCATGTACCTGTTTTCCAATAATTCCTAACTGAGCAACAATGGATTTCCATATGGGAAAGATATCAGGGATGTCTGGCAGCCACAGAAAGCTCTGTTCGTAGGTATGTGATCGAGATTCTGCTTCATTGGATGAAAGCCCAAGTCCGTTCGCAGATACTGGCCGAGTAACTACTGAACGAAACTCAATCAAGTTCTGCCCACAGATATACAGCTGATTATCTGCCAACTTCAATTTCACCAATGCCTGTTCAGTCAGCTGGTGTAAGCTGTCACCCTTATTGGTATGTCTCAGCAGAATCGAAGTATCGAGAAGTACTTTCATTAGTCGTACATATTCTCGCGAGAAACTGCTTCATCTGAAAGTGAGATACCGCAATCAGAAGTTGCAGAACGCAGCAGTCTCAGCCAATCGTCATGGCTGCTGGAATTGGTGGGGACAATGGAGAACCGTTCGTTCATGATGTTAAATGCTAATAATTCGGCAGGAATACCCTGACGTGCCGCTTCATCTTTGATCTGGTTTTCCAAAGGTGGCTTAATCTGTATCACCATCATACTCTCCTTGGCTGCATTCTACCCTGTCAGCCTATGCCAATCAACGTGTTACCTTGTCCCCTTGGCCCACTTCTTTTCGAGGTGACGGGCGAGCCAGCCGAGGGGGACGGACATCAGTAGATAGAGGATGGCGGTAGCCAGGCCTATCTCCAGGTATTGCCCTGCGGGTTTGCTTAAGATCTGGAATTGTTTCGAGAGTTCCACCATCGAGATGGCGCTAACGAGACTGGTATCCTTGAAGAGGGCAACAAAGTCATTCGTCATTGGTGGCAGTATGCTTCGCATCGCTTGTGGCAACACGATCCGCTTGAAGGTGAGTGGCTTCGACATGCCGAGTGCTGCACCGGCTTCCCACTGACCAATGGGGACAGCCATCAGTCCAGATCGGTATACTTCTGCTTCGTAGGCTCCATAGTTCAGCCCGAATGCCAGGATAGCGACGAGTTCAGCCGGGAGATTGAGTTCAGCAGGCAAACCATAGTAGAGGACATAGAGAAGAAACAGAACCGGGATGCCTCGGAAGAACTCGACGTAACTGATGGCAAAGAGTTGAGCAGGCCAGGGGCCATAGAGCCGCATGATGGCGATAGGCAGGCCGATAGCGATGGCGAGCAGCATGCTGAGCACTGCAATGCGAACAGTGACCACCGCCCCTTCCAGAAGCAGCCTCATGAACCCCGCTTCGCCCCACATGGCATACTTCTGGGTGGCATTGGCTGCAACCTCCTGAGGCTTCTCGAGTCCCATCTGATCAGGATTCCAGAGTCGCCACTTCTCGAAGATGCGGCGGAGGGTGCCGTCCTTCCAGAGTTGTTCCAGTGCATCGTCAACCTGCTTAGCGAAGGCTTCATCTTCCTTCCGCATGACGATGACGTAATATCCCTTGGCAAACGGATCGCCTGCGAAACGCAACTTGGGATTGGGAAGTGCATAGGATGCAGCCATCGGCAAATCGAGCAGCACCGCATCGGTGCGGCCTAGTTCCAGATCACGGTAAGCATCGTTGGGGCCGTTGTAGACATTCTTGCTGGCTTTCTTCTCGTTGAGGATGCGGTCTGCAGCCGTATCTTCCATCGTGCCAAACTTGGCTTTCTTGGCGAGAGCATCGTCGAAGTTGCTGAACCGATTGTCATCCACATGTACCACCAACTGTTGCTGATAGACGTAGTAAGGCCGACTGAGACGGAACTGCTCTTTGCGATCAGCAGTCGCTTCGATGCCATTGAGGGCGAAGGAATAGTCTTTGCGTTTGAGGCCGTTGGTCAGTTCCTTGAACTCGTTCTGAACGAAGACCATCTTGCGACCAAGCTTTTGGCCGAGCGCTTCTGCCAGTTCTACTTCGTAGCCCAGGTACTTGTTGGCATTCTGGGGATCGCGAAAGATGTACGGCGCTCCACCTTCGGAATCGGCACCCCAACGCAGTTCGGGTTTATCCTGCGAGAAACCGAGCTGCGTACTGAACAAGAACATCAACAGTGCTAGGCCTTGTTTCAACGTTCAAGCACTCCAGAAATGGTGACTTCAAAAAAACAACCCTGATGCACGATGGTACGCCGTGCATCAGGGTCGTCAATGGGAACTACACTTTATTGCTGTGGCTGCTTCGTCATGAATTGCCTGCCAATGAACAAGATGGCCACCGCTCCGATCAATGGCAGCACTGTTGCGATGCCGTAGAAACTCGTGTTTGAGAGACCGTTCTCGTAGGTTCTCATCCAGAACAGGTTGATCAGGTTGGCAATGGCGTTGGTCACCAGGAAGCATGATGTAATCATGCTCTTCATGCTGGCAGGTGCCTGCCCGAAGGAAAAGTCGAGACCTGTTCCATAAACAAGCACTTCACCAATGGTTAGAAGAACATACGCCAGTACCAGCCACATGTGGCTGACTTTGACACCATCCCCCTGAACCATCCAGGCGCAGAGTGTCATGATGCCTGGAGCGCTGGCTGTGAAGAGGAAGCCCACAAACATCTTGGAGATAGGGGAAATCTGGCTTTTCGGATCGAAGCGGGGCCAGAACCACTGAAAGAAGATAATCAACACCAGCACCATCAGGGCGTTCACCCATTGCAACGAATCAGGTGGTAGGCTTGCAGGCCCACCCAGGCTCGCCAGCCAGGGTGTGCTCATGTCCATGTGTTCTTTGGCAAACAACACCCACAAGCTGTCGTTATGTTCGTAAGGAATCCAGAACAGGACGATGAGGGAAAACACACCGAGTAGCGAGATGATTACCTTCCGCTGCTGCTTTCGTTCTTCCGGTGACAATACTGGCGCTGGCCCGGGAGTATCGACAGCATAGAAAGGCTTGCCCAGTGCAAAGGCACCGAGTGCCAGGATCATCAAGATCGCAGGGATGGCAAATGCCACCTGGTAGCCATACTTCTCGCGAACGAAAGGCAACGCCAGCATGGAAAGTAGTGAGCCGACATTGATGGAGAAATAGAACCAGAGGAACGCATTCGCTCGCAGCGATAGGTTACCCGGTCGTTTTTGATCGTAGGTCAAACCCAGCAATGCCGAGATGTTGGGTTTGATCACTCCACTTCCTGCAGCAAGAAGTGCTAGCGAGAGGAGGAGAAAGGTGATATCCGGAATGGTTAAGAAGAACTGACCGACGATGTAAGGAACAGTGAAGCCAACGATCGTCCAGTACTTTCCAAAGTAACGATCAGCGAGATAGCCACCGAGCAGGGGCAGGAAGTAGCATCCCATCTTGTAGGTGAAGTAGTAGGTGCCTGCATCCTGCTTAGCGATACCCAGTTGCTCCGTCATGTAGAGCATCATGATGGCTCGTGAGCCATAGAAGGAACAGCGCTCAGCAAATTCACCCCAGAAGATGAACCAGAGTGCGATGGGGTGGCTGTTGTTGGCACCTGGCGGAATAGGAATACCAGACATCATTTCACCTGTTTCTCGGCGTTAGCTTGTTCTTCCGCCATGCGGCGGTTGAAGGGTTTAGCGATGAAATAGAAAGCGAAACCGGCGAAGATGCAGATCGCCAGTTGGGCACCGAAGTACTGTGTGGGAGTAAAGAGCCTGACCCCACTAGCGTCCTTCTCACTGAACAAGGGCGTGACCTGACTGTTGATCAAGGTGCCACTGAAGATGGTGAGAAGGAAGCAGGCGGTGATGAAGCTCTTCATCGATTTGGGAGCAGCGACGAAGGCGAGTTCAAGTCCGACGGGAGAGATGAGAATCTCAGCCATCGTGATAAAGAAGTACCCAGCCACCAGCCAGAGGATGGATGCCTTGCCAGCGCCAGCCATCTGGTCAGCGAGGATAAACATGAGTGGCGTCAGAGCGGTGAAGACGAAGCCTACCTGCATCTTGTCAGTCGGGCGAATCTTGTAGCCTTTCTTTTCCAGCCAGGTGAAGAGGATGGTCGAGAGAGGCAGGAACGTCAGGATGAACCAGGCATTGAGCTGTTGGAATTGATCAGCTTTGTAAGTGGCACCAAAGATGGTGGTATCGAGGCGTTCACGGGTGAAGTAGAGCCAGACCGTGTTGTAGTGCTTCATGACGCTCCAGAAGACAGCGCAGAGCACGAACACGCCAAGCAACTTGGCGAGCACGCTCCACTGTTCTCGTCGTTCTTCCGGTGTCTTTTTGACATGCCGAATCGTTTCGACAGCGTAGTACCTCTTCCCCGAAGCAAAGAGGATAAGGGCGAGGACCATCAGGATGGTGGGTAGCCAAAAGGCTGCATTCGGGCCATAGTGATTGCGGAGTACCGGCATGGACGATTGTGCGATCAGGGAGCCGACGTTGATAGCCCAGTAGAACATCGAGAAGGCAGTGCTGCGGAGTTGTAATTGTCCCGGCTTCTGCTGATCGTAGGTCATGCCCATCAGAGTCGAGAGGTTGGGTTTGATGACCCCGCTACCGAAGGCCAGGATCACCAGGGCGACGAGCATGATGGGAGAGGGAACCGCCATGCCTCCAGCGGTGTGCATGATATCAGCTTGGGTTTGAGGAATCGTCATCAACCAGTTGCCGATGACGTAGGGCACAGCGAAGCCGACGATAGTCCAGTATTTACCGAGGAAGCGGTCAGCGATGATGCCGCCGATGAGAGGAGTGAGGTAGGTGGCAGCCTGAAAGTAGTAGGCCCAGCGAGAGGCATCTGCTTCGCTGAACTTCAGCGTTTCATTCAAGTAGAAGGTGAGGATGGCCAGCATGCCATAGTAGGAACATCGCTCGGCCAGTTCGCCCCAGAAGAAGAAGTAGAACCCGGTCGGGTGACCTCGGAAATAGTTGTACAGTTGAACGAACGGGTTTGAACTCTTCGTCGGCTCAGGCATCGTCTTACTTCCCTTCTGCGGTCGCACCGTGGGGTACGGGCTTCATGGTACCATCTGCCTGCCGTTCTACCGAGACATAAATGACATCAGCTTGCGTAACCGGGATAATCTTGCCCTTACGCTCGGCTTCGACTTCGATGCGAACCGTGACGGATGTCTTCCCGACTCGAACACTACTCGACCAGAAGCTGACCAGATCGCCTACCAATACCGGCTCCTTGAAATCGACTTTATCAATAGCGATAGTTACCAGCATGGATGGTTTGCCACCACGTTCTTCCAGGGTATGCCGAGCACCGCAGTGGGCAGCCTGATCGATGTAGCTGAGCAGTACACCGCCAAAGATCGTGCCCAGTGGGTTGGTATCCCGGGGCATCATCACCACTTTGATCGCTAGGTATCGGTTCGACATGGTCGCTGACTCTCCTCGTTCGCTTACAGCCCCATGTAATCGCCTTGGGGAACTGCTTGTTGTACTGGTTCAGGAATGGGGAGAGTGACGACGGGACTGGAATGTGAATTGGAGGCTTCGCGTACTCCCAGTTCCTGCCTGACTACGCGAGCTGCTTCCACCAGGTTGTTCACCTTACGGATGGCGACATTGCGAGAGAGGGCTGAGAGTCCGGCATCGGCAGCGAGCCAGAGTCGTTCGGCTGGCACATATTTCTTGGCTTCACGAATTCGCTCAGCGAGCAGGCCCGCTGGTTCCACCCAGGTATTGGAGGAATCAATAATGCCCAGACCAATACGACGGGCAGGGAGTTCTGCCAGCACATCGATCTCTGACATTTCCACAGAGCCAAAGGCCAGGTCGAACTGACGAACATTGATTGTTGCTGAACAGACCTCCGCCGCTGTTTCGACAAGCCAGGGACGATACCGGCGCCGGCCCATCGGTCTGCCGTAACCATCGAGGAAGCCCAGGCGGAGATGGACTTCGATCGGTATGCCATCTACAGTACGGCGAACGAGATCAGCCAGCACACTTGGATCATCTGGCGACCAGGCGAATCCAGTCTCATCCAGTTGAACGAGGGATACTCCTGCATTGACGAGTGATTCGAGCTCACCACGAAGCAGCGTAGCGAGCGACATGGCCATGTTCACACGACCCTGCCCGCCCTGAATCAACCCTGCAAGGGTGTACGGCCCGGGCAGGGTTGAGACGGACAACGTACTGCTCAGTGACATGAGTCGTTCAGCATCCGTAGCGACCCCAAGTCCACGCAAGGCCAGTAATGGCTTGGTTTGCTGATATACAGGGTATGAGTGGTAGAGCCTGCTGCTCAACTGTTTGCGGCTGGGTAATGGTTCCAGCCCCTGGATACGTTCGAGCAGGGCAGTACCTTCTGCAACACCGGGTAAGCCTAGATTGGTGGTAACGATGTCAGCCCCAACACGCAGTTGGTCATCGAGTGCTACAAGGAAGGCATCGCGTGCTACCTCTTCCCCATCGTCTCGGAAGTGCCGTTCGGGATTACGTTTCGTATCCAGGAGATGGCGGATGTACCAACTCGCGGTCGGCCAGGTGCCTGCCAGGTAGACCGGTAACAACGGCAAATCGGACATGGTGTCTCAACTGCAAAAGGGCGAAGCGGACTGTAACAAGAGTAGCTGGTGAACTCAACTCCTGCCAGAAAAATCATCCAAAGTCTGGCCCTGTCTATTTGCGGTTCGCGAACTGGGGACGAGCCAGACGTGCTTCCCTATAACTTCTTCACACGGATCGTTCATCTTCACGCTGGCAGCCACCATGACAGACGCTTCAGACTCGACGAGTTTCGGCCCTCCTAAGTACAAACGAGTGCTTCTTAAACTCAGTGGCGAAAGCTTCCAGGGAACCTCCGGCAAAAGTGGCATCAGTATTGAAGAGACGCTGGCTTTTGCAGCGCAACTCAAGCGTGTGGCTTCCCAAGGGGTACAACTGGCTATCGTCGTTGGTGGTGGGAATATCCTCCGCGGAGCACAGTTCAGTAGCGGTGGCGATGTCATCAAGGAAGCAACAGCCCACTACATGGGAATGCTGGCCACCGTCATGAACGGTCTGGCACTGCAGGAATCACTCGAAAAGATCGGCTGCCAGACTCGGTTGCTCAGTGCTATCCGCATGGAAACGGTTTGTGAACCCTACATTCGCCGTCGCTGTGAACGGCACCTCGAAAAGGGGCGGATTGTCATCCTTGCCGGTGGGACAGGCAATCCCTTCGTGACGACAGACACTGCAGCGGCACTGCGAGCTCGTGAACTCAATTGCGAGATCGTGATGAAAGCTACCAAGGTGGATGGGGTTTACAGCGACGATCCCGAAAAGAACCCTCATGCCATCCGCTACGAGAAGCTGACCTACAGCCAGGTGCATCGTGATAACCTGCAGGTGATGGACATGTCCGCCATCCAGATGTGCATGGAAGCCAAGATTCCCATCATCGTCTTCAACTTCAAGCGAGAAGGGAACATCGAACGTGCCGTGGCAGGGCATCGGCTGGGCACGATTGTCAACTAACTTCAACACCTTTCCCCAGAACTAACCATGACTACCGACGAAATCTTGATGGACGTGGAAGAACGCATGGAGAAGGCTGTCAGCAACCTCAAGGAGGAACTGCGTGGCATCCGAACTGGTCGGGCCAGTCCAGCCCTGGTCGATACCCTGCGTGTGGATTACTACGGCTCTCCCACGCCTCTCAAGCAGTTGGCTGGCGTCAGTTGCCCTGATCCTCAGCAGATTCTGATCCGTCCCTACGATCAGGGAGCGCTCAAGGACATTGAGAAGGCCATCATCGCCAGCAACCTTGGCCTTGCCCCTAACTCCGATGGGAAAGTGATTCGTTTGAACATCCCCGCGATGTCTGGTGAACAACGCACCAAGATGACGACCCGTGTGAAGAAGCTAGCGGAAGACAGCAAAGTCTCGATCCGTAACATCCGCCGTGATGGCAACAAGCACTTCGACACGGCTGAAAAAGACAAGGCCATGACCGAAGACGAACGGGATGCAGGCAAGGAAGAAGTACAGAAGCTGACCGATACCTACGAGAAGAAAGCCCAGGAAATGGCTGACAAGAAGATCGTCGAGATCATGGAATAGGTGCTATAGTGCGTATCGTCCAAAGAGCCACGGAGTTTAACTCCGTGGCTCTGGTTTTTCAGGGTGACGTTTTTGATTGATAACGAGGAGCAGTAATAGATAGCTGATGGAAATGCCAACCGACCAGGCGAGAGAGTTCAGCCAGTGTGATGATGGCTGGAGGGAATACCAGAGCAGCATGCCATCCAGTGGATCAAGCTCTTCACTTTTTATCTGATAGGCAAGAATTTCGTTTGTCTTCGAATTGGTCGCTACACTTTTCGAATTTGGTGGCAGTGTCAACACTTTGGAAAGAGCACCTGTATCGGGTTCATAACGATAAATATCCTCGCGGTTGCGACGTTTGTACAGCCAGAGCGCAGCCCATCGGGGAAGCCAGGTTACATGATCCCTGAGAGCTGACTCAATCCAACTTACGTTGTACGCGTGACTGACGATATCGTGTTTGTCGTTGTACCGATGATATCTGACAACATCGCTCAATAGCTGATGAGTCGATTTCACAGTTCCTGTGTCAACATCCCAACTCGTTAGAGTGTGTCTGTCGTTCAACCCAATCACTGTTTTGCCATCAGATGCAAATGTTACCATGTTCCATGGAATGCCGGTTCCCTTGACTGCCAGACATTTCACTTCTGCTCCGGTCTCGACGTTTGTCAGTCTGATGGTCCCATCCATCGATGCAGTAGCAATCTGACTGCCATCAGCAGACCAGTCTAACCCCTGAATCTTTCCTTGATGGCCTGTTGAGATGGTCTTTAGTCGCTCTCCGGTCAAGGCATCCCAAATGTCTAAGGTGTATGGCAGCTTGCTATCGTAGGTCACTCGCTCATCAACAGCTACGACACGAGTAGAATCAGGCGAAAAGGCAAATGACAGGTAGCCTCCATCGTGGGCGATGATCACCGGCTTCTGTTTTGACCTGAAGTTCCAAAGGTAAAGTTGATGACCTGATTTGGTCCCGGGATTGAATTCGTATCCAGACATCAGCAGCAACTTGCCATCGTTGCTGAATTTCTTGGGAGTGACTGAAGTAATTCGATTGTTGTACTCGGCGATATGTTGCAATGACTGAGCATCGCACACCATAATGGCACTTCCGGGTTCACTGCAAGCCAGCAAATCTCCCTTAGGAGATGCAGTCCAGGCAAAGGAAGTAATGGCAACTGACCGTAATGCCTCTGGTTGTCGCTGGCTCAGTAAGGTGTAAGCAACAACAATGATTACTACAGCGTGGCAATAGCGAGAACTTAATATCATCCAAAAGCGATGAAGCATGATGGCCAATCCGAAGTTAGTCCTCAGGTTATGCCTGAGGACTGTTGACAGATGCTGAGTCTACTGCTTCGGAAATTCCTTCGCGACTGCAAGTGCCTGCTCATCGAACCCGGTGGGTAGCTGTTCAAACCCTTTGAGCTTGTACAGTGTCAGCACTCGAGCCCCTTCGGGCTTCTCATTCGATTTGATCAACGCTTCCTTGAACTTCTCCAGTCCAGCTTTGTCGGAAATCTTGTCGCTGTACATGACTGTCGTGGCTGGGAAATCGACGGAGGAATAGAGAGCCCTCAGCTTCCTGAATCGGCCTGGCTTGCGTTCACGGAAGACTTCCATGCCTGCCCCGGTGACAATGGCCCCACGGGCTTTACCATCGAGAACTGCTTCCAGCGTCTCATCCACATCGCCAGGCTTCACCAGCTTAAAGGCCTTATCGTGTGGCTGGCCCAGCACCTTGTTCAAGCAATACTGGGAAATGAACGGGATTCGGTCAGGTACAGCAACACTGGCTCCCGCCAACTCCTTCACTTCACGGGCAGCATCGTCCTGCTTGACGGCCAACACAGTCTTGGTGGCACCGGGATCGATGCTGGCAATCAGCAGGGCTTTCGCATCCGTGTTGTTCGAGCGCATCCAGCCATATTCGAGGCCTGACAGGATGACGAGTTGCGTGGTACCTGCTTTGAACTCCTTTTCCATCTGCTCGTAGCTGAGGACATCAAACTGTGCCGGTGTACCAGTCTCTTTCTTGATGATTTCTGCGAAAGGCTTGATCTGTTCCAGAATCTTGGCCCGATCCTGCCCGGCAAATACGCTTTCCAGCAAAGCTACCTTCACTTGGTCTTCTGCACCGTAGGTAGACGTGCCAGCACTAATGGCTGCTCCCGTGGCCAGCAGGGTCTTTATCCATTCGCGTCGTGTAGGTATCATGGGTGTTCTCGCTGGAAAGTGAACGGAATGCTTGCTCCAGTTCAGTTTACAAATTATACTCGACTGGTACGAATATACTTACAGTTGATAGAGTTGAATCAACCAGACAAGGACTAGTTCGTGGCCCAGCGACGAATTCGTGTTCGAGGTGTCGGCCCCCAGATCGAAGGGAAGTACTGGGAGTCCGAATCATTGCTGCGTATTGGCCGGTACGAACATCTGGAAGTGGTCCTCAATGATGCTTCCATCAGTCGTCGTCATGGCGAACTGGCATCCGGTGATCAGGGCTGGGTTGTTCGCGACCTGGGTAGTACCAATGGCACCTATCTGAACGGCGTGAAAGTCGGACGTACTGACCGCAAGATCAAAGCTCGTGATGTTATCCAGTTTGGGAACCTGGTCATGGTGGTGGCTGTCTGCGAAGATGGCCCGACGGAGCCTGAGGAACCACCTACTGGTGGTCTACAAGTTCAAGCCACCACGAATAACTCCTGGCATCGGGCGCTTGAGAGCGTGGTGTTCCAGCATACGAGTCGACCCCGTTCAGGTGATCGACTGCTGACGCTGCTTCGTGCTAACCATCACCTGGTCCATGCCAACTCGCTGGATGATCTGCTCCGTTCCGTACTGGATGATGCAGTTTCGGCACTCGATGCACAGCGAGCAGCGATCGTGTTGAACTCCGAAGAAAGCAACGAACTCGTTTTGAGAGCAGTCGCTACCGGTGACAAAGAATCGCGAGGCCGGGTCTACTTCAGCAAGAGCATTGCCAAGCGATGCTTTGATAAAGCTGAATCAGTCCTTTGCCGTGATGTCACTCATTCCCCTGAACTGGCAGTAGCCAATAGCATCGCCGATGGCACCATGAGTTCGGTCATTTGCGCACTTCTTCGCTCTCCACGTCGGCAACTCGGTGTCTTACACCTCGATCGTGGTCCACTCAAAGATCCTTTCACCCAGGAAGACTTGCAACTGGCTGATGCACTCGCTGCCAGTGTCGCTGCAGCCATCGAAGTGGCTCAACTGGTTGAGCAACAACGTGAACTCTTCCTGCGAACGGTGACAGCGCTGGCACAATCGGTGGAAATGCGCGATGCTTACACAGGTAATCACACACAACGAGTGACTGACTATTCGCTGATCATAGCCACTGAAATGAAGTTGAATGCCGAGGATGCCCGGTGGGTGCAGATCGGCACGCCGCTACACGACATCGGCAAGATCGGTATCGATGATGCCATCCTCCGCAAGCGTACGAAGTTGACGGGCGATGAATACGAGATCATGAAATCGCACACTACTAAAGGCGCAGCGATTCTGATGGCTATCCCCGAACTGGGGCCTGCCATCCCCATTGTTCGCAGCCACCATGAGCAATGGGATGGTGGCGGATATCCAGATGGTCTCAAGGGTGATCAGATTCCCAAGCTGGCACGTATCGTGGCCGTCGCCGATGCGTTTGATGCCATGACTTCGGATCGTCCGTATCGAAGCGGGTTCTCTCTGCAGCGTGCCTTTGACGAGATCAAGGACCTGGCTGGCAAGCAATTTGACCCGGAAGTAGCAGCAGCCTTCCTGCGTCAGCGTGAGAAGGTGGAAGAAACTTACTCACAACGGCTGATCGTTGAGGAAGGCTACTTGCAGCCTCCAGCTCGAACGGGCGATACACCGATTGAATCAGAAGCAGTCTCGCGAACGGGTTACATTGACCCCGACCTTTTACCCAAGTCGCAGAATCCCGTATAACGTAAGGCATCTCCTTCCACCGGTGGAACGGGTGATTCTCCATATCTACCTGCCTCGCGCAGGTGATGATTCTGCCTGCAGGTGCCCATGAGTGGCGATCAGATTCGTGTGCTAGTCGTTGATGATCAGGAAATGCACGCCCAGGCGGTGGCGGAAAGCCTGGCTCGCATCGGCTACGATTGTACGATCGCTACCAGCGGTCAGGAAGGCCTGCAGAAGATAGAGAACGAAGACTTCGATGTAGTCATCACCGACCTGCGCATGGAAGGTGTTGATGGTCTGGCAGTACTTCGCAAAGCCAAGATGGAACTGCCTGATGCGGAAGTAGTGCTGGTTACCGGGCATGGCGACATCAAGACTGCAGTAGCAGCCATGCAAGGCGGAGCAGCCACTTACCTGACCAAACCTGTTGATATTAATGAACTTCGCGTGGTGGTGGATAAGTACACCCAGCGTCATCGGTTGACCCAAACCAATAAGGAATTGCAGCGACAACTCGACGAGCGTTTCGGCTTCGAGGGCATGATTGGCAGCAGTCCACTCATGCATGCGGTACTCGATCGACTGAAACAGTTAGCGCCGACCGATAGCCGGGTTCTTATCCAGGGTGAAACGGGTACAGGCAAGGAACTGGTGGCGAAAGCACTTCACTTCAACAGCCCGCGCAAGAACAAACCATTTGTTCCCCTCAACTGTACTGCCCTCAACGAAAACCTGCTTGAAGATGAACTGTTTGGTCACGAAGCAGGTGCCTACACTGGAGCTGATCGACAGAGGAAAGGGAAATTTGAGTTCGCCAATGGCGGCACTCTCTTCCTGGATGAGCTAGGCGACATGCCTATTCCGTTGCAGCAAAAGTTGCTCCGAGTGCTCGAAGATGGGCAGGTGTATCGCGTCGGTGGCAATGAGCCAATCAAAGTCAATGTCCGTGTTATCTCCGCCACGCACCGTGATCTAGAACAAGCAGTGGCGAAGGGCACCTTCAGACAAGACCTTTACTATCGACTGAAGGTAGTCACCATCAAGTTGCCTCCACTGCGTGAACGACGGGAAGACATTACTCTGCTGGCTACTCACTTCATGAAGGAGTTCGCCAGCCGCTACGGTCGTGATGTGAAGACCATCTCAGCGGATGTCCGCCGCATGTTCGCCAGCTACGATTGGCCCGGTAATGTACGCGAACTACGGCACGTCATCGAAAGCATGGTCGCTGTTGACCGTGATGGTATCCTTGGCATCGACGATTTGCCTGAAAATGAGGGTTTAGGCAAAACCCAGGACGCAGTGGCCATCCCCATGGGAGATAGCTCGCTGGTGGGCAAGCCTCTAGCTGAAGTGGAACGCTACTACATCATGCAGGCGCTGGAGATGGCAGCTGGTAACCGTGAAGAAGCTGCGGAAATGCTCGCCATCGGTGAACGGACACTGTACCGCAAGATTAAAGAGTACGAAGATGCAGGCTTCATGCCCAAACGCCGACCTGCCAGTTAACCTGATAGTCGTGCGAAGCGGAAGTGGTGTCGTGGGAAATCCATGCTCATCGAAAAGGTTGCCAGCAAGCCACTGGTCAGCGATGCCAATAGCAATGATGTATCCATTCGCCAGTGCATAGGTAGAACCATCGGACCGGGCAGCCAAGTGAAGATGATACCTGCCACGATGCTGGCAATGCTGAGCCACTGATACAGCCTGAGACCAGCAATGATCGGTGTCTGCACCTCGCCCCGGTAGGCTTCTTCGACAAATCGACTGACACCGGTGAGGATACCATAGAGCCCGACGATGATGGCGGGAGCCATGCTTGCATACTGTAGACGAGCCAGGAACAGCCCGATAGCGATGTTGCTGATAATCGAATAGAGTTGGGTGATATGGATCGGCTGGTTGGCTAGTTCGGAGATTGCCACCACTCGCGAGTGAGGATTGCGAACAACAATGCCACATTCAACACTGGTTACTTTGCCATGACAACATCCTTGCACCAGGCAACGAAGCCTGCCGATGGCTTGCACCCATGGGGCAGCGAGCGCCGCTGTTGCACACAGCGATAGGAAATGGTAACCGCCTGCATACATCAGAAGCACACTCCCCAGCAATCCGCCGAGGATAGCTCCATAGTATCCGAAGGGGCGTAGCAATTTAGGCGAGCCGGTGACCCACTGTCCCCAGAGACAAGCACCCAGCAGTGTCATGAAGGCAAGCAAAACCAGCAGCCAGGACTCGCGGATGAACTGGCCACAAATTAGGATGCCTACCCCAGCAGCGAGCCCGGACCACCAGCCATGATTAATGATGCGAAGTGGTCCTATTTGATATGCATGCCAGGAGTTAGCGAGTCGTTCACATGCTTGTCGTGCGCATTCCCACAAAAGTGCCCGCCGATAAATTAGAAAGAATACCATAGCACCAGCTATGACATCGATGATGAGATGGTTGCCTACCGTGCAACAACTGATGGACATGGCAATCGCGATGAACCACCAAAGCACTGTGAACCGGGGGAAAGCCTGCGACCAGAACACAGCTGCAGCTAGCGCCCACATCACATGGAACGAAGGCAACGCACATACCGGACCATCCAGGCCTCGTTCCCAAAGCAGCACCTCACCCCAGAACCCAGTCGGAGTGAACTGACGAGGTGGTGCGTGAAAAGGCAGTATATACGACAGAAAAATACCCACACCAATGAGCCAGAAGCTAAGCTGCACAAACTGCCGGAGTTGTCTCGAGGTGGTAAGAAGCAGTGGCGTGATGACCACAAAGGGGTAGGTCAGGATGTAGATCGCCTCTGTCCATTGCCACACCGGCCATTCCGCTTCACCTGGCAGATACCACTCCAGAAAGCAACTCGAATCACCCAGCATGATGAGCAGATAATAGAGCAACAACCAAAGTCCGAACACCAGCCATACGGCGATACACCGTTGAAGAAGTGTAGTGGGTTCATTCGAATCAGCAGGTACTCCGAGCAAAGGATAGTGTTTTGATGCCGCAGGCCATCGCTGATGCATTGCGGGTTGTTCATACCCAAGAACCAGTGCCAGTATGAACAGAATCACGCAGGGTGTTACCAGCAGAAATCCCGAAGCCGAGTTCATCGCGAGGGATGCACCAAAGCAGGCGATGACAAATCCAACATAAATCGGATGTCTGAACCAGCGAAAGGCACCTACAGTGACGTAGTGTTCTGGTGGGTATGCATTCATCGGCAAACCACGCCCAATGGTCCAGAGTTGCCGCATGGCTGTCAGTTGCAGCAAGATGCCGATAACGAACAGGATAATACCCAGCGGAAGTGTTGGGCCGCTGGGCATCACAACAGGTATGTAGTCTTCAGTGGACCAGGCCCAAAGCAACAGGATCACTGGCAGCAGCAAGCAGAAGAACATTCCGTAAAGTATCTTGCCAATCAGCATCTTATGCCCAATCGACTATTTCATGGATGGCCCAGCCTGTGCTGGTGGTCTGACTATGTAGATAGCATCGACTGAGCCATTTTGTTTCCTGCAACTGCTGAATGGATCGTGGGAAAAACCATTTCATCCATCCCAGGTGCTGAAAAACCGTTTGACTGATGATACCGGTGCGGAGGGGTACCATATCGCACATGCTGACATGGCCACCAGGGAACGCAACGCTCTCCTGAGCAATTTGAGTATTCTGCTGAAACGTATGAGCAATGCCACTGCCACCAACATGATGGGCCAGTTCGAGTGGGTGCGAGGGACTCTCCCAGCGAATCCAGACGAGTGTGTCAGTTAGAGTTATTGCTCGTCCCCAGTGAAGTCGCTGGATGGGCAACTTCCAGGGTGGTATGGTCATGTCGAGTTGTTCGACATAGCCAAAACCATTCAGCATACTGCCATCTTGAAATTGAATGGTCGCAGAAGCAGAGGGCATGATCGCATGCCAGTCCACCGTACCACACTCATTGGCAAGCAGTTGTTGACGAATCGGTGCAGAACTTCTCTGCCAACATCCGGCAACACCAGGTACACGCCACTCTATGCGGTCTTCGAGTTCCGCTGGTGGTGCAGATCGTCTGAACCGGTTGACATGTATCGTTGGGGCAGCAGGTCGCTGATGCAGATAGCCTTGATAGTGAAGGGAAAGCCAACCCCAGCGCAGAATAGCCCAGTAGCCTATGAAAGCCTGCCCATCGTTATCGACTGCATCGAGATACCACTTTTGCAGTCGAAACAATGAAGCCAATGCTTAGCCTACCGAAAGCAGTTCCACATCAAAAGTCAACTCAGCATGAGCAGGGATGATCGGCGGATAGCCCCGTGCACCATAGGCCAGGTTACCGGGGATGATGAGCTTGCGTTTACCCCCTGGCTTCATGCCAGCCACGCCTTCATCCCAACCTTTGATGACCATACCTTTCCCCAGCACAAACTGGAAAGGCGATTTGCGGTCCAGGCTGCTGTCAAACTTCTTACCATCGGCCAGCCAGCCAGTGTAATGCACGGAAACGCGATCACCAGACTTCGCCTCGGTACCCTGACCGGTTGCTAAATCGTCGAACTGGAGTCCACTGGCTGTAGTCGTCATACTAGTACTTTCTCAAGGTTATTTAGAACAGGTAGATCGCTTCCGGGAGAGGTTTTATTTGTTGGAAACACTGACAACTTCGATCTCGAAGTGTAGTTCAGCCCTTGGTGGAATGCTAGGTGGCTTGCCTACCTCACCGTAAGCTAATTTGTAGGGAACAATCAGTTTGCGTTTACCGCCTGCAAGCATTCCCAGCAACCCTTCTTCCCAACCTCGGATTACTTCACCCGCTCCAACTAGGACTCCGTATGGTGTTTTACCGATGTTGCCGTCGAACTGCTCACCGCTCTTGAAGGTCCCTTTATAAAACACCATTACCTGACTGCCTACTTTGACCTTATCCCCTTTGCCGATCTTCAGATCGGTATACTTCAGACCAGAATCAGTAGTAATCTCTTTCTGTTTGTCTTTAGGAACATCAACACCCTGGGCGGGAGCAGCACTTTGTGAAACGGCACTCACGGGAGTCTGTTGAATGGTACGTAGTTCTGGTCGAATGAAGTTGTCGTCAGTTGAACTGCTCCGTAGGGATAAAATGGCTGCCAAGCCACCCACAATCACCAGCAACACCATGACGAGGAGAAACTCTGTCTTAACCGAAGCACGACGGCTCATAACTATCTCCATTTGCACACAATCCATCTTACCTTGCTGTATGCCAGGCTGGCAATAGTGCTGGAACATTTGCCTATTGAGCATGGTCGGAATAGGGCGACCTGAAAACATTTGAAGAAGGCATCCAATGGCCAACAATCTCACGAAGTATTCATAACTATAGGAAATACTACGATAGCCCGATACTTCATCACCTGTTCATCGGTTAAGTGTATGATGAGATCAGGTCGATCAGGAACTATCATGAAAATTACTCACTACCTGACTGTAGGTTTTCTTAGCTTACCCCTTCTTGCTGGATGTGGGCAAAGCTCTGCTGCCAATGCACCAATTCCGACACCGATGGTAAGGCCAACTGCCAGCCTTGCACCCTCTGTTGATCCCGGTCTCGTCCGAATTCCCGAAGCACGTAAGACCCCTGCAGTTGCCAAGAAACAGGAAACCCCAACCACCGACAAGACTGTGGTGCCTGTTAACTACGTTGAACAGGAACGTCGTCAGGAAAAGGGCCAACGCCGACAAAACCGATCAGATGGCAAGAACTCCGAAAACAAATCGTTTGAACGAGGGGATAAATCCGATCGAACCGACAAGGTGAAAGAGAAACCTACCGAGGCAAAGAAAGAAGAATCCAAGGTCTCGGTACCAACCTCTGTTCCCGCGTCAAGCGATTCACCTGCTCCAAGTGTTTTTGAAAGTACCCCTACCACTCCTGCTCCCACTAGTACTGCTCCTGCGAACAGTAATTTTCCTGTCACCTATGGCTCAGCTAGCAGTTCTTCCAGCCGATCATTCAAGAAGCCAACACTGCCTGGTAATGCGCCAACCTGGTACACAGAGAACGACAAAGACGGTGATGGTCAGCTCACCATGAACGAATGGCCAGCTGATAAGATGGATGAATTCAAGAAGTACGATCGCAATGGTGATGGCATCATCACTTTGGAAGAAGCCATGCGGACGGTGCCCAAGGCAGCACCCGCGGTAGCTGCAACAACTACCACTCCAGCAGCAACAACAACTGCATCGACAACACCTGCGGCAACTACCACAACTACACCGCCACCCATCGTCAACAGCGCACCTGCTGCGGGTATGACCATGCGGATGGGCGGTGCAACTACACCAGGTGCTCCACTTTCTGATGACGATGCCAAGCGACGAGTTGAAATGTCGTTCGGTTTTGTTGATACGAACAAAGATGGCGTTCTTGATGAGAAGGAAATTGAGAACAGCCGAACCATCAAGAGCGTTGAGTGGAAGAAGTACGATGCCAATAAGGACAACAAGCTCGACAAGAACGAAGCCATCGCCCTCTATAAGGCTGAAGGCAACAACATGCGTGGCGGTTGGGGTGGCGGCGGACCAGGTGGTGGTGGCGGTGGTGCTTTCGGCGGCCGCAGTCCTGACGAAATGGCCAAGACCATGTTTGACAACGTCGACAAGAATAAAACCGGTAAGGTTACCAAGGAACAGTTCCCCGGCTTCATGAAGGATCGCTTCGAAGAGTACGACACCAACAAAGACGGGTTCGTCACGCTGGAGGAGTTCAAAGCAGGCTTTGCCAAGTTCATGCAGAACCGCGGAGGCCCTGGTGGTGGTGGCCGTGGTCCTGGCGGCGGTGGCCCAGGGGGCGGTCGCGGTGAAGGTGGCATGGGCGGTGGCGGCAGAGGAAACTTCGGTGGCCCCGGTGGTGGCGGCATGAACGGTGGTGGCGGACGCGGCTTTGGCCGAGGCGGCAACATGTAGTTTCATTGAAGAAGCTGCTCCACAAGCACGGAACAGCTTCTCTTGTTTCAGATTTTTGTGAACTGCTACTGCATCTCGTTTAGCACCGTGTTATGATGACCATATGGCAGTGGCATCGACGACAACTACAATAGCGATCACACCTGAACTGAAAAAGTATCAGGTGTTGCAGTTACCTCGCGATCTGGAACACCTTCGCCGGGGAGCCAATCACCTGAAAGTGATTGCGTGGTTCATTTTCATTCCGTCGATGCTGTTTACCTTCGTCAGTTTTCTCTTCCTCTTGATGCGGCCCCAGATTGGCCACTTCGGCTTCTTCATGATCATGCTGGTGTTTCTTGGCATCGCTTGCTTTTACTTTGCCGTAAGCAGTTACATCAGCCGTGCTCGGCGCTGGGCAGTTTATGTCGCTATCACTGTGGCCATCCTGCCCATTCTCATTTCGATCCCGCTGATTCTCTCTCCACAGATTGGTATCCACAAACGAACCGAGTGGACGCTTCTGGTGGAGATTCTGTACCTGATCGGTCACATCAAAATGATTAGCGATCTCTACACCTGTCTGGGTGCAGTAGATCGTATTCACTGGGCAGCACAGCTGCGTTTCCAGAGTGAAGCACAACGTGATCCCTGGGAAATGAAGTAAGCCTCGTCGCAAATCTGGAGTCAGGCATGGTGCGCTATTCACTCGCCCTGTTCATGCTCTTGGTTCTCCATCCTTTTGTATTCCCGCAAGCACCGGGCAAAGGCACCATCCCGCCGAAGGCCAAGGAATTGCTTGAAAAGGCCATCCGCGCTCATGGTGGCTTCGAGCAGTTGGATGTCCTCACCACGGCCAGTTGGCGTGGCCGAGGCTTGCTGTACCGTGATGGCAAGGAAGACAAGCCTGCCCCCTTCTTTGGTGAATGGTATGGCGTACTCCCCGGGCAGTATCGTTACACATACTCGTTTAAGGGCGCTGGTGGTACTTTGCCCGTCACTACCGGTCTGAACGAAGGCAAATCCTGGCGGACGCTCGTAACCGGCCGCGGAGCAGATGACCTGGTAGAAAAGCTGGCGAAAGAAGTAGCAGAGGAAGCCCATGCCCATTACGTCAGCAGGCTGACACCTCTGCTCAGTGGACAATATCAATTGACCATACTTCCTGTTGCCAAGCGAGACGAGCGGTTCATCCTGGGTTTGAAGGCAGATCGGCCGGGCTTCCGCAGTATCTACCTCTTCTTCGACCGTCAGCTAGGCTACCTCACCTTCATGGATCGCAAAGTCTATGATGCTGAGAAGAACGAGGATGTGCTCCAGGAAACCAGCTTCCTCAACTTCAAAGCTTTCGGCAAAGCCACGCTGCCTCAATCGATCACTGTTCGTAAAGGCAAGAAGCTAATGATGGAAGTCGAAATGGACAAGTACGAACCGAAGACCGAGTTCGCGAAGAAATTCTTCGAGAAGCCAGTGGAACCGGAAGAGAAGTAATCAATGTGCAACACCAGTGTGAGGCACACGCTTCTTTCTGAATCGCAAGAAGATCAGCATAGCACTAAACAGGGTTCCAACCACTAATCCGCTCATCGGCAGGAACCGGGTAATGGGACGAAAGTCCCAGAACTCGATAGTCTTGTCCTCACACATCGCCAAGCCACGATCCAGTGGATCACGAAACAACTGATAGCCTTCAAATACGGGCTTGTGACTTGCAGGCAAACTGAGAGTATGCAAGTACTGCATGGTTTTACGTTCATATAGATGGACGACACTGTCCTTCGAACCGAAGCGAAGGAAGAACTGAACCAGATCACGACCCAGCCATTCAGCAACTTTTATTCGCCATGGCTGCATCCACAATGCTTCATCAATGTAGACGGTATCCCGGTCAACTGTCCGATGGCCATAGGAACCAAGTGGTTGATCTTTCTCTGCCCTATGTACATAGCGATCTTCTTTCCAATAATATTGTCGAATCAGGTAAGCCTGAGTTGTCGGGTTCATTTCAAGCAAAAACGATCCGTTCTTTGCCAGGCATCGATAGAACTGAAACAAAAGGGCTTGATAGTGACAACAAGGGGATGTCGTTGCTGTTTGCCTTGAGTTCTTTGATGTACAATTTCTCCTGAGCTTCTGTTCCGTTGTAATCGGTCCACCGTCCGTATGCCATTTTGAAGTCGTCACTGATTCCGTGAAAGCCATATAAAGTGCTGATCTTGGTTGGCACTAACTGGTTAGAGCTAAGATCCCAAATCGCCATGAAGGAATAGGCAGACGCAACCAGTTTACTTTGACCAACAGCAATCAGCGGGGCTGGAATTTTGATGGGCAAATGGAGTCGCTTCGACACCTCATTCTTCCTCCAGTTGTAGACCAGAATCTCCTTTTCATCTTCATTGTGTGTTCTTTCTGCTGGCAGAAAGATCGAGTTACCATCGAAGCTGAGCCTAGCCTCACGCACATGATTCAAATTCATCTTAAATGCGTCGTTGGTCAATGTTTGACGGAATACCTCAGCGCCGGTGTCAACCAAATACCCAATGAGCGATTTCTGTTCAAACGTATCTTGCTCCATGACAAGCAGCATGGAAGCAGAATCGACGTAGCCAAGTATTTGGACAGCATTATCGTGAGTACATTGCCAGCGAGGTTTGTTTACAGGCTTAAGCCAAATACCAGCGATCAATCCAATAAATGGAAGCACGATCACCAGCATCCAGAAAAGTAGTCGTCGAATCATCGCCAAGGCACCTATTCATTGAATTGGATCATACCCAACTTGAGCCAAAATCACCAGAATTGCCATTTTTCATTTTGTACAACCACCCTTGCGTGTTCTGGAAAACTGGTTATCCTCTGCCCCCTTGAACAACTCCTGGGGGATCACTTTCGATGTCGTGGTGGCTGCCAGTATCCATCTTCCTCGCTGAAACTTGCGTGGTTTCCTCGAGCACTCTCCGAAGCATCTTTGTTGCTCGTGGTCTCAAGAAATACGCTGTACTCTTGGGCATGATTGAATCGACCATCTGGCTATTCGCCATTGGTCAGGTCGTTTCCAATCTCTCGCATCTTCCCTGTTCGATTGCCTACGCCCTGGGTTTTACCTGTGGCAGCTTCCTGGGTATGACCATTGAAGAAAAGCTGGCAATCGGCACCCAGGTCGTCCGCATCATCACCGCCAAGGATCCTGATGCCTTGATCGACAAGCTGACCGCAGCCGACTTTGGCGTGACCTGTGTGGAAGGCGATGGCATTGCCGGGCCGGTAAATGTCATCTTCACCATCGTGAAACGCCATCAGATGAAAGAGGTCGATAAGCTGCTCAGGCAGTTTGACCCGCATGTTTTCTATACCGTGGAAGATGTTCGTTCTTCTCGGCGTGGCGTCTTCCGTGAACGCCATGATAAGGGAACGTCGGAACGAGTCCCCTTCCGCGTGAAGATGGAACGGGAGCGAGTGGAACTCTAATCACTCGCGAGTGATCGTCTCATCCAGATTCAGCAGCGCACGGGCCAGCAAGGTATAGCTGGCCCATTGTGTTGGGGTCAGCCCTTCGAGTACTTTGTCTTTGAGTTCCTTCGTACCGAAGATCACTTCGACCGGGTTGAGCCAACCCTCAGCAAAGCGGGATCGCTGGTGTTGAAGATGGGTTTCAAGCAGTTTCAATTCACTGGCAGTCGGAAGGCGTGAGGTACAAAGCCTGAAACCCAGGCGAATGCGATCCGTATCACCAGTTCCACCTTCCAATATCATTCGCTTGCCCAGAGCCCGGGCTGCTTCCATGAAGACGACTTCATTCATGGTCGTCAGGGCCTGCAATGGGGTATTGGAACGAGTGCGGCGAACGCAGGCTGCATCACCATTAGGGGCATCAAAGTTCGTCAGCATCGGGTAGGGTGTGGAACGGCGGCGGAACGTATACAGCGCCCGGCGATAACGATCTGCACCTTGGGTTTCCGTCCAGGTGAATGGCCCATAGCTGGCAGGGGGCTGAAACAGAAACGAAGGTGCCGGTGAAAAGAGCGATGGCCCACCCACTTGCGGATTGAGAAGGCCACTCACGGAGAGGGAGATGTCGCGTACAATCTCCCCTTCGACACGCAGCCGTGAGGCACGAGCCAACAGGCGATTGTAAGGATCCTTGCTGAGCAGTTCGGGTGTCACCTTCGAGGATTGCCGATAGGTGGCTGAACTGACGATGAGCCGATGGAGTTGCTTGATGCTCCAGCCCTTCTCCATGAATTCGACCGCCAGCCAATCGAGCAGTTCTGGATGAGTAGGCGTTTCACATTGCACCCCGAAGTCTTCGGCACTGGTGACAAAGCCCAGGCCAAAGTAGCTTTGCCAGATGCGATTGACGAAGACCCGGGCTGTGGTGGGTGCTTGCTTGTCAGTGAGCCAGTTGGCAAGGGTCAAACGATTCGGTGTAGCATCAGTGGGGATGCTATTGAGTGAGGCAGGAACCCCAGCCTGCACCAGTCGGTCAGGCTTCGTGAACTCGCCACGTTTCAGGAGTCGAGTTTCTCGCTGCTGATCGCGGGTTTGTACTGTGAGGGAAGTAGAACCAGCAGGCCACTGCTGCCAGAGTTGTTCGATGCGGTCGTTTTCAGGCTTCCAGTCTGATACGGTAGCTCGCCAGTAGCTGAACAGGGTAGCAGCTTGACCTGGCGTGCGATTCTCCTCGGGTAGCTTCAAGATCGTTTCGATGTGAGGAGGCAGCACTACCTGATCGGTATTGTCTTGATCCGTAGCACTGAGCCTGAACCGGCCTAGATTATTATTCATGTGGTCATCGGAATTCCAGCCACCATGTTGTTGGGTCAAGTAGACATCCAGCACTGTCCCCTCTTCAACCGTGATCGGCTTCTCCGGCACGAAGATGGCCACTCGAGTTTGGTTTCGACGGCCTGGGCCTTGATCGATCCCCCAGGCGGTGTCGTTCTTGCTATCGATAGCAAAATCGACTGAGCCGGTGACTCGCTTTTTGTTTGATCGATCATCGTAGGTCGCTTCGAGGTCGCGAGTGGGGTTGCTGTAGTCAGCCAGGGCTTTGGTGAACTTGATGGAGATGGACTTCTTGTCTTTCGCTTCCGGCTGAAGCCGGTACTCCAACTTGACTTTGAACTCGGAGAGGGCAAAGGTGCCCATCTGTGATCGGCCTGGGCCATTGCAAGGCAGGTTAGGATCATTGAGCATTTCGAGACGGAAGGCCTTGATGGTCTTCAGTTCTACAGGTCCCTTCAGGTGAGTATCAAACTTGGTGGGGGCGTAGCCTTGAGCGAGAATGGAGCCATCAGCCTGGGCGATGTAACGCTGGCCGTTGTCGCCTGCGTTTTCCAGTTTAGTGAGAGTTGTCCACTTCACCTGCTTCTCGCGAACTTGCTTTACCCATGCTTCGAGCTTCGACTTCCAATCGGGAGTACGTTCCTTCAGTCTCATCTCGATGGTCTTCATCTGCTGCTGCAGTTCATTCACCTTCATCAATTCAGCAGGTGTGTAGACCACCCGCTGGGCTTCATTATCGTTGTTGAGGAAAGCGAAGAGCTTGTAGTATTCTTCCTGGCTGATCGGATCGTACTTGTGATTGTGACACTGGGCACATTGAATGGTTACACCCAACATGCTCTTGCCGATAGCATCCATGCGGTCAAACATCGCATCCATACGGAACTGTTCAGGATCAACGCCACCCTCTTCATTCAACATTGAGTTCCGAAGGAAGCCGGTGGCAACGATCTGATCCTGCGTTGCCTGTGGAACCTGATCCCCCGCTAACTGATCGCGCAAGAACTGGTCATACGGCAGATCACGATTGAAGGCATTCACTACCCAGTCGCGGTAGAACCACATCTGGCGGGACTTGTCCTTCTCGTAGCCATCCGAATCGGCATAGCGGGCTGCATCGAGCCAATGCCTGCCCCAGCGTTCGCCATAATGGGGCGAAGCCAGCAGTTGTGACACGACCTTGTCGTAGGCATCGCTGCTGGTGTCAGCGAGGAATGCATCCACTTGCGCCGGTGT
>WBZX01000551.1_pt1 | contig 33327 bp, 37 predicted proteins | sample 5204211 | NCBI WGS metagenome assembly WBZX01 (sample SAMN12344362, study PRJNA552823) | activated sludge metagenome | biome: Activated sludge suspended growth; feature: Nitrification reactor; material: Wastewater; isolation source: activated sludge from nitrification reactor of wastewater...
ATCCGCGTTGACCATTAATTCAACCGTTTGGGGATCATTCAGCGCATTGATTAGTAATGGACCCATGTCTCGATCCAGCTTCCGCTTGGCTCTGTCTTTCAGCGTCGCGCAACTATCTTCAGAATCTAACATGGATATATCCCGTTTATTCGTTAACCTTAATTAACAATATAACGAGATATTAATTAATGCAACTACTATTTTACTTTTCTTTTTTTACGGGTTAATACCTGCTTTTTATTTTCCGTGTCCCAAATTCGAACCTGATAAGCTTGAAACTTCGTGAGTGTCCCACACACGTGTAATAGCCCTTCTGGTAAGTTTGATTTTGGTGTCACGCTCATAAGTTCTTTCATTTCTGCTTCAGAAAGATTTGTTTGCTCTAAAAGGATAGGAAGTGGTGTTTCCAGAGCATTTGCAATAGCCTCCATAATTCTTAATGACGGGTTGGCCCTATCTTTTGTCAGGTCAGACAAAAAAGATAGTGAGATATTAGCTTTTTCAGCCAACTCTATTTTTGTCATGTTTAACTCATCCAGTACTCGTATTACATTTGTTAAAAATATCTGGTTGTACAAGCTTACTTTCTCCCTGCGTTTGACTTGATTCGGTTAGTACTCGCCATATGGGTTAATGTTTATCCTGTTAAAGAATCAGCTTTTGAATATTGATTCAATAATTTTTTGTATTACATTTAACTTTAACTTATATATCCATAAAGATACAATGATATCTTTATGTTTTCTAGGAGAGAATAACTGATATAGCAAAGAATTAATTTAGGTGCTTCCGGTTTATAAAGTAATAAATCTGTATTGATAATTTTATCCTTATAAATTCTAGAAAAAATACCAAAAGATAATGAATTACAGCACTAAAAATAGCCTTATTAAGGTAAGTTCATTAGAGCTTGATTTAAGCTTGATTGATGAAGATCCTAACCAGCCACGTACTGAATTTGATCCCGTGACCTTACAAGAACTTTCAGACACTATCCGTCTTCGTGGTGTGAAAACCCCAATTTCAGTACATCCTCACCCCCAAATAGAAGGCCGCTTTATTATAAATCACGGCGCCAGACGCTTTCGAGCATCTATACTCGCCAAGAAAAAAACAATCCCGGCTTTTATAGACACCGATTACTCTAAAGTTGATCAAATGATTGAAAACCTACAACGAGATGCTTTAACACCAAGAGAAATTGCTGATTTTATTGGTTATCAATATTCCAAAGGATTTAAAAATGTAGAAATTTCGAAGATGATTGGTAAATCTCCCGGATTTGTATCACAACACTACACACTCCTAAATTTACCAAAAACAATTGCAACTATATTTAATGCCGGGAGAACGCAAGATGTAATAGTAATAAATAGCCTTGTTAATGCGTTTAAAGAAGCTCCTGAAATTGTAATTGAATGGTTAAATAATTCAGAACAAGAAATAACACGCGGCTCCGTCAAACTTTTACGCCAATTCATTAAAACAGAAGAGAAACAAATTACTCAGACTACAAGCAATCCAGATACTAAAATTCTAAATAGCAAAAAGAAAACAAACCCACCACCCCATTACTCCAACGATAAATTACTAACTCTTTTAGGCCAGTTTCATGAAAAAATTGAAACACAAAATGATATATCAGCTAAAGCTCTTGATAGTCTGACAATACAGGAACGAACACATCTATCAACTTTACTAGATAAATTAGTTAACTTTGCAAAATAATAAAAAGATATATAAGATATTTAAAACTAATAAATAACCGATATATAAATATTTATTTTGTTATAGAGCTCTGAATTAAAGTTTTAACTTATTTTCTAGGTCAAAGAGGTAGTAAGACATGCTTAACTCGCCGATAATTTATAGCCAATCTAATACATCAAATACCCACAGACCCCCAATGAAGAAACCACCAAAAGATCCAATAAAAAGTTTGCAGCTTGATTTATTTTCTCATTTTGTAACCAATGATTTAAGTCAAGTCTCAAATACTGTTGAATTATGGGAACGTATACCGAAGTATTTCTTTACAACTAAACAAGCAGAAAAACTGCGTACTATTGATGGATTAGCAAAACCTTATAAATGGACATATAAGGAAAACGGCAACGAATACTCTGTTTCTATTCAGCCCGCATTAATCGAGCAAAAGAACCGAGGCTATAAAGCTTATTTCCCTGGCGTTACAGAAGAACTCATAGAAGAGGCTCTAAAGAAGATATTTAGTGATCAACAATATGCGATTCATGACCCTGAAAAAATAGAAAGCTGGGTTAAGTTTACTTTGGGAATGCTACAAAAAGAACTTAAAATAAGGGGCCGAACACGTGATCTTGATCAAATAAAACATGCTATAGAAGTAATGAGTAAATGCAACATCACTCTTTCAAAAAACAATAAAGAAATTTGGAATGGAAACATCCTTCAAGACCTTGTTACAGTGGGTCGTAATGAATACTTGGCATCTACTGATACACATCACATCGCAAGACTTCCACTCTTCATTAGCCACAGTATAAACAATCTTGACTATCGTCAATTTAACTATGACCGCTTAATGAGTTGTAATGAACAATTAACTAGATGGATTTACAAGCGGCTCATAAACCGTTTTACCCAAGCCAGTCCCATAACTGAATATTCATGTATGTATTCAGATATAAAACAAACAAGTGGCTTGTTGCAACAAACACGAGAAATTGATAACAGAAGAAAAATACTATCTGCTTTTAATGAATTACAACAAAAAGGAATTATTCAGTGCCTTCAAATAGATGAGCGTAAAACAGGCCGTACTATTTCAGACGTAAAATACACAATTAAAGCAGCTCCACAATTCATTAGCGAACAAATAGCTTCTAATAAGCGTGCCACCGATACAAAAACAATAGCACAAAAATCAAACATTCGCATTATCAAAAAAGCATAGGAATAATTAATCTATACATAACTCTTATTTTGACTCATACATGTTATAGCTTTAACCCACATATGATATAGTTTTGACTCACATATGTTATAGCTTTAACCCACATATGATATAGTTTTGACTCACACTTAGTTATAGTTTTAACTCACATAGATACTAAAAGATATAGTTTCAGCTCACACATAAATTAAAAAGTTATAGTTCTAACCCACACCTAAACTAAAAAGATATAGTTACAGCTCACACATCAGCTAAAAAGTTATAGTTCCAACTCACACATAAGTTTAAAAATTTAACTTCTCCCAATCTTTTAAACACTAGGTTATAGTTTTAACCCACAGATAAACCACTATTATCCTTATAACTAATTGATATTAGATAGTATTTAACCTGTGGATAACTTCTTATTCTTTTCTTCTTTTATTCATATTAATATATTAATCGTAACTGTCGACAAACATATTAATTAAGCCCGGTGAAGCTAACCATCCACCCCGCTTAATTAATTAAAATACCATTAGCCTGTTTATATCAAAAACAATATTACAAATCACAGCTTCGTTATATAAAATAATCCTTGCTCAAACAATTTAAGGCACATTTAAGACGATTTAAGCGCACAGTGAATGGGATACCATCAACCGATATTCTTTACAGCTTAATAATCAGCTAGAAATCAATTCTAGTTGCATTTAGTCCCCCACCTAAAATACAAAATGATTTTAAATCTAAAAAAATTAACGCCAAGAAATAAAAGAAAAATACAACTTTCGTTGTCTGGATTAACTATGCATGAAAGTGAAGGTCATTTGACACTATGAAAAAAAGATTACTTGTTATGAACGGACAAAAATTAACTCAAAATGATTCCACAGGCGAGTGGAAAACTGTCAATGTAAGCAAAGCTATAGGCATCAAGCCCGGTATATATAATTTATATAACGCTGTTGATGCAGACCCATCAAAAGATAACATTGGCGAAGTCATTCATATCGATAAAAAAGAGAATGTGCTTTATCAAAAAAATGGATTGCAATATATAAAACATGATCTAAGCTTTTTTGACCAAATCCCAGAAACAGGCTTAATGATAAATATCAAATATGAAAACAACAAAACAAGTACAAGTGAAGTTTCAAAAACACTTAGCCAAAAGATTACCTGATTAGAAAGATTCTTCAGCCAAACCCGATTTTTTCTATCATAAGGCGCATATTGACCCAAACAAACCCATCAAAGAGAAATTGCCATGGCTATGAACCTTATCCAATTCCAAGCAGGCTTGTCCTTACCAGCATTCCTTGCGCAGTTTGGCACAGATGAGCAATGCGCGGATGCATTGGAAGTATCCCGATGGCCGCAAGGATTCAGTTGCCCAGGCTGCGGCAACGCGAATTACTACTTGCTTAAGGTAGGAAAACACAAGAACTTCCAATGCAAGTGCTGCCGGTTACAGACATCTCTGATCGCAGGCACCTTGTTCCAAAGTACCCACTTGGCGCTAAACATTTGGTTCTTGGCAATTTATCTGATCAGCCAAGCCAAGACCGGTTTGTCGGCACTCGACCTTAAGCGGCAGTTGGGCGTGAGCTATCCCACCGCTTGGCTGATGCAGACGATGGTCGAACGGGATGCTAAGTATACGCTGTGTGGTAATGTCCAGGCGGATGACGCTTACCTTGGCGGAAAGGCAGGCCGGGGCTCCGAGAACAAGGTACCTTTTGTGGCGGCGATCTCGCTCAGCGCCGAAGGCCGTCCCCTGTATATTAAAATGGCACCGGTTCCTGGTTTTACGCGCAAAGCGGTTTTTGACTGGGCTACCGCTGACCTCGCGCCAGGTTGTATAGTCACTTCCGATGGATTGAGTTGTTTTGCCGGGGTTACTGATGCTGGCTGCCAGCAACGGGCAATTGTCGCGGACGGTCGCAAGCCTAAGGATTTGCCAGAATTCAACTGGATCAATACGGTTTTGGGCAACCTCAAAACCAGTCTGGGTGGCGCTTATCATGCATTCGATTTCGCCAAATACGGAACCCGTTACCTCGGTGCGTTTGTTTACCGTTTCAACCGGCGCTTCCATCTTGAGATGCTTCCTTTACGTCTACTCGTCGCTGCAGCCACCATCGGGCCTCGCCCGGCACGTTGGCTTCGGCAAGCTGAAGAATCTTTCTAATCAAGAAAAATTAAATAACCATTTAGTGAATTCTATTCTTCCTTCCTCACCCTTAAATAAAATTATTTAACTCGCAATTCACCGCGGGGCAAATTTATTAATTTCTAATCAATATTATTTATATATTACAAAATATAAGAACACATGCATAATATCATGTGTGCACACATTTCAGTGTGATCAATCTAACGTGTGAGATTACCATGGAAACTATTGCTATCATTAGTCAAAAAGGAGGCTCAGGGAAAACAACCATTGCCTTACATTTAGCAGTTGCATCTTCAAATTCAGGATTAAATACTGCCCTAATCGATCTCGATCCACAAGCTTCTGCAACAAAATGGGCGGATCGCCGTGAAAAAGAATTGCCTGTAGTGCTATCAGCTCATGCTAGCCGTTTACATAATGAAATACGGCGTGTGAAAGAAACCGGAGGACAAAGACTTTTTCTTGATACTGCACCTCACTCTGATAGCGCAGCTTTAGAGGCTGCCAAGGTGGCTGATCTTGTACTTATTCCTTGTCGCCCTGCTATTTTCGATATGGAGGCGATTTCAAATACTCTTGCGCTTGTTCAAACAACAGGCACGCCAATTTTCGTTGTGATGAATGCCGTTGCGCCACAGGGACAAGAAGCAGAGGAAGCAATGGAAGCAATCGGAGAGTTAAATGTGGAAGTATGCCCTATTCAGCTTGTTAATCGTATTGCCTTTGCCCGATCATTGATTACTGGATTAACTGCACAGGAGTTTGAGTGTTATGGTAAAGCCGCAAAAGAAACGGCAAATTTGCACACATTCATGTGTGCACAATTGAACAAGATGAATCAATAAAGCACCCCACCGCAAGCAGCGAGGAATTAAACCCGAAGAGAAATTAAATGAAAGGACCATAAGAACATGACCAATAAATTTGCAACAGCTTTAAAAGGGCGTTCTGCTAATGAACGTGTCGAACCAATATCAGGCACAAGAGCTACTAGTAATGCACCTTCCCTACACGATCGACCTTCACGTAAAAATACTAAACACGTGGGAGGTTATTTTTCTCCAGAAGTATCAAAGCAATTACGTCAAATTGCTTTAGATGAAAATTCATCTGTTCAAGTTTTACTAGCCGAAGCAATTGATATGCTCTTTCATAGCCGTCAAAAACCGACAATTACACAAAAAACTGTAAGCTAGACATAATGTGCATGTATTCATGTGTTGAAGTGTGCACACGTTATAATATGAACACGATATACATTTTTATTTATTTAGTACCGCACTTTACGAATTTAAGCGCTGTTTAGACCCTATAGCATTTAAATATTTTTATTATAAAAACTTCCTATTTTTCCATAATATAAACAGTTGGTGTGTTCATATGTTTATAATATATAGTGTGCACACATGAACTATTGCACGAATTATCACATGAACGAACGAACATATGAACACATTCAATTAATAGTATTAAATTTTTCGATAATTAGCGTATGGCTGAGACGACTAGTTCGATTACGGAAGCATCATTGCTATGGTTACTGTGTCTTAATGGATGAGTCGCTTCTGATTTATTAATTCTTTTGATTTTGAGTCAAGCTGAATCAACGGGTTTATTAGCAGACAAACATAAAAAATTTCCTTTCGTTTAACTTGCAATTCCCAGAGGTCTTGCCGCGGGGATAGGTGCAGCGCGCGTAGAGCAAATTTGTTATCCTCTAATCATAAAAAAATTTTATATATATAAAATGTGTGCACACTATATATAATGAACACTTGAACACAAGTTGCATTAATGATCCTATAGAAAGGTGTTCTTACTTATAACTTTCTATCAGTAGTGACGATACCTCCAGTTCATTAACATTAGAATTACCGTGTGCAGGATCGTTGTCTATCTGTTTAATTTCTCTTTCGGGTTTAATTCCTCGCTGCTTGCGGTGGGGTGCTTTATTGAAGCGAGTCAAACTATTTATGCTCTTGTTTGAATTTCATGATCATGATTATGTATCACCCATTCACCTGAGAAACTCTACTTATCATACTCCGCGTCGCGATGCGGTCGTTGTCAAGCTAGTTGTCGCCTGAACGTATGAATTTATGCTGTCTTTTTGAGTTCTGAATTAACCTCCTTTTGATCGGTTTTTTTGGGAACGCGTTGATCCGGGTTTAAATGAACGACACGAACTGGCTGCCAGTTCCGAGTAACGCCGCTCCAGCGTTCCGGATGCCTCTTCTTCGCTTCTTCATACACATTGGCACGCTTCTGCAGCAACTCGGTATCCAGGTTGGCATGGCGTTCTGCCGGGGTTACAAAGCGGATGGCACTGTGACGATGTTCATGGTTGTACCATTGGATAAACATGCCTACCCACCGCCTGGCGGCAAGGAGGCTTTCAAACGCTTGGCTAGGATAAGCTGGACGGTATTTCATCGTCTTGAATAGCGACTCTGAATAAGGATTATCGTTACTGACTGCCGGGCGGCTGAATGATGGTGTCACACCCAATGCTTGCAGGGTAGCCAACAACGTTGCGCCTTTCATCGGGCTGCCGTTGTCCGAATGCAGTACCACCTGGTCCGGCGCGATATTTTCTCGTATGCAAATATCGCGCATGACATCGCTGGCCAGTTCACTGCTTTCTGTATCATAAACTTGCCAGCCAACGATTTTGCGGCTAAAAATATCGATGAACAAATACAGGTAAAAATAGACTCCCAATACCAGCGTGGGCAGGTAAGTAATATCCCAACTGACCAACTGATTGGGTGCCGTTGCCGATAGCGCACGCGGTTTGTAACGCTGTTTTGCTGGTCGTTCCGCTCTGCGTTGCTTGAGCTGATTTTCCGCTCTCAGTACGCGATAGAAAGTTGATTCGGAAGCAATGTATTGTCCGCAGTCGGCTAGCCTGGGAACAATCTGACTGGGCGGAAGCTGACCAAATTCGTCTGAATGAAGAATGATAAAATGCGCACAGTACAAGCCATGCTCAAAGATACTGAAAATTACCCTTTTATCTCCGACATCATTAAAACCCTTGGTATGGGCAGAACAACCTTCTATTGTCACTTCCCGCCAGAATGGTTCTGGACAGTTTAGAACATGACATTATGTGCTTGGCGCATAACGAGGAAATCTTAACATCATGTTGCCTTACCGATATGTAAGGAATATAATGAAAGCTACCTCTTAGTGAAAGAAAAAATTAATTATGTCGACAGCGAAAATTACTAGCAAAGGCCAGATTACTATTCCAATTGAGATCCGCACTTTATTAGATCTCCAGAATGGAGACAAAGTTAATTTTATTGTAGGTGATTGTGGACAAGTCAATTTTATTCCTGTGACCAAAAATGTTACCACTTTAAAAGGTATTATCCCAAAACCAGAAAAAGCAGTAAGTATCGAGGATATGAAGAACACGATTAGAGCCAAAGGCAGCCAGTCTTGAAAGGTTTAGATACAAATGTGTTGGTACGCTATTTGGCGCAGGATGATCCCATACAATCGGCTCAAGCCACTCGATATATTGAAACACATTGTACGAATGACAACCCATGCTTTATAAGCCAGATAGTTTTATGTGAATTGGCGTGGGTATTGGAAAGTAATTATAATCAAAGCCGTGATGACATTGCATCGATGGTCGAAAACATATTACAAGTCAGCCAATTGGAAGTAATGGAGTCAGAAGTAGTTTGGCGAGCACTCAATGATTATCAAAACTCGAATGTGGACTTTCCAGATCATCTATTGGCAAGGATCAATGAAGCGAGGGGTTGCACAGAAACAATGACGTTTGATAAAAAAGCGTCCAAACAACCTGGCTTTCAACTGTTAAGGTGAATCCACCTAGTAGCTTTGTAATAAATACCTGCACTAACGTTCTATAGCTCATATGATCCGGTGAGACACCCTGCTCTATGAGTGCATCGATTTGAGGATCAAGAACTTGAGAACCATCCGATTTTTAGACCCTTGCATAACCAATTAACATAGTTTTACTTGTTTCATAAACGACCGTTTCTGTAACACTTATTTTTAACAGTTTAAAGTAGATTAAACAGTAACATACTAAGTTAATCATACAAAGTATCCTATACGTGATTAATTTCATATGAAACTTTATATCATTGTGTTATTCAGCACCTCACTAGGCACTATTGTTAGAAATTACCCAGGCTGACTTATTCAAAGTACTAAGCTTCTAAATTTAACTGACTCTTCTTAGCAGAAGATACCATTTTACACATCGCCAGGCGTGAGAGTTTCCAGATTACCAGCGTATCACCTTCACGCATATATTTAAGAGCATCTTCTAACTGCAAACGTTTTGTACTTGCCCTGATATTTTTTCGGTAAATATCTTTTTACATCCTGCTTCATTTAGTGCCTCAATCTGTAATTGTGGATTTTGATCCAGAGTGGAAACCCGCGCATATCCGATCAACATATTTTCTGTTCCCAAAACGATCGTTTAGAGAATAACCAAAAGGGTGTTTCGGTATTTGTTCTGAGGATTTCTCACAAAATATATAATTCTTGACATATGTACATACATATTGTACATATAGAAAATGCGCTATGAATGGAGCCCTGATAAAGACATAACAAATCTAAAGAAGCACGGTATTAGCTTTAATGAAGCTTGCCAAATTTTCGAGAACGATGTTTTTACATGGATTGATAAGCGTAAAGATTACAACGAGACGCGAATAATAAGTATTGGTTCGCTTGATGGGGAAATCATCATTGTTGTTGTTCACACAGATAGAAATGGTATAACGTGCATTATTTCAGCGAGGCCAGCCAAGAAGAAAGAAAGGAGGTTGTACAATGAGCATATCAAAAAAACGTCTTAAGGAAATTAAAGCTATTAAGGATGAAGATATAGATTGCAGTGACATTCCTGAACTTGATGAGACCTTCTGGAAAAATGCTGTACTTGTTCACCCGGAGAAGAAAGAGCGCTTAACAGTACGCTTTGATGCAGATATGGTCGAATGGTTTAAAAATCAGGGTAGAGGCTACCAAACCAGGATGAATACTGTTTTGAGAAGCTTTTATGAAACTCATAAAAAAGAACTGTAAATTAATTGGTGTTGTTGAATAATTTGTATTAGCTCCGATACGATCTAGCCTTATTCGTTATATTTCTGGCCGTCGCTTGATGTCTGGGCCACATTCAACTTGCAATTCCCCGTGGCAAGACCACGGGGAATTGCAAGTTTAAAATGGGTTTCGTTGCTGTGCCCCATGTTTTACGTGGAGGATCTGAACGGTTCTATCCTGTATACGGTATAACACTCGATAATTACCTATTATTAAGTGTCTAATTTCATATTCATAGTAACGATCTTCAAAAGCCATAGGGCAGCGTGCAGGAAAATCTTTTAGGGTCTGTATTTTGTCATAGATAGCAAAATACCAACTTGTTGCATTGTTCTGGGAATCCTTGGCAATATAGAGATAAATGTCTTCTATTTCTTTTGCGGCTTCTGGTGCAATGTCAATCTTGTACTGTGTCACGCTTTAAGCCATGTTTTTTCTCAAATTCTTTAAAAAACTCATTAGCAGGAATACTTTTACCTTCATCATGAGATTTGGCTGCTTGTGCTGTTTTCTCTAGCGTTTCTAATAAATCTATCATTTCTTCGTAGGCTCTTGCATCTTGAATGACTAACTCCGCTTTGCCGTTCACAGTCAGTATTTCAGGTTTTCCAGTTTCTTTTAAGCGTTTGATATGCTCCGCAGGTTTGCGGCTAAAATCTGAAACGGGGTTTATAGCATTCATTCTAAACATGATAAGGCCTCAACAAATTATTTACGGATTATAATCAGTTTATAGAATGCTATCTAGCTTGACAAGCTTAACGGGGAAAATTTAGAAAGCATGCTTTCGAGTAGTTGGTTGGAGGAAGCGCATCATATTAAGGCATTGACTTTTAAATATTGATTTAAAGACCCCTATTTTACATTTTCAAATAGATAGTCAAAACAATTCCGGCAGCAATTAAAGTAATAAATGAAGCGATAATATTCAATATTGCGGTTTGTCTTGAAGTTGTCATTGTTTTGCAGGCTTCATTAAATTCAGCATGCAAATCAGCTTTCCAGCGCTCAATAATAATATTGGATTGTTCTTCCATTACGCACGAAATTTCTGTTTTGCTGGTTTGTATGGTTGAATTAAGAACTCGATCCGAATGATTTTTAGCTGCCATGGACAATTCAGAAACAGTCACTTCAAGCTCACTTCTGAAATTATCCAACAATTCCTGCTGAGCAGCCTTGCTATCCGAAATGAGGCGCTCATTCATGGTATGCAGTATCATGATGGGATCATCTTTGGATACGGCAACACCATGAACGGATGCGATTTGCTGAATTACTTTATCAATCTTTTCATCGGTCGTACTCATGCCAATACGGCTTGTGCACCTTCTAATTGCTCAAACAGATCGCTTTGTATTATTGTTAGCCGTTGGCGATTCATGATGGTTAATTCCGGTTTTTTGATCGCATCGGCAAAGGTCAACTTCGCTTGGAGCATTTCACTTAAATCACGACCAAAAGTTTCCGGCTTGTATTCTGGTATTTTGATAATGGCAGATACGCGGTTTTTGTTATCCAGATAAACACTCAAAGATTCAAAGCTTTTGCCTTCGAGCTCAATCTTTCCCCAAAAAGGATTAAGCCAGACAACAAATGAAACATCATCAGGAAACTGTTTTACCATCTTCTTAAATCCATTTAAGGTATCTGTCAGTGCCTGACCACCGGTAATAACGGTATGGACGATCAGCTCAATACCACTGTTTTTAAGCAGAGCAGGTATCTGATTGCTGATTAAGTAATGTGCCAAAGCCACAAACGTACTGGCGCCATTATCAATCACCACATCGGTTTTACTTTTGGAGATGGATTCAATCAAATCATCAAATTTACGTGGATCAATTTCGTCACCTTCCATTAAATCCAATCGCTGAACATTTAATTTCTTAAATCCATGAAAAGTAGCATTCACCGGGTCAGTATCAATGCAAAGAACATTTTTCTTCTTGGCGTAATAATGCTGTGCCAGTATGGATGCGATGAAAGATTTACCAACCCCTCCCTTACCTTGCAAGATCATGTGTACTTTAGCCATTAGAATAATTCCTTCATAAAATTGTTGCGTTTAAATTGAAGCTTGCTACATCACGGTGTGAATCTTGATTCTTAATACGGGAATGAGCGCAATGATCTTGGCAGCTATTAAATAAAATCCTTAGGATCATAATCAGTACTCCACTCGAAACCTTTCGGGTTTCCATAATCAGGGGATTTTGGTGAGTCAGTTATTTTTATCCGATCTTGTGTCGATTCTGATTCAGGCTGGAGTTGCGCCGTCGATTCAGAATCAGGCAATGGCGCGGATTCTTTTTTAGCGATAATAGTTTTTGATTGTAGGGATGAATTAGTTTTATATTTATTTACTAAATTTAAGAAAGTTTGATAGCTAAATGTAATTTTTCCTTCTTCGTATAATACTTCCCAAATATATTTAACTGACCATCCATCATCGATGGCTTCATTTATTTCGTCGCGCAGAAGGAGAAACATTGCAAGATTGAATCTTGCATTGCTTTTGTTTTTCTTGACTGCATTCTCGGCCATCCGTTGAGATAACTTTTTTTCCATATCTGCTAATAGCCGCCGTACTAAAACGACAATGTCGTATTCAGAATTCCATTCAAAAACTTTTTGGTTTGCATGATTTGAGAATTCAATTGTTTCATGAGCAAATCATACAACCAATTATTCAATAATCTATCCAATTATTAGCCAATAATGCAGTAGATATCCACTGTATAACAGGTATATAAGAATTAAACAAATATTAAATCGAGAACTGTCATCTCAAATTATACAACTACAAACTTAAATAATAATGCATAATCTAGTATATAGAGACATAACATAGGGCAGGATATATGATGTTAGCCAACAGATAAATCTGTCATCCAGCATCACAACGATCTTATTCGCACGATGTGCTCAACGATAATCCTGCTCTGCGAGGCAAGGGCAGAAAAGAGCGGCAGCAAGGGCAAAAGCAGAGACAAAAACCAATGGCAGAAACAGAAACCAAAACCAAACCGAAAACAAAAAGAAAATACAAACTCCACCTAAGGGTGCCGGTTGAGGTGGAGGAGGGTGAAGTCATCAAAGACCAAGCCGAGAAATGTGGCCTCAGCGCTGCGGAGTATTTAAGAAAGTTAGGTTTGGGCTATGAGCCCACCAGCATTGTCGATAACCAAAAAGTGAGTGAGCTGGCAAAGATCAACGGTGATTTGGGTAGGCTAGGGGGGTTATTAAAGTTGTGGTTAAGCGATGATCGACGATCGGCGCACTTTGACAAGAAAACGATCAATGGTTTGTTAAAAGATATCGAAAAAACGCGCACACAGATGACGGAAATCATGATGAAAGTCATCCACTCCAAAAAGTAAGCACTTACCACTTATGAGATATCGATTAAATAAAATAATATGATCGCAAAACACATTCCAATTAATTCCCTGCGCAAAAGCAATTTTGCCGGACTGGTGAATTACATTGTTGATCCACAAAATAAGACTGAGCGCATCGGTATGGTGCGAGCGGTTAATTGCTACTCAGATCGTCCGGACTGCGTGATTGCGGAAGTATTGAATACCCAGCAGATGAATATGCGCGCGACTTCTGACAAAACTTATCATCTGGTTGTGAGTTTCCGGGATGATGACTTATCTGAAGCAATCTTACAAAAAATAGAGGATCAACTCTGTGAAGGTCTTGGGTTTGGTGAACACCAAAGGCTCAGTGTGGTGCATCATGACACCGATCATCTGCATATTCATATTGCGATCAATAAAATTCATCCGGAAAGACTTACGATCCATAACCCGCATTATGACTATTCAATGATTGCGGAACTGTGTGAAAAACTCGAACAGGATTATGGATTAACCCCTGACAATCACGAAACCATCAAACGCGGTGCGCAGGGCCGGTCATCCAATATTGAATTCAAGGCTGGCGTGGAAAGTCTGATCGGCTGGATGCAGCAGGAATGCCTGCAACAGATGCAATCTGCGACAAATTGGAGTGAATTACACCAGGTGTTAACCGATCATGGTCTGGAATTGCGTGAGCGGGGCAATGGATTTGTCTTTGTCTCGGGCAATGGGATTGGGGTTAAAGCCAGTTCAGTTGACCGAAGCTTATCAAAAGCTAGTCTGGTTAAGAAGCTCGGGGATTATGTCGGACTTGATGGCACACCAAGCATAAATAGAACAAACAAATCCTCGTCAAAGCAATATGAACCCAAACCCCTGCGTAACAAGCATGATACCGCCCAACTTTATGCGCAATACAAAAAAGAACAAAATGAAGCGGCAATCTCTGGTGCGCAGCAATGGAAGCTGTTGCGGGATAAAAAGCATGAAGCAATAGAATCCGCGCAAACCAAATCCAGGCTTAAACGGCTGCTGATTAAAAACGTTACGGCCGGCAGATTATCAAAAAAGATTATGTACGCGTCGGTTAATCAGGACTTAAAGCTGCGCATTGAAGCGATTAAAAAAGACTATGCCGCTGCCTATCAAGATTCTAAGGCTAAAAACAGAAGAATGGACTGGCTAAGCTGGCTGGTGAAGGAATCCCGGTTGGGAAATCAGGAGGCATTGGAGATATTACGCGCCAGAAAAGAGGGTAGGGTGCCGGAAAACCAGGTGACTGGGGTACAAAAGCATGCAGACTCAGCGAAGGCAGATGTCATTGAGACAATTACCCGAACGGGCACGATTATTTGCACGATCGGATCGACAGCGATTCGGGATGGTGGTAACGGGCTCGTGATTATGGCCGGTGCGGCCCGAGACAAAATAGCGGGCGTATTACAAGCGGCCATAAAGCAGTACGGTAACAAGCTGACTATTAATGGGTCGGAATCTTTTCGTAAAAAAGTGGTTCAGGTTGCGATGGATGCCAATCTGGATGTGACGTTTGATGAACAGGATCATTCGGGCAATCATTCGGTAAAACCGCATGTTCCTTTAAAGACTATCCGATCAACGCATCAAGGGAAAGGGAAAGGGCGGTCACGATGAACATTTCAAACCATAATTCTGGAGGCCCTATGGAAAAAGGGGCACCACAGGGGAACAACCGGCTGGTTCAGATGATGGCGGTTTTCTTCATGCTCGGTGGAATGCAGGCTGCAACGCAATTTTTTGCCTACCGATTCCAGTATCAACCGCAGCTGGGTGCGCACTTTAATCATATTTATGCGCCCTGGTCGATTATTGAATGGGCGGATCAATGGTATTTCAAGTATCCGGACATCTTTGATCAGTCGATGAGTATGGGTGTGCTGGTTTCGGGTGTCGGGCTGCTTCTGACACTGGTTGTGAGAGTGGTTATAGATAATTCGGCGCGGCCGAACAGTAGCTTACATGGTTCAGCGCGTTGGGCGAGCTTGACCGATATCCAGGCAGCCCGATTGTTGCCCAGGAAGAACTCGTTTTTTAAAAAGCTATTTACCAAGAAATCCCCGCAGAATGATTTTGTCTATGTGGGAGCATGGCAGGATGATCGAGGCGTTACGCATTATCTGAAGCACAATGGGGCGGAACATGTTTTATGTTATGCGCCGACTCGCTCGGGCAAAGGTGTCGGTCTGGTGATTCCGACACTGCTTTCATGGGGACAAAGTGCCGTTATTACCGATCTGAAGGGTGAGCTTTGGTCAGTTACAGCGGGTTGGAGAATGCAGCATGCGGGAAATAAAGTGATTCGTTTTGATCCTGCATCGCCCAAAGGGAGCGCCTATTGGAATCCATTGGATGAAATTCGCATGCAGGATGGGTTTGAAGTGGGTGATGTACAGAATCTTGCGACCTTAATGGTTGATCCGGATGGCCGGGGATTAAATGATCACTGGCAGAAAACCAGTCAGGCGTTACTGGTGGGTGTGATTCTGCATGTTTTGTATCGATCAAGAAATGAAGGTACTGCCGCTACCTTACCTTATGTTGACGCCATACTTTCCGATCCTGAGCGCGATATCGGTGAGTTATGGATGGAAATGGCCACCTATCCCCATGTCAACGGACAGAACCATCCGGTCGTAGGCTCCACGGCACGCGATATGCTGGATCGGCCGGGTGAAGAAGCAGGGTCGGTATTATCGAGCGCCAAATCATATTTAACCCTGTACCGCGATCCGCTGGTAGCCAAAAATATCAGCCGTTCGGACTTTAGCATCCGTGATTTGATGCACCATGAGCATCCTGTGAGTTTATACATTGTGACGCAGCCCAATGACAAGACGCGGTTGCGGCCGCTGGTGCGGATCATGGCGAACATGATTGTACGCAAACTGGCCGATCGGCTGGAATTTGAGAAGGGGCAGCCGGTTGCGCATTATAAGCACCGGCTGTTGTTGATGCTGGATGAGTTTCCTAGTCTTGGAAAGTTGGAAATATTCCAGGAATCCCTGGCGTATATTGCTGGTTACGGTATTAAAGCTTATCTAGTCTGTCAGGACATCAATCAGCTTAAAAGTCGTGAAACCGGATACGGCCACGATGAAGCGATCAGTTCCAATTGCCATATTCAAAATGCTTTTCCGCCCAATCGGATTGAGACAGCGGAGCATTTATCCAAACTGGCCGGGCAAACCACCGTCATCAAAGAGCAGATCACGACCAGCGGGAGACGGGTAGGGATGATGCATGGCAATGTAACTCGAACCATGCAGGAAATTCAGCGTCCATTACTCACACCGGATGAATGTTTACGCATGCTGGGTCCGGAAAAGGATGAAAACGGCAAGATTACCAAGCCAGGTGACATGATCATTTATGTGGCCGGTTATCCGGCCATATACGGCAAGCAGCCGTTGTATTTCCATGACCCTGTGTTTGCGGCACGGGCGGCGATTGCTGCGCCTCTTTATAGTGACAAAATCGTCAAATCCTCATGAAAAAAGGACTCCATATCCTGGCGGGCATTGTTTTGTTTGTTAGTGCGGTTATATTTCTATCGGCTGCCGTTTTGCGGTTCAGTGGTATTTATTACAATAATACGCCGAGCTTTCCAGTGGGATTTTACAAGATCATCGATGAACCGGTAGGGCGCGGCGCGTATGTTTCCTTTTGTCCGCCGCAGAATGAGGTTTTTGATGTGGCTATGATGCGAAACACCATCAGCGCAGGAAACTGTCCGGGTGGGTATGGGATGTTATTGAAGCGTGTTTTTGCGCAAGCGGGGGACAGGGTTTCTATTGATAGGGCAGGGATTGTTGTTAATGGTAAATTAATGCCCAACAGTGCGCAGATCAGCGCGGATGGTGATGGTCATGAAATGCCGCAATATCGTTTAAAAGAGAAGGTGTTGAATGATTTTGAATATCTACTGATGTCCGATGTCAATCCGAATTCATTTGATGCGCGGTATTTTGGGTTGATTGCGCATGCGCAGATTCGGCATGTGGTTGAGCCGGTTTTTACTTGGGGTGATTAACTTGTTGAGGAAACAATGAGGTGTAAATAAATATTTTTGGCGTAAAAAATACCGGCTGTTCGTTCATTCATACGGCTTCTTCTTCGAACGCTTTTGATGGGTCTTGTCGGCCTAATATTCGCACAATGATAATCTCGGTCTGATCAATACGGTATAAATTGAATGAGCACCGCACACGCTACGTCTATATCCGCTATAGATGTGGTCAACGGCGGCATATCGTAAAGGGTGCGCCGCTAATTGCGAAAATCTCTTTTTGAGTTGTTCGCGGTATCTATCGGACTGTGCAATTCCGAAATGTTCATCACCATATTGGGCAATTTCTATCAAATCTTCCTCAGCGGCTCCTGTAAGGCGATACTCAGGCATGTGTATTCTTGTGCCGGGCTCTTGCCTCTTCCCAGATTTCTTCGACGCTGCGGTTAGAAAACCCGCTCTGCTCGCCCTTGATGAGCGCAGCTCGAATAGCTGCAATTTCTTCTGGAGTTTCTTGTTCGCGGATTTGCCGTTCGCGGATCAATTCACGGATAACTTCGCTTTCATTGCCGAAATGCCCCGTTTTGATCTGTGCCTTGATCCAGCTATCTTGCTGGTTGGTAACTGAAATGCTTTTTTTAACCATTGGCATTTTTACTCTCCAGTAAACATGTAAATAATCATACTTAGTAGTATATTTTACTACATATTTTTGGCCTTGCCACATTAAGCGAGATCATCGATACATCCGATATAGACACAGAACAATAGTTACTAAAGTTTTATGGATTTGAGCCGATACCAAAGTCGCGAAACTTTATTAATTTGTGGGGATTTAAGTGGCCTCTTCAAAATCACCTCTCAAATCAAAACCGCTTAGAAATCCAGGTGAGTCCGCCAATGAAGCACTCCAGGATCTATGGATGGGAAAGATTCTTTCATATTTCCTAATGGCGGGGCTTTTTGTGGCACTTGCTGCGCTTGAATCGTTGCGCTGGTATATCGAAGCTCCTATAAACCCTGTGCTCTTTATTATATGTGCCGCGATTGCTGTAACCGTTGCAGTCTGGAAGATTCGAGATGAAATCAAGAAATCAAAATGCTTGGCCTTGGGCAGGGATGGCGAGAAGGCAGTAGGGCAGTTTCTTGAAGGATTAAGAGAATCTGGCGCGAAAGTATTTCACGACATACCGGGCGTGGGCTTTAATATTGATCATGTTGTAATTCATTCAACCGGTATTTATGTCATTGAAACCAAGACTTACTCTAAGCCAGTGCGAGGCGACGCCAGACTGATTTATGACGGTGAAACTGTAACTGCAAATGGTTTTAAGCCGGAGCGCAATGCGATTATCCAGGTTCGTGCTGCGAGTCAGTGGTTAGTGGATCTTGTGCAGGAATCCACCGGAATGAAGTTTCCCGTCCGTGCAGCAGTCGTCTATCCCGGTTGGTTTATAGAATCTACAGCAAAAGCAAAGCTCAGTGATGTCTGGGCCCTAAACCCAAAAGCATTGCCATCTTTCATCTTGAATAGCAAGGTCACGCTTAAAGCCGAAGAAGTTCAACTCTGCGCCTACCATCTGGGTCGGTACGTGCGGTCAAGTAACAAGTGAGTCTTAACTTTTCTAAACCATATTGCGGGCAATTTTCAGTAATAAGCTAAGATTTGGCTTTTGTCTCTTTTTTCGCTTTTCTGATCATTTCGAGAAGCTCTGAATTTGCTGCTGCTTGTAGTCTTTCCTCCGAATTAAGCTTTGCTCTTAATGCGGGATCAAAGCGCCCATTAACCCAATTAGCAGGGTTTTCTTCTGGAAAATCCTCGAAATAATCAGACCAATCTCCCATTCTAACTAATCCTTTATTTTTTGATAAATAATATGACCGCTAACTAGTTATTAAACGTACTAAAATGACAATCCTTTAGGTTCCTAAACGAATCATTAGACCAGATTTTAGAGCATTACACTGAAAAGGAAGACGCATGAGCACGAAAATCAATCAGGACGAAATCAACAGCGTACTTTGGAAGGCTTGCGATACCTTCCGGGGCGCGGTCGATGCATCAGAATATAAAAACTATATTCTGGTCATGCTGTTCGTGAAATATATCTCTGATGTCTGGCAGGAACACTACCAGTCCTTAAAAGAAAAGCACGGTAATGATGAAGAGATGATCTTGCGTCGTATGCAACGTGAGCGATTTGTTTTACCGGAAGGATGCAGTTTTTTAGATCTTTATAACCAGCGTAACGAGTCCAATATTGGCGAAATCATCAATATTGCTTTGGAACATATTGAAGAAACCAATAAACAAAAGCTTTCCGGTGTATTCAGAAATATTGATTTTAACTCTGAGGCTAATCTAGGTCAGACCAAAGATCGTAATGGCCGCTTAAAGCATTTATTAGAAGATTTTAATGATACTCGTCTTGATTTAAGCCCTTCCCGCGTTGGTAATTTAGATGTGATTGGGAATGCTTATGAATATCTGATTGCAAAATTTGCTGCTGGTGCGGGTAAAAAAGCTGGGGAATTCTACACGCCTGCCGAGGTTTCAGAACTCATTGCCGAATTGGTCAATCCCCAAGCGGGTGAGCGTATTTCTGACCCTGCCTGTGGTTCTGGATCTTTGCTGATTAAATGCGGCAATCAGCTTTTAAAAAAAGGAACAAAAGACTTTGCCTTGTACGGTCAGGAAATTACTGGTTCCACTTGGGCATTGGCAAAAATGAATATGTTTTTGCATGGCATGGACAATGCCAGGATTGAATGGGGCGATACCATCCGCAGTCCCAAACTCATTGAAGACGACAGCACCATGAAATTTGAAGTAGTGGTTGCCAATCCTCCGTTTTCTCTTGACAAATGGGGATATGGCACAGCAGGGAATGACCCCTATAAACGCTTCCATCGTGGCCTACCGCCTAGAACCAAAGGTGATTATGCGTTTATTTCGCATATGATCGAAACCACTACTAAAGACTCTGGGCGAGTTGGTGTAGTGGTGCCGCATGGCGTGCTATTCCGTGGCTCCAGTGAAGGCAAAATTCGCCAGCAACTTATTGAGGAAAACTTGCTCGATGCGGTAATAGGTCTGCCTTCCAATCTGTTTTATGGCACCGGCATTCCGGCGGCGGTACTGGTATTCAAACGTAATAAATCGGATAACAATGTGATGTTCATTGATGCCAGCCGGGAATATGGAGATGGCAAAAACCAGAACAAGCTACGGCAATCGGACATTGATAAGATCGTGGCGACCTATCAGGCACGAGAAGGCGTTGATAAATATGCTTATCTGGCAAGTTTCGACGAAATCAAGGAGAACGATTTTAACCTCAATATTCCGCGTTATGTCGATACCTTCGAGGAAGAGGAAGAGATTGATATTGACGGTGTTCAGGCGGAAATACTCCAACTTGAAACTGAGTTGGTAGAAGTGAAGCAGGAAATGGCTGGGTATCTGAAGGAGCTTGGCTATGCACGTGCCTGATGGATGGGAGCAAAAAAAACTCGGAAGTGTGGCGGAGCTGCAGCGTGGCTTTGATTTGCCTTCATCAAAAAGAATTAAAGGCTGTGTGCCAGTAATATCTTCGGGTGGTGTGTCTGGCTTTCATGACGAAGCAAAAGTTAAAGCTCCGGGGATAGTGACTGGTCGATATGGATCCATTGGCGATGTATTTTTTATTGAAGTGGATTTCTGGCCTTTGAATACTGCGCTGTGGGTGAAAGATTTTCATGGTAACGATCCGAAATATCTATATTACCTCCTAAACAAAATTGATTATAAGAAGTTCAGTGATAAAACGGGCGTGCCCGGGATTAATCGAAATGATTTGCATGCCATTAAAATGCCTGTTCCACCACCCCCTGAACAACATAGAATCGCCCAGATACTCACCACCTGGGACAAAGCCATTGAAAAACTGAAATGCCTAATAACCGCCAAACAAAAGCGCAAAAAAGCTTTGATGCAGCAGCTTCTGACTGGAAAGAAGCGGTTTGCTGGGTTTGATGGAGAATTTATGGAATACAGATTAGAACAGCTTTGCCTTTTTAAAAGAGGAAAAGGCCTATCAAAAGAGAAGCTAAGCTCTGAGGGACAATATAAATGCATTCTTTATGGCGAGCTTTATACTAAATATGGTGAGGTTATTACTAATGTACTGAGCAGAACAAACGATACCGATTCAATAAAATCTGTGTCCGGAGATATTCTTATTCCTTCTTCAACAACAACATCTGGAATTGATCTGGCGAATGCGACTGCATTACTAGAAGATGATGTCTTGCTAGGTGGAGACATAAACATCCTTCGGCCAGACATTAGTAAAGTTTGTTCTGAATTTCTTTCTTACTTGCTTACACACATTAAAAAACATCAATTAGCTTCTAGGGCTCAAGGAATTACGATTATTCATCTCTATGGCTCCGATTTGAAACCACTCCTGGTGAAACTTCCTGACATTAAAGAGCAACAAAAAATCGCCGCCATCCTCTTTGTCGCCGACAAAGAAATCGAAAGCCACCAAACCCAATTTTCTGCTTTAAAACAGCAAAAAAAAGGCTTGATGCAGCAACTCTTAACTGGCAAGCGGAGAGTTCAATTAGAAAAGGAGGCTGAAAATGTCAGTGTCTGAGATGTTTCAACAATTTTTGGACAATCTCAAGATCGATAACTCTGCGCAAATTAGTTTGCGCTATGAGGAAATCACTGCATGTTTGAATAAAAAATTTAGAGATACAGAATCGAAAGCAGCAAATAACTTGCAAGTTGGCTCGTATGGTCGTTGGACTGCGATTAAGGGCATTTCTGATTTAGATATGCTTTATATCATGCCCAAAGGAAAATGGGATGATTATAAGGATGGCAAACAATCACAACTGTTAACTGATACAAAAGATGCCATTAAGGCCAGATACCCTAATACGACTGTCTATATCGATCGTCTTGTTGTTAGGGTGCTCTATACAAACTTCCATGTGGAAGTTCAGCCAGTTTTCGAACAGGATGATGAAAGTTTCAAATACCCTGATACCTATTGCGGTGGAAGCTGGAAAATAACCAAACCCCGTGAAGAAATAAATGCAATGTCAGAGTTTGTTACACAAAAAAACAAAAATCTTCGACGACTTTGCAAAATGGCCAGAGCTTGGAAAAACAAGCATGGCATTGGAATGAGCGGCCTATTGATTGATACATTGGCGTACAATTTTTTAAAATCGACAAATAATTACGACAACAAAAGCTACCTTTATTACAACCATCTGAGTCTTGATTTTTTTAAATACCTAGCTAACCAAGAGAACCAAGATTATTACGCTGCGTTAGGAAGTGGTCAGAGAGTTAAAGTTGAACAAAAGTTCCAGCGAAAAGCCCAAAAGGCGCATGACTTATGTTTAAAAGCCATTGAAGCAAAAACTTTCGACAATGTTAATGATAGATGGAAAAAGGTCTACGGACGGCCATTTCCGGCCAAACTAACAGAAGCAAGAGATTACTCCATCAAAGCAACTCAAAATTGGAAAAATACTGAACAATTCATCGAAGACAAATATCCAGTAGATATTAAATATGACCTAAAAATAGGCTGTGAGGTTTCTCGGAATGGTTTTCGTCAACACTTTCTGACAGAGATGCTAGCTAAAAGGATACCGCTACTTGCAAAGAGAGAGCTGTTATTCACTATAAATAAAGTAAGCGTTCCTGAACCTTATTCAATTGAGTGGAAAGTTCTCAATAGAGGTGAAGAGGCAAAGAAACGGAATTGTGTTCGCGGGCAAATTTTCAGTGATGGCGGTCGCCACAGCAGAAGGGAGTCGACGAATTTCGTAGGAAATCATATTGTCGAGTGTTATGCAATCAAAGATGGTGTGGTCGTCGCCAAAGATAGGATTGATGTGCCAATCAGATAGGATTAAACAATGGAAAGAAATGATCTTCTAAAAAATATTGCTGAGACGGCATATAACGTTGGTTTTGGAGCGAAAAAAAACTTTGCCACCTATGACATCGTTGATAAATTTCCTGGTTTTATCGGATTCTTTTCAATGGCGGTTGGGGTATTTGGCTTAATTATCGATGATTTATCCAGCAAATCTCTCTCGGCAACTTTTATTGTTCTTGGTATTTTAGGTCTTTATATAACTTTCTACGACTCAAAGAAATCAGAATATGCAGCTGCAGGTACTCAACTTATTCAAATTTTTAACGAACTCAAACATCTTTATTTTTGCGCAAAATCAGCTCAACCCGGAGAGCTAGAAAACTTTGAAAACAAGTTAATTAAGCTGGAGGAAAGATACTTTGAGCTATCTATTACTAAACAAATTATGTTCAGTGATTGGTACGCTCACTATAAATTTTTCTGGCAACATCAAATAGACTGGATTAATGAACAGCTAAACTTTAGTCTTCTCCGAGACAAAATACCGTTATCGCTTTCATTTAGTGTTTTTATTATGATCACAATATTTGTTGGAAGCTGTTTTAACGGAGAGATTGCTGAGTTTACGCATAAATTCTTTGAGAAACGTTAATCATGGCAGCGTATGATTACCTGGAAGATTTATCCTCTTTACTGCCTGCCCTCACTTTGCTGGATAAACTGGGTTACCGCTATCTCACACCTTCAGAAAATCTAGCCTTACGAGGTGGCAGAACCTCCAAATTGATCTTTGAAAGCGTTTTGAAGGAACAGCTTCAGAAGTTCAACACCATCACCTTCAAAGGCAAACAATACCCTTTCAATGACGGCAATATCCAGAAAGCCGTGCAGGCCTTGGCAGGTACTCCTTTTGATAGTCTGATGAATACCAGTGAGCAGGTTTATGATCTGCTCACCTTGGGTAAAAGCCTGGAACAGACCATTGACGGCTATACCAAAAGTTTTTCCCTGCATTACATCGACTGGAAGCACCCAGAAAATAATATCTATCACGTATGTGACGAATTTGTGCTGGAGCGCCGCAACAGCAAGCTGACCCGAAGACCGGATATTGTCCTGTTTGTGAACGGCATTCCCCTGGCGGTAATTGAATGTAAACGGCCAGATCTTAAAAATGCGGTTGAAGAAGGCATCAGCCAGCATTTGCGCAATCAGCGCAGCGATGAAATTCCGGAATTGTTCACCTATTCACAAATCCTGTTATCAGTCAGCCAGAATAAAGCCCAGTATGGCACAACCGGCACACCCTCCAAGTTTTGGGCAATCTGGAAGGAAGAAAACAAGGATGAACATGAAAAGCAGTTACATGAATTGGTTAATATGCCCGCCAGTACTGAATTCAAAGCCCGCCTCTTTACTGAGCGCGATGAACGGCAGCGCCGGTATATGGAAACAGTCTGGCAATCTGGTGAGCGCCATCCCTCTCCGCAGGACAAAGCACTTCATAGCCTACTTAAGCCCGAGCGATTGTTAGAGCTGATCTATCAATACATTGTCTTTGATAATAAAGAAAAGAAGATCTGTCGATACCAACAATATTTTGCTGTTGCAGCAACGATTGAGCGGATCGCACACAGAAAAGGCGATAGCCAAAGACCAGGCGGAGTTATCTGGCATACAACTGGTTCTGGCAAGTCTTTAACCATGGTTATGTTAGCCAAAGCACTTGCATTAGCTCCTGAGATTCTCAATCCCAAGATTGTTCTGGTTACAGACCGGGTTGATCTGGATGATCAGATTTATAAAACCTTCCATGCCTGTGGCAAAGATGTAGTACAGGCCAAAAGTGGCGAACATTTAATTGACCTGATCGCCCATAACAAAGCCAACATCATCACCACGATTATTGATAAGTTTGAATCGGCCAGCCGTAAACGCAAAATCAGCGATGAAAGCAGCAATATCTTTGTCTTGGTCGATGAATCCCATCGCTCTCAATATGGCGTATCACATGCCAAAATGCAAAATGTCTTTCCGAATGCCTGCTATATCGGTTTTACCGGCACGCCCTTACTCAAGAAGGAAAAAGCCACTGCTACGAAATTCGGCGGCTTTATTCATAAATACACCATGAATCAGGCAGTAGCCGATGGCGCTGTCACGCCTTTACTTTATGAAGGCCGGATGAGCGAGCTGCATGGCGATCAAGCCCAAATTGATAAATGGTTTGAGCGTATTACCAAAGACCTGACCAATGAACAGAAAGCGGATTTGAAGAATAAATTTCGCCGTGAAGAAGAACTAAGTAAAGCCGAACAGCGTTTAGGTGAGATTGCCTATGATATTGGTCAGCATTTCAAGAATAATTTCAGAAACACTGGAAAGAAAGGCCAGTTTGCTGTTTCCAGCAAAGCAATGGCTTTGCGCTATAAAAAATATTTTGATGAGTTTGGCGATGTAACGGCGGAAGTGGTGATTTCGCCACCAGATACACGGGAAGGTAATAAAACGGTCGATGAAGATACCCTGGAAGAAGTGCAAGTCTTTTGGAAATCGATGATGGCCAGATATGGCAGTGATGAAAAATACCAGCAAAGCATCATCAATGCCTTTAAATACTCCCCTGATGATCCAGAAATACTCATTGTGGTGGATAAGCTGCTCACTGGATTTGATGCCCCCAGAAACAGCGTGCTTTATCTGGATAAGCGCTTGAAGGAGCATAGCATCCTACAAGCCATTGCCCGTGTAAACCGCTTGTTTGAAGGCAAGGATTATGGCCTGATTATTGATTACCGGGGAATTTTTGGCGAACTGAATGACGCCATTGATACTTATGCGGCACTTGAAAACGAAGGATTTGATCCAGAAGATATCGAAGGCACGCTGACCGATATTTCCGAAGAAATTAAGTTGTTGCCGCAACGTCACACCAATGTTTGGGAAGTATTCAAAGAGGTTGAAAATCAGAAAGATTTGGAAGCCATGCAACGCCATTTGGAACCGGAAGATCGGCGCCAGCGTTTTTATGAAGCATTAGCTTTGTTTGCTAAAACCCTACAATTGGCGCTGGCCAATGCCAGGTTTCAGGATGAAACACCGGAAAACAAAATTGCCCATTATAAGGATGATCTGAAACATTTCTTAAATCTCCGCCAGGCCGTAAAACAACGCTATGGCGAAGCGGTTGATTATTCATCCTATGAAAAACAAATTCGCAATATGGTGAATAAATATATTGGGGCTGATGCAGTCAAACAACTGATCGAGCCTGTCAATGTATTTGCCATCGACGAATTTGAAAAAGAAATTGAATCCATTGACGGTGATGCTGCTAAGGCTGATGCCATTGCCTCACGGGTTAAGAAAACCATCACTGAAAAGATGGAAGAAGATCCTGCCTTGTATAAACGCTTGTCTGAGCTAATTGATGAAGCCATAGCCGAACATCGGGCAAAACGGCTTTCTGATATGGAATATCTGGAGAGAGTTCGCAGGACTTTGAATGAGTTACGTGGAAATGAAAGTTCTGATCTTCCAGATATTTTAAATCATCGTGATGAGGCCAAGGCCTACTATGGTGTTATTCAAGCGCCGATGTCTGGTTTTAGTGTGCCAGGTTATTCGCCTGATAATCTTGCAGCAGAAACCGCCGTGCGGTTAGAAGACATTATCCGCGACCATAAAATCCGTGACTGGACTAAGAACCAAGACGTCAAAAATCTGATGATGAACGAGATTGAAGATTATCTCTACAGTCTTAAAGGCCGTTATGAATTGGCAATGGGTATGGACATGATTGAGCAAATTACCTGTCAAGTGATGGCAATCGCTGAGCGTCGTGGGTGATTGGCATGATGAACAGTTATTTGATGATGAAAGAGAATAATGAAAAAGAAAACCAAGACAAGCAACGTTCTGTTTTCTTTGGTCAAACAGAAATTATCTATGTCGTTAATTTCTGTGAACGAACGACATTAGCCATTCATGTTTATCCGGATGGTAAAGTGATGGTCGATGCACCCATCTCAGCCAATGAGCAAGCTATTGCGGGCAAAGTAAAGAAAAGAGCGCCCTGGATATTTAAGCAAAAATTGAAGTTTGAATCATATCCTCCAGCTCTTTCTCAACGGCAATACGTTTCTGGAGAAACACACCGTTATTTAGGGCGACAATACCGGCTGAAGGTGGTTGAAGGAAAGAATGAGAGCGTCAAACTTTTGCATGGCCATTTATTCATAGAATCAAACAATCCAGAAAACCGATCGCGTGTAAAAGCGCTTTTGCAGCAATGGTATCGCTTGAGAGCCAGAGTGGTATTTTCAGAACGTTATGATTTCTGCACTCAGGAAGTCGCTAAAGTTGGTATTGAGCATGGTCAAAGCATCCAGCTTCGTTTTATGCCTAAACGGTGGGGAAGCTGTACAGGTAAAGGCAATATTATTCTGAACCCCGAACTGATAGCGGCTCCGAAAGATTGTATTGATTATGTGATCACACATGAGCTTTGCCATTTGAAAGAATCTAATCACAGCCAGGCATTTTATAAACTGCTAACCACTGTGATGAAGGATTGGGAGTTGAGACGGAAACGGCTCAATGAAATGGTTGAGGTCAGATTTGTTTGAAAGGGAATTTACTCATTAACAGAGTGGCGCATGCCACGCCGTACATTCTTACTACTATCCACCTGGGTTTGAGGGATTTTGTGAGTATATTTGACAGTGACATATAAGGCGTTCTTGAATATCGTACATTTATCTATTGTGGAATTATTCAAGCTATGTCAAATCGTGGTGGGAAAAGAGAAAACGCAGGTAGGCCGCGCGACCAAGGTAAATATGGTGAACCAACGGTTGCCCTGCGCGTGCCGGAAAGTCAGAGGGCTATCATTAAAGAATTTCTGGGTGCGTATCAGCAAAAAAGAGCAGGAGCGGATCATGAAGCGCCGAATGTGGATGAGTTTTTAATTCCTGCCATCAGCGATCAGCCAACCCGGCTGCCGCTTTTTTCTACCAAAGTCGCTGCAGGTTTTCCAAGTCCGGCGGATGATTATATCGAGAAACGCCTCGATGTCAGTGAATTCTTAATTGATCATGCTGCATCGACCTTCTTCGTTACGATCAAGAGAGATTCGCTGATTGATGTAGGTTTGTTCCCGGGTGACAAAGTGGTGGTAGATAGATCAAAGATACCCAGTATCTGTGATATTGTGCTTGCTAAGTTGCTGTAGCATCGTTGCTTTCGAGAAAGATTAAGCATACACTTTACAAAGTGGTATATGATCGACATAAATATCTTTCAACCGAAGCATTGTTCATTATGGGGGGGCTGTGGCACGACGTGTTTTTTTTAGTTTTCACTACCAACGAGATATTTGGAGAATTAACCAAATACGCAATATTCCAAATGTAATTGGATGTGCTGCAGCAGGATTCCAAGATGCCTCATTGTGGGAAGAGGTAAAAAAAATGGGGGATGCAGCAATAAAGAAACTCATTGATGATGGCCTCAATAATACCGGCGTATCCGTAGTATTTATTGGTGAGAAATCTGCGGGGCGTAAGTACATAAATTACGAGATTGAGCAATCAATCCAGCGTGGTAATGGAATTATTGGTGTCCGGATTCACCACCTTAAAGATAAAAATGGGAATGTTGATTCTGAGGGAGCCGTACCCGCAAAACTTGCAGCGCACGGAGTCAAGATCTACAAATATGTCAACCATGAAAAATTGGCCGAGTGGATTGAAACTGCAGCAAAGGCAGCTGGCAAATAACAAATTGTTACGCGCACACTTTTCTGCTGAGAGCGCGCGAAATGTCAACAAAGAGAGCACCGCCATCACAATAATTCATTTGGTAAATTGATCATTAAAAATGATAGTTATCCTTTATCAAAACAATTGCGAGCAAATAGCGAAGGAATCTGAATCTAAACTGCGCACAGCCTTCGTTGACCATGTAAAAATTGTACTGATCCCCGCCATTTTAGCGACTTCTTGGCCCGTGGAAGTTTCGTGGGACGATCTATTGGTTGTGCTATATGAAGGCAATGATTTTCCTGCGGCCGGCAATTTGTTTATCGGGGAATATATACATCAAAGACAGGGCGCGGCGATGCTCCTTCCAGTCGCGGTTGATCCGAGCTTTTCCAAGCCCCCTGAAGGCGCCGCCGCGATCAAGTCTCTGCCATATGGCCTTGATGCGCGTGGTACAAACGATAAACTAGTAAATCGCGTTGGAGGGATGCTGGGTCTTCGTTTGCAAGGCCGCGATAGCAAAATATTCATTTCCTATCGTGCGACTGATGGATTGGCAATCGCAAAACAACTCTACAACCACTTGAAAGAGTTAGGACATCAGCCTTGGCTTGATGAGGCTAAGGAACTGGACGCCGAAACTAAAATTCTTCCTGGCACTCCTGTTCAGGATGAAATTGACAAGGCGTTAAGCCATGCTAATTTAGTCTTGCTGTTGGATACACCATCTGCAAACTCTTCAACCTGGATTAAGCATGAAGTGGATACCGCAGATGCTATGCTGCTTCCTATTCTGCCTATTTGCTTTCGCGAAGCTGGAGATTCTAAAATCGGCCCTCGATTTCAGTCGCTTCTTGCCCTGCAACGTTGGGTTTCGATTCAAATGCCTACAGCGGTTGCAAGCCCGCCTCTTGAAGATAGCCAACTCGACAATATTGTGCATGAGGTTGAAACGTACCTTTGTGAGATTTTTAGGCGTAAATGTCGCGTCCCGTTTATCGTCAGAGATCAGTTTGTCTCCAATGGTTTTGGTTGGGAAGAGCTCGACAAGCGTCGACTGATGTTCAAGTCAACCAAAACCGGCAAACGCCTGCTAACCAAAGTACTTAGTCATTGCTCAATTTTTGATCAGGTTTATGCTCCTTCAATAACGCTATTCCGCAAATTTCTCAATCAGGCTGGGCATTCAAACTATTCGTTATTTATCTATGACGGTGACCTGCTATCAAATGTACAACTTAATGAGCTTGTAACCCAAGACGACTCAGTAATCATTCTGCATCATCAGGAGCTTAAGGCACTTATGGGTTCGAATTTTACCGTCTTAGGAACGACATGAATGTGACGCGATTGGACATTTCGTTGAGGCAATATGAAATTGGCCTCTCAGGTGCAATCCCTGATCGTAATGACTGGTCAGAAATGGCAATGGATCGTGGGATACTGGAGTTCGTTGCGCTGTTCAGCGGAATTGTCTTCAAATATGGAGGGCGGATCATACATGGCTGCCACCCTACATTCACTCCTATAATTCTTAGGCAGGCACGTCTGCAGGCCGGTGATCGTACAAGAAAGCCAGTAACATTAATAATGTCTGACTTGTGGGCGCGGGATATGGACCTTGCTGACATTGAATCTATGACTGACGTTGCCGAGTTTGTGACCACTGAGAAGATTGGAAATGGGGGAGTGGAAGATGTATATACACGAAATAAAAGCCTAACAGCAATGCGGCGAGTTCTAATTGATGCTCAAAATGTAATGGTTGCAGTTGGTGGCAAGTTGCATAGTGCTGATGGCAAGATACCTGGGGTAGGCGAAGAGATGGCACTTGCCGAGGAAAAAGGGATCCCACGATTCTTGGTTGGAGGACTGGGCGGATTTGCCCAAGAACTTGTAAAGGACTTAACGCCATCCTCTCTCAATAACTTTCTGCCTCATGAGGAAAGTGTAGAGCTCTTTGGTACTCGTGACATCACTGCGTGCGTGAGTATACTATTCGAACACTTGGCGCGATCCGAACCGCTCACACAATACATACAACTGCTCAAACAGAATCCTGAGAGAACATAAAGAAGTGGGGTGTATTTTTTTCAAATCAGGCTGCCATTTTCGACATTGTCATACGCCTTTCCGCGCTTTTCTTGATCGTCAACTTCAGATCACGCACTGACAGAAGACTCGAACATACCAAAAATGCTTCTTTGTAAAGAATTGATTATAAGTGCCATTATATTTATCATTTAACATAATAAAGATTATCGGCAATAGTTAAATTTATTTCAATCTATTGATTATTAATGATATCCGAATATTCGGCCGTTTGGTTTGTAGTGTGCACAAACGATATTTGACACACTACCTGTAACAAAAAGCTTATTTCAAAGCTTCGATGCCTGCACCAAAGTTGATGTGAAATGGTGTGCCATCCAAAACCAAAGCAGGAACAGATTTAACCCCAGCGGATTCAGCTTCAGTCAAACGTGATTTATCAGTACCAAGATGAACGGATTCAACTTCATATTTTTCTGGATCAAGCGCGTTGGCAACATTTTGTTCTGCCTGAACGCAAACAGGACATCCTGCATGGTAGAAAATTGCTTTGCTTTTCATTAACGTATATCTCCAATAAGTTACTGCTTCAAATTGTTGTCACAGCAGGCTCGAAATTATAGGGTAAAAAGTTTGGAAAGTGCTAAATATTACCCAGGAAATCAGAATCCTGTGCATTTTTGTCCGTAAATATACAGTATCTTGTTTTTAACCTATTTTTGAGCAATTTAGCTCAATAAAACGAGTGAATAAACCTATATTCTGATCAAAATAGCTTATTTCCCTATCTGTTTAAGAAAAATGACCTATATGATAATAAATCATATTAGTTACTCTAAATCCAATATTTTATATTCTAAGCGTATATTTACGGACAATAATGCACAGCACTCTAAAATGACCACTCTCGCCATCCTCCTAGCAGCGGGAAATACAAGCCCAAACGAATGGGTCTTTCTTCCATTTTGCTCATGATAACTGCGTAACGTTCCAACTGTTGACGATAGCGCTCCTGCTCACGATCGAGAAACTCATCGACACCGCCACCGGTATGGGCGCCTGTCTTGAAATCGATGATCCAGCGTGTGCCATGCTCATCCACGAATGTCCGATCGATAACCATGTGGTCTATACCGCCGTCTCGTTTGCCACTCAAAGCCAGCTCACAGTCTGCCTTTTCGTGCAGGCCACTCAAAATCCATCGACCTCGCTCGTCTTCTAATGCAGCCTGCAGAGCCGCATCTATCTCTTCAAGCGCAACCTTGATGCGTCCCACCGGCACTCCCAAGCGTGCCAGCATTTTACGACCAATCTGCTCGAAACGGCGCAAGTCGCCCGATTCAACATGGTCAATACCAACCGTCTGATATGTGCTGTCAAAAATGGAGTCCATCGGTTTAAGCAACAAGCAGATTTGCATAGTATTGCTGCGTAAATTGTGCTGGTGACAAATAGCCCAGCCTTTTCTGTTTTCTCTGCCGGTTATAGAAGATTTCTATATATTCGGTAATCTCCTGAATGGCTTGTTGTCGTGTTTTGAATCTTCTATGATGCACCAGCTCGGTTTTAAGTATCCCCCAGAAGCTTTCCATCGGTGCATTATCATAGCAATCACCCTTACGACTCATGGAAGCAATCATGCCAAATTGTTGCAATACATTCTGGTAATCATGTGCACAGTATTGGCTGCCGCGATCTGAGTGAGCAATGAGTCCTTTGTCCGGATGTTTTTTCGCTGTTGCACGAAATAATGCCTGTATAACCAGGCTCCTGGTCATTCTCTCATTCATGGCATAGTGTAATGATTCAATTAAACCGGACACTTTAAAAGGCAGATTTATAATGTCTTAACGAGGTGACGATGAATACAAATAAAATAAAACGATGTAAACCGAAATACACATTAGAATTTAAGCAGGATGCTGCCAGATTAGTTTTAGAAAAAGGCTATACCCATCAACAAGCGGCGGATAATCTAGGGATATCACTTAGTGCAATTGG